>Ga0315281_10004002_pt1 | contig 21502 bp, 18 predicted proteins | sample YL17G07_0_MG_FD_204540 | JGI IMG/M metagenome (GOLD analysis project Ga0315281, IMG submission 204540) | Sediment microbial communities from Yellowstone Lake, YNP, Wyoming, USA - YL17G07_0 | ecosystem: Environmental > Aquatic > Freshwater > Lake > Sediment | place: USA: Wyoming | collected...
AAGGCGCGCGAGCGCGGCCATATCCTCGAAGGCCTGGCGGTGGCGCTCTCGAACGTGGACGAGATCATCGCCCTGATCAAGCAGTCGCAGACGCCGCCCGAAGCCAAGCTGGCGCTGATGGCGAAGGCCTGGCGCTCGCAGCTGGTAGCGGAAATGTTGCAGCGCGCTGCGGCGGACGCCTCGCGTCCGGACGGGCTCGCCGCAAATTTCGGCCTGGTCGAGGGCGGTTACCATCTTTCGGACGCGCAGGCCCAGGCGATCCTGGAGATGCGGCTGCAGCGGCTCACCGGCCTGGAGCAGGACAAGATCGTGTCCGAATACAAAGAGGTGCTGCTGCAGATCACCGATTTTCTCGACATCCTCGCCAAGCCCAAGCGCATCACCGCCATCATCGTCGAGGAGATGAACGCGATCAAACTGCAGTACGGCGACGCGAGGAAGAGCGAGATCGAGAACAATCCGCAGGACCTGGATGACGAGGACCTAATCACGCCGGCCGACATGGTGGTGACGCTGTCGCACACCGGTTACATCAAGTCGCAGCCGCTCGCCGACTACAGCGCACAGCGCCGCGGCGGGCGCGGCAGGCAGGCGACCGCGACCAAGGAAGACGATTTCATCGAGCGCCTGTTCATCGCCAACACCCACGATTACATCCTGTGCTTCTCCAGCCGCGGCCGCGTCTACTGGGTCAAGGTGTACCAGGTGCCGCAGGGCAGCCGCTCGAGCCGCGGCAAGCCCGTGGTCAACATGTTCCCGCTGACGGAGGGCGAGAAGATTACCGCCATCCTGCCGGTGAAGCAGTTCGATGACGGACATTACATATTCATGGCCACGGCGCAGGGAACGGTGAAAAAGACGCCGCTGTCGGCGTTTGCCAATCCGCGCGGCAAGGGCATTATCGCGGTGGAACTGGACGACGGCGATTTCCTCATCGGCGTCGCCATCACCGACGGCCAGTACGACGTCATGCTGTTTTCCGACGCGGGCAAAGCGGTGCGCTTCGAAGAGAACGATGTGCGGCCGATGGGGCGGGTGACGCGCGGCGTGCGCGGCATGATGCTGGACGACGCGCAGCGCGTGATTTCGATGCTCGTGGCCGAGAACGAGAGCCAGACCGTGCTCACTGCCACCGAGAACGGCTTCGGCAAGCGCACGCCGATTTCCGAGTACACTCGGCATGGCCGCGGCACCAAGGGCATGATCGCGATCCACACCGGCGAGCGCAACGGCAATCTGGTCGGCGCGGTGCTGGTGGAGGAGAAGGACGAGGTGATGCTGGTCTCCACCGGCGGCGTGATCATCCGCACCAGGGTGGCGCAGATCCGCGAGCAGGGGCGTTCGACCCAGGGCGTGATTTTGATCAACCTGGATGAGGGAACGCATCTCGCAGGTATCGAAAAAGTGCTGGAATCCGACGACGAGACCGACGGCGCCAATGGTGGCGGTACCAATGGCAATGGCGGGGAAAGCGGTCCCCCGGAAGCCTAGGTCACGGATGCGCCGCCCATAACGCTTCAGACTTGCGAAAGGACTAACGTGGCACGAACCTTCAATTTCAGCGCGGGCCCGGCGGTGCTGCCGGAGACGGTGCTGCAGCAGGCAGCCGCGGAGATGCTCGACTGGCACGGCAGCGGCATGTCGGTGATGGAAATGAGCCATCGCGGCAAGGAATTCATTTCTATCCACGCCGAGGCGGAGAAAGACCTGCGCGAATTGCTCGCGGTGCCGGCGAACTACAAGGTGCTGTTCCTCCAAGGAGGCGCGATCGCCGAGAACGCCATCGTGCCGATGAACCTGCTGCGCGGCCACAGCATGGCCGACTACGTCAACACCGGCGAGTGGTCGAAGAAATCGATCAAGGAAGCGAAGAAATACTGCAGCGTGAATGTCGCCGCCTCGAGCGAGGACCGGAGCTTCAGCTATATCCCGCCGCAGTCAGTCTGGAAGCTGTCCAAGGACGCGGGCTACGTCCATATCTGTTCCAACGAGACCATCGGCGGCCTGGAATACCACTGGGTGCCCGACACCGGCGCGGTGCCGCTGGTGGCGGACATGTCCTCGCACATCCTGTCGCGTCCCGTCGATGTCGCGAAATATGGGTTGATCTATGCCGGCGCGCAGAAGAACATCGGGCCCGCGGGCCTGACCCTGGTGATCGTGCGCGACGATCTCATCGGCCAGGCGGCGGCTTTCACCCCCTCGGCTTTCGACTACAAGCAACAGGCCGAGGCCGAGTCCATGTTGAATACGCCGCCGACCTATGCCATCTATATCGCCGGGCTGGTGTTCAAGTGGCTAAGAGCACAGGGCGGCCTCGCCGAGATCGAACGGCACAACATCGCCAAGGCCAAGCTCCTCTACGACTATCTGGACCAGAGCCGGTTCTTCGTCAGCCCGATCGAGCCGCGCGACCGCTCGCGCATGAACGTGCCGTTCAAACTCAAGAACGAGGCGTTGGACGAGGAGTTCCTCAAGGGGGCGAAGGCGCACGGCATGGTGCAGCTAAAAGGCCACCGTTCGGTCGGCGGCATGCGCGCCTCGATCTACAACGCCATGCCGATAGAAGGCGTGCGCCAACTGGTCGCATACATGCGCGAGTTCGAGGCCGGGCATGCCTGAGCGCAAACCCTTCGACATACTGGTGCTGAACAACATCGCCGAGGTCGGGCTCAAGCGCCTGCCGGCGGAGCGTTATCGCATCGACAAGGGGGCGGCGCAACCCGATGCCATTCTGCTGCGCTCGCAGGATCTGCACGACATGAAGATCGCGCCTTCCGTTAAGGCCATCGGGCGCGCCGGCGCCGGCACCAACAACATTCCGGTGAAGGCGATGAGCGAGCGCGGCGTGCCCGTGTTCAACGCGCCCGGCGCCAACGCCAACGCGGTGAAAGAATTGGTGTTGGCGGGCATGCTGATCGCCGCGCGCAATCTCGCCCCGGCGCTGGAATTCGTGCGCGTTCTCAAGGGCGGGGACGAACTCATCGCCAAGCGGGTCGAGGAGGGGAAGAAACAATTCGCCGGCATCGAACTGCCGCAGCATACGCTCGGGGTCATCGGTCTGGGCAAGGTCGGCAGCCTCGTAGCCGACGCGGCGATCCATCTGGGCATGAACGTGCTCGGCTTCGACCCTGATATCACGGTGGACGCGGCGTGGAGCCTGTCGGCGCAGGTGAGGAAGGCGCATTCGATCGACGAAGTGCTGAAAGCCAGCCATTTCGTCACCTTGCACGTGCCACTGCTGCCGCAGACGCGCAATCTGGTGAACGCGAAGAACCTGGAGTTGCTGCGGCCCGGCACCATCCTGCTCAATTTCTCACGCGAAGGCATTGTCGACAGCGCCGCCGTGGTCGAGGCGCTCGCCGCGGGCAGGCTGAAATACTACGTGACCGATTTTCCCGACGGCCGGCTTGCGGGCGCGCCCGGCGTGATCGCGCTGCCGCACCTCGGGGCCTCGACGCGCGAAGCCGAGGACAATTGCGCGGTGATGGTCGCGGATCAGGTGCGCGAGTACCTGGAGCACGGCAATGTATCCAATGCGGTCAATTTCCCGGACATGAACATGCCGCGCGAGTCGCCCTACCGCGTTGCCATCGCCAATGCCAATGTGCCCAATATGGTGGCGCAGATTTCCACGACCATCGCCAAAGCGGGCTTGAATATCCACAACATGCTGAACAAGTCCAAGGGGGAGATGGCCTATACCCTGGTCGACGTGGATAGCCCCGCGACGCCCGAACTGGTGGAGCAACTAGGCAAGATCGGCGGCGTGCTGGCGGTGCGTTACCTGCCGGTGCGGGATTGACGCCGCAATGACCAAGGACCTGGCCAGGCTGCGCGCGAAAATAGACGCGCTCGACGAACGTCTGCTGGAGGCGCTGAACGAGCGCGCCGCAATGGCGCATGCGGTGGGCAAGCTGAAACAGGGGAACAAGGTATACCGGCCGGAGCGCGAAGCCCAGGTGCTGCGCCGGATACTGGAAAAGAACCCCGGTCCGCTCGGCAAAGAAGCGCTCGCCCGGGTGTACGCGGAAATCATTTCCGCCTGCCGCGCGCTCGAACAGCCGCTCGCAGTGTCCTATCTCGGCCCCGCCGGCACCTTCAGCGAGATGGCGGTATTGAAAGTGTTCGGCAGCGGCGTGCAGGCGCAGTCCTGCGCCTCGATCGACGAGGTATTCCGCCAGGCCGAGACCGGCGCCGTCAATTACGGCGTGGTGCCCGTTGAAAATTCGAGCGAAGGCGCGATCGACCGGACGCACGACCTCCTGCTCAGCACGCCGCTCAAGATCTGCGCCGAGACGGTGCTGCGCGTGCGCCAGAATTTGATGTCGAGATCGGGTTTGCTGAAAAAGATCGTGCGCGTCTATTCCCATCCGCAATCCCTGGCGCAGTGCAACCAGTGGTTGAACCGCAAGCTGCCCGATGCCGAGCGCGTGCCCGTGGCGAGCAACGCGGAGGCGGCGCGCCTCGCGGCGCAGGAAGCCGGCGCCGCGGCCATCGCCGGCGATATCGCCGTCCAGCACCATGGCCTGAAGCTGGTGGCGAGAAATATCGAAGACGATCCCAACAACACCACGCGTTTCCTGGTGCTCGGGGACCACGATGCCGCGCCCTCGGGCAAGGACCTGACTTCCATTGTCATGTCGGCGCCGAACCGGCCCGGCGCGGTGCACGCGCTGCTCACGCCCATCGCCAGGCACGGCGTCAGCATGAGCCGGCTGGAATCGCGCCCGGCGCGCACCGGACGCTGGGAATACATGTTTTACGTCGACGTGCAGGGCCATCGCCAGGATCCGAAGGTGGCCAAGGCGCTGGCCGAGCTGGAAAAGCTCGCGCCGTTCCTCAAGATCCTCGGTTCCTATCCTGCGGCGGTGCTGTAGCGCTGCGGTACCCTGGCCGTTCCCCCAAGCTCATGTCGGACCTCACGGATCTTTGCGAACTTTCTCCCGCCTACGTGCGCGCCATCGCGCCGTATCAACCGGGCAAGCCGATCACCGAGCTCGCGCGCGAGCTCGGACTCGACGAGCGCTCGATCGTGAAACTGGCTTCGAACGAGAACCCGCGCGGCATGTCGCCGCAGGCGCTCGCTGCGATCCATGCGGCGTTGCCGGATCTGGCAAGATACCCGGACGGATTCGAACTGACGCAGGCGCTGTCCGAGCGGCTCGGCGTGCCGATGCAGCAAATCGTGCTCGGCAACGGCTCGAACGACGTGCTCGAGCTGGCCGCCATGGCGTTTCTCGCCCCCGGCTGCTCGGCCGTCTATTCGCAGCACGCGTTCGCGGTCTACCCGCTGGCGACGCAGGCGCGCGGCGCGCAAAGCATCGTCGTGCCGGCGAAGCACTTCGGCCACGACCTCGCGGCGATGCTCGCCGCGATCCGACCCGATACTCACCTAGTGTTCATCGCCAACCCGAACAACCCGACCGGCACCATGCTCACTGCGGCGGAGCTCGAGTTCTTCCTCGGCCGAGCGCCGAAGAATGTCATCGTCGTCGTTGACGAAGCTTATAACGAATATCTCGATCCGGCGTTGCGCTGCCCAAGCATTGCGTGGCTCGCGCGCTTTCCCAACCTGATCGTGACGCGCACCTTCTCCAAGGCCTACGGGCTCGCCGGCTTGCGCGTCGGCTACGCGGTCTGCCACGCGGAACTGGCGGCGCTGCTCAACCGTGTGCGCCAGCCGTTCAACGTCAACAATCTTGCCATCGCCGCAGCGGTCGCCGCGTTCGCGGACCGGGATTTCGTGCGCGAAAGCTACGAACTCAACGCCGCCGGCATGGCGCAATTGCTCGAGGGATGCAAGCGGCTGGATCTCGCCTGGATTGCCTCGCACGGCAATTTCGTCAGCATCGAAATCCCGCGCTCGGGCGGCCAGAGCCAGGCGGGCAGCGTCTTTCAGAAATTGTTAAAACGAGGCGTGATCGTGCGTCCCCTGGCGAACTACGGCATGCCCGACCATCTTCGCGTGACCATCGGCCTGGCGCGCGAGAACGCGCGTTTCCTCGAGGCGCTGGAAGCAGTGCTCAAGGAGTGAGCGCGTGGCAGCCTTCCGCCTCGATACGGTAGTCATCTTCGGCGTTGGTTTGATCGGCGGTTCGTTCGCGCTCGCGCTCAAGAAGGCCGGCGCGGCGAAGCGGGTTATCGGTCTGGGCCGTAACCCGGCCAATCTCAAGCGCGCGCAAGAACTCGGCGCCATCGATGAAGCGTCAAACGATCCGGCAGTCGTCGCCGGCGCCGACCTCGTGCTCATTGCCACACCGGTCGGCCAGATGGCCGCGGTCATGAGGGCCATCGCGCCGCATCTGCGCGCGGGCACGGTCGTGACCGATGGCGGCAGCACCAAGCAGGATGTCGTGGCGCTCGCCTACCGCCTGCTCAAGCGGCGCGCGGCGCAGTTCGTTCCAGGCCATCCGATCGCGGGTGCCGAGCACAGCGGCGTAGCGGCTGCGCGCGCCGATCTGTACCGCGGGCGCAGGGTAGTGCTGACGCCGCTCCCCGAGAACAGCGAGCGCAGCATCCGCAGGGTGCGCGCCGCCTGGCGCAGTTGCGGCGCCCGGCTGTTTCGCATGCAACCGGCCGAGCATGACCGGGTGTTCGCCGCAGTGAGCCATCTGCCACACCTCTTGTCCTACGCTCTGGTCGATCAGGTCGCGCGCCATTCGAACGGCAAGCAGCTGTTCGACTATGCGGCCGGAGGGTTTCGCGATTTCACCCGCATCGCCTCCAGCCATCCGGAAATGTGGCGCGACATATGCATTGCCAATCGCAAGGCCTTGCTGGCCGAACTCAGCGGCTATCAGCGCGAGCTGGCCGAAGTGAAGCAGTTGCTGCAAGAGGGCGACGCTGCAGGCCTGGAAAAAATCCTCATCCGGGCGCGCGCTGCGCGGAACAAATGGCTGAAGACGCAGCAATGACGCGGCTCCCGGTCTGATCGCAGGAGCGGCGCGTGCAATTTCTCGACCTCGCACCCATCCGCCGCGTCGCCGGCACGGTCAAGCTGCCCGGATCGAAAAGTATTTCCAATCGCGTACTGCTGCTCGCGGCTCTGGCATCGGGCAAGACGCGCCTGCACGACCTGCTCGATGCCGACGATACGCGCGTCATGCAGGACGCCTTGCGCACGCTCGGCATCGCGGTGACGGAGGACGGCGGTGCGACCGTCGTGACCGGCGCGGGTGGCGCGTTTCCGGTCAAGGCCGCTGAACTGTTTCTGGGCAACGCCGGCACCGCGTTCCGGCCGCTGACCGCAGCGCTGGCGCTCAGCGGCGGCGACTATCGTCTGTCGGGCGTGGCGCGCATGCACGAGCGGCCGATCGGTGATTTGGTGGACGCATTGCGCAGCCTGGGCGCAAGTATCGACTACGCCGGTGTGGAAGGCTATCCGCCGCTGCATATCAGGCCCGCATCGGTACGCGCGGGCGCTAAGGTCAGTGTGCGCGGCGATGTATCGAGCCAATTCCTGAGCGCGCTATTGATGGCGTTGCCGCTCGCCGGCAGGCAAATGACCGTTGCAGTCGAGGGTGAACTGATTTCCAAACCCTATGTGGAGATCACGCTGAAGACCATGCGCCGCTTCGGCGTCGAGGTCGGGCGCACGGGCTGGACCGAGTTCATTGTTCCGGCAGGCGCGCGCTATACGAGCCCGGGCGAGATCTGGGTCGAGGGCGATGCTTCCTCGGCTTCCTACTTTCTCGCGGCAGGTGCGATCGGCGGCGGGCCGGTTCGCGTAGAGGGCGTGGGGCGCGCCAGCGTGCAAGGCGACGTGCGCTTCGCCGAAGCGCTGGAACAGATGGGCGCGCGCATTTCAATGGGCGAGAATTGGATCGAGGCCAGCGCACCGCCGGGCGGGAAACTGCAGGCCATCGACGCCGACTTCAACCACATTCCTGATGCGGCGATGACACTCGCGGTGGCCGCGTTATTCGCCGACGGGCCATGTACCCTGCGAAACATCGGCAGCTGGCGCGTCAAGGAAACCGATCGCATCGCCGCCATGGCGACGGAGCTGAGGAAACTGGGCGCAACGGTGGAGGAGGGCGAGGACTGGCTGCGCGTGACCCCGCCCGCAGCACTTCGCCCGGCCGCCATCGATACCTATGACGATCACCGCATGGCAATGTGCTTCTCGCTTGCCGCGCTGGGCGGCGTGGCAGTACGCATCAACGACCCGCAATGCGTCAACAAGACCTTCCCGGAATATTTCGAGGTGTTATCCCAGATCTCGCGGTAGAGTAAGCACGCATTCCCGCAAAATAGGCATCATGGCAATTCGACCCGAAAATGCCGTAGATAAGTTCATCACGCGCTGGCAATCCGCCAGCGGCTCGGAGCGTGCGAACTATCAGCTTTTCGTGCATGAGTTGTGCATGCTGCTCGAACTGCCCACGCCGGACCCGGCCCGCGAGGACACGCGCGATAACGCCTACGTGTTCGAACGCCGCATTACTTTCCGTCACGGTGACGGCACCGAGTCGCCCGGTTTCATCGACTGCTACCGCCGCGCGACGTTCGTGCTCGAAGCAAAGAAGGTCAAACAGGCTGGGGGCAAGGGTTTCGACGATGCGCTGCTGCGCGCCCGCGGCCAGGCAGAGCAATATGCCCGCGCGCTACCGGCCGCGGAAAGCCGCCCGCCGTTCCTGCTGGTAATCGACGTCGGCAACGTGATCGAGCTGTACGCCGAGTTCACGCGCTCCGGCGCAACCTATACGCCGTTTCCCGATCCGCGTTCCCACCGCATTCAACTCGCCGACCTGCGCGATGAAACCACCCGCCAGCGGCTGCGCGCGGTGTGGCTTGATCCGCTGTCGCTGGACCCGACGCGACTATCCGCCAAGGTTACGCGCGACGTGGCCGAGCGGCTGGCCGAAGTGGCCCGCGTGCTCGAAGCGGCCGGACACGCGCCCGAGGTCGTCGCGGGCTTTCTGAGCCGCTGCCTGTTTTCGATGTTCGCCGAGGACGTCGGTTTGTTGCCCAAACGCGCGTTCGTCGATCTGCTCGAAAGCCTGAAAGACAAGCCCGAGCAGTTCATACCGCTGGTGGGCGAGGTCTGGCGCGCGATGGATCGCGGTGAATTCTCCGCTGCCGTTCGCGCCGATCTGTTGAAATTCAACGGTAAGCTGTTCAAGAATCCGCAGGTGCTGCCGCTAACCCGTGATCAGATCGACCTGCTGCTGGTGGCCGCGCGCGCCAACTGGCGCGAAGTCGAGCCCGCCATTTTCGGCACGCTGCTCGAACGCGCGCTCGATCCCACCGAGCGCCATGCGCTCGGCGCGCACTACACGCCGCGGGCTTATGTCGAACGGCTGGTGCTGCCGACCATCGTCGAACCGCTGCGCGAAGACTGGAAGAACGCCCAGGCCGCCGCGCTCGTGCTGGCGGGGGAAGGCAAGCTCAAGGAGGCGCAGCAGCAGGTGCGGGACTTTCTCAGGCATTTGTGCGAGGTGCGCGTCCTCGACCCGGCGTGCGGCTCGGGGAACTTTCTGTACGTGACGCTCGAACACCTGAAGCGGCTCGAAGGCGAGATTCTCAACCAACTGGATGAACTCGGAGACACGCAAGGCCGCTTGGATCTCCAAGGCGTTTCTGTCGACCCCCATCAACTGCTCGGCATCGAACTCAACCCGCGCGCGGCCGAGATCGCCGAAATGGTGTTGTGGATCGGATATCTGCAGTGGCACTTCCGCACGCGCGGCCAGGTCATGCCGCCGCAGCCGGTGCTGAAAGATTTTCACAATATCGAATGCCGCGACGCAGTGCTTGCGTACGACCGCATGGAATACGTGACTGACGAGCGCGGCGTGCCAGTCACGCGCTGGGACGGAAAAACGACGAAGAAGCATCCCGTTACGGGAGAGGATGTGCCGGACGAAACGGCACGTATAGTGGTCGAGAAGTACGTCAACCCGCGCAAGGCTGAGTGGCCGCAGGCGGATTTCGTGGTGGGGAATCCTCCGTTCATAGGTAACAAGCGAATGCGCGACACGCTAGGTGGCGGCTATGTTGAAGCATTGCGCAGCGTGTGGAAGGATGTACCAGATTCAGCGGATTTCGTGATGTATTGGTGGGATCACGCTGCGGAGTTGGCGCGCGCGAGCGACCTGCGAAGGTTTGGGTTAATCACCACGAATAGCTTGCGTCAGGCTTTCAACCGACGCGTATTGGAGCGACATTTGGACGCCAAACCGCCACTCTCGCTAGTTTTCGCAATTCCTGATCATCCTTGGGTAGATAGTGCTAACGGCGCGGCGGTTCGTATTGCAATGACGGCGGGGCAAGTAGGTACATATGCAGGCAGTCTAAGTGAGGTATTCGCAGAACGCCCGACGTTTGAAGGTGAGATCGAAGTTGGTATCAGATCGCGTACCGGACCGATTTTTTCGGACTTACGAATCGGGTCGGATGTTGCGGGGTGCAATCCTTTAATGTCTAACCAAGACATAAGCACACGTGGCGTACTTCCGCATGGCGAAGGTTTCGTGATCGACGCAATCACGGCTGCACAGCTGGGCTTAGGTCGAGTCGCGGGGATTGAGAAGCACCTTCGGCCTTTTAGAAATGGGCGTGACTTGACGCAGGAGTCACGCAATGCATCGGTAATTGACTTGTATGGGCTGACCGAAGAGCAAGTGCGCTCCGATTTCCCCGAAATTTACCAGTGGGTCGTAGAGCGAGTGAAGCCAGATAGGGACCAAAATCCACGCGCAAGTCGTCGGGAGCGCTGGTGGTTATTTGGCGAAACCAATCCAAAACTGCGCGCCAATCTCAATGGCCTCTCGCGTTACATTGCCACAGTCCAAACCAGCAAACACCGTCTTTTTGTGTTTCTTGATCCAGCAATTTTGCCGGACGATAAATTGATTGCGATTGCTTCGCAAGATGCAAGCGTGCTCGGCGTTTTATCCAGTTTTGTACATGTCGTCTGGGCGATTGCGTCGGGTGCTCGCCTTGGTGTCGGCAATGATCCGGTGTACAACAAGACGAAATGTTTCGAAGCATTTCCCTTTCCCATCGCTACCCGCGAGCAGCAAGCTCACATCCGCGACCTCGCCGAACAACTCGACGCGCACCGCAAGCGCCAGCAGACGCAGCACGCCAACCTCACGTTGACCGGTGTGTACAACGTGCTTGAAAAACTGAAAACCGGTGAAGCGCTCAACTCGAAAGAGAAAGTGATCCACGAGCACGGACTGGTCGCGGTACTCAAGACGCTGCACGACGAACTCGACCGCGCGGTGCTCGACGCCTATGGCTGGAGCGAACTCGCGCCGCTGCTGGAAGTGGTGAGCGGTAACGCTGCGCCCGGGGCTGGCGGCACCCTGGCGACGCGCGAGGGGTGTAAGCGCGCGCTGGATGAGGCGCTGCTCGAACGGCTGGTCGCGCTGAATGCCGAGCGCGCGGCCGAAGAGCAACGCGGCCTGATCCGTTGGCTACGGCCTGAGTTTCAAATTCCGGCGTCGGGCCCGCCGCAAACGCAGCCGGCTGAGCAACTTGAGATCGACACCGGTGAAGAAGTTGCGGTTGCCACCAAACCCGGCGAGCGCCGCCCGTGGCCAGCCACGCTGCCCGCGCAGGTCAAAGCGGTAGCCGAAGTACTGTCCGCGGCGCGCGCACCGCTAGCCGACGACGCCATCGCAGCGTGCTTCACCGGTCGCGGTGCATGGAAAAAGCGCCTGCCGCAGATCATCGATACGCTGGTGGCCGTGGGCCGCGTGCGCAGAAGAAAAGATGGGCTCGCTGTAATTGCGTGACACGTCTGCTGCAGGGTAATGCCAGCTCTCCAAGAGACTTATACATGGAAGTGAATCGCGATCTATGCCCACCAGCTTCGGACTCTTGAGGTTCATGCCGACTGAGCGCATCGACGACTTCCTACGGGGTCATCTCTACATGAACTCACTCGAATACTTTGCGCAACTCGAGGGCGATGCACTGAGGTCTGATCGGAATGAGGGTGCGCACTATGCCAGACAGATTAAGGAAATCTCAATTAAGGACGAGGGTGGAAACTACGTGCCGATTGGCGGGATCATCAACCCCATTGTCTTTAGGCCTAGGGAACCTAGCGGAATAAATGTCTTTTGCCTTTACGTCCTTAGTTCTCCCGATGGGTTTCCGATTGCCCTCAAAAACTTCAATTTTGGCGAATCATGTGTCGTCTTGACAGATCCACAGGAGTTCCTAAACAGAGTGGAAAGGTCCCCCCTTCCCGAAGGGCGTAAGCTCCACCGCGACCGCGTTCAATACGTTGATAGAACCACGTACGACGGACCGCTTGGACCGTTCCGAAAACTTGACGACCATAAGTACCAGCAGGAATTTCGCCTTGCCGTATCTGGCGGAGATGGGAGCGTGTTCGAATTGGAAATCGGCGACATTAGAGATATCTGTGACTTTGGCCCTACGGCAGACATCAATGAGAGACTCCGCGTTAATACCGCAGGGGATTTCGAACTGGCTAGGTGGCACAATGTGACGTGATTGTGACGCGATAGGCCTGAGCAACTTAGTGATTAGTAGGGACGTACCACCGTTTGTCAGCGCGTCAGGCGATGAATGCGTTACACCCACAAATGAGCACTTCTCCACTTGCACCCTGAAATGAGCCGCGCCGCCATTCCCGCCGAGCGCATCGAGCGCTCGATCCTGGTCCTGCGCGGACACAAGGTGCTGCTCGACGCCGATCTTGCCAGGCTTTACGGCGTGGAAACGAAGGTCTTGCTGCAAGCGCTCAAGCGCAATCCGGATCGCTTCCCGAAGGACTTCATGTTTCAGTTGACCGATCAGGAGTTTAGAGACTTGAGGTCACAGTTGGTGACCTCAAGTTGGGGCGGCCGGCGCTATGCCCCTTACGTCTTCACCGAGCAGGGCGTGGCGATGCTCTCTTCCGTCTTGAACAGTCCGCGCGCCATCGCCGTCAACATCGAAATCATGCGCGCCTTCGTGCGGCTACGCGAGATGATTGCCAGCAACAAGGAATTGGCCAAGCGCCTGGACGAGCTTGAAGCCCGCATCGAGCGCAAGCTCTCCACCCACGATCAGGCCATCACTGGCATTCTGGATGCCATCCGCGCGCTCATGCATTCGCCCGAACCCACAAAGAAGCGACGCATTGGCTTCGTGCAGAACGATTAGTGGAAATCAAAGGGGCTCGAAGAATAATCGGGAATAGGCCATAGTTGCACAGCATAATCGCCCGCAAAACCAATCCCCATGCGGCTCTCCGTCGATCCATTCACAAAACCAGCGCTTGAAAAATTGGGCGAACTCAGGCCCGCTCCCCGCCGCCAACCAGTGAATATGTCGCTGCGCTCTACCGGATGACCCGAAGAGAGCTCTCAGAGCCGCTGACCCTTGGCAGGTTGGCCCGCGAGCAAGAAGGTCTTCGGGTATTTTCCTTCGCCACAGATTTTGAACGAGCCGAAGTCCTTGTACCAAAGCCCGTCGGGGGCAACGGGATCGGATTCCCGCCACGTTTTGAGCTGGTAAAGGTCTTCCGCGGTGATCTTGCGTTCGCGCAGCCGGTCAAACAGATGGTCACGGAGCGCGGGAGGCAGTCCGGTCCACTGGATCCTGGGCATTACTCGCCAAAGGTCATGCGGGCCAGCTCCGCCTTGAGGCGTTCGTTCTCTTTCGCATCGCTGGACCGAGCCAGGCGGTCGGTCAGCTCGAAGAAGCGTTTCCTTTCCTGCTCCCGGGCTTGGATACCGGACTCGATGAGATCGACAATGATGCGGTTGGCGCTCGTGCTGCTGGACTTCGCCAGGGATTTCACCCGGCGAGCGACGCGCGCGGGGAGGCTTACGCTCTGACGGACGGGCTTTTCGGCGATCGACATGGGATCAGAATACACCAGCTTGCACCAGAATGCACCAGAACTTCTCAAGGACAGACCACGTTTTCCGAGATGAATTGGCCAAACTGTCAGTTCCTACCCGCCCCTTTTTCCACATGTAGTACTAGCGTTTCCGAACGAGCGATAATGCAGGCATGGATCTTCCGCAAGTCTCGCGCGCCCCATGGGGTGAATTCCCAGATACGGTAATCCTGGCCGATGAAAAAGCGGTGCGATCGCACGCTGCCTATGCGGCCGCCAAGACCGGCGATGTATCGGCCGCCAAGTTTCTGGCGGCTGCGTTCGTGGATCAACGTGCCCTTGACGCACTGCGCGGTCTGTTGCAAGGCCGGCACGCGATTCTGGCGCCGGTGCATGCCATCGAAGACCAGGGGATAAACCGCATACCCGCAGCACTGGCAGAGCTTCTCGGTGAACGGCTGGGGCTCGATATTGACCCTGGCATAATTCAGAGCAACGTAGTCAGCCACACGGGGGCCAGTGGCTGGGAACGAATGGGCAGACCCCCCGCTTTTGAAGGTCCCGTGCAACCCGGCCAGCACTATTTTCTGATAGATGATTTCGTAGGGCAGGGTGGGACCTTGGCCAACTTGCGCGGTTTTTTGCTGCAAGCAGGTGGCACGCCGGTGGGTGCCGCAACATTGACGGGAAAAGCATATTCAGCGAAAATAGCCTTGCAAACCGACACCTTGGAACAGCTTCGCAGGAAATATGGCAGTGAACTCGAAAATTGGTGGCAACAAATATTCGGCTACGGCTTTGATCGTCTCACGGAAAGCGAAGGGCGTTATCTCCTTCGTGCCGAGGATGTTGACACCGTCCGAGCGCGAATTTCTGAGGCGCGATTTGAAAAACACGATTGAAGAGGCCAGGGCCGTCAAGGTCTGAGGCTGAATCTTGTCAAGCGTGACAAGATAACCGTCTGGAAAGCCGCTCTGGGAGCGGCTTTCTTGCTTTTAAATTCATTAAATTTTCGCTCGCATACGGCTATCAATAGTGGCGGCCTATTCAATGAGTGGTATGAAGACGTAGGCTAGTTTATTTCGCACGCACCATGACTCAGAATAATTTCGCATCGAGGTCTTGATCTTGAACGCCGCAACCAAAGCAATCCCCGTCATTGCCATCGACGGCCCCTCGGCCTCGGGCAAGGGCACGATCGCGGAACGGGTGGCGCGGTCCCTGGGTTTTCACTACCTGGACAGCGGCTCCCTGTATCGTCTGGTGGCGCTCGCGGCGGTGAAGGAGGCGACCCGGCTGGATGACGAAGTGGCGCTGGCCCGGCGCGCGCTGCACTTGCACGTCACCTTCGACGGCGGAGAAATATTCCTTTTTGGCCAGAAGGTTACAGACGCAATCCGGAGCGAGGAATGCGGCATTGGGGCCTCCCGGGTCGCGGCGCTGCCGGCGGTGCGCGCAGCCTTGATCGAGCGCCAGCGAGCCTTTCGCAGGGCGCCAGGGCTGGTCGCCGAAGGCCGGGATATGGGCACGGTGGTATTTCCGGATGCAACACTGAAGATTTTTCTTACCGCAAGCGCGGAAGTGCGTGCCGAGCGCAGATATAAGCAGTTGAAAGAAAAAGGAATCGATGCTAATATTCGAACCCTTTTGCGGGAACTGCGTGAACGCGACGAGCGCGACAGCGCGAGAATCGTAGCGCCCCTGCAACAGGCAGCCGATGCCCGGGAACTCGATACGAGCGGTCTCGGCATAGACGAAATAGTGCGCCAGGTACTTGATTGGTACCGGCAAAAGGCGGCGGGCTCGCATGACCTGTGAGCCCGCTTTATGTTTAACCAACCCCGTCCGCAAGGGCGGTGAATCAGGTAAATAAATCACATGTCCAATCTTTCCCCCGCGGTCGCCTCGACCGAAAATAATTTCGCAGCATTATTCGAAGAAAGCCTGACGCGCCAGGAAATGCGCATCGGCGAGGTGATCACCGCAGAAGTCGTTCGTGTCGACATGAATTTCGTGGTGGTGAATGCAGGGCTGAAGTCCGAGAGCTTCATCCCGGTCGAGGAATTCCGCAATGACGCCGGCGAGGTCGAGGCCAAAGTCGGCGATTTCGTCAGCGTCGCCATCGAGGCGCTGGAAGACGGCTTCGGCGAAACGCGTCTGTCGCGCGACAAGGCCAAGCGCCTGTCGGCGTGGATGGATCTGGAGAAAGCCCTGGAGACCGGCGAACTGGTTTCAGGCGTGATCAGCGGCAAGGTCAAGGGCGGGCTCACCGTCATGGTCAACGGCATCCGCGCGTTCCTGCCCGGCTCGCTGGTGGATATCCGCCCGGTCAAGGACACGACCCCGTTCGAAGGCAAGACCATGGAGTTCAAGGTCATCAAGCTCGACCGCAAGCGCAATAACGTGGTGGTGTCGCGCCGCGCCGTGCTCGAAGCGAGCCAGGGCGAAGAGCGGCACAAGCTGTTGCAGACCCTGGCCGAGGGCACGGTGGTGAAGGGCATCGTCAAGAACATCACCGACTACGGCGCGTTCGTCGACCTGGGCGGCATCGACGGTCTGCTGCACATCACCGATCTCGCCTGGCGCCGCGTCAAACATCCGTCCGAAGTGCTCAATGTGGGCGACGAGGTCACCGCCAAGATACTCAAGTTCGACCAGGAGAAGAATCGCGTGTCGCTCGGCATGAAGCAGCTCGGCGAAGACCCGTGGGTGGGCCTGTCGCGCCGCTACCCGACCAGCACGCGCCTGTTCGGCAAAGTCACCAATCTCACCGACTACGGCGCGTTCGTCGAGGTCGAGCAGGGCATCGAGGGTCTGGTGCACGTGTCGGAGATGGACTGGACCAACAAGAACGTGCATCCGTCCAAGGTGGTGCAGCTCGGCGACGAGGTCGAGGTGATGATCCTCGAAATCGACGAGGAGCGCCGCCGCATTTCGCTCGGGATGAAGCAGTGCCTGCCCAATCCCTGGGGCGAATTCGCCATCAACTTCAAGAAAGGCGACCGGGTCAAGGGCCAGATCAAATCGATCACCGACTTCGGCGTGTTCATCGGTCTGCCGGGCGGGATCGACGGCCTGGTGCACCTGTCGGATCTGTCCTGGAGCGCGACCGGCGAAGAGGCGGTGCGCAACTACAAGAAGGGCGATGAAGTCGAGGCGGTGGTGCTGGCGATCGACACCGAGCGCGAGCGCATCTCTCTCGGCATCAAACAGATGGACGGCGATCCGTTCACCAATTACATCGCCACCCACGAGAAGAACAGCCTGGTCCAGGGCACGGTGAAATCGGTCGATGTCAAGGGCGCGGTGGTCGCGCTCGCGGGCGATGTCGAGGGCTACCTGCGTGTCTCCGAAGTGTCGCGCGAGCGCATCGAGGACTTGCAGCACCACCTGAAGGAAGGCGATGCCGTGACGGCGATGATCATCAACATCGACCGCAAGAACCGCTCGATCAACCTCTCGATCAAAGCCAAGGATATGGCCGAGGAGCACGACGCGATGAGCAAGCTGCAGACGGACAGCGCCGCCAGCAGCGGCAGCACCAGTCTTGGTGCTCTGTTGAAAGCGAAGCTGGACAACAAGAACACGCAGCAATAAGAAAGGGGCAGGCAGATGACCAAGTCCGAGTTGATTGGCAGATTGGCGGCGCGCTATCCGCAACTGGTCGCCAAGGATGCCGAATTCGCGGTGAAGACCATACTCGATGCCATGACGCTGAGCCTGGTCAAGGGCCAGCGCATCGAAATCCGCGGCTTCGGCAGCTTCGGTCTGAATTATCGCCCGCCGCGCACCGGCAGGAATCCGAAGTCGGGCGACAAGGTGCAGGTGCCGGAGAAGTTCGTCCCGCACTTCAAGGCCGGCAAGGAACTGCGTGAGCGCGTGGACTCGAATTAACGCGCCGGCGGCGAACGCAAACCAGCGGCATCGTCTCGATGCCGCTTTCTGAGGCGAATCAATCATGCGCGTCCTCGCCTGGACCCTGCGCATCATATTGTTTCTGGCGTTGTTCCTGTTTGCGCTGAAGAACACCGACACGGTCACGCTGCGCCTGTATTTCGACCAGGTGTGGCAGGCGCCGCTGATCCTGGTGCTGTTGGTGTTTTTCGCCGCTGGCGCGGCGCTGGGCGTGATCGCCACGCTGGCCACGGTGTTCAGGCAGCGGCGCGATATCGCGCGGCTGCGGCGCGAACTGAGTACCCGTCCCCGGGACGACGGTCCGGCCGCCGCCGGCGACGTCGACCCCCAACATCGAATCTAAGCTGGCCGCATGGAATTCGAATTCTGGTGGCTGCTCGCGTTCCCGCTGTTTTTCGGCCTGGGCTGGCTCGCGGCGCGCATCGACATCAAGCACCTGGTGTCGGAATCGCGTTCCCTGCCGCGCTCCTATTTCAAGGGGCTCAATTTCCTGCTCAACGAACAGCCGGACAAGGCGATCGAAGCCTTCATCGAAGTGGTCAAGGTCGATCCGGAGACGATCGAGCTGCATTTCGCGCTGGGCAGCCTGTTTCGCCGCCGCGGCGAAACCGAGCGCGCCATCCGCATGCACCAGAATCTGCTTGAGCGCGGCGATCTGGGCCAGGAGCAGCGGCTTGCCGCGCTGTTCGAACTCGGGCAGGACTATCTCAAGGCCGGATTGCTCGACCGCGCCGAGGAGGTGTTTGTGAAACTGCGCGACACGCCGCATCGCGGCGCCGCGCTGAAGGCACTGCTCGACGTCTATCAGCAGGAAAAGGACTGGCAAAAGACCATCGGCGTGGCAAGCGAACTCGGCGCGGATCTGGGCCAGCCCTGGAACAAGGAGATCGCCAATTACTACTGCGAGCTCGCGCTGATCGAGATGACCCACTCGCGCACCGACGCGGCTCAAGCGCAGCTGGAGCAAGCGCTCAAGTCCAATCGCAAGTGCGCGCGCGCCAACGTGCTGCTCGGCGACATGCGCGCGGCTGCGGGCGATCATGAAGCGGCGATCGAGGCGTGGAAAAGGATCGAGCAGCAGAATCCCGCCTATCTCGCGCTGGTGGCGCAGCGCCTGCTCGACAGCTACCGCGTGCTCGGCCGGCAGGAGGAGGGGTTGACCCTGCTGCGCGGCTACCTCGCCAATGCGCCCTCGCTCGATCTGCTCGATGTCGCCTTCCAGTCGACGCTGGAGGCGCAAGGGCCGGAGGCAGCGCACAAGCTGGTGCGCGACGAGCTGCGCCGCAACCAGACCCTGCTCGGCCTGGACCGGCTGCTCGACGCCGAGCTGCTGGTGGTCCGGCCCGAACGCCGCAGCGACGTGCAGCTGGTGAAGAACCTGGTGCACAGCCATACGCTGCGCCTCGCGCGTTACCGCTGCGAGAACTGCGGCTTCAAGGCGCGCCAGTTCTACTGGCACTGTCCGGCCTGCGGCGGCTGGGAAACCTATCCGCCGCGGCGCACCGAGGAATTTGATTCGGCCCCGTGAGGGGCAAGCACGACATACTATTCGGAGCATATTTTGAAGATATCGGTTGTTGGAACCGGGTACGTCGGCCTGGTCAGCGGCGCCTGCATGGCGGAAGTGGGCAACGAGGTGCTGTGCCTGGACCTGGACGCGAGCAAGATCAAGATCCTCAACGGCGGCGGCCTCCCGATCTACGAGCCGGGGCTGCAGGAAATGGTCACCCGCAACCGCAAGGCGGGGCGCCTTGCGTTCACTACCGACATCGAGCAGGCGGTCGCTTTCGGCACGGTGCAATTCATCGCCGTGGGAACGCCCCCGAACGAGGACGGCTCGGCCGATCTGCAGCATGTGCTTGCCGCGGCGCGCAACATCGGCCGCCACATGCGCGAATACCGCGTGGTGGTGGACAAGTCGACGGTGCCGGTCGGCACTGCGGACAAGGTAAACGAAGCGATCGCCCTGGAGCTGAAACAGCGCGGCGTCGACATCGCCTATAGCGTGGTGTCGAACCCGGAATTTCTCAAGGAAGGCGCCGCAGTCGAGGATTTCATGCGTCCCGAGCGCATCGTCGTCGGCAGCAGCGACGAGCGTGCACTGCTCATCATGCGCAACCTGTATGCGCCGTTTCAGCGCAACCACGAGCGCGTCATCGCCATGGACGTGCGTTCGGCGGAACTGACCAAGTACGCCGCCAACGCCATGCTGGCCACGCGCATCTCGTTCATGAACGAACTCGCCAATCTAGCCGAGCGGCTGGGCGCAGACATCGAGTGCGTGCGCCGCGGCATCGGCGCCGATCCGCGCATCGGTTACCATTTTCTGTACCCGGGCGTGGGCTACGGCGGTTCCTGTTTTCCGAAGGACGTGCAGGCGTTGATGCGCACCGCAGACGAGGCGGGCATGGGTCTGCTGATTCTGGATGCGGTGGAGCGCGCCAACGCCGCGCAGAAACAGGTGCTGCCGGCGAAAATCCTGAAGCGCTTCGGCGCCGACCTCAAAGGCCTGAATTTCGCCCTCTGGGGCCTGGCGTTCAAGCCCAATACCGATGACATGCGCGAGGCGCCGAGCCGCGTGCTCGTCGCCGAACTGCTCGCGCGCGGCGCCAGCGTCACTGCCTACGACCCGGTTGCGATGGACGAGGCGCGGCACATCTACAAGGCGGAGAGCCGCGTGCGTTTTGCCGATTCGCCGATGGCCGCGCTCGAAGGCGCGGACGCCCTGGCGATCGTGACCGAATGGAAGGAATTCCGCAGCCCGGATTTCCAGCGGGTGAAAGCGGTGTTGCGCACGCCGGCCATTTTCGACGGGCGCAATCTGTACGATCCGGCCGAGGTCAGGCGCAACGGTCTGGAGTACTATCCGATCGGAAGGTTGTAGGGCGAGACATGAGAATGAACACGAGACGCGAGCGGATTTGGAAGTGAATTCAAAATTGTTGCCGGATCTATCCAAGGCCCGGTTGCTGGTGGTCGGCGACGTGATGCTCGATCGCTACTGGTTCGGCGAGGTGAGCCGCATTTCGCCCGAGGCGCCGGTGCCGGTGGTCAAGGTGGAGCGCACCGAGGAACGTCCGGGCGGCGCATCCAACGTCGCGCGCAATGCGACGGCACTGGGCGCGCAGGTGACGCTGCTGTCCGTGGTCGGCGACGACGAGGCCGGCGCGCGCCTGCGCCAACTGGTCGAAGCCGAGCAGGTCGTCGCCTGCCTGCACAAGGATCCGAGCATTCCCACCACGGTCAAGCTGCGCGTGATCGGCCGGCAGCAGCAATTGCTGCGCATCGATTTCGAGACCCAGCCCAGCCGCGATGTGCTTGCGGACAAGCTCGCCGATTTCGAGGTGCTGCTCGCCGGCTGCAACGTGCTGGTGCTGTCCGATTACGGCAAGGGCGGTCTTACTCACATCGCCAAAATGATCGAGCTCGCGCGCGCCGCCGGCAAGACCATCCTGGTCGACCCCAAGGGCGATGACTATGCGCGCTACCGCGGCGCGACCGTGGTGACGCCGAACCGCGCCGAAATGCGCGAAGTGGTCGGGCGCTGGAAGGACGAGCAGGACCTCACCGAGCGGGCACAGTCGCTGCGGCGCGAGCTGGGGGCGCAGGCGCTGCTGCTGACGCTCAGCGAAGATGGCATGAACCTTTATCAGGACAGCGGCGTGCTGCACGAGGCGGCGAAGGCGCGCGAAGTGTTCGATGTCAGCGGCGCGGGCGACACCGTGATCGCCGCGCTGGCGGCGATGCTCGGCAGCGGCGCGGCGCTGCCGC
>Ga0315281_10004003_pt1 | contig 21499 bp, 13 predicted proteins | sample YL17G07_0_MG_FD_204540 | JGI IMG/M metagenome (GOLD analysis project Ga0315281, IMG submission 204540) | Sediment microbial communities from Yellowstone Lake, YNP, Wyoming, USA - YL17G07_0 | ecosystem: Environmental > Aquatic > Freshwater > Lake > Sediment | place: USA: Wyoming | collected...
GCCCTGAACTTCATCATGCGCATGAGCGGGATCGCGACCTTGACCCACGAGCTGGTCCACAGGTGCTGGGAGGTGAACCCGAAGGTCAGGATAGCGGCCACGCGGAAGACCACGCCCGGGTTCCGGGAGTTCGAGAAGAGGGCCGTGCTCCTCGGAGGAGGGGATCCGCACAGGTACGGGCTGTACGATGCCATCCTCATCAAGGACAACCACATCAGAATTGCTGGTGGAGTGGTCGAGGCTCTCAAGCGGGCAAGGAAAGGGAGCTTCACCAAGAAGGTGGAAATAGAGGTCGAGTCAAGGGAGGACGCGCTGCTCGCCCTCGGCAACGGAGCGGACATCATCATGCTCGATAACTTCCGCCCGGCGGAGTTCACGAAGCTTTCGGGGGAGCTCAAGAGGAAGAGGCCGGACGTTCTGATAGAGGCCTCTGGAGGGATAACCCCGGACAACGTGGTCGAGTACGCGAAAGGTGCTGACATAATCTCGCTAGGATGGCTCACCCACTCCGCGAAATCAATCGACTTCTCCATGGACGTTGAGAAGGCCTAGCGGAATCTGCGCAGATGAGGCGCAAGTTTTGATAACCTTGGACCCTTAGAGGTTAATCGATGTTCAAGGGCGAGAAGTGCGAAATCTGCGGCAAGCCGGCCACGCACTACCTGTTCGCATCTTTCGTGTGCGACAGCGAAGAGTGCATCCAGAAGGCTAGGGAACGCAGGGGCGGCCCCGGCGGACACCGGAAGATGAAGATGCTAGATCTAGGCAAGAGCGAGTGCAAGCGATGAACTCACAGCCAGCCACCAACTTTTAAGACAATCCTCCCGTTTCTGGTGCTCATGGACAGGCGAGCGTTCGTGGGCCTGATGATCATCAACGCGCTGCTCGCGTTCGGCAACAATTTTGCCAGCTCATTCAACATGATATATCTTTTCAACCATTACCACATGCCCATCTGGTCCGGGGCGATCTATCTCGGGTTCGGATTCACCATCGCAATCTTCGTGAGCGTGTGGATGTCATGGCGGCCTCACCTCGACCCGAGGAACGTGATGATTGTCGGACTTGTCTTCCAGATAGCAGAGTACGCGTTCTTCCTCACGGTCAGGAACGGCTGGGCATTATCCTTCCTCGCAGGCGTTTCCTTCGGACTATTCTACCCGCTCTTCTGGACACCTTTCAACATTCTTATGGCTCAGATGACCGAGAAGACTGACAGGGGTGTGACATACGGCGTCTTCTTCTTCGTGTGGCCTGCGGCGACCTTCATCGCACCATTCCTGGGAGGGCTAGTCATTGGGTTTGCCAACTACCAGGTCCTGTTCCTGATTGGGATTGCGATCATAGGTGCGACTCTCGTGACGATTGTGGCCTACAGGAAGTACATTCCAAAGGACCAGGAGATGAGGATCCGTCTGGATGTGATAGGCCGCCGGAATGTCATCGCCGTGATCGGCGAAGGTGGCTTCGAGGGGATCTTCTGGGTAGACGTGACGCTGGTCGCGTACATGTTCACCACGAGCGAGTACAGTATCGGAGCACTCTTCTCGCTGTTCGGACTGAGCGCGGGCATCATGGCCATCATCCTCGGGAAGGTTTCGGACAGAATCCAGAACAGGAGGTTCTTCGTCGCCATGAGTGCCTTGACATCGATCCCGTGCATCCTCCTGATCTATTTCGCGAAGAACATCAACAGCTACGCCCTATCGAATGGCCTACTCGAGTTCGCAAGCTTCGTGTTCCCAGTCCTACTGTTCGCGATCTTGACGGACAAGTTGGAGAAGACCAAGAACGATTCCGTTGTGAGCAGGGAGTATCTGCTGGACATAGGAAGGGGGGGCGCAATCGGCCTGCTCATGCTCATGCTCTACTTGGGATACACGCCGCAGCAATGCTTCCTACTTGCGATTCCGTTCCTTCTCTTGGGAGCACTCGCGCATGAATACAGGAATGCTCCAGCTACCGCATGACCGAGCACGTGGAGAGCCCCTAGGCATTCTTGACCGAGAGCGCGAGCAATTCCAGCAGGTCCATCATCCGCACGCTCGAGCCCTTCGTCTCGATGGCGGACTTGAGGCTCTGATAGCAGAACGGGCATGATGTGACGAGGATGTCTGCGCCCGTCCCCTCGGCGTCCTTGACCCTCAAATCCGCGATCTTCTGCGAGAGTTCGGGGAAGGCTGTCTTCACGCCCCCTCCCGCACCGCAGCATCTGGCCTCGTCCCTCGTGCGTTCCATCTCGACCAGTTTGATCCCTGGGATGGACTCGAGTATCTTCCTCGGGTCTTCGTAGATGCCGACATGCCTTCCCAGGTGACACGGGTCATGATAGGTCACGGTCCCCTCGATGCCCTTCTCAGGCTTTAGCCTCCCGGAATCGATCAGCTCGGTCACCAACTGCGTGATGTGAACCGTCTTGACATTCATTCTCCGTATCTTCGGATAGTCCTGTCGGATGGTCTTGAAGCATCCGGCACAGCTCGTGACGATCATATTGGGAGCCGCCCTCTCGAACTTCTCGATGTTCCTCAGCGCGGTCTTTCTCGCGGATTCGACGAGCCCGGTTCGCAGCAGGGTCGAGCCGCAACAGCCCTCCTCGTTCCCGAGAGTGCCGAAGTCCACCTTCGCGCGAGAGAGCACGCGCGCGGTGTTGAGGGCCATCTCGCGTATGTTCGGATCGTAGGCTGCCGTGCAACCGACGAAGTACAACACCTCGGGCCTGTCCTTGAGGGAGTCCTTCATGTTGACCTCTTTATCGATTCTCTTGGACCATTTCGACCTCTGCGTCCTGGGTTGCATCCACGGGTTATCGTAGTTCTCGATGCTCTTGATGATCTGCTCGTGAGCCGGCAGAGGGGCCAACTTGTTGGCCACGAGGAACTCCCGCATATTCTCCCACATCGATATCGTGTCGAGATGGGCAGGGCAAACTGTCTTGCACTGGCCGCAGATCGTGCACTCGTACGCCTTGCTGGCGAGTTCTGTCATCTCGCCGTCTGGAATATCCTTTGCACCGAGAAGCCTGGCCTTGAGACCGTACTGCTTGAGGTACATCTCGCGCAGCTTCAGGATCTTGCCCCGAGGGGTGACGAGCTCGTCATCTTGGGCCTCGCCTCCCGTCGGACAGGTCGAAGTGCACTCGCCACATCGAGTGCACGCATCGAACCTCATCAATGAGAGGACGTCGAGGCTTGAAATGTCGAGATTCTTCAATGCCTCACCCCCGAAGGGAGCATCTTCTCCGCCTCGATGGCAATGGGCGTGGCGATCATGTGGAAGAGCTTGCTGAAGGGTATGTAGGCTATCAAGAGCGCGCTCATGACCCCGTGGAGGAGCCAGGCCTGATCGTAGTACTGCCCGACAGATGCGGGCATGGCCCATGAGAAGGCGTATCCGAGGAAGGAGTAGATCTGGTTCGACTCGTGACCCGGGATCCGGCCAGCGATCCCCATGCCTTCCAGGAGGAATCCCCCGACCACGACCGCAAGGAGGAACAGCACTGATGTGGCATCAGGGAGCTCCGTCCTGACGATCTTCGGTCTGAGTACGAACCTCCGCACGACTGCGATCATGAGCCCAGCGAACATCATCAGCCCCGCGAGGTCGAACCCGAAGTCCCTGATCCAAAGCTTGGCCCAGCCGTCATCGCGAATCATCGGCCCATACTTCGCGATATCGAGCGAGAAGGTCGTCACGAGGTCCAACAGGAACATCAGGAGGAAACCGCCCAGTATCAGCAGATGCATCGACCACCTGGTCAGGCTCCGCTCCTTGAGCTTCGAGAGATAGACAGCATCCTTGACGAATGTCCACTTGACTTTCCAGATCCTTCGGCTCGCAAATCGAATACCGCGCGGGATCAGCCCGAGCAACCGTCGCTCTGGAGTGCCCACGAGTCCTCGCCCGCGCATCCACAGAAGAGCGTTGAATACGGTGCCAAGGACAAAGACCGCGACGCAGAGGATGATGGTGACCAGGAATATCGTGAGATACGTCCTGTCCCTCACGTAGACCGTATCGTATGGCAGAAGGAGCACGATGGCGGCGAACAACACCACGACAGCTGAGAACAAGAGATAGAGCCCGAGCCTATCCTTCAGGTACCTCGTCCCAGACATCGATTCTCAAACCATTCGATACTCTATAAAGTCATCCATTTCACGACATCAATTGAGGATGCCAAAACCTGTCCCCAGAGGACTTCCTGACCTTGCCGGAGAGAACCGTGAAGTGATTGTCCACGCACGTCCTGGCTGCCTCGACAAGAAGAGAGATGGTCTCGTCGGCATCCGATTCGACCCCGACCTTCATCCCCACGAGCAAGTCCCTCACCCTGCCGAGATCGGAGGCGACAGGCTTCGAGCTGGCAGCGCTCAGGGTCCATCCCCGTTTCTCGATGGCCGACACCAACTCGAGCAGCCTGCTCCCATCCCAGGCCTTGTGACCCACCGTGAAGGACCTGTTCTCCAGACCCAGGATCGCGACCTTGAGGTCGGAGACCGAGCTGTGCAATTCCGGGAGCATCGAGCTTTGCGGGACGTCCATGCCATGCCTGCCAGGCTTGTCCGACGCAGCATAGCCCAACAGTCTCAGAAAGAGACTATTCGCCTGTGGGTATCGGGGGTGTTCAAGATGGGGGCCGAACAGGACCAGACTGCCGTCCCCGTGAGCAACTCTTATCACAGCCGGTCTGTTGATCATCATTGCCTCGACCATAGACCTTTCCAACTGGAACTCCGTCTCAGGTGTGAAGGACTTGTATCTCATCATAACAGCGTCTTCCTTCGGTTCCTTGAAGACGGGCCCTCCATACAATGGTGCGACGATTGACTTCTGAGAACCGTCCCCGATCTCGACCGGGCCTCTTATTGGATGGACTATCGAGCAGCTGCCGTAGGGGATCGCTTCCCTTGGACTAGAGACGCTCCCGGGTCGCGCTTCGTATCTGATGTTATCTATCTTCGTCGTCGAGACGTTGAAGCCCGAGAATGGCTCCACGGAGGACGGGAGAGGGAGATATGCCCCTGCGCATATGCCGGCGAACATACCGCCCTTGGCAATGAAATCCCCGAGGTTTCTGAATCCTCGACCCTTCAACGCATCTGCGATTTCGAACCCGTCCCCGCCCGAGACAATCACTACTTTCGCGCTTTCACTCTCGAGGGACGAGATGAACTCCAGGGAATCGAGGAACCGCACGTTCAGCAAGCCGTTGCTCTCGAACAGGTCCGCGAGCCAGGTCCAGGAGTGCGACGAGCCCTTGCCCGCGTAGACTATCGTCTTCGTCGTTGGCATCCGACAGGTAAAGCACCGGGAACAGCAATAAAACAGATGGCATCAGTTAGCTGGCCAGTTGGAGCTGATGCACAGAAAGGGTTATAGACGCCATCGGCTTATCTCGGCGACTGCGGGCTCATGGTCTAGTGGTTATGACGTCTGCTTGACACGCAGAAGTTCCCCGGTTCGAATCCGGGTGGGCCCACCATTATATTTCGGTATAGACTATGATTAACGATCAAGAGGACCGTCTGGAATAGCCTGATCTCCTGACGAGGAGATGAGTTTAAGTATCGTTACATGACCTATTATTAGCGATGAGGAGCTCAGTCCAGACATCAGCCTCAATCTTCATTGTCGCGAGCCTGCTGATCATCGGGAGCTTGAGCCTGATACCTTTCGCCAAGGCAGATGAACCGTCTCCCGAAAAGGTTCCCGAGCCCTGGGTCAGCGAATCTCACTTCTACAATAGGCAGGAGTCAAACGGGGATAATCCACAGGCAAATTACGACAATGAGGCGTGGGGAATCACCATCACCCACGGAGACATAAAGACGGGACTCTCTGCCAGGAACTACTCCAATGGCAATGGGGTATATGTGGACTACGGCCAGAATACCATGTTCTACATCGGAGGCAAGTTCTACATCGCAATGTTCACGATTGATCAGGTATTGATCATAATAGGGAACGATACGTTGGCTACGCCCCTTAGGAACTGCGTCGGTTTTGAACTGACATATACCAAGGTCAAGTATGATGGCACGATTCCCACAATGGAATGCAATATCACCTACAAGAAGATCCGAGTCTATTCTGACGCCCCTGATTCGACCTTCGATCTAACATTGCTCAATCATTTCAGAGGGGATTGGAACCAGACGAGCATCAAGGTCGAGGCACGTCTTGATTTCAGCAACATGAATCTAGGTCAACACATCGCAGGCGAACACTTCACCGCAGAGATTCACTATATCATGCAATTGACGGATCCCAATATGGTCAATCAAAGTCCGCCAGATTTCAACACGGTCAAACCTTCGGAGTATACGGACACATCTCTGAAGTACAACATGACGCGAGACGATGGCTCTCCGTACACACTGTCAAGATTGGAGATGAACGACAATTTCACGATCTACAATGCAAGCGGGTCTAACACGGCGGTGGGCTACTCCCGGATAGATTCGCCCAATACGACCTCGGCCAATGGGCAGACATACAACCACAATTCGCGCGTTGTCACTCATGGGTTCCCGAACCTGACCTACGAGGACACCATATCGATGAAGAGCGATCCAGAGATTATCGTCTTTCATGATCGAGTGACCGCCAATTCCAGCCCGTTGACTTCCTTAGTACCGATAGTTGCGGTAGTAGCGATTGTGGCGCTCGCGGCAATAGGCGCGATCGTTTTGATGAGGAAGAGAAAGAAGGCAGGGCAAGAAGACAAAGGCGAGAAGAATCAGAAAAGGCCTTGAAAGGGGTTTGATGCGTTCTCCCGAAATCCCCAGAATGCAAACTAGGTTTTAGCCAGTAGGCCCACTCCGATTCCGGGCGGTCCCGCTTCTCGTCAATGCAGCTTGTCGAGTCACTATTGGGCATGTCCGGTATTCCGTGGTTCGAGTTATATAGGTCAGAGACTTTCACAATTGCCGGGTGCATCTACATGGAGCAACCAAAAGAACCATCTCAAGAATGGGCGTGGCGAGGAGATTCTCATCCCGAGGTGTGGACAACCCCGGGTTTCGGATGGAGAGTGGCCGTGTCGATCTTGATAGCCATTGGTTGGCTGAGCTTCTTGATCCTGTGGCTGTTCTTCTTCGCCGGCAACTACGATGTATTCCAGAACCTTGCGATTGTGATCGTCTCTGTGCTCGTGGGCGTCGGCTTGCTCGGCGCGATGTGGGCTCCCTGGGGAATGAGGATGGCGAAGAGCACGGGCGTGCAGCATTCCTGGCGGTCCGGCCGTCCGATCCTGATGACGGTCGTCTCCATGGCGTCCGGCCTCGGATGGGTCATGTTCCTCATAGTGTGGCTGTTCTTCTATGCGGGCGACTACACAGGATACCAGAACCTCGCAGTACTCATCCTCTCCTTGCTCGTGGTCGCGATCGTGAACGGCGGCGGCTGGGCGGTCTGGTCCATGATGAGGCGACACAGGTCCTGAGGAAGGACAAGCCTGCTCTGCCCGTCGGGATCGGTGCTCTTCTGGAGCGGCGACTCAGCGTCCAGGTGCCAAGCTCTTCTCCCGGTTCCTTATGATCTCATTTCCTTTGTGGAGTGTCTCCTTGTCGAGCTGAGGCACTTTGTGTTCCTTCAGGAGTCTCAGAGCAATCTCCCTGGCCTCCCCGACCATCGTCTTCGAGAGCGTGGCCTCGAACTTGCCCTTCACCGCATCTCTCATGATGACTTCCTTCTTGAAGTTCCTCGCAGTATGGATGCTCGTAAGGAAGGTGTTCCCATGACCGACCTGCTTGATCACGTCGAGAGCTATCGTAGCCTTGCTGATCTCGAACTTGGTCATCTGGAGCCGGACGTTCTCCCAGACATATGAGTCGATGACCGCCTGCTCCAGAGAGAATCCCTTCGCATTGTCCATGGCGCCTATCCCGCCCTGCATGTCCGTGCCGGACATCGTGCTTAACGCGATCCCCAGGATCTCGCTGAAAGTGTGCGGCACGCCGGGCTCGTCCGTGTCGTTGAGCCCCCAGTCGCCTACCATGCATGGGAGTCCGTATCTCTTCGCCATCTGGGCAAGGCCCGATGCAATCAGCGGCTGGTTGGCGCACTCGTAGAAGATCATGCCGGTCATCATGTTGATGGGGGTTGAGGACGAGCAATAGATGGTCCGTGCTCCTTTGCTCGCAACCTGCCCGATGACCAAACTTGCGAGGTTCTCAGAGTTGCCGTTCACGAGCGTCCCGGCTATCGTAACCGGCGCCGTCCCACCAGAGAGGGACATCGTCATGGTGGTGACTGGCACTCCCGCCTTGGCGAATTCGACCAGCGCCTCGACAGCGTCGTGCTCGAACATCAGCGGCGCAATCGAGCAATGTATGACCGTGAAGTGCGGTTTCTTCTTGAGCTCGTCAACGCCTCCTGCAATCAGTGCTCCGAGCTGCACCTGTGCCCTGGCGTCTTCAGCATTGAAGATCTCGACGCCCTGGACATGCTTCGTCGTGTTCTGGAGGGTCGTCCAGAGCTCGTGGAGCCCGTGAGTGAGAGGATTGACATCGGTAGCCGTCAGGTTCGTCTGCACGTAGTCCGCACCTGTAAGGGCGTCTGCTAATCGGGCGCAGTCCGCGATATCTCTCACGGTCGAGTCGCGCTTCTTCCCGGTCTTGATGTCGATGATGTATGTTCCCAGGCCTGTCGTGCCTTGATAAGGCCACGAGCTGACAGGTATCCTCATGTCGTGCTTTGAGTCCCTTCCGTGAAGGGTCATTTCCTTGGGGACTGTCTTGAGAGCATCCTTGACCATGCCCTCCGGGATCTTGGCGATCTGCGACCTATGATCGACGATAGCTCCTGCTTTCTCCAGCATCTTCAGAACTATCTCGCTCTTCACTTTCACACCGATGGTCCCGAGGCACTCAATGCTCTGTTGGTCGATCAGGTCTTCCTCGCTCTTCTCCAAGAATCTCAGCCGCGCAACCGCCACGCAAACACCTCCTCAGCAGAATTGCCGAATCTGTCGGCACCTGGATGCGGAGGTGCATAAAAAGGATTTCTCTCTTCGAAACACCGAAAGGAAGATAGTCGCTAGGTTCAATCAAGATTGTGAGGAACGTCGGGCAATCGAAGGGAAGATCCATGTGCGCTTTGCGGCATGAGAGAGAGATATATGAGGTCGACTTGCGCAGCGGCGCGTATGGAAAGAGAAGGTGGGTGATTATGCCCATCGCAGCTTTTGTCCTGGTCCTCTTGGCCTCAATCGGGTTGTTCCTGCGAAATATGGTTTCGGGTTATTGGTTCATCTTCGCCGTGTTCGCTGCATCAGCTCTCCTGCTGATGATCCCGATTCTGATATGGAAAGTAGAGCGGGAATGACAGCAGACTTGAACGTACCGCAGTACCCAGGCGTGCGTCCTTTGACCAAACATCCTTAGATTCGGATGCGATTCTGGATCGGCGATGCGGAGGGGGCCAGCGATGGATTGGGAAGAAATGGTGGAGGAAAGGGCTAGATCGAGACGCAGACTGATCGGTCTACTCTCCGCCATGCTCGCGGGCGATTTCGTGGCGGCGCTTGGAGTCACACTCGGATACATCCGACTCCTGGATTGGCTCGTCGCGGTTCCCTTCATCGTTCTGGGATTGGGCACCGCGGGCTACACGGTTTGGCGAATCTTCTTCAGGGATAGGGCCGGCCAGAGAGAAGATCCCAAATGAAGGCAATGTTGTTCGCAGGCTTGGAATCGCCGTGAAATGCCTGAAGTGTGGAGCAGAGAACCCTGACCACGGTTACTATTGCGGATTGTGCGCATCCGAGTTGAGAGGGGGAAGCCCTTCAGAGGCTGGAAAGGGCGATTCGCGGAGGGTCGAACCTCGGACCAAGATTGAGAACATATTGCATCGTAATCTGGTCAGAATCGGCGGGAATGTCGCCCGAAAGCGGAGCGGCCTGATGGGCAGGTTCGCTCGGCGGTCTGGCACCATAGTGTTCAAGAGTGAATTCGAGGAAGTGTCCCTTAGCATCGACAAGGAGGGCAATGTGTCGGTGAACCGTGGCATTCCCCCCAAGTCGGCCCTCGTGCCGGAGGGACCTCATGACTCCTTCTTGATGATGTTTCTCGACGAGCACCACGTCAGTGAAATACCTGGATCAATCGAGGTCAGCGTGAGGGGCGTTCGATCTCCCCACGATGAAACGGCGCAACGGATCTTGCGGAATGCAGCCGATAAACTGCTGCGAAGTCTCTTCGAATAGAGCGACGCAACCAGAAGGCAATAGAAAGGGAAGATGAAATCGTTCAGCGTACTGACCGGTGAAAGACCAGGCGCGAACCAGCCCCGGCCAGTCGACCCAACGACTAATTGGGCGCATCTGAATCGGGGGACTTCTCCCTGGCCTCAGGTGAAGGGGCTGTCATCCCTGGCCTCCGTCTGAACAACATCAACAACAGGACCACAACGATGCAAGCCAGCACGACTGCAGTCGCACCGAAGGCATATATCAACGCTAAGTCCGTCTGCTTCACTGGCTCCGGGTTGACAGTGATGACCAGGGTCACGACCTTGCTCCCGAGTGTCACGGTGATGACCGCGTTGCCGCCCGAGGTCCCTGAGTAGAAGGAAGCGATCGAGTTGGATGTGAGCGAGAGGGACCAGTCGCCTTCTCCCGTGGATGACCACTCGAAGATCGCGTCAGGCACGAGGTTGCCGAAGGCATCGTATGCCCGCGCCTCGAGGTCCATGAAGGCACCAGTATCCAGCACCAGGACCGGAGGACTCACGATCAACGATGCGACGGGCCCAGGGACCACGACGACCTGCGCCGTGGTGTCGATCCCTCCAATGCTTACCGTGACGACGCCTGTACCAACCGTGAAACCAGCCTGAAGCACCATCTGGGACTGGATTCCGGTTGACAGCAAGCTGCCGATCGTGGTCGTCCACAGGAACACCGACTCGGGCAGCTCGTTCCCATAGCCGTCGTACGCAGCGGCCGCTATCACCGCGGTGGCTTGAGGCTCCAGCCGCAGCTCGGATGGCGAGAGGGATATGTTGAACAACGCTCCTGGGAGGACAGTGATGGCCACTTCCGCCGTCAGGGCCGCGTAGGTCGCTCTGACCAGCCCGACCCCTGCAGTAGTGCCAGCGACGAACATCCCGTTCGACCCTATCGTGCCAATCGTGGAGGACCAGCTGATCTGGCTATCGGATATCATGTTCCCGAACAGGTCTCGCACGGTTGCCGAGAATGCCAAGGACATTCCCACTCCGACCGTGGCCTCATTCGGAGCGACCGCAATGTCTCGCGGACTCCCTGGAACAATTTCAATCGAGGCGCTAGCATCATGGGACCCACTGGTCACACTGACGATGCCAGTGCCGACCGCATACCCGGCCTTGAACACTATCTGGGACTGGACTCCGGTTGGCAGCAAGCTGCCGATCGTGGTCGTCCACAGGAACACCGACTCGGGCAGCTCGTTCCCATAGCCGTCGTACGCAGCGGCCGCTATCACCGCGGTGGCTTGAGGCTCCAGCCGCAGCTCGGATGGCGAGAGGGATATGTTGAACAACGCTCCTGGGAGGACAGTGATGGCCACTTCGGCCGTCAGGGCCGCGTAGGTAGCCCTCACGAACCCGGCGCCCGCGGTCGTACCGGCGAAGAACACCGCGTTCGACCCTATCGTGCCGATCGTGGAGGACCAGCTGATATGGCTATCGGATATCATGTTCCCGAACAGGTCTCGCACGGTTGCCGAGAATGCTAGGGAATCTCCGACGCCGATAGCGGCTTCATCCGGAGTGATGGTGAGGTCGTGCGGAGCTCCCGGAAGGATATCGATCGAGATGCTGGCATTGTGGGACCCGATGGACACGGTGATCGTCGATGACCCCGAGATCAGGCCAGCGACGAACATCGCCTGCTCCCCCCTCTCGCCGACCTTGAATATCGTCCCGGAGCCGCTCTCCACGGACCAGTTGAAAGTCTGGTTGGACAAGGTATTGCCGTACCGGTCCTGGACCGACGCTGAGAGCGTCTTGCTTCCTCCGATGACGACCGAGTTTGAATTCGGGGTCAGAGCCAGGTTCGACGGATCTCCCGCGCCAGCGAACTTGAATCTGGTCAGGCCTCCTGAGTTGTCAGTGACGTAAAGGTAGCCCTTCATCAGCGCCGGAGGGTGACTGACTCCGAGCGCGTGCACGGAGAACGAAGCGCTAGAGTTTCCATGCGTCGAATTCAGCACGTAGAGGATGCCGTCCTCCCCCGTGGTGAAGAACAACCCGCGGTCCACGACCAGAGTGGTCCAGTATGTGACCGTCGGACCGTGGATCCACAGGTAGACGCCAGTTGTGCTGTTCAGCGCGGCGACGATGGTGCCAGATGCGTAGAGAACCCCTTCAGAGTAGGCGAGTTGCAGCTGACGGGAGCCATCGCCCACTCTCTCCTTCCAGATCTGACTGCCAGTCTGCGAATTCAAGGCGTAGATTGACCCGACAGCGTCGCTGAAGTAGACCCTCCCACCCCCTCCGACGATAGGACCGTTCACCGGAGCGTCGACCGTGGTCTTCCAGGCCACGTCACCATTCAGTGCCAGGGCAAAAACGTCGTTCTGAAGGGTTCCGGCCATTACAAAACCGTCTATCACGCTCGGGCCGAGCTCCACCGCCCCGCCCAACCCGCGCTTCCACTTGTACGTTCCCAGGTTCGGGTCCAACGCATAGAGCACGCCTGTTCTGTCCGCTGCGTAGAGCACCCCATGCTTGAGTACAGGCGTACCGAAGCCCGCGGAATCATCCGTGTAGAAGGTCCAATCGACGAGTCCGGTCTGGGCATCGATCTGACTGATGGATTCGAACGCATTCGGGGAGGTGTACCCGATGTAGAGGACGCCGCTCCCCATAGTTGGGGAGCTCATCGGCCGGCCCACCATGCCAAGTTGAATCGTCCATTTCTCCCTACCCGTCATGCAATCGATTGCGGTCAGGTTACCGTTGACCGACCCGTAGTAGACGGTGTTCCCAGTCACGACAGGGCTCGTGCTCGGGTAGTACAGGCTGCCCCCTGCGTAGATCCAGCTCTTTGACATGGGCAGAGCGAAGCTCGACGAGGCCGCGCCGGTGCGCGCACTGTCGTGCTGTGAGGTAGGCCAGTCATCCGTTGGAAGTCCTGGCAACTCAATCGTCATCAGGACACGGGCGCTGCTATTGACATCCCGCGTCGAGGTCGCCCTGACACTGGTTTCTTCAATAGTACCGAGTCCCGCACCTGATGGGACCGTCACCGACACCACTATGGTGTGGTTCCTGAGACCGGGCACGGACCCGGTGTCGTTCACTCCGTCTCCGTCGGTATCAGTGAACGGGGTCACGCCATCTGCCTGGAAGAGCGAGGCGCTCCATCCGAGCGAGGAGGTCACGTTCAGGTTGAATACATCTACTAGCGCCCCTGTGTTCCTAAGTTCGATGACAGCCTTCTCAGTGCGCCCTGGGGCAGAGGCGTTGTACGAGTTCGGGGACATTGCAACGCCCGGCGGAGCCAAGTACGTGAAGAGGCTCGCGGTCTTCGATATCGAGGGGTCGTTGCTCGAAGTGAACCTGATCAGTGATGTTTCGAGGTCGTTCGCGACGGATGATGAAGGCACACTCACATCGGCCACGATTGTCGTCGACGAGCCAGTGCTCAAGGAGCCGGTGTCAGGCAGTCCGTTGGAGTTGGAGTCGCTCAGCGGGGTCGAGCCGTCCGACTCGAACAGCTCGACAGGCCAGCCATTCAATCCGAGAGTGGCATCCACATCAAACACGTCGGCGCCCGAAGTGCCCGTATTCTTGATGTCTACGTAGTATGCAACAGTCATTCCCGGAGAAGCATCCTTGCTCTGGAGGACCGGGGTAACCTGCAGCCCGACCTGCACTCTGCCAAGGAACCCGAAGGTCTTTCCGTCATCACTCTCCAACCAGACCCAACCATCCGAAACAGCGGGACTTGACGTGGACATCGAGAACGTGCCCAACCTCAAAGTCTGGTTAACCTTCCCCGATGAGGCGTTGACGACCTTGAGGAAACCGAGCAACGATGAGTAGAAGAGGTAGCCGTTCGCGTAGGCCAACGAGCTCTCGATTATGTCATCTGTCGAGAGCGTCCAGACGATGGAGCCGTTCGCGCTGTCGAGCGCGCACACGGAACCCGCGGAAGTCCCGAAGAAGACGGTAGTGCCGTTGAACACAGGTGTGCTGTGTTGGATCAGTCCCCACCCGCCAACCTGCCAGACGATCGAACCGTCGATCTCGTCCAGGGCATACATCGTACCTCCTAGGGTGCCCGCGAAGACGCATCCATCCGCCGCCGTCGGAGACCCCAAGACCTTCCCGTCGAGTGACCGCGTCCAGAGGAGGGCTCCCGTGAATTCGTCGAGGCCGTAGATCTCGTTCGTTGTCGAAGTCGGAACGAACAAGCGGCCGCCCCCTACCGCGGGACCACCCGAGGAGGTATCGTTCGTCTCGTATGCCCAAACGACTGTTCCGTTCAACGCGCCAAAGGCGATGACAGCGTTCGGGTTTGCATATCCGTATCCTTCAGGGCCCTGAGTGCTAACAAACACTAGCCCGTCAGCGACCGTCACCGCGGTATTGATGATGATGTTGAACGCTTCCTCGTTCCCTGCTGACCAGAGTGTATAGCCAGTCAACTCATCGAGCGCGAACAACTTCCCGTAATAACCGGATAGGCCTATGTCCGCGAAGCACGCATAGACAACGCCGCCTGCGACCGCAGGTGTCCCACACACGGTGTACTGCACTCCAAGCTTCTGATGCCACAAGATGGATCCCGTGTGCGCGTCGCGCGCGGTAATCGAGCCGTCGATGGCGGTTGTGAACAACATCCCGTCCACCATCACGGGGCTAGTGAAGGTGGAATGGGAGCTCTGGTTCATCTGCCATTGCTTCGCGAGCGGCGTGGTCATGTTGCTTGGAGACACGCCCGATCGGGCAGGATTGTTGTGGAAGGTTGGCCACTCGTCGCTCGCCTGGGGCATAGGAGGCTTTGCAGGGGTTCTGAACGAGTAGAAGTGGGAGGAGTTGTCCACGGTGGCCACATTTCCCGCCTCGTCCGTCGAGACCACATAGAACCAATATGTCGCATTGCTGACGAGCTTGGAGAGGGACATCCTGTGGGCGAGGGTAAGCCTGGCATTGACGGATACGGTCCCGGGAGGTGTCGAGGTACCATATCCCAGAGACGAATCGGATGGTTCGTCCGTAGCCCACAGTATCGTGACAGTCGAATACCTCAGCGAGGCGACTGTCAAGTTCGAAATCACCGGTGGTATGTTGTCCACGATCGCAGTATCGTAAACATAGCCGCCGCTGCCAGTACCGTTGTTTGCATCGAGATACCTCACCGTGATCGTGTCCCCGTTCTGCACCTCGAGCTTGCCGTTCCCGCTCACTGGTACGGGGCTGTTCCTGAGATGGATAGAGCCTAGGAAGATGGAACTGTCGTTCGCTGTCTCTGTGACCGTCACGGCCTCCCAGGTCGATTCGGTCGTGCTCGATATGTTCACGGTTGCGGAGTCGGGCGCGTTCGGGTTGACGTCGAGCCCCGTGTCCGCCACCGTCACGTTCACGAGCGCGGATGACTGGTAGTGCCCCTTATCCAGTTTGACGGTCCCAAGATTGCTCACGAGCCCACCGGTCGCCACGATTGCATACGGTTGCGGACCTTCTGGCACGTTGAACCCGGACACGCGCACGTGCCACACACCTGGGGTGGCGGCGCTGATGACCAGCACGCTCTCCACATTGTTGACATGATCCACCTTTGTCGAATCGGGCTCTGATTGACCGGGGTTCGAACCTTGGTAGGCGTTCCCGCGATAGACGGTCCCAGACGGGCTCGTCACGGTCAGATCGAGATCGTTCACAAGGTTCGGGCTAGTGAATGGCATGCCCGGGTAGTCGCTCCAGACAAGCGTAACTTCGAACGGGACCGAGGAGTCCCCTACTGAGATCAGATAGTCGTGCGACGACCCGGTCCCGAGGCCTGACGCGTTGTCGTCGACGAACAGCTTACTCGAATCCCCCCTGAAGAAGAGCGCGTCATCGAGCGTCACTCTACCCCAACCCTGCTCGTTGTTTGGATAGTAAGTCTCGCTGTTCCTGTAAGCACCATCTCCAGTCATCTCGCGGGCGCTATTGATGAGAGTGGCCTTGACCAGAGCGGAGGATGGCACGAACCCCTGCGCCAAGTTCCTTGTGCCAGTCGGGTACCAACCAGTCATGTAGTACTCTCTGATGAGTGCGACCGACCCGGCCACCGTCGGCGTAGCCATGCTGGTGCCGCTCAGCTGCCAGTACTGGTTCTGGGGCGCGGAGGGATCATCTCCCTCCGCAGACCATATGCCGACACCGGGGGCCATCACGTCAGGCTTTATGCGTCCGTCCGCGGCCGGACCCCTGCTGCTGAAGCTCGCGACCTTCTGGAGGTCCTGACCGTTCATGCTCGCTCCGACGGATATGATGTTCTTTGCCGTTGCATCCTGGCTCAAGGTGGCGAGGCCCGGGCCGTCGTTTCCAGCTGAGAACAGGACGATGAACTCGCGGTTGTTCCAGAGGAAATCGTCCGTCGCCTGGGCGTTTAGAGTGTAATCGTTCCCGGGGGATCCCCAGCTGTTTGTGTGTATGTAGGAGCCCCGGTCAAGGGCTGCCTGGAACATGGTGTGGTAGTCGATTGGCGGATCAATGAAATAACCGTCTGGGGACATGTCCTGGATCTGCAGAGTCGCATTGAAAGCCTGTCCATCGTGTGGTCCCGTAGTCCCATTGGAACCGAGCGGGTTCCCATCGTAGACGTGCCACGTACCGTCATCGCCGGCGACGGACCCGGAGACATGAGTTCCGTGATTGATCCCGTTGTCGGAGAGATCGCCAATCGCTCCTGAGGGGGTGTAGTACGCGGTCACTTTTCGGTGGTCGGGGCCCGGGATGGAATGGTTTGGATCGGAGAAGTCGCTTTGGTCGTAGTCCAGCCCCGTATCACCGACCGTCACCGTTTGGTTAGTGCCATATATCCCGTTGTCATGTATCGGTGTCGAGTATCCTGTTGTGTCGCCGCTCTGGACGACCCATCTGGCGATGTCGTTGTTGACCGTGTGATCTTGTTGTCGGTCGATCCACATCACGCCAGGTTCTCGAGCTAGTTGAGCTAGCATGTTCCTGTCGATCTTCGCCCGGACCATTCCGGACGAGTTGTGCGACCACGCGATGTCCGACCCGCCCAGCATCGAGATCTTCGACATTATGCCTTTCAGCTGAGAGGGCTCGAACGCCAAGACCTGAACATCGATGTTCTGGTCGACGACATCATTGATCTGGGGCGTCCCCCCCGAGGAGATACTTCTCATGACCTCGCCTTTCTGGAGCAGCTGGTCGAATTGTGACGATAGCCGAGGGCTGAGCTTGTATGCCGGCTCGAAATTCCCCACCCATCGGACGGAGCCGAGGAGGTTTGTCTTCTCGATGGAAGGACCATCCGCCTTCACTACGAACGCGTTGTAGTTCACATAGCCCAGGATCGAGGCACCTGTCCCGGAAAGGGCCGCCTTCATATCGGTCGTGATCGGCCCTTTGAACTGCACGATGTAGTACGCGAGCACGGACGAAGAAATCGAAGAATACTTCAAGCTCGATGGTATGCTGGGCCCCCCAGCCAGAGGGTCGAATCTGAGATCATTGACCTGAATGAACTTCATGTACTCCGGGTTTGAATCAATGCTCGGAGATGCTTGAATGTCCGGGATGCGGGAATTGGCGTGAGCTGACGTGAGAAGTGTTGGAGCCATAGAGAGAACAAGGATGCATATCAGCAAGACCGATGTCAATCTCGTTCCGACCGGACCTCGAGCGATAAACCCCACTGGCTGAGCCGCCCCCTCTTGCGCCTGAGCTAATCCCTTTGGCGCTATATAATCGGATTCCAGACCCGCCACGCTATGAGTCAGTTCCCAGCTGGCCCCAGTCACTCCCACATTAGACCTGCTCTCATCGATGCTCGTGATGATGCTCAGGCGGTTCGAAGTTCACTGGTGTGAGCTTGCCGAAGGCGGATGCGACGGTCTCCGAAAGCGTCGGATGAATCACCTGCGACCTTGCCAGAGGCTCGTAGGTCTGGTCCTCGGCGTTCATTAGGAGGACGATCTGCTGGATGAGGGTCGAAGCCTGCGGCCCGACGACCGTGCCTCCGAGGACCCGCCTCGTCGGATACTCGACTATGACCTTGACGAAGGCGTCGAGGTCACCGAAAGCGTAGCCCATGGCAGTATCGTGGTACTTGGCCATGCCCACCATCACCTTCGTGTTCCCCTTCGCCTCTTCCTCCGTCATCCCGACCGCCCCCACTTGGGGATCGGTGAAGACGGCGTGCGGAACCGCATGGAGGTCTATGGCCGACCTCTTTTGCCCGAACAGGTTGTTCCTCACTATGGCGGATTCGTAGTTGGCCGTGTGCCTGAACATGTTCCTTCCCAGGGCGTCACCGAGAGAGTATATGTTCGGCTTGGAGGTCTCGAGATACTCGTTGACCATGATCCAGCCATTCTTGTCGGTCCTCACGCCCGTGGCCTCTGGATTGCACCAGTCGGTGTTCGAGCGGACCCCCGCGGCCACCAGGAGCATCTGACCATGTACTGAGTGCTCACCCTGCGCGTCCCTGACCTTGACGTGGATGTCGCCATCATTCCCCTCCACGCTCATGCCCTCCACCGCCGTGTGAACATCCGCATGCTGCGACAGCCGCTTCTTGACGAGAGCGCGGGTCTCTGGCTCCTCGCCTGGCAGAAGCTCGGGGTTCCTCCCGAGGAGCGTGACCTTGGTGCCTATAGCTGAGAAGAAATGGGCGAACTCGCACCCAACGTACCCCCCGCCGATGATGATGATGCTTTCGGGCTGAGTCTCGACGTCGAAAATGGTCCTGTATGTGCGGAACTTGACCTTGTCCAGGCCAGGAATTGTCGTTGGGATGCTGGCCCTAGCGCCCGTTGCCATCACGATCCTCGGGGCCTTGATGGTCTCGTCGCCGACCTGCATCGTGTAGTCGCCGACAAACTTCCCAATCACTGGGTAGTAATCAATCTCCTTCGTGGACTTGACCGCGTCTTCCAGCTCGTGTCTGCCTGAGAGGACGATATCCCACATCCTCTTCTTGAGCAGACTGTAGTCGACCTTCTCTAAATTGTACCTCAGGCCGATGTGCTGCGCCACCTCCGTCTCTCGGATCACATCGGCCGCGTGTATGAGGACTTTGGATGGTATGCAGCCCCTGTTCAGGCAGGTGCCGCCCAATGGACCTTCCTCCACGAGCGCCACCTTGTGGCCGAGCGCAAGAGCGGTGTCTATGACATTCATGCCCGCGCCTGATCCGACCACTATTAGGCCGTATTCCTTCATGCCGTCATCCTCTTCTTGTGTATCGGGCACGGCCGGCCGAGCCTGCAGTACCTGCACTTCTCCTCGGTCACTGGCATAATGGACTTCACCATATGGCCGTACTTGCGCCTCGGCATGGATCCCCGGTCACTCCGAGCGTCAAAGTGTTAGATATAACTGAGGACTCACGGTCGTCAGAAGGACTTCGGGAGCAGCATATTGAAGACGCATCCCTTCGTGTAGTCTCCCGGGACGATGTCCCCTACCCACATGCTCCCTGAGTACCTGTCGATGATGCCCTTTGCCGCGGCCATCCCTATCCCGAAACCCCCCGCGAGCTCCGATTTCGAGGTCTTCACCATCCTCAGCACGTCGCCTTTCAGGTTGGGCGGGATCGCCCTCGTGGGCTGGGCAACCTTGACCCACCAGTAGACCATCTTGCGCTCCCTCCTCTCCTCGGCTGAGATAAACAACCTGGTGGTCTCCTTCTGCTCCGTCAGGGCGATACTGTAGAACAGGTTGACGAAGATGTCCTTAAGCAGGTCGTCCGCCGAGACGAGCATCGCGTCCTCCGGCAGGCTGACCTCGAAACCGACTACCTTGGAGTCCCTGAACTGCTTGACGTCGTCGATCGCGGACTCGATCGCCTTCCTCAGATCCATCTTCTTGAGGAGCTTCGGCGGGCCTTCTCGGAGCCTGGAAATGGTCCTGACCATCTCTATGAGCCTCATGATGCTCTCCGCCTGCTGCGAGGTCCTTTCCACGGCGCTAGCGACCTGTGGGTCCAGGTCGTTCCTCTTCCTGAGCGTCTCGAAGTAGGCCATGATCGGCGTCGCGTAGTTCGCGATGTCGTGGGTGAGCAGGTCCATGTGCAACTCGATCTGGTCCCTGACGGAAGTGAGCTCATTGAACAGCTTCGCGTTCTCCAGGGCTACCGAGGCGTGGTTGGCAAACAGGATAGCGATCTCGAGGTCCTCACGAGAGAACTTGTCTGGCGCGTACCTCAGCAGTTCGATGACCCCTATGACCTCTTTCTGACCGATGACCGGGACCGCGAGCATCCTTGTGTGAGTCTTCGGGGTGCCAGGTATGTATTCCGCCCTCAGGTCTTCCTCCACGTCCGGGACGACCTCGGCCTTCCTGGATTTGCCGACATAGCCGACCACGCCCGCATCTGCAGAGAAATCCCTGTCCGCCATCGTCTCAGCGGCGTATGGGCCCGTGGCGTAGACTGGGTTGCAGACATTTCTCTTCCAATCGAAGACATAGAATGCGAGCTCGTTGCACTGGACGAGCTCCGAAAGCCTGGTCGCGACTATCCTGTATATCTCCTCCGACTCGATCTCCTGCTGGAGCGAGGCCGCGGTATCGATCAGCACCTTCTGCGCCCTGGACCTGATGTTCAAGGCCTTGAACAGCTCGCTATTCTCCAGGACGCTGGACACCTGCCTCGACAGGTCCTCCGCGAGGCCGATCTCATCGGGTGTGAATTGCATGGTCTTCGACGAGTCCCCTATGAGAAGCACGCCCGCGACCTGCTCCCCTCTGGTCATCGGCGCGCAGATGGTGTGTGCGAACGCGAGCCTCCCGATAATCTTCCTCTTCTTCGAGGGCTCCCCGGTCGCGTCGCCGACATAGACGGTCTTCCTCTGAGCTATCGCCTGGGCCGCGGCCGGGAAGGAGTCAAGCATGACGGTAGAGTCCTTCGTCAGCGCGAGTCCCTTCGCAGAGCAGGCCTGGCAGACCAAGTCGTGCATGTCCGCGTCGTATCTGAACAATGCCACGAAATCGCTGTCGAAGTAATCCATCGCGCTCCTGCAGAATCGAGCAAGGGCTTGGTCCAGTGAGAAGTTCTCATCCGCGCCAGGAAGAGACCTTGTGAGGGCACCGCGCATCTCGCCGTACTCCTCCATCGTCTCCGCGGTGGCCTCGATCCCTCGGTCGATGATCGCATCGAGCGCCATCTTCGCCGTGGTCCTAGGAAGGTCCGGAAGGTCGTGCTCCACGACATAGAGCATCGTGTCCCTGAGCAGGTTCTGCTTCTTCACCATGCCAGACAAGCTCGAGCTGCGCGCATGCTCGGCACGGATCGCGCTCCTGAGCATCTCCTGGGCTATCTTCG
>Ga0315281_10004004_pt1 | contig 21495 bp, 17 predicted proteins | sample YL17G07_0_MG_FD_204540 | JGI IMG/M metagenome (GOLD analysis project Ga0315281, IMG submission 204540) | Sediment microbial communities from Yellowstone Lake, YNP, Wyoming, USA - YL17G07_0 | ecosystem: Environmental > Aquatic > Freshwater > Lake > Sediment | place: USA: Wyoming | collected...
AGACGAGGCCCAGGACGACATGCTTGTATTCTGCCGAGTCCATGCTACCGCGCAGACTGTCAGCCATGCTCCAGAGCTTCGATTCGAAACCCAGGTTTGCTCCCGTCGTGTTGTCCTTTGTCTTTCCGCGTGCCATGGTGCCCCCTTTGGCGTCAGTTATCAAGGCAGCCGCGTCGTGCTGCTCCGCGGTGGTGTCGTGCACCCTCAATTCAGGATGGTTTCTGCCTTTCGGTCAAGCCCTTTACTTTCCCATACAGGTCCTTCAACGCCCAATCCGACATGTCTATGATCGGCTCATACATGAATGCATTGATATGTATCTCCTCAGGTGTCATAAGACATACACTACTGATGACTCTATAGACCTCCGGTTCCAAGTACTGTTTCGCATCACATGCCCATTGTCGCGTCTGGTAGCTGCTACATGCAGTGGTTCGCTCATGCTGCACAAGGACACGTTCCAGAAATCTCTCGGTCTCAAGACGTATGGCGATCGATATCACGATCTTGTTCACGAGAGAGGTCTCATCCTGTGTGTCCTCACAGATGCGATCTGCTGAACTCTTGATCAGATCAACCGCCAGTGCATCTCCGTCATCGATATCCAGATCTCCAAGGTTCAATGGATCCTTGAGCTTGCTCCAGAGCTGACCGACCGTAATTGAATCCGTCGCAGGGCTATCATGGCTCACGTGAAGCAGGTGAGTCAAGAAGTCGCAAGTCTCGGTATCTAGCCTATACTCACTCAGATTCCTACAGAACGGTATGCTGGCTATGAGACGCTTTTTCTTGTTTCCGTCGTGGGCAATCTTGCCATTCCGAATGGGTGTCAAGATACTGTCTTTGAAGTAGTCTTTTTGGCGACCAAACACATCCATCTGGAGTCTATCGGTCTGACCTTTCTGGACGATGTAGCAGTTCCTGTCGGGTATGGAGAGTCTGGAGCCCGCCGTTCTATAGAAGTCGAAGTTGTGGGTCAAGAGGAGCAGGTCAATATTGTCCGCAGAAGAGATATCCTCCAAGTACTGCACGATTGCATATTTGTTCTTGTAATCGAAGGAGTCGGCGATGTCATCGGCGATGACGAGATGCTTCTTCGAGTCTTGGTTCGCTGAAGACATGATGTTCTTCAAATCGAAAAGCACATAGAGCAGGTACAGTGCCCGCATCTCGCCTGTGCTCAGGATCTTCATAAGTTCTTTCCTGTCATCGTAGGAAGCCGCTTCTGCGTCTTCATCGCCGTCGCGCTCTCTCTCGTACAGGAAACGTACCTTGGGAACCTGATCTGTGAGGATCACGTCGGGCTGATTGTCGATTGTGACCCTAAAGGGAACATTGAAGCGCTGGTTGAACTCGTTAATCACGCTCTGCCAGCGTTCCTTCTCGCCCGATGCCTGTTCGTAGACTGCGTGAATCGCATCTTGGTATTCCATGACTCTGTGATAGGAAGCGTCAAACGGCTCCTCTAACGATGACACCCAATGAAGCCACATCTTCTTCTTGAAGCCGGGAATGTCTGCGAAGAGCCCGATGATCCCCATATTGCTGCGGATGATCTGCAGCAACTTCTGTGATTCGGCGTTTGCGGTGAGCTGCTTCCTCAAGTTCTCGAAGGCAGACGTCATTGTGGTAGACCCATATAGTTTCTTCAGTTCTGATGAAACACGCGAGTTCCAGTCACTGATGTTCTGGACAAACGTGCCGTCTCTCAGCCGAATTGAGTGCTCCGCTTTGAAGAGGTTGTTCTTTGTCAGCGATTTCCCCAATTCCTCGGCATTACGATCGTCAAAATCGTTCGACAGCAGTGTGTTGTTGCTTATCAACCCGGCAAGTCTGGTGACGTACTCCTCGATTGCCCGCAGGAAGGTCGGGTCCTCGAATATTCTCGCTGTTTTGTCGTTGAAGACATCGGAGTACTTGAAGCCGGAGTACAGATCGCTATCCGAGAACCCACCCAAGTTGCCGCCTATCGCGGCAAAGACACCCATCCAATCGCTCTTCTCAGGCAACTGGAAATCCGAGACAATCTGTTCTTGTATCTTCGCTTTGCCGAGGCCGCTGGGTTTGACCAAGCCGTCTTGGAATCGTTCTACTACCTCGGCAAACTTGAGGTAGATCTCCTGATACTTCCGTCTGGCCTCGGCATCAGCCAGCAGCAAAGGAATGCTGCTGCTGCGGCACTCAAAGAGGTCGTCAAAGGAGTTGATGACGTATATTTCATCTACTTGGTTGAGATTGGTGCTGCTATACGTGGATGCCCTGTACGTGACCTCGTATGACGATGGGTTCTTAAAGATCCTGTCCATCGTCGGTCGCTTCTTTGAGATGTCTTCGAAGACCCTTGCGAAGGATGTCTTCATCACCCCATTTGGTGCGTATATGATCGCATTGTTGGCGGGTTTTCCGTTGGTGTCCACGAAGTTGATTGTGTTCAATTCGAAGTCTTGCAGTCCGTAGCAGTTCTTGAACCACCCACTAAGCGTTGTCCCCACTGCTCCCCCTCGCGCCCTCTCGGTATTCATACTGTGTGAACGAACGACGTACTGCTGTTACAGTTGTGCACGGTCTTGACGCACGGCATCGCCTTGACCAGTCGAGGCAAGAGCAGTGCCACAATCCCAAGTACTACTGGGACAATAAATCTCGAGAACCGCTCGAAAAGAATCTCCATATCTGCACCTCCTTTGGAAATCTACAGTATGTCCATAGTAGCACAACGTGTGCTATTGGTGAAGTGTCGCGCATATCAAGTCTCTCCGAATTCTGCAGAAGGTCATCACGCGATGCGGTGTTTCATGGTCCGATTTCTCATGATCTTGACCGCAGTATCGCGTCCTGGGCAACGCATATTGTTTTCGTAGTACAATGATGTCAGCAGTACTTGGATGCTCACAGCAGTCTTTGATACAGAAGGAGGCTCAGTGATGCGTACTACAGTATCTTCAGAGAAGGCGCGGCAGAAGGCTGTCGCGCAAAGACCCGTCACCGATTCCGAACCAAGAATCACGTGCCCGAAGTGCGGGACCGTCATCAAGCTGACGGAGTCACTTGCAGGGCCACTGGTGGAACAAACACGGCTTGAGTACGAACGTCAGATTGCCAGCATGAACGCTGACGCCGCCAAGCACGAGAAAGATCTCCAGGAAAGAGAGAAGGAAGTCACAAAAGAGAAAGGGAGGATCAAACAACAGGTCGCGGAACAAATTGAAGAAGAGCGTGCCAAGATGGCAGCCGAGGAGACGAAGAAGAATGCCGCCATCGCCAAGCGGGAAAAGGAAATCCGCGAGAGGGAGAAGGACGTCGCCAAGGCGCTCAGCTCCGTGGACGACAAGGTCGCCGAGAAGCTCAAGCTGGAACGGTCGCGGATTGTCGCCGAAGAGGCGAAGAAGGCGCGGCGCGCCTTGTCGGTCGACCTTGAGCAGAAGGAGCGGGAGCTTGTGGACCTCCAGGGCATCGTCAAGCAGCGCGATGCCAAGCTCGCCGAGACGCAGAAGAAGGAGGCGGAATTCCTCCGGAAGCAGCGCGAGTTCGAGGATGCCAAGAGGGAGCAGGAGCTGTCATTTGAGCGGCGCCTCCAGGACAGCCTGACCGCGGAACACGAGAAGATCCGCAAGCAGGCGGAGGAAGTCGCCAATCGTAAGGTGCAGGAGCAGCAGCGGGTGTTGGACGAAATGAAGCGGAAGCTTGGCGAGGCACAGGACGCGGAGGCCCAAGTCATGCGCGAGAAGCGGGAGCTCGAGGAGAAGGGCCGCGAGCTGAAGTTGAGCGTGGAGAAGCAGGTCCAGGAGCAGGTCGGCGCCGTCCGCGACCGGGCCCGCAAGGAGACCGAAGAGTCGATGAAGCTGCAGGTGGCCGAACGGGACCTGAAGATCTCTTCCATGGCGAAGACCATCGAGGAGCTGAAGCAGAAATCGGAGCAGGGGTCGCAGCAGGTGCAGGGAGAGGTGGAGGAGCTGGCGATCGAGGATCTGCTACGGTCGAATTTCCCTCGTGACAGGATCGAACCCGTGCGGAAGGGCGAGTTCGGCGGCGACGTCGTGCAAAGCGTCGTAAGTGCCAGCGGACTCGTCTGCGGGACGATCTTGTGGGAGTGCAAGCGGACCAGGAACTGGAGCGAGAGCTGGCTTGCCAAGCTTCGCAGCGACCAGCGTGCCGCGAAGGCCGATGTCGCAGCGCTTGTCACGCAGGCGCTGCCGAAGGAAGTCGAGACGTTCGGACTCGTCGACAACGTATGGGTGCTGCGCGCCAATGTCGCGATTCCGGTCGCGGTCGCACTCAGGAGCCAGTTGGAGGAAGTCGCGCTGGCGCGGCAGGCGACGGAAGGGCAAGAAGGGAAGATGGAACTGCTCTACACATACTTGACCGGTCCCCGGTTCCGCCAGAGGATAGGGGCTATCGTCGAGGCGTTCACATCCATGGAGAACGACCTGAACAGCGAGAGGAAAGTCATGACGAAGCATTGGGCCAAGCGCGAAACGGAGATCAGGCAGGTTATGACGTCAACCGTGAGCCTTTATGGTGATTTTCAGGGCATCGCCGGGGCGAACATCCCGCAGATTGAAGGGCTCGAGATGAAGGCCCTCGAGGAGCCGGATCCCATGCTGAAACTCTACGAGGCCCTCAAAGAGCCAGAGGAGAAATTATAGGAGGTGACCGAGTGTCGCGCGAGATGAGCAACGTCTGGTGTGTCCGTGCTGGATCCGGCGCATACGCCAAGCAGTTTGTACAGGGTAGGTATGTCGGCGTCAATTTCGAAATCGATCCCGATCTGTCGGGGGTTTCGTCTCGTGGGGAGCTCACCGAGCTCTACCGGGAGGCACACCCTGACGAGACCAGCAACGTGGTCATTGGACAGCAGGTGGGTCAGCTGGCGCGGTTCCTATTCGATATGCAGAAAGATGATTATGTCCTCACGCCGGCGGCTGGCACAGGGTCGCTGCACTACGGGATCATCACCGACGAAGAGTCCTATGCCGACACTTCAGACGATTCACCTTACCCGATCCGGCGCCATGTCAAGTGGATTGGAACGCTGGACCGCTCAGGGCTGTCTGTTCCATTCCAGAACACGATCCGATCGATGCTGACAGTGTTTGCCGTATCACAGCGCGACGAGTTCCTGGCCGCCATCGGCTTGGTCGTTCAGCCGACGGGAGGCGAATATGACCCGTACCGAGCGGTACTTGAGCAGGTATTGGAGCTGACTCCAAAGGAATTCGAGATTCTGGTAGGACACCTGCTGACGGCCGTCGGGTTCGAGGGATCTGAGGTCACCGGGCGATCGGGTGACGGAGGCGTGGATGCGACGGGCGTCCTCAGCGTAGCTGGCCTCGCCCAAGTCAAGACCTATGTGCAGGCGAAGCGCTACAAGGTGGATACCAAGATCCAAGCAGGGGTCGTCAAACAGCTTCGTGCCGCGATTCCCTCCGGGGCACAGGGAGCGTTCATTACGACCGCACGTTTCCAGGATTCAGCATCGAACATCGCCAGCGAGCCAGGATTCCCGCGCATAGGCCTGGTGAACGGGCATCAGCTCGTCGACCTGCTGGTCGAGCATTGGGACGATATCCCCGCCGAGTTCCAGGAGCGGCTTGGTCTCAAGAAAGGATTGGTCCGAGCCTATCAGGCTGGTTCCGGATCATCAGGAGTTGGTCCCAGCACAAAGCGAACAGCTGCTCAGAATCAGGAGGAGCGCGGTTCAACTTCTTCTCGAGGACTGGGTAGAGCGGAAAGGAACTACTGGGCGGATCTATACAACGAAGAGACCTGGCGCGAATCCCGTCAACAGGGACTGACGCTGTCGGGGTTTGGAGAGAACATGCGAGCAAGGGCCGAGCATATTCGACCTGGCGACGTGCTCTTGTGCTACGTCCTCGGCGCGCAGCGCTGGGTCGGCGCTTTGGAGGTCATCGGCCCGAGCACAGAAGTGACGGCCGTTTGGAAGAAAGGCACATATCCGGTCCGCTTCTCTGTCAAGCCTATCGTTGCTTTACCCTTGGACCAGGGAGTGCCGCAGCACCAGCTTGACGATCGAGCGAATCCTTTGTGTTCCAGTACTGCAAGGCACCGCCTGAGCGGCATAGTGCGCGGCAGCCCCACAAGGTTTTCGCATGTCGAAGACGCTCAAGCAGTCCTGGATGCATTGAAGGCAGCCAAGCGAGGAGATTGACCTGTTGCGGAGAAGAGGCGACCCGGAGCAGGGTTGCTTGGCCGATATGCGCCTTCAGCTGAGCGGACAGCAATGACAGTTCGGCAGGGAGGCAAGCCGTACAGCTTCAATTACCGTGTCGGAGGTCGTGCATGAAACCAACCTCGCGCGGCTCACCGGCTCTTTCGGTTGGCCGTTTGATCGTGTCAGGAGATCTTGTACAAGCCGTGAAGGACTGATTCATGGGAGTCCGCGTCTTCGCTCGCTCGAGCGAGAGCCTCGTGTACGTGTGGCGTCCGTACACCAGCGATATGCGGTTTCCCGCAGGGCGAGGGTCGGACTACGGGTTCATCGTGAACTTCAGACGCCGGACGATCTGGGCGACTCGCTGGTTCGGGAGCATCACCGCACACGATCCCTACTGTCTTCAGGATATCAGCATGGAATCGAACCCGTTCCCGGGCATCGAAGATCTGGCGTGGATGTCGCTCGTCACCCGCCGGCCGGTCTCTTTGGCACTGCTCTACAGGCCCAGGAAAGCCACTCGAGCGAAGTACCGCGGCAATCACAAGCACAGGGGGATAGCAATGGCACAGAAGGTGCAGCACAGAATGGCACAGAGTCTTGCTTCGATACCTGAAGGACCGGCAGTAATGGGGCGGTGGCGGTCGATGAGCACCGTCAAGGTCGGCCGCTACGGGAAATACCTTGCGAAACAGAAACTGGCGCGGCTGGGGCTGGACGTCTTCCCGGAGGCGGTCCCGGGCCACGACGCGGACGTCGTCGTGCGCTCACGCGACGGGAGGAAGTACTTCGATATCCAAGTGAGGACCCTGCGGCGCTGGGGCAACTACTTCTTCATCACCGAGGACGAATTCCCGCAGAAGGACAACGCGTACCTTGCGCTCGTGGTGCTCCCTGAGGAGTCGGAACCCAAGTACTGCCTCCTGCCACAGTCCGCATGGGACGAAGGGCATCCGAAGTACCTCGTCCACTACCACTACGTCGGGCGCAAGAGCAGACCCGAGTACGGAATCAGCATGAGCGAGAACATCATGGAGGAGCTCCTCCGGGACTACCGGATGGACTCCGTGGCAGCATCAATGAGGTAGCCTAGCCGATGCGCGAAGTCACCGAGTACGAAGAGTCCTGGATCAACGCGGACTGGATGAAGATAGCCGGGTGGACGCGCACGTTCACGGAGGACGAGAAGGCGGCGTTCGAGCAACCGGACGAGAGGAGAAGATGATGGCACAGCGTGGTGATACAGGGAAGGTTGTGGTCCTCGACAACTCCGTGCTGAGCGACGTTTTTGCGCGCCATGCAGGGACCGACATGGACGCCAGAATTCCAGGAGCAGTCGTCGAGCATCGGATAGTCATCTGGACGTCGCCATATCTGATAACCGAGACGATTGCTGGAAGCACAGAGGATCCAAGGTCTGCACGCAGGAAGCTGGAGTTCTTGCTGGAGGTGTCAGAGGGACACCTGCTGAAGAACCCACGGGAGCTTCTTAACTGGGAAGGGACACACGGAGGTTCTCCGACGGGCACGGACCTGTTCTCTGCGCACAATGAGGAAATGGAAGTGTACCGGTGGGCCCTTGACGTCGCTGATGCAAACGGGGTTGTTGTCGACCCAGGCGATGGATCTGAGCACTCGTTCAGAGACCTGGTGTATCAGGACAAGAGCAAAGGACAGCTGGCCGCGGTGCAGGCTACCAAAGCAGCACGTGATGCTGTCATTCGTGCGTTCGAGGCGTCGAAAGGGGACAGCAGTACAGACCAGAACGAGGCACAGAGTCTTGCGGCAGACACAGGGGGAGTCAACTTCCCCGCTCTGGGAACATGGATGCGGTCGATGTCTAGAGACGATTTTGCTGGCTGGGTCTCGTCCGCGCTGGAGCAGATCGGATACCACAGGACAGTCTCCGCACAGGATCTCTCACTCCTTCCCCACACCGTGAGTGCTACCGGATACCTGCTCTCCGAGATTGCAGGAAACTATGTGACCGGCAAGAAGTGGCACAGAAACGACACGTATGATACGCAGTATTGTGTGGCTGCATCGTGCGCGGACATCCTGATTACCTCCGACCGTGGACTGCAGGCACTGTGTTCCCAAATGCCATACAGACCGTTTGAGGTTGGCGGTGTGGAGGAGCTTGAGAGGCTACTCGTCCCCTAGCTGCACGGACGTGACAAGTAGGATTCGCCTCGCTTCGAGGTATCTTGCCTATGCCCTGTCGACGAGGTTCAGCCAGATACTCATGTCAGCAACTGTTGCATCCGAGGAGGCACTCTCACGGACTCCATCCTGCCACGCAGCTGTCCGGCAACCGCGGGGTCAATGGATTGCCTCTGAAGGAGCTCCATCATTTCTTGAAGACCTGTCCGGTCAGCTTGGCCTGTGAGAGCGCCGTTGAGAAATCGACCAAGGAATGGTATTCGTTTACGTGCTTGCAGAGCACGCTGATGGCCTTTGTGACCATCATCCCCATTTCGATGACATCCCAATCGGACGCGCTTCCCTTGCGACCGTGAGCTGCGTCGCAGCGCTTGTCGTATAGACCCTTCATCCGTCTGTAGATGTTCTGACGCATCTTCAGGTCATGGAAGATAGTCATGGCCGTTCCCTCCGCGACTGCTAACCTCGGATTCGACGAATTCGGCGAGAATAGAGCCTCCAGAGCAACGGCCAACGCGAGCACCCTTGAGCCGTTTGTCACCAAGTCGAGCGAAGTCACCGTCCATTGAAGAGCTTGCAGGAGAGCAAATTGGAAGGATTTGGGCTCTAGCTTCCGCCCGTTATCCGAACTGACCAGAATGTCAGATAGTACAAAGACGCCGGCTTGGCGCATCCGGACCCTGTCCGAGGATTTCAGCTTCCAAGGAAGGAACTTTCCTGCGACATGGGCTCCTGTTATGAGAGAGCTGCTGTCTTTCGGAATAACGAAGTACTCAAAGCTTGGCACCGCCGAGAGTCCAATCGCCATTTCGTTGCTATCGCGGTTCATTTTCAAACAGGCGTACTTAAGAAGAATGATGATCCAGTTTAGAGTCTCAAGTGAGAGTTCCTGCGCTCGTTTTGGTTCTGCAGCATATGAGCACCACATCACAGTCTTTCCTTTCAATCGGTCCAACTGGGGTTTGAACGCCTTGACATAGTCCTGCTTCCCTTTCTGCCCCGAGACAGCCGAGAAAGTCTCTCTCCATCGTCTAGCGAGCCACCTGTATTCTCGAGTGGACAGGCGCGTGACCCTCGCCCCAGCAAGGAGATACGGTCTTGACCCTTTTGGCAGAGTCACGCCTGGTACCTCGTAGAGCACAATCTGCTCTGGCTGAGCTTCTGATAGGACAGCAAGAAGGCCTTCAACCTCGGCGGTAGCGGCTTCTATCGTCGTCTGACCTTCCACGAGACGCGCGATAGACTCGTGCACCAGCGACTCAACCGTGCTTACTGAGAAGCGCTTCGCCGACTCGTTCTGCTTCAATAGCGCTTGTGGAAGTCCTCGGTACTCCATGTAAGCCAAGAGGCTCACCTCATAGCACTTCTGGCTCGTCATGAACGACAGATGCCCTCGCCGCAATATGGAGTCGGCTCCAACCCGTTCCGTCCTCATCGCGATCTTGAACAGATCACTAGCCAGGGCCATTCCCTTCTTCACCACGAACCTCCCGAGGAAATCAGACGCCGAGCAAATCGTCTGAACGCGCCAGCATGTTTCCAGTGCTGCAGTTGTTCTTCTTCCGATTGCTATCTTGCAGGAGTCTATCACGTGGTCTTTGGCCGTGTTGCTGAGCCAATGTCAAGTGACTCCCCGTGAGAGCCTCCTTCGAGAGAGCGTCTTGGACAATACACATAGATGATATGGATATCGAGCGTATTGTGCAACACGACATGCGAGCGGGTGGGGAGCATTTGAGCGAATCTTTGGATAGACGCGTCTCCATCACTGCAGATGCTGGTTCCATGGGGCCTGCAACGAGGTACCAGTACTCTTCTGTATCTACCAGAGGTTTCTGGTATCTACCAGTACTCTCTACGAAGCACCAGTACGATTCTGTCTCGGTAGGGGGAAGTTGGGCCGCTCAGTCTCTCGGTGGCAGAATGCTTCACTTCCGTGGCAGATGAAGATCTGATCAGCTAGGACAGCCAGATTCCAACACTTCAGTGTGGACGAATTCCAGAACACTAATGTCAATTGCAGTACTTAAATGGAAATTCCAGCACTTTGATGCTCAACTCCAACTCTGATTGTCGCGCCCAGTCGTGGTTTCTTACATTAGAGTCGTGTAATTCCGGGTCTGCAAACCCGCATGGTTGCGTAGAGCACCCAGAATTCCACGACATTACTCCAAGGACAGAACGCTGACGATCCGGCCAAACTGATGACAAGGAGACGGCCTCTTTCGGTCAGAAATAACAAAAACGTCAGTCAGATAGAGGCGTCAGCGCGAATCAGGGAAATCGGTGGAGAATCTCGGAATTTGAAAATGAACCCGGTTTTCTGGGAATGAACCGGGAAAATGATGGACGAAGCCGCGGCAAGTAAGAGGAGCGATCGGAATCAGCAGAACCCCGGTCAGGATCACTGACCGGGGCGACTGGTACTCTACCCTATGATGTATACGTTATCGTTATCACCTGAGTCTTCGAGTCCCATCCGACATCCAGCGCAAGTGCTTCCGCGACAAAACGAAGTGGAAGAAGCGTCCTGCCGCTCACAATGATGGGTACGACCTTGGCATTTGTGTCAATCTTGACCGATTTGCCGTTGAGGTTTGCGGTGTTCTTGCCGATCCACAGGCTCAGTGTCGTACCTTTCCGGACAATCGTGACCTTCTGCGCAGCCGCTTCCCAGGCGATGGTTCCTCCGGCGGCCTCGACAACTGCTCTTATGGGAAGAAATGTGCGCGAATTCAAGATGACGGGAGCTGCTTCAAGAATGGTTGAGCTTCCATTTGCGCGCATAGTGCGACTTCCAATCGTCAGTTGAATTACTTTCGTGATCGCGGCAGTGGAAGGCGCAGCAATCGTTTTGCTGCTGTCCATCTGAAGTTTGAATATCCCACCGCTATCCGTCCCCGCATAGATTGTTTGAGGCGTTCCGGAGTCAACAGCGAGAGATTCAACATCCAGGCTCGTGAGTCCATTATTGATGGCACTCCAGGAAGAGCCACTATTCGTTGACTTGTATACCCCCCCGTCGAATATCCCAGCATACATGATGCCGGAAGTTGTAGGGTTGATTGCAAGAGAAGACACATGGCGTTTGGCAAAGCCAATTCCAGACCACGTGCTTCCCCCGTCTGTTGATTTGAACAGGCCGCCTCCAGACCATAGCCAAGTCGCAATGTAAATGGTCTTTGAATCTTCGGGGTCGACAGCGATGGCGTTAACAAAAGAGGGTCCTTCCATAGCCATCCAGCTTGAACCACCATTTGTTGACTTGTAGAGATGGCTTTGTGTTCCTGCATAGATACTATTGGTGTTCTGCGGGTCAATCGCAAGAGAGCTTACGTAGGAATCGGTGAGATCAGTCTGCACCCATCCCGATCCACCATTCGTAGTCTTCCACACTCCATCTTCCGTTCCTGCGTAGATGACATTCGGGTTCTTCGGATCGACAGCAAGATCCTCTACCATAGAGAAATTCGCAAGCCCAATTACGTTCCAGGATCTTCCTCCATTCGTCGATTTGGATACTCCAAACCTTCCCGAATAGATGACACTCGGGCTCTTTGGATTAACAGCGAGAGAACATACGTTCATGTTCGTGAAGATACCGCTTACGAGAACCCACTTGTAAGTGTCTGCGGCCCTTGCGGAAGGTACGCGTGCGAAGTTCCCAACAAACAATGATAGAACGAGACACACTGCAATGAAGACAGACAGAATCCTATTCATGCCTCTTCCTCCACTTGAGACTATGTATCTTGACAACACGGTCGTAATACCTGTCCAGCGAAATAACGCCAACTGACATGATCATCTGACTGCACAAGGAAGTCGCGCTATGACATCGTTGTTGGTGTGGGACATGAATTCTACGAGCTCGTCGATGGTACAAACGATCGGCGTATCGTCATCCAAGAAAAGGTCGGGTCGGTCGATAGCAATGTACTTCACCTCGTTGGTTATGATGACTGGCAAGATTGTCGTGACATCATCGGACAAACGGTAGTTGTGGCCACTCCTGTTCAGAAGCAGTTTAGCCGCATTCCTTCTCAGCTTCACGAGATCTTTGTCAAATGTCGAGAACTCCTGAATCGGGGCATCCGGGACACCACGTTCAAATCTCTCGCTATGGACGGCGTTCTTGTCCTCCAACATGACAAGTAGGTCGCCACGCACGTAAGAAGCGTCGATTTCCATCTTCGACCCATCGGTCAGTTTCAAGACCTCGTGTGCCTTCTTCCACAATTTGCAGTCTGGAAGATCATCGCGCATCCGGCTAAGAATAGTCTTCTCCAGTAGGTTGCCACGGATTGTACCGCTCTTCCCTGCCATTCTCGCAGTCTCCATTGTCAACTCCTCCAGCCAATAGGGAATGGACCAGTAGTTGATAACAACAGCGTTGCGCGAGACGGGAACAAATATGGGGCAAGGAGACGAGTGAGCAACGGACATAGAGTTCCTCTTCTCGGGATCCAGACAGAGCGCACGATATGCCGCTGCCATCCCCTTGCGACACGCACTAGCAGACAGACTCTCTTTGAACACTCGTTGCCGATATTCCAGGCACTTGGGCAGCAACACCTGGAACATGGCGTCAATGTCAGTGTGGACATATCCTCTTTGATACAGTTCTCGCATTAGCGGCAGGCTGTAGAGCGCCTTCTCGAACTTGTGCCTGCACATGGTCACGAGAAGCGATACTACATCTCTTGGAGATGCTTGCCCGATGTGAGCATCCACGTCTATCAGGAATTGAGCATGCGGCCCCATATCAAATGGCCCGACAATGTAGTTGCTTGGAGCTGGCGCATCAAAATCCAAGGTGAACGCAACTTCATGTGGCTGGTTGTGGACATCGAACCATAGCATCGGGACTATGTGACCGTGAGCATTGATATACGGAACATAGATTTCATACGGGCGATCGCTATCGTCGCAGTTGAGTGCCTGGTGCGGTGTTACCAATCCAGATGAAGTTCCGGAGCGGTCAAACAAGGTGCATCGCTTGTCGTATTGTTCGATGAGCCTGCAGTCTTCCTTCCCATTGCTCAGAATCAGCCTCGAGGTTGATCTATCGGCAGCAGCTTGGAACAGACCATTCTTGACAAGCCTTCGTACCGCTCCAGTAGAGAACTCAAGCTCAAGCGCGAGACCCTCCAGTTTGTATGCATCAGATACTGAAGCTTCGTTGATGGGCTGTGGCCACAAGGAACCGTTATCGCAGACAACGTCATCTGGAAGCTGGTTACCACTTCCAAAGCTACCGTACTTGAGAATGGCTGCATCCATCACGCGACGCGCTCCCTGCTCGGTCCATGGGTTGATTCCAGGGCTATAAGCGTCAGGTCGAATACGATGGCACAGCATCAGCCAGTACGATATCGAGTGTGCTCCTGCCACTGCTGCGATCTCGTTTTCCAGGAGTCTTTGGTAATTCTCGATGTACGGTATTGCCTGGTCGTACGTAAGCCATCCGCAGTTTATCAGACTGCCAAATGCGGCTGTCTTCGCAGCATCAGCTACGTGCCGATAGAAGTCGAGGAAGCGTTCCCTGTCCGGAACGGCATTGTCAATTGCCATACTTACTGGATCCAGGATGAAAGGCGGGGTTGAGTCGTCAGTCTCGGGAGCATGCATGGAATTCTCCGCCAGTTCCATCAGAAACTTGCGCGCGTCGGCGTTGTTCACGGGGCTCACAAACCAAGAAGCCGTTTCTTCTTCGCCTGGAACTCCTCGTCGGTAAGAATGCTCTTGTCTCGCAATGCAGCCAACTTCTCGATTTCGGCGGCGGCGCTCTGCTGTCCACCGGAGACTGAAGTCTCCCCATGGAGCGCCTGCTGCATATCCTGGGTGACTCTGGAGAGGGCGGCGTCCACCTCGAGTGTCTTCATTTCGATATCGCAAGTGCGGTTGTTGCGGACTATCTGCTCGAGTTCCGTGAGCACGTTCTCTGTCACCAGGCGCAGACTGGAAGGTATCTTCACTCCTTGTTCCAGCAGCATCTTGCGTCCATCAAACACGATCTTGTCGGCACGATTCTTGAGCTCGACGTCTTTCATAAGCCTCTTGTCCCGATCGGCAAACTGCTCTGCCTCGGACCTCATACGCCCGATATCTTCATCCTTCAATCCCATCGCATTCCTAATCGTAACGTTCTGGACTTTGCCAGTAGCCTTGTCTTTGGCGGAAACATGGACAATGCCGTTTGCGTCAATGTCAAAGCTCACTTCGATTTGCGGCTCGCCGCGCTTGACTGGCTCAATTCCGTCAAGCACAAACTTCCCGAGGGAGATGTTGTCCTTTGCCATTGGGCGCTCACCCTGAAGAACGTGAATCTCAATCCGTGTCTGATTATCGCTCGTTGATGTGAAGGTCTTGGTCCTGGAGATTGGCACGGCGGTATTGCGCTTGATCATCTCCGTGAAGACGCCCCCGAGCGTTTCGATGCCGAGCGTGAGAGGAGTAACATCAATCAGGACTAGGCCGCTCTTAACTTCGCCACCCATGATTCCACCTTGAATCGCAGCGCCGACGGCGACGCACTCTATTGGGTCCACACCCCATTCCGGCGTCTTGCCAAAGTAACTCTCGGCGAATCTTCGAACGATAGGCATCCTGGTCGGACCACCGACAAGGATGACATGGTCGATCTGGACAGGAATGAGCCCTGCATCTGAGAGAGCACGGTTGACCGGCTCGCGGCACCTGTCGATGATGGGCTGGACCAGAGACTCGAGCTTGGCACGCGTAATGGGCATGACCAAATCCTTGTGGCTATTGACATCCGCCGCGATGAACGGAAGGTTGATGGTCGTATCGAGCGTCGTCGAGAGTTCGACCTTGGCCTTTTCTACGGCTTCACGAAGGCGTTGCATCGCCATCTTATCAACGCGCAAATCGATACTGTTCTGGGCCTTGAAGTCGTCAGCGACGTAGTTCAGAAGAGCACTGTCCATATCGGTTCCACCCAGCTGTGTGTCACCCGACGTTGAGGCCACGGTGAAAACGCCTCCTCCAGAGTCCATGATGGTGACACCCATTGTTCCACCGCCAAGGCCAAAGACCAAGATCTTGCGTTCGCCCTCGGTCTTGTCAAGTCCATAGGCAAATGCTGTGGCAGTCGATTCGTTGATAAGACGGACAACCTCGAGCCCGGCGATTTCGCCAGCGTCCTTGGTCGCCTGTCGCTGCGCGTCGTTGAAGTACGATGGCACAGTGATGACCGCCTTGGACACTTTCTGCCCCAGGAAAGCTTCCGCGTCGTTCTTGATCTTGCGAAGGATGAACCCGCTGATCTGCTGAGGCGTATAGGTCCTGCCGAAGATGGTAACAGTATGGTCGCTCCCCATCTTTCGCTTTATCAACTGAACCGTCGTCTCGGGGTTCAGCGCCGCTTGACGCCGAGCCGGTTCACCGACAAGCAGCTGTCCATTCTTGGTAAATGCAACGTATGAGGGGACGCCCTTCTCTCCAATGCCGACGCCCTCTGCTATTGGTATAAGTGTTGGCTCCCCATTGACGATGACCGCTGCAGCACAACCTGAGGTTCCGAGATCAATACCAATAATCTTCTCTACTACACTCTCCGAACTCCTCTTGGCGGCCGGCTTGTCCGTTTCATTCGCAACAGGACCCGTTGTCTTCTGTTTGGTGCTTTCATGTGTGATAGGCGCGGTTGTCTTCTGTTTGGGACTCTCGTCCGCTTTGGTACGCCGCCATGGCAACGCGGATGACCACTTCTTCGTCACAGGCATGGCGACTGAGGGGGCATTTGCATCGCTGCAATGATCCGCTTGGATTGAGTCCGGCATGACATGTTTGGACGAAAGCGCATGAATCCATCGGTAGCAGTTGTATTCAAGTGCTGTGTCATTCCGTGCCCCCTTCGGCGTTAGCCATCAAGCCAGCCCCGCCGTTCTTTCCAACACTAGTGTAGCATCATCAACGAATTGTAGCGACTGAAAGAAGCCAAAACAAGGGAGGCAGGGAAGGACGCAATACCTGGAAGACTTCACAGCGATGGCATCGCTACAGCCGCAGACGCTGGCGGAATCAACGACCCAGGGGATATTGCGGTACCTTGACATCTCAATTCACACATGCCACCGTCATCAATTACACGACTCTATCGTCGAATTACGCGACTTAATGGCAAATCACACGACATAGTGTCGGATTGCACGACTTAATGTCAAATGTCACGACCAATCGTCAAATTACACGACTCTGTGGTTTCTGCAATTAGAGTCGTGTAATTCATGGTCCGCAAACCTGCATGGTTGCGTAGTGCATTCAGGATTACACGACATTCGTCATGCTGACGATTCAGCCGGATTGATGACAAACGGGAGTCCTCTTTCAGGAAGAAGTGGCAGAAACGTTAGTCAGATAGTAGCGTCGGCACGAATAGGGCAAATCGCCAAGGAATCGAGGAATTCGGAAATTAACCCGGATTTCCGGAAATCAACCCTGAAAACGAAAGACAAAACACGCGGTAATCAAATGCTCGTTGGACGACTGCCCCGCCGTGATGCTATACGGATTTCCTGTGCCGGATCGCAGACAAGACTCCGTGGAGTGCATGTCCCATCCATTGCCACGCTCTCGATGGCAGCAGGACGTACAGGATCCCTGAGGTCACCAGCGCCCAGAAGACCGGCAGAACCAGCCAGGACGGAACCACCATCAGCAATGGAAGGATCACCCATCCTGGCAGCCCCACAACCTTCGAAGCCAGTTCGTTGAGCCCTACCGATGCTGCACCTCCGGGGAAGATGGAGTACCCGTTGATGTACAAGGCGTGGACTAGCGCGACTCTTGCACGTAGCGTGCCAGACGGGGGAGGGTCCTCGACTCTTTGGACAATGCTGGTAAGGAGACCCGGATAGCGTTCCTCGAAAGCCTGGTCAGAGAGTCTTGTCCACACAATAATGCAGAGAGTGAATCGTTGCCCTTCCTCTGTGATCCTGCGAGAATACCAGGCTCTCCCCAAATCATCGTGGCTTGGCAGCGGCTCGAGCGGAGGCAGGACACCGAGCTGCCTGCCATAGGACAAGGTAAGCGTCAAGGACGAGAACCCATCGTACGCGTCAGGTGCCCCCTCGCTCAGCCTTTGTTCCCACGTCACGACTGACGGTCGGGACCACACACTGCCATGTGCTCCTGGCAGCGACGTCACAACGGCAGAGAACCCGTCGCCGCCGCACGCGCGGAACTCGGCGTATGCAAACAGGAACCCAGTGCAGACAATCAGGGTATATACAATGATGCCCTTTATCCAGAGCTTTCTTCGGCTCGTCGAAGCCACCAGTGTCCCAGTCTTCTCTACAGGGGTCATGCTGTGTTTCCTATCCGTCTTCTTCGCAACGCAAGTCGCTGCGCGGAGCCTTGTCTGTTCAAGGATTGCCCATGCATGTCACATAGACAAGCCATGGCGAAGTATCGGTTAGCCGTTTGAGTGAGAAAAAGTAGGTGTTCTTTCCGTTTTCCCACCCTATCATCTTCCCATGGCTCTTTACGTAGTCGATGTCCAGGACAACAACAAAAGCCTTCGTCCCAGCTTCTGTTGGTTCACGTTCGACAATGCTCATCACCTTGACGTAGTTCAACTCATCCGGCCGCCATTCGCGCGGCGCTACATCCGGAGAAATGCGCTTCTCCATTTCCGGGAGATTCTTCTCGTTCCAGTACTTGAAGAACTCCTTGAGCGCGTCCTCTGCTGATACCGTGGTCTGCTGGGTTGTTGTTCGAAAATCCGTGGCGACGGGGACGTAGACAACCGGGTAGTCATACCATGGCTTCTGGAGGATGCCGACGACATCATAGGACTTCCCTACAACGATATCGGGATACCCGGTGCCGCTGTAGACAATTGTTCCGTCCTCATGCTTCATTGCCTGAGATGAGATCGGCTGGCAGAGATACAGTTGCACAGAGTTGTGCGTGCCATTCCCTCTGCGGAGGTCCGTAAGCGACGTTATCTCACCATAGAATGTCCTGGTATCCTGAATAGCCGTGATCTTCACGGTAGCCGAGAAGTCGGCTGTATATGAACCCGTCCCTGTCAGGACGAAGTCAGGGATATTCTTGACATAAGGCTCCTCATTGTTCTTGATCTGTGTGGCCATGTCTATCCCGAACGTTAAGCCAACCACTCCCTCTTTCGGAGGTTCTTCGTAGGGAAAAGCGAGTGAATGGGCCACAAAATACCAGCCAACGGAGACGACGAGCAGTGATACCAGTCCAATAGCGATGAACCTGGTTGCTCTCTTTGCATTGGCGCTGGTCCATACGCCAGGCTGCGTTGCCAAGTCCCGCTTGCGCGTCCCATTTCTCCAAAGCTTGCCCCATGCCACACTTACGCCCCTTTTCATTCGTTCCCATGCTGTCTGTGGCAACACGACATACAGGATGCTCATCAAGACGTAAAGCCAGAAGAAGGGGATGGACAGCGAAGGAGGGACAACAATCTGCAGGCAGAGATAGGGGATGGAAAGCAAGGTGGTGAGTGCCAACGCTGCTTGTTCTATCAAGACATTCTGGTCGCTTTGAAAGTGATTGAATTCTGTCATAAGAATTGTTGGTAGGGTCTTGATCTGCAGATATACGGATTTCGGATATGGAACAATTCTGGTATTCTGGAAAGTACTGATGATTCTGTGGTCATCAGGGGTCAAGACGAAGCAGAGGTCGATGGCAGTGTCTTTCCTAAGGAAGGTCTTGTCATCTGGATTGTCTGGATAGTGCTTCAAATTCGCATACCAGAAGTGCATCAACGCTCCCTCTCTACTACCATTGTCAAAGTAGGTGGGATCGGTGTAAGGCGTTCTGTACTTGTAGTAGCAGTACAGTCTCCCCTCTCGAAGTCCTGCACTTCTTGCGGCGCCAAAGACAACTCCGGAAAGGCTATCTACATCAAAGCCGAGGTACTTTGCCTCTCCGCCATCGGAGTCGAGAGCATTCAAGAAGAACATCCCGCCATTTCCCTTGAAGCGGGCATAGTTGAATAGGAACAGCGAAGAGAAGATCAAACTCAATACGAGGAACCATTTGATGGCTGTCGTTGCCTTTCTGCTCACACTCATGCTATGCGCCCCCAACACATTTAATCATGCCCTTCTTGCCTTTCGCACCAGCAACACGGTCAGCCATGTTACCAGAAGAAGAGCTCCCCAGACCAGGGCGAGATCAAGGAAGTAGCAGGGCCAGATCATGTGGGTGGGGTGCTCAAGAGGAGACCAGAAAATCGTTCTCATGGGGAAACTGCTCTCCCAATGTACCCGATCCATTTCGTGCGAAAACTCGAACGTCTGATTCTGATACAGGAAGTGGAACGGCAGTCCCATAGGTAGGTGCGAGGCCTCGTCTGGCGTTGTTACGGTCAGTCCCAAGCACAGCGACCAGTACAGCAGCACATGTGTCGCTGTCCAGGTTGCAGCAATCACCCAGCAGGTACTTCGCCTTGAAGAGAGCTTGGTTGGTTTCTGTTCGTCCGGGGTCGGCCACTGGTGCACCGGTTTGATGGTGGTTCGCATAGGGTCTTCCTGATCACTCACGAGCGGCCTCCTGTCCCCTGTCCACTGCAGGTACTCGTGTGTCCAATCATGTTCCGCATGTTGTTCAGCCTATCGCTCTTGCAGGTGCATGGTCTCAGTGTTGCCATCCCACGTGATGGTGAGAAAATAGCCGTGTTCACGAGCAGCATTGGAGAGACCTTCCGAAGATCCTGTATATCCACCCACCCACGGATGGAAGGGTCCGGGAAAACTACTTGCCTGTTCCGTGCTATGAAGCCCGACGAGTCGATACTCCGCTTCCGTGACGTCGCCCGAGGTGTCGGTCCACCATATCTTAAGCTGGCCACGCGAACTCATGTGATAATTCTCGTCCAGCTTCTTGACCTGCACGACATACTGTGCTTTCCAGTGTGCCGAGGAACCAGTGAACGTCGTGGTTTTCGTAGGAAAGAGCAAAAAGTAATACAAGCATACGCCGATGAAGATGAGCCCCAACGAAGCCCAAATTAGTGTAGTCACTAGTTTTCTATTCTTCATAGAATCCTCCAATAGACGTTATTCACTCTATTCGCCACTTGCTTGGCAACTATATACACGCCTCTAATAAGTGTGCTCATTATGCACTTGGATGCGTTCCTCCGACCACGTCGTCAATCAGCCATGCGCCGTTGACTTTCTTGAGCGTGAGCGTGATGGGGGTTTCTCCTGCATTGCCGCCGTCAGCTACGTTGTCGCTCGTCATCAAGACCTGGTTTCCATGTACCGTGTAAGACCCGCTATCCAGCATTTGTACAGACTTGATCTCAATACGTTCTGGCCATGGACTTGACATGTATCTCCCTGGAATTTTTGTCGGACTCTGTGCGAACTCCTGATACAGCCGATCAGTAATGAACTGCTTCAGGTTCCAATCCACCGCAGCCATCATGGCCTGATTGGATGCAGTAACGTCAACACGCACATCCTTCAGCCGTTCGCCAAACTCTCCCACTACCTGATAAATTGCATTGGTATCGGCTTCGCGGGGCTGCATCGTTGTGGATGGTTTGAACAGGAAGTAGCCGCCAACCGAGATGAGGAGAAGCAGCACTATACCGACTGCGATAAACCTGAGAAGTCTGTCTGTATTCATGTCATATGCCTCCAACAGCTGCTATATTTCAACAAAGGCGTTGGACTGAATCTGATCACCAGCGCCATCAGCGCGCCGTATCATTACGGCGTCGCAGCGGAAAACCCTCTTTCCACAATTAGTATACCGTGTTAGTTGTGCATACGACAGGCATCGCTAGAGAAGAGACGGAATATCAGTACCTCGTTCTGCTCGATATTATCCAGGGACGAACGTGCCGTGATCACCGCAGACACTGACACAATCAAACGTTAAAGCTGCAGAACAGCTGACCTCACTTGCGCTGGGCTCACCAATTACACGACTCTGTTTGTCGCAACCACAGGAGCCGCTGATCATGAATTGATATGAGCAATGCATCAAGGGCGGCCGATTGTCGCCGCCCTTGATGCGAAAGACTCCTGTCTTTTCCGTTATTGCTGCGAAACCCACCCCAACGAGGAGACCGTAGCGGAGAACGAGTAAATCTGAGTCGTGCCCGATAGTTCACCTGGCTTCGTCATTCCGAGCAACATCTT
>Ga0315281_10004005_pt1 | contig 21489 bp, 19 predicted proteins | sample YL17G07_0_MG_FD_204540 | JGI IMG/M metagenome (GOLD analysis project Ga0315281, IMG submission 204540) | Sediment microbial communities from Yellowstone Lake, YNP, Wyoming, USA - YL17G07_0 | ecosystem: Environmental > Aquatic > Freshwater > Lake > Sediment | place: USA: Wyoming | collected...
CCCGGGCTTCACGGTGGCGCCGGCGCGTGTCGTCGTCGGCGAGCCGGCCTCCTTCGACGCCGCCGGGCTGACCGGCTGGGGCGACGCGTCGCCGAACACCTTCGCCTGGGCCTTCGGTGACAAGGTGAGCACGGCCGCGACGGCCGGGTCGAGCGCCGCGCACACCTTCGCCACGCCCGGTCGCTACACCGTCCAGCTGACCTGCGCGGACAGCGACCTGGTCAACAACGTCCTCCAGCCCCTGAGCTGCTCGGGCAAGCGCACCACCAGCCTGCGCGTCCAGGCGAAGTACGGTGCGACCCTCGGACTCTCGGAGATCGCCCGCGTGAAGAAGGGCAGGGACGTGACGGTCAAAGGGACGCTGGCCACCGGCGACGCGAACGCGGCACTGGTTCAACTCTGGCGCAAGTCCAGCTCGTCCGGCTGGGAGCTGGTCAACTCCAAGACGCTCGCGACGACTCCCGGGGTCAAGGCGACCGTCGCGTACAAGCCCACGCTGAAGGCGAAGACGACGTACAAGCTGACGTACGTCGGCGACGCCGACACCTGGGACTTGACCAGCAGGACCAGGACGGTCACTCCGCTCTGACGCGCCGGGGGACTCCGCTGCGCGAAGGGGCGCCGCGACGACATCGTCACGCCCGAGGTCGCGACGGCGCGCTAGAATCGTCGCATGACGCCTTGGCGTACCGCGCACCGACAGGACCGCGGAGCCGTCGCGACGGCGCTCGCCGTGGTGACACTCGGGTTGCTGCTCTCGTGCCTGACGAGCCCCGCCGCCGCCAGGCTCGGCGACGGCCGCGTCCCCGCCCCCCGTCCGGCGACGCCCTCCTCTGCCGAACTGCGGCCGGCGATCGTGCGCGACCTGATCCCCTACGGGGATCGCCGTCGCGCCCAGATGGCTGACTATTCTCAGCGTCACTACGGCGAGCACACGTACTGGCTCACCGACCCGAAGGTGGTGGTCCTCCACTTCACCGCCGGCGGCACGTACACGAGCGCCTACTGGACCTTTCACGCCAACACTCCCTACAGGGGCGAGCTGCCTGGCGTCTCCTGCCAGTTCGTGATCGACAAGGGCGGCACGATCCACCAGCTTGTCCCACTCGCGGTGCGCGCCCGCCACTGCATCGGACTCAACCACGTCTCGATCGGCATTGAGTTCGTGCAGGAGACGGGCTCCGGCGGCCATTGGGCCGACCAGCAGGTCCTGGCCCGCTCACGTCAGGTGAAGGCGGGACTCAAGCTGGTGCTGTATCTGATGGCGCGCTACGGGATCGAGAAGAAGAACGTCGTCGGCCATGCCATGGCCAACGACTCGCCGTACTTCAAGGACCTCCGCGGGTGGCGCAACTACCGCAGCGACTGGCTGGCCGTGGACGTGCGCGAGTTCCGCTCGCGGCTGTAGGCGGCCGATGAAGGGCGGGGGGCGGCGGCGGGTCTATACTCGCGCCATGCCCATGGCGCTCAACGGCATCCACTTCCTGGTCACGTACCGTTGCACCTACGCGTGCGACCACTGCTTCGTGTGGAGCTCGCCCGGCGCCGAGGAGACGATGACCCTGGCCCAGCTTCGGGACGCCATGGACCAGGCGGCCGCCAGCGGGCAGGTCACGATGGTCTACTTCGAGGGCGGCGAGCCGACGCTGGCCTACCCGGTCGTGCTTGAGGCGGCCGCGCATGCGCGCACGAAAGGCCTCGAGTGGGGCCTCGTGAGCAACTGCTTCTGGGCCACCTCCGTCGAGGACGCGCTCGTCTGGCTGCGGCCCTTCAAGGAGCTCGGGGTCAGCGACCTCTCGCTGTCGTCCTACGCCTACTTCGTCGAGGACGCCGACGAGACGCGGCTGCACAACGCGGCCGTCGCCGCACAGGAGCTCGATCTGCCGATGCTTGTGCTCGAGGTAGGCGCCCCGGCGTGTCTCGACGTGCCCGGCCTCTGCCTCGGCGACGTCGGCGAGGTGATGTACAAGGGGAGGGCGGCCGTGGAGCTCGCGCCTGCGCGAGCGGACCGGCCGCCCGACACGCTGGTCACCTGCCCCTTCGAGGACTTCGCCGAACCGGGCCGCGCCCACCTCGGCGCCGACGGCGAGTTGCAGATCTGCCAGGGCATCAGCGCCGGAAACGTGTGGCGCGACGGCCTCGTGACGATCCTCGAGCGGTACGACCCGGCCGCGCTGCCGGTCGTGCGTGAGATCCTGAGCGGCGGCCCTTGGGCGCTCGCGCAGGCCTACGGGCACACGCCCGAGCGCGGCCTCTACGCCGACGAATGCCACCTCTGCTACGAAGTGCGCGGTGCGCTGCGGGAGCGCTTTCCGGAGGTGCTGGCGCCGGCGCAGTGCTACGGGTCCGCGGAGGCGCCCGGCGATGATGCAGAGCACGGAATGTGAGACTCGACCAAGGGAGTGACCGACATGCCGTCAGAGTGCGAGAAGTTCTGGGACGCGGACGTCTACGCCGTCGTCGGCGCGTCCGCGCACAAGCCCTTTCCCAAGCTCACCTACAACGCGCTCAAGAAGCGGGGCAAGACGGTGTTCGCGGTGGACGCGACCGCCGACACGATCGAAGGCGATCCCGCCTACACCGACCTGTCGGCGCTGCCGCGGGCGCCGCAGGCAGTCGTCTTGGAACTGCCCAAGGAAGAGACCGCCGGCTGGGTCACCAAAGCGGCCGACGCCGGGGTGTCGTCCATCTGGATCCACCAGATGACCGACACGCCCGAGGCGCTGGCCGAGGCCGAGAAGCGCGGGATGAAGGTCCTCACCGGCCACTGCGCGGTCATGTACAACATCCCGGGCTTCAGCATGCACGCGCCACACCGCTGGATCTGGAAGCTGCTGAAGAAGTACTGAGCGGACGCGAGGGGCGCGGGCGGCGGGGCGCTGACGCGCTCCCCCACCCGCGCCCCTCCCGTCCTCAGTCGGCGACGCCGTCGGCCGCCGGGACGTCCTGCGGCTGCGGCGGCACCGCGTCTTCGGGCAGACCGCGCACGTGCTCGAGCGCCCGCTCGGCCGCCGCCGCGCCCTCGCGCAGGCAGTCGCCGATGCCGATGCCGTGGTAGGCGCCGCCGGCGAGTTCCACGCCCGGCACCCCGGCGACGCCCTCCTCGATGCGCTTCACGAGGTCGGTGTGACCGACGCGGTACTGCGGCATGCCCCGCGGCCAGCGGAAGATCTCGACGAACTCCGGTCCGGCGGCGATGTCCATGACCTCGCGGAGTTCGCGCCTCACCAGCGCCGTCAGCTCGCCGTCGTCGAGCTGGGCCGACGCTTCCAGTCCGGCGCGCCCGACGAAGCTGCGCACGAGCACGCGCCCTTCCGGGGCCCGATGGGCGAACTTGCTCGAACTCCAGGTCGTCGCCATGACACCGCGGCCCTCGGCGCGCGGCACGACGTAGCCGAAGCCGCGCAGCGGGTGCGACACCTGGTCGCGACGGAAGGCGAGTGACACGGTAGCCGTCGTCACATACGGGATCGACGCGAGGTCGGCGGCCGCACGAGGCGAGACGGAGCGCAGCAGCTCGCCGCTCGCCCAGGCCGGCGTGGCGAGGACGACGGCGTCGACCGGCTCACGGCGGCCGTCGGCGAGCTCGAGGACGTAGCGGCCGCTGCCGGCCCGCGTGCCGCGGCCGGCTTCGCCGCTCGTGATCGAGCGGACGGCGGCTCCGCCCCGCAGCCGCTCCGGCGGAAGGCTCTTGAACATCGCGTCGCTCAGGTCGGCGAGGCCGGTGCGGAACGAGTAGAAGTACGACATGGGGCGCCGCGAGCCGGCTGCGGGCGCGCCGCTCGCGGCGGCGCGCGCCCGCGTACGGCGCCGCTTCAGCATCGCCACGATGAGACTGCGGTACTCGCGTTCCATCTGAAGGAACATGGGGAAGGTCGCCTGCACGCTCATCTGCTCGGGATCGCCGGCGTGGATGCCGGCGACGATCGGCTCGGCGATGCGGTCGAGCGCCTCGCCGCCGAGGCGGCGGCGGACGAAGGCGGCGAGGCTCTCGTCGGGCGTGCCGCCGGACGCGCCGCTCGCCGCCCCAACCCCAGCCGCGCCGTCGACGGCGACTCCGCCGCGCGGCAGCACCAGGTCCAGTCCCATGCGCAGCTTGCCCGGCCAAGTGACCAGACCGCTGAGCGCGAACGGCACGAGGCGCGTCGGGACCATGAGGATGATGCCCTCGGGCAGCTCGTGCAGCCGGCCCCGGGTGAAGACGAAGCTCTTGCGGATGTCTTCGTTCGAATCGAGCAGGCGATCGCCGATATCGAGCCGGCGCGCCATCTGGATGGGCCACGGCTTCTCGATGATCGCCGAGTCGGGACCGCCCTCGACGACGAACCCGTCGCGGCGCACGGTCTGGACCTTGCCGCCGAAGCGCGACTCCTCCTCGAAGAGGACCCAGTCGACGTCATCCGAAGCCTGGCGGGCATCTTCGAGGGCGCGGGCGGCGCCGAGCCCCGCCATGCCGCCGCCGATGACGGCGACGCGAGGCGGGGGCAGAGCGTCCGCCATCAGTTCACCCGTGCGGGTGGGGCTCGTCGGGCCGGTGGAGCTGACGCTCCACCGGCCCCCGCGCCAGATAGTCGACCACCACGTCGGCGAGCGCCTCGATGAAGTAAGGGGAATCGTTGGGCGGCGTCGAGCGCCGGTACTCCATGCCGTTCGTCTCGACCACGGCGCGCAGTTCGATGTCGAGGTCGTAGAGCGTCTCGACGTTGTCGCTCACGAACCCCACCGGCACGACGAGCAACTTCTCCCATCCGTCGGCGGCCAAGGCGCGCACCACCTCGTCGGCCTCGGGCTCGAGCCACTCGCCGCCGCCGCGGCCCTTGCTCTGGAAGGCGAAGCGCCAGTCGCCGGGGGTGACCTGCGGTACCAGCTGGGCGATCGTCTGCTGCAGCTGCTCGACGTAGGGGTCGCCCTCGAGCACGTTCTCGAGCGGCACGTTGTGCGCCGTGAACAGGACCGCCCACTCACTGGCGTCGGACCCGTCCAGCGCCTCGGCGATCCGCTTCGAGAGGGCCCTCACGAAGCCGCGCCCCGCGTACCAGCCCTCGAGAAGCGGCACGTCCGTCGCCCCGGCCTCGTCAAGCGCCTTGCGATAGCGATCGCGCGTCTGGCGCGAGCCGAAGGGTGAAAGCGGCAGGGCCAGCACCTCGTGCCCCGTGAGCTCGGCAAGGCACTTCGTCACGCTCGGCTCGGCGAACAAGAAGCCGTGACGCACGCGCAGGGCGAAGGCGAGCTGCTGCACGAGCCGCGCCTGCAACGCCCGAGCCTGGCGGGCGGTGATCTCGGGCAGCGGCGAGGCGCCGCCGATCGCCGTGTAGCGCTCGCGCACGACGGCGAGCGTCTCGTCGCCGGGCGCCCTGCCCGTCATGCGCACGAGAAAGTCGGGGACAAGCTGCAGGTCGGCGGGCCCGCCGAAGGCAAGCAGAGCGATATCGACCAGGCTGTCGGCCATGGGCGCGTCCGTCCTTTCAGTCCCGCGCCCCGGCCGACAGCCGGTGCACGGCGTCGACGAGGTAGCGCACGTTCTCGGGCTCGATCTGCGGCACGAGGCCGTGCCCGAGGTTGAAGACGTGTCCCGGGCGTCCGCCGGCGCGCCGCAGCACGTCGGCGACGCGCTCCTCGATCGCCGCCGTCGGACCAAGGAGCGCCAGCGGGTCAAGGTTGCCCTGCACGGCGACGTCTCCGAGCTGCTCCCAGGCTCGATCGAGCCCGATACGCCAGTCGACGCCGTAGACATCGGCGCCGACCCGGCTCACCTGGTCGAGCATGCCCGAGGCGCCGTTGGCGAAGTAGATGACGGGAGCGCCGTGCCCGCGCACCTGGTCGACGACGTAGCGCAGGTGTGGCAGCACAAGGCGCTCGTAGTCGAACGGGCTCAGCCAGCCGACCCACGAGTCGAACAGCTGGACGGCCTGGGCGCCGGCCTCGATCTGGGCCAGGAGATAGCCGGCGACGACCTCGGCGAGCAGCTCCATGAGGTGACCGAAGGTGACCGGGTCGTCAAGCATGAGCCGCTTGACGTGCGCGTAGTCGCGCGTGCTGCCGCCCTCGACGACGTAGCTCGCCAGCGTGTAGGGCGCTCCGGCGAAGCCGATGAGCGGCGCCTTGCCGTCGATCTCGCGGCGCACGAGCCGCAGGGTCTCCATCACGTAGTCGAGGTCGGCGCGCGGGTCGATCACGCGCACGCCGTGCACGTCGCGGCCGCTACGGATGGGCTTCTCGATCACCGGTCCGCCCTCGGGGGCGAAATGGAAACCGATGCCCATAGGTTCGAGCGGCAGCAGGATGTCGGCGAACACGATCGCCGCGTCGAGGTCGAAGCGGCGTAGTGGCTGCAGCGTGACCTCGCACGCCACGTCGGGCCGCTTGCACATCTCGATGAACGACAGCTTCTCGCGGATCTCGCGGTACTCAGGAAGGTAGCGGCCGGCCTGGCGCATCAGCCATACGGGCGTGGCGTCGACGGGACGGCGGGCACAGGCGTCGAGGAAGCGCAACTTGCTCACCCCTTGAGTTCGCGCGACGGTCGGCCGCCGCTCGAGTGAGCCATTCTAGCAAACGGGAGCCCGCGGGCTCCCTTGCCACGTTGCGGCCGCGCCGAACGACAGGAGGGCGACACTCGGCGACGGCGTCACGACACGGGGCGATACCCCTCGCCGAGCGCCGCGTTGCGGCAGGTGTGGCAAGCGATGATCGGAGTCGTGCGACGCCTGGGGGAGACGAGCTCGAAGCGCTGGGACGGTTCCGGGAGCTGCGCACCGCAGAGCTCGCAGCGGACTATCGACGCGACCGGTCGACCGGGGAGTTCCGCCCCAATCATCGTGTCGTCCTGGACGACGGGGTGCATCGGCTGGATCTGGCCCATGATCACTCCTCGCCTTCGTCACAAGGGCACTACGCTTATCGGAAGACGCCGCCGGAACTCAACCGTTTTCTGCCCGCTTCCGGCGGTCGCGTAAACACAACAGGCAACGGCCGAGGTGCGGCCGTCATCGATTGCCGACGGACCTTATGGCGGGGTCGGTTATCATAAGCATTCATGATTTGCAGGATTAGGTCGATTTATCGACAATACACAGGTCGTCGACGACCGTGAGGGAGATCATGAGCAAGAGGTTCACGAAGACTCCGGACGTGCCGCGCACCGACAAGGGGGTCACGCTGTTTCGCAGCTGCCTGGTCGGGGCCGAGTATCCGGGCGTCGAAGCGTCTACCAAGTGGCTGTTCGAGCGCTTCGACATCGAGTACACCGTCAACCCCGCCCAGACCTGCTGCACCGGCCTCGGCTACTACTCCGACCTCATCCCGGCGAACACGATGGTCGGCATCGCCGCGCGCAACGCCTGTGTCGTCGTCGACGACGAGCACCCGGTGATGAGCTACCTCTGCTCGACCTGCTACGCGATCAACAAGAAGGCGCGCAACATCCTCGACGTCGACGAGTACCGCGCCCAGACCAACGACGTGCTCGAGAAGATCGGCCGGAAGTACGACGACCGGGTCGCCGGCGCCGTGCAGCACAAACACACGCTCGAGCTCCTGTGGGGGGTGCACGAGAGCGTCCCCGGACTCGTGCGCCGTCGTCTCGACGGCATCAAGGTGGCGACACATCCGGCCTGCCACTACTGCAAGGTCTTTCCCGACGAGACCCTGGGCAACAACGAGAACTTCATGGTGCCGGAGGAGCTGCTGATCCCCGCCGGTGTCGAGCCGACCGGCGCCTACAACGAGAAGCAGACGCACTGCGGCGCCGGCTTCCGCAATCGCTTCGTCAACCCGTCGATCTCGGTCGCCGTGACCCAGAAGAAGTTGCACCGCCTGGCCGAGGAGAAGGTCGACGTCCTCGTGCACATGTGCCCCAACTGCCACATCCAGTTCGACCGCTTCAGCGACACGATCTCGGCGGGCTACGGCGAGGAGTACCCGTACGTGCACCTGCACGTGCAGCAGCTTCTCGCGCTGGTGCTGGGCGCCGACCCCGAGAAGGTGGTCGGCATCCAGTCGCACTCCCAGGACGTCGAACCGTTCCTCGAGCGCATCGGCGCCCGACAGAAGGAGGCCGTGCGATGAGGGCCGGCGTCTTCCTCTGCCAGTGCGGCGGCAACATCAGCGGGGTGGTCCACCTCGAGCCCCTGGCCGAACACATCCGCAACCTCGACGGCGTCGTCGAGGTGGACATCAACCAGTTCATGTGCGGCACCGAGGGTCGCGCGCTGATCGAGAAGGCCGTCGAAGAGCGCGGCCTCGACCACTTCGTCATCGCCTCGTGCTCGCCGCGCTTCCAGGGGCCGACCTTCGAGCGCATCGCCCGCGAGCTCAAGCTCGGTGAGAACGCGGTCGCCTTCGGGAACATCCGCGAGGGCTGCTCCTACATCCACGCCAACGAGCCGGAACGGGCCCAGGAGAAGGCGAAGAAGATCGTGCAGGGCGCCGTCGCGCGCCTGCACCACATGAGCGACCTGCCGCGCCGGCGCACGTTCCTCAACCGCGCGGTGCTCGTGGTCGGCGGCGGCATCGCCGGCATCTCCGCCGCCGAGGAGCTGACCGACGCAGGTATCGAAGTCCACCTCGTGGAACGCCAGCAGAGCATCGGCGGCTACATGGCCCGGCTCAGCAAGACCTTCCCGACCGAGGACTGCGCGATGTGCTCGCTGGCGCCGCGCCTCACCGGCGTAGCGACCAACAGCCGCATCCACCTCCACTCGCTCTCCGACGTGACCGCGATCACAGGGCCGCCCGGCGAGTTCAACGTGACCATCCGCCACCGGCCGCGCTACGTGAACGAGAAGTGCGTCGGCTGCGGCGAGTGCGCCGCCGTCTGCCCGGTGACCTACCCGAGCGAGTTCGACTTCGGCGTCAGCGAGCGCACGGCTGTCTCACGGCCCTTCGCCAACGCCGTCCCGGCTACCTTCGCCGTCGACCGCAAGGGCTGGAGCCCGTGCAAGACGGCCTGCCCGGTGCACACCTCGGCGCACGGCTACGTCGCGCTGGTCGCCAAGGGTCGCTACGAAGAGGCCTATCGGGTCGCCAGTGAGCCGAACCCGTTCCCCAGCGTCTGCGGGCGCATCTGCACGCACGTGTGCGAGACAGAGTGCACGCGCGGTAACGTCGAAGACCCGATCGCGATCGCCGGGATCAAGCGTTTCGTCGCCGACAACGGCGCGCCGGCGGAGCCGCCGGCGCCGCTCCCCGTCTACTACGACGATCCCGTGGCGATCGTCGGCGGCGGCCCCGCAGGCCTCACCGCCGCCCGCGAGCTGGCGCGGTTCGGCTACAAGGCCACCGTGTTCGAAGCTCTTCCGGTGGCCGGCGGCATGCTGCGCGTCGGCATCCCCGAGTACCGCCTGCCGCGAGACATCCTGCAGGGCGAGGTCGACCGTATCACCGCGCTCGGCGTCGAGCTCAAGCCCGGACAGCGCTGTGGCCGTGACTTCACCATCGACTCGCTGTTCGCCGACGGCTACACGGCCGTCTTCATGGCCACCGGCCTGCACCAGAGCAAGGACCTGCCGATCCCGGGCCTCGACCAGCAGGGCGTGGTCCGCGCCGTCGAGTTCCTGCGCGCGCAGGCGCTGGGCGAGAAGCCGGCCACCGGCAAGCGCGTGGTCGTGGTCGGCGGCGGCGACGTCGCCTACGACGCCGGCCGCACCGCCTTCCGTTGCGGCGCCGACGAGGTCACGCTCGTCTGCATCGAGGACGAGCGCACGGCGCCGGCCTCGCCCGACGAGATCGAGGAGGGCAAAGAGGAGCAGGTGCACGTCGAGTACGCGCTGATGCCGACGGAGATCCTGGGCGCGAACGGAGTCGCCACCGGTGTCAAGTTCCAGCGTTGCACGCTGGGCGAGCCGAACGAGCGGGGCTGGCGGCCGCCGGTCCCCGTCGAGGGCGAGTACGTCGAGATCAGCGGCGATACCGTGATCTTCGCGGTCGGTCAGGCGATCGTCGACGACTTCGCCCAGAACGGCGCCGACGGCGTCGCCGTCGAGCGCGGCCAGATCACCGTCGACCCCGAAACGATGATGACCGGACGCACCGGCGTCTTCGCCGGCGGCGACGCCGCAGCCATGGGGCCCTGGACGGCGATCGAGGCGATCGCCGCCGGCCGCCGCGGCGCCCGCGCGATCCACAACTTCCTCCGCGGCGAGTCGCTCATCCCCGTATGGGACTCCGAGGCCGACAAGGTCAAGATCCCGCAGACCGAGCTCGAGCCGCTCGAGCCGCAGGCGCGCCGCATCATGAAGACGCGCGACGGAGTCGCCCGCCGCACCACCTGGGAGGAGGTGCGCCTCGGTTTCGGCGAGGAAGACGCCCGCGCCGAGGCCGGGCGCTGCCTCGACTGCGCCGTCTGCTCGGACTGCAAGTCGTGCATAGCGGCGTGCCCCGCCGACGCCATCGACTTCGACCAGAAGGCCTGGGACGAGGACGTCACCGTCGGCGCCGTGATCCTCGCCACCGGCCATCAGGAGTTCGACGCCACGCGCAAGCTCCCGCTCGGCTACGGACGCTTCAAGAACGTGCTCACCCAAAGCCAGCTCGCCCGCCTGCTGGCGGCCTCCGGGCCGACCGCGGGCGAGCTCAAGCGGCCGTCGGACGGAGCGGTGCCGAAGCGCATCTTCATGCTGCAGTGCGTCGGTTCGCGTGACTGCACGAGCAGTGGAAACGAGCACTGCTCGGCCATCTGCTGCCTGTTCGCGACCCTGCACAGCTCGCTGATCAAGCAGCATTACCCAGATGCCGAGATCACCATCGGCTACACGGACATGCGCACACCGGGCAAGGCGCACGAGGAGTACTACCGCCTCGTGCAGGAGCGCGGCGTGCGCTACGTGCGCGGCCGCGTCGGCGAGGTCCTCGAGGAGCTCGACGGCAGCCTCACGGTCCGCATGGAGAACACGATGACCGGCACGAAGAGCGAGGAGCCGTACGACCTCGTCGTGCTCTCCGCCGGACTCGAAGGCTCTCAGGGCACGCAGGATATCGCCCGCGTCGCCGGCGTCCAGACGGCCGCCGCGGGCTTCATCCGCGAGTTCCACCCGAAGCTCGCCCCGGTGGACACTCAGCGTACCGGTATGTTCCTCTGCGGCACCGCGCAGGGCCCCAAGTCGATACCCGACTCGATCGCCCAAGCCAAGGCAGCGGCGGCCCGTGCCATCAGCATGCTCAGCACGGGCTACGCGATGACGCCGGCCCAGGTGGCGGCCAGCGACCCTGAGGTGTGCATCGCCTGCGGCGTCTGCGAGGCGTCCTGTCCGCAGACGGCGATCGTGCTCACGGTCGGGGCCGACGCCCACTCCGTGGTCGACCCCAACATCTGCCGCGGCTGCGGCATCTGCGCCGCCGAGTGCCCCACGGGGGCGATCCAGCTCGGCGGGTTCAGCGACGCCGAAGTGCTGGCGGAGGCGACGCTCACATGACGATCGAGAGCGTCGCGACGGTCTCGGAGGCCGCGCCCACGACGAAGACGCGTCAGACGGCGACCGAGCGTTCGATCGTCGCGTTCTGCTGCCGCGAGTGTGCGTACGCGGCAGCCGACGCCAGCGCCAACGCGCGCACGCCGCTGCCGCCGTCGGTACGTCTTGTCCTGCTGCCCTGTACCGGCCGCGTGAGCCCTCTCCACCTGGTCACCGCGCTGGCCGAAGGCGCCGATGGCGTCATGGTGGCCGGCTGCCTGCTCGGCCAGTGCCACTATCGCGAAGGCAACTTCAACGCCGTCGACCGGGTCGCGTTCGTGCAGCGCCTGCTCGAGAGCGTCGGCGTCGAGCCGGACCGCTGCCGCATGTTCACGATGAGCGCCGGCGAGCCGCCCAAGTTCGTCGCCGCCGTCAAGGAGATGGACCGCGTGATCGGCGCGCTGCCGCCGCTGGAGAGGAAGGCCGTCTGATGCCGCTCACGAATCGCGGTCGCGAGGTCCTCGACCGTCTGCCCGACGTCCGCCCGCGCACGAGCAGCAGCATGGGCTGCGAGATCGTCCGCCACGAGGAGCTCTGCGTGGGCTGCGGCACCTGCGCCAAGAACTGCCCTTCGGGCGCCTCGCAGCGCGGGGACACGTTCGATGTCCATCAGCTGCTGGATGCCCCGGCCGACAGCCGGCGCGGCGCGCTGGGCGCCGCCCTGCGGCGCGTCGCGCGCCGCGAGCCTCTCGGCCTCGTCGAGGTCCCGCCGCGGGTGACCGTGTACCGCACCATCTTCTACGACGCCGAGCGCTGCCTGGGTTGCGGCACCTGCGCGCGCAACTGTCCCGCCGACGCGATCGAAGCGGGTGCGCCTGAGTTCAAGGTGACGTCATGAGCGCCGCGTCGAAGACGTCGCGCGGCGCGGCCTCGAGCACTACAGGCGCGGGGCGCCCTCGCGTCCTGCTGTGCGAGTGCGCCGGCACGATGGCGAACATCGACTTCGAGCGCCTCGCCGAGCATCTCGGCGAGAGGTTGGAGGTCGTCCGCGGCGCGCACTGGTGCGGCCGTGAGGGCCAGGCACGACTCCTCGAGATCATGGAGACTGGCGACGGGCGTCAGCTCGTCTTCGCCGGCTGCTCGGCCGACTTTGCCGCGCGCCGCTTCCAGAAGCTGACCGCGCGCGGCCTGCGCATGGAGATCGCCGACATCCGCGAGGGTTGCTCGTGGGTCCACGGCGACGACGCCGATGCCGTCACGCGCAAGGCCATGGGCCTCATCGAGGCGACCGTGGACTTCCCCGCGGCGGCGGCGGATACGCTTTCGCACACGACGCGCGAGAACACCGTGCTGGTCATCGGCGGCGGCGTCGCCGGCACGCAGGCCGCCGCCGAGCTCGCCCAGATGGGTCATCATGTCGAGCTCGTCGAGCGGCGGCCCTTCCTCGGCGGCCGCGCCGCCCGCATCGGCACCGTGTTCCCCACGAACGACTGCGGCCAGTGTCTGCCGACCACGGACGATCAGGCCGGCGTGCGCAAGTGCTTCCACCGCAACCAGGCGATCGACCACCCCGACCTTCACGTGTGGCGACGCACGACCGTCGAGTCGGTCAAGGGTCACCCCGGCGACTTCGAGGTCGCCCTGCGGCGCCTGCCCAACATCGTCACCGACGCCTGCGTCAACTGCGGCGCCTGCGAGGCGGTGTGCCCCGAACCGGCCTCCGAGCCGGGCAAGAAGGCCATCTACCACGAGTACTTCGACGGCCGCGTGGTGCGCACCGTCGACCTCGACACGTGCAGCTTCTGTGGGGCCTGCGCGGAGGCTTGCCCCGTCGAGGCCATCGACTTCGCGGAGTCGCCTGAGCGCTCCACCGTGCGCGCTGGCGCGATCCTCGCCGCCACCGGCTGCGTCCCGGCGCCGGACGAGTACATCGAGGACCTCGGATACGGTCACGACGGCGTCGTCACCCAGGTCGAGCTGGCCGAGATGCTGACCGCATGGGAGGAGCAGGCCGCGCTCGGCCACATGCCGGCGCGAGAGGTCGTCATGGTCCAGTGCGCCGGCTCGCGCGACCGGCGCTACCTCCCGTACTGTTCGCGCCTCTGCTGCATGATCGCCCTAAAGCATGCCATCCGGCTGAAGAAGCTGTTCCCGCGCATGAAGGTGACGATCTGCTACCTCGAGCTGAGGACGGCCGGCATCGGATACGAGAACTGGTTCCTGGCGGCCCGGCGCGCCGGCGTCGAGTTCTTCCGCGGCACGCCGCCCGAAGTCCAGTTCGACGGCGACGGCCGGCCCGTGATCGAGGTCGAGGACGTCACGGCGGCGCGCAAGTCGGTGCTGCGTCCCGACCTTGTCGTGCTCTCGACGGGACTGGTCCCGGCCAAGGAGACGGGCGAGCTCGCCCACGTCCTCGGCGTCGAGCTCGACGAAGACGGCTTCATCGAGATCCTCGACCGCAAGAACCGCGCCACCGAGACGACCGGCGAGGGCGTCTTCGTCTGTGGCTCGGCGGCTGGCCCCAAGGCGCTCATCGAGGTCAGCACCGAGGCGTCGGCGGTGGCCAGCGAGGTGCACAACTTCCTCCGCTCCGCAGGCCGCCGCAGCACGCCGGCATCGGTCGTGGACGCCGCGACCTGTGTCGGCTGCGACGTCTGCTCGACGATGTGCCCGTTCAACGCCATCGCGCTGGTCGACCGGCCCGACGACGCGCCGCGACCGGCAGAGGTCAAGGACGAGGGCAAGCTCGCCGTGATCGACGACGGCGTCTGCCGCGCTTGCGGCATCTGCGCCGCCAACTGCCCACAGCTCGCGATCACCCACAACCAGCACGACGAGGCGATCCTCGGGCGCCTGGCGGCGCTGACCAAGGGTGTCGACAAGCCGATCGTCGGCTTCTACTGCAAGGAGTGCGCCGGCGCCGCCATCAGCCTGGGCGGCCAGCACCAGGACAAGTACCCGGACGCCGTCCGCCTGGTCGAGCTGCCCTGCCTTGGCCGGGTCAGCGCCCTGCACATCATCGAGGCGGTCCGACTGGGCGCGGCGGGAGTCTTCCTCGCAGGCTGCGCCGAGGACCGCTGTCACTACCGCACCGGCGACGCCAGCGCGGCCGAGCAGAAGCGCGTGGCCGAGGAACTGCTCACCGAGGCGGGGCTCTCGGTGCCGATCGAGCAGTGGCACCTGTGCGCCGTGGACCGCTTGAGCGTCGGACGGCGCATCCGCATGTTCCACGCCATGGCGAACCACGACGAGGCGACGCTCGCGGCGCTGGAGCGAGAGCTCGAGGCGATCAGCGGGCACGGCCTGTCGCATGCCGAAGTGATGGCGGGCGCTCGCGGCGCGGCCCCTTGCGCCGCCTGCGAAGGAGGTGAGCCGCGTGCCTACGTCGACTGACCGGCCGCGCCAAACCGAGAACGACGAGACGGCCGCGCCCGTGCGTTACTCAGACGAGGTCCTCGAGGAGTTCGCCAGGCTCGCCGAGGAGTGCAGCATCTGCTACCAGTGCGGGACGTGCACCTCGGCCTGCCCCAGTGGCCGCGACCTCTACCGCGGTCCCCGGCGCCTCGTGCGCCTGATCCTCGCCGGTGAGATCGACGCCCTCTTCGGCAGTGACGACCTGTGGCGCTGCACCGAGTGCGGCACCTGCACGAGCGTCTGCCGCATGGAGATCGACGTGGCCTCGGTGCTCGCTCGCGTGCGCGCCCTGGAGCGCGCGCACGGGCGGCTGCGCTGTCCCGAGCGCTCGGCCGCCGAGGCCGCCTCACGGCGGCTCGAACGCCACTCGCGCATCGAGAACGTGGCGTTCGCGGCGGCGATGGCCGCCCGCGGTCACGTGCCGCGCGACGTGGTCGGCGCGGCTGAGGCCGGCATGAAGATCGTGCGCACGCGCCTGCCCGGCATGAAGCGAGTGGCGGGCGGGGCTTCGCCGGCCCGCGCGGACGCGGCCGTCGGTCTGCCCTTCTACGCCGGCTGCGCCCTGCCGCAGGACGGCGAGCTGCACACCCTGGTGCACGAGGTGGCCGCAGGCTTCGGCATCCGCCTCGACGAGACGGCGGACGCCGGTTGCTGCGGCCACCCGAGCCGCGGCGCCGTCCCGAGCCACTTCGGCAGCGACGAGCCCGTCTGCACGGCGTGCCCAGCCTGCGACGCGAGCCTGGCGGAGGCGTCGGTCGAGGCCGCCCCGCTGTGGGACGCCCTCACCGCGCGGGCGCGCCGCGAGGGCTTCGCCCTGCGCGCCCGCTCCGCATCGTTCGTCCCCTACGTCGGCTGCCTCGCCGATCGCGACAAGGCGCTGGCCGCCCTCGCCGACGCCGCGGACCTGGCCGGCGCCGACATGCATCTCGCCTACCCCAGCCTGCACAACGCCTGCTGCGGGGCGCTCGGCGGCATGTACCGCGGGGCGACCAAGGGCAGCAGACGCCTGCTCGAGTTCGCCGCGGAGCGCCGCGCGCCCATCGTGACGCCTTGCGTCCTGTGTCGCGACAACGTCCGCTCCGCGGCCCGCCAGCTGCGCATCGATGTCCCCGTCAACTTCTGGCCCGAGTTCTTCAGGGCCGTCGAGCGTCCCCCGGAGGGAACTTCCCATGCCTGACAAGAAAGAGCCGAACCCCTACGCCGTGATCGCCGCGGACAGCTTCGCCACGACGCCCCGTCGCGACCCCGAGCTCGTCCAGCGCATCCTCAACGACCCGCGCATGCACGACCACAAGGATGGCTTCCAGAGCTGCATCCAGTGCGGCGTGTGTACCTCCGGCTGTCCCGCCGCCCGCTTCACCGAGTACGTCCCGCGCGAGATCGCCCGGCGCGCCCTCGACGGCGATGAGACCCTGCTCACCGACGACTCGCTCTGGTACTGCTACTACTGCTACACCTGCCAGAGCCGCTGCCCGCGCCATAACAGCGTCGCCGTCATCAACCAGGTGATCCGCGGCCTGCAGGTCGAGAGCGGCTACGCGCACAAGCAGGTCGCGCCCTTCGCCGAGTGGTGTGCGACGTTCTACGACAAGGGCATGGGCGGCGATCCGCACCTCCTGTTCCCCGCCATCGGCGAGGCGTGGGGCGAGAAGTGGACCGACTACATGGAGCACCTGCTCGAGATCCGTGCCGAGCTCGGCCTGGGCGAGCTCTTCCCGCCCGACGACGTCGTCAAGGAAGTCCAGACCATCATGGAAGAGACGGGCTTCAAGGAGCGGCTGCGACAGGTGCGCGAGGGCGCGGGGGTCGCTGTGGGCGGCGACCCGCCGGAAGAGGGCTGACCTCCGCCCGTCGGGGCGGGGCCTCCTGGAGGGACAAGGCAACGGCGCCGCGACTGAAGCCCCGGATCCGTCCAATGCTTCGCGGCGCCACGAGGCGGGAACACTTTTGAGCTATGTGCCCCGCAGCGGGCGGGGCCCTAGCGAAAGGTCGACATCATGCGCAGATTTGCCGCGACCGCGGCTTTCGCGCTCGCGCTGTTCTTGTTTGCCGCCGTGCCTGCAATGGCCGCCCCCGGGCACACCATCACGTCCACAGAGCATCAGCACGGCTCGTGGGTGGAGTACGGCGACACGAACCCCGTGACCGGCGACACCATCGACGTGCACTTCGACGGCAACAGCGTCCAGCACATGACCTACTTCCCGGCCGGTGATGAGGTCTGGGCCACGTTCACGGAGACCGGTAGCATCTGGTTCGTCGACAACGGTGTCACCTACTCCGGTCACGCCACGGTGTGGGGCAACTTCAACCTCAACCAGCGCAACTCCAACCAGACGTTCACGCTCACGGTCCACGCGATCGGGACCGACGGTACGAGCGTCTGGGTCCACGAGACGAGTCACATCACGTACAACGGCAACGGCGTCATCACCGTCGCCTTCGACAAGCTCCGGCTCGACTGATCGCGAGACGGAGGGGCCGGGTCCGCCGAGGCGGACCCGGCCCCACCCGCCGGTCGCCGGCAGGAATCCTGCGTGCTCGTCTGGAACAGGTGGTCGCGATTCCTGGCTGGACAACGCCTTGGCGCGCCCGCGGCTCGTGCTGGCGCCGCCGAACGACCGATACTGGCTAGGAGCGGGGGAACGATGCCGGCCGTGCCGGTTCTCACGGGAACGGAGGATGACCCATGAAGCGGCTTCTGCACACGGGACTGCTCGCGGCGCTGGTGCTCGCCGTCACAGCGTCACCAGCTTTGGCGCTCCAGCCTGACACGATGCGGCCGTCCACGGGGGACGCGCCGACCTCGGGGCCGTTCCTCAGGGCCGCTTCGCTGCACTCCCGCCCTCTCGAACCGGTGGACGGCGCCCTCGCCCCCGCAAGGGGCAAGTACTTCACCCTCCCGGCCGCGCTCAGCGAGGCGCTCGCCGGGCGCGCCGGCCTCCGGGCGACCACTCCCGCCCTCAGCCTCCTCACCGGGCCGTGCGCCCTCAGCGGGCACGCGTACGGTTTCTCGGGGACCGCGGCCGCGGGCGCCGAGGTCGACCTCTACTACCCCAACGGCAACGGCTCCTACGCCTTCGCCGACTGGACGACCGCCGACGGCCTCGGGTACTTCGAGTTCGCGGACCTGCCCGAGACCAGCGACGCGTACTTCGAGGTCTGGGTCGACGACGACCACGCCTTCCAGTCGTGGGGCAACGCGGTCACTGCGGCGGGCCCCAACACGTTCACGTTCCGGCCGGGGGCCCTCGGCGCGAACGTGGTCCGCACCAGTGACCCCGGCTGGAACATGTGGCACTGGGTGAGGGTCGAGACGTGGGGCAGCGTCGGCGGCGGCACGACATGGCTGAACGACCCGGAGGAAGACGGCGTGTCGGACTGGGCGTGGGCGATGCCGCCCGACGCCGACTACGCCGTCGCCTATCCGCACGACAACCAGGGGATCGAGTGGCGGCCGGCGGTCGCCGCGTCTATCGGCGCAGGCGCCTACTCGGGCACCTCCATGATGTTCGATCAGGCTGACGGCCGGGGTGCCTGGATCAAGACGCCGTACTGGGCGTCGGGCAAGCCCGGGACCACGGTGCGTCTGGTGCTCGAGAACTGGCCGGCCGGGTACCAGATGTCGTTCTACGGCTTCAACCAGTTCACGCCGGACACCGTCAAGCAGTGGCCGTTCTACCTCGAATCTGAGGGCGCGACCTTCTCGACCACGCTCACCGTGCCCGGCACGACCCGCGCGGGCTACGACTACGAGTTCCACACCTATCGCTACGACGATCCCCTGAGCCTCCTGGACCTGGCGAGCTACTTCCAGGTGTGCACGCTCAACGCGGGCAAGTCCTCCGTGCGGAGCGGCAGCTCGGTCAAGCTCAGCGGCGTGATCCCGACAGAGGGTCACGACGGCCCCGACCCGGGCAAGGTCAAGTACGTGACCCTGTACAAGCGCACACGCTCCGCCTCGGCTGCGCCGACGACGTGGGACGCGACCAAGAAGGGGTGGGTCAAGGTCAAGCGCTTCAAGGCCAACGGCTTCGGCAAGTACTCCACCTACGTGCGGCCGTCCCGGACCACCTGGTACGTCGTCCGCTACCCCGGCGACGGCTGGTACCTCGACGCCTACACGTCCGTGATCAGGGTCCGCGCGTACTGAGGCTCATCGCATCCGGCCTGCCGTGCGATAATCGGGGCGCCCGCGAACGACCCCGGAGACGACGTGTTCGACATCACCGTACGACTGCCGGCGAGCCTGACGGCACCCGATCCGGCGCACGACCTGACGTTCGCGGCGACGACCGTCCGCGACGCGGTGGAGCAAGTCGTCGTGCGCGAGCCGCGCCTCGCCTCACGCATCGCCTACGAGGGCCGACCCCTCGTGAGCTTCGTTCTCAACGGTCGGCAGCTGCGACCGTCGGAGGCGCTTGGTACCGGACTGGCGCACGGCGACAGGCTCGAGCTCTTCCCGCCGGTCGCCGGCGGCTGAACTCGATGACGGGACGAAGTGACATGCCGACACGAGGCAGCAGAGGGAGCCGCCAGACGGTGGTCCTCGCTCTGCTTCGCATCCTCATGGGCGGCATGTTCCTCGCCGTCTGGGCCGACAACCTGCGCAAGCATCTGTACACGCCCAGCGGCTACCGCGACTTCGTCGGCAACCTCGCGGACAAGACGCAGGTGACCTTCTACGGCGACTTCATCCGCCAGATCGTCGTGCCGAACGCGGCGCTCTTCGCCCGTGGCCAGCTGGTTCTCGAGCTGGTCGTCATGGGCGCCTTCCTGCTCATAGGCTTCCTGACGCCGGTCTCGGCCCTGATCGCCGCCGGCTACAGTGTCAACTTGCTGCTGGCGAGCTGGGGAGTGCCGGGTGAATGGCAGGGGACGTACGTGATGATGATCGCGATCCTGCTGGCCGTGGCGGTGACCCAGGCGGGGCGGACGCTCGGCGTGGACGCCCGGCTGGCAAGGAAGCACCCGAAGCCGCGTCTGCCGCTGTACTGAGGCCCGGGCTGGTGAGGCCCGGGACCGGGACGATCAAGGGTCGCCGTGGAAGCCGAGCAGACGAAGGCGGACGAGGCACCGGGTGATGTCACGGACGGCGCCGAAGGTGCCGCGCGCCGTGCCGGCGATCTTCGAGCGGCCGGTGCGCGGCCGGTAGCGCGTCTCGCGCACGGCGATCCTCGCGCCGCAGAGATGCGCCTTGACGATCATCTCGGTCGGGAACGCGTACGCACGCTCTTCGAGACGCAGGCGCTCGAGCAGGTCCACTCGGACCGCGCGAAACGGCCCGTCGTCGCTGAGTCGAACGCCGAAGAGGAGCCGCAGGGTGAGCGCCAGCCAGTCGTTGCCGAGGCGCTGGTGCAGGGGCATGCGGCCGAGGGCCGAGCCGGAAGCTGGAGCAGCGGCGCGCGGGCGCACGGCGGCGCGGCGCTCGCCGATCACAAGGTCGGCGACGTCGTTCAGGACGGGACCGACCAGGTGGCGCACCTGCCCGGGGTCGTCGGTCCCGTCAGCCTCCATGAACGCGACCGCCCGGGCGCCGCGCGCGGTGGCCTCTCGAGCCCCCGTGAGGCACGGGTACCCGTAGCCCCGCCGGGGCTCGTGCAGGACCTCGCCGCCTGCAGCGACGATCAGCTCCGTACTGCCGTCGGTCGAGCCGTTGTCGACGAAGAGGGTGAGCCTCAGCAGGCCGAGCGTCCGCAGCTCGTGCAGGAGCGACGGCAACGTCTCGGCCTCGTCCAGGACGGGCACGACGATGAAGAAGCCGCTCTGAGGGAGGTCAGGGTGTGAGTCCTTCACGGCGCCGCGCCTTCACCGGACTGGGTCTTGTCGCCGCGGGCATCGTCGGATCGGCCGTTTCGGGCAACCTCTCGGTGCACGCGGCGCGGTTCGCCGTATTGTACGGGCTGTCGCTGGCCGGGTTCGCCCTGCTGGCGACGGCGGCAAGCAGCCTGCCTCTGCGCGGCGCTGTTCTCGCCGCGATCGTCCTGCGTCTCGTCCTGCTTCCAGGTACGCCCACGCTGAGCGACGACTTCTACCGTTTCGTCTGGGATGGACGCGTCCAGCTGAGCGGGATCAACCCGTACCGACACGCGCCAAGCAGCAGCGCGCTCGACGGCGTCGCCTACGCGGACCGTGGCGACATCGACCTCGCCGACTTGCGCACCGTGTACCCGCCGCTTGCTCAGGCATCCTTCCTCGGCGTCGCGGCCGTGCACGGCGGCTGGCTCGCCTTCAAGCTGCTCTTCGGTGCCTTCGACCTCGCAGCGGCGGCAGCCGTGTGGTGGCTCGCCGGCGTCCGACGGCGAAAGACCGCGACCGTGCTCTACCTGCTCTGCCCGGCGGTCATCCTCCAGACGTGGGACGCGGCGCATCTCGAGTCCGTGGCGCTCTTCTTCATCCTGCTCGCCGCCGGCCTGCTGCTTCGCGGTCGCGACGCCGCCGCCGGCGTCGCGCTCGGCGTCGCGGCGGCCTTCAAGCTCACGCCCCTGGGACTGCTGGTGCCGGCGCTGTTGGGCGGGCGGGCGCAGTCCGCCCGCCTCCTCGCCGGCTTCGTTCCAGCCTTCGCCATCCCGTACGTGCCCTATCTCCTCACGGGCGGCGCGACGGGCTCGCTGTTCCAGAGTGGCAGCGATTGGACCGGCGGCGCGCTCGGGTTCACCCTGGCCGCCGCCGCCACGGGCCCCGACGT
>Ga0315281_10004006_pt1 | contig 21484 bp, 19 predicted proteins | sample YL17G07_0_MG_FD_204540 | JGI IMG/M metagenome (GOLD analysis project Ga0315281, IMG submission 204540) | Sediment microbial communities from Yellowstone Lake, YNP, Wyoming, USA - YL17G07_0 | ecosystem: Environmental > Aquatic > Freshwater > Lake > Sediment | place: USA: Wyoming | collected...
GAGCTTCAGCAGCAGATCCAGGCGGCCGCGAACGTCATCCGCACCTTCTGCAAGCGCAAGCCCGGCATCGGCATCGTCCTCGGGACCGGCCTCGGGCGGCTGGCGGCCGACGTCAAGAAGAGCGTCGTCATCCCCTACAGCGAAATCCCGCACTTCCCGCGGACGACCGTCGCGACGCACGCCGGCGAACTGGTGATCGGCGAGCTGGCCGGAAAGACCGTCGCCACGCTCTCCGGCCGGTTCCACTATTACGAAGGGTACTCGATGCAGGAGATCACCCTTCCCGTGCGCGTCCTCAAGGCGATCGGCGCGAACACGCTCGTGACCTCGGGCGCCGCCGGCGGCATGAACCCGCAGTATCGCCAGGGCGACCTGGTGGTCATTGACGACCACATCAACCTGATGGGCGACAACCCGCTCATCGGACCGAACGACGACTCGCTCGGCCCGCGCTATCCGGACTTCTCGCGGCCGTACGATCCGACGCTGATCGAGCGCTCGCTCGACGCGGCGCTCAAGATGGGCATCCGCTGCCACACCGGCGTGTACGTCGCCGTCGCCGGTCCGAACCTCGAGACCCGCGCGGAGTACCGCTTCCTCCGCACCATCGGCGCGGACGTCGTCGGCATGTCCGTCGTCCCGGAAGTGCTCGTCGCGGTCCACTCCGGCATGCGCGTGCTCGGCCTGGCCGTCGTCACCGACCTGTGCCTGCCCGACGCGCTCAAGCCCGCCGACATCGGCGAGATCGTCAAGGTCGCCAACGCCGCCGAGCGCAAAATGACCGCGATCGTCGAACGAGTCATCAATAAGATTTAACGAGGATTCACCGCAGAGACCGCGGAGAACGGAGAGATGACGAAAGACGTCAATGCATCTGTTAGTGGAAGACGCCGTGATTGTTGAAGTGAAAGCCGTCGAGAAACTGAATCCCATTCACGATGCGCAGATGATTTCCTATCTGAAGCTCTCCGGCTGCAAGGTGGGCTTACCGATCAATTTCAATGTCACGGTCCTGAAGAATGGCGTACGCCGGTTCGTCAACAACCTGGATGAGTAAGGTCCTTGCCGGCCGTCGTCCCAATTCTACGCCGTTCTCCGCGTCCTCTGCGTCCTCTGCGGTGAGTTCGTTATGTATGAAGCTCGCACGTACCGCGACTGGGTCGCCAAGTCCGGCCTGGCGAGTTTCCAGGTCGCCATCCGCGAGAGCGACCTGATGATCCGCGCGCACCGGGACCTTCGGCGCCAGGCCTCGGACCTCACGCAGCAGGCCCGCGAAGAGATCGAGCAGGAAATCCGCCGCCGCCCCGTCTTCCGCACGAGCCTGACGCCGCTGCCGATGCCGGTCCGCGCCGGGCCGGTCGTCCGCGCCATGATCGAGTCCGCCCGCATCTGCGATGTCGGCCCGATGGCCGCCGTCGCCGGCGCCGTCGCCCAGTTCGTCGGCGAGGGCTTGCTCCGCTGGACGCCGGAAGTTATCGTGGAGAACGGCGGCGACATCTACCTGAAGATGAACCGCCCCGTCGAGATGGGCCTGTACGCCGGCGAACACTCGCCGTACACCGGCGAGATCAAGCTGAAGGTGGACCCCGCCGGCGGAGCGCTCGGCGTCTGCACCTCGTCGGGCACGGTCGGGCACAGCCTGTCGTTCGGCCGGTCGGACGCCATCGTCACCGTGGCCGCCGACGCCGCCCTGGCCGACGCCGCCGCGACCGAGATCGGCAACCGCATCCTGTCGCCCGACGACGTCGAGAAAACGCTGCGCGAGGAACAGGCGCGCGGCCTGCTCAAGGGACTGCTGATCACCATCGGCGGACGTATGGGAGCGTTTGGCGAAATCGAGATTCTGCGGTAAGATACTCGTGCGTAGAACGGCGTGTCCGTCCGTCCGGCGGTTTGGTTGCAGGGAGAAGCATATGCACAATGAATTCACGGCCATCGTCGAACGCGACGGGAAATGGTACGTAGCGTACTGCCCGGAGATTCCCGGCGCCAACGGCCAGGGACGTACCAAGGAAGCGTGCCTCAAGAGTCTTTCCGAGGCCATTGATCTGATTCTCGAAGACCGTCGCGAGGATGCCTTGCGGGGGCTACCCAAGAAAGCCAGAAGAGAAGTCGTCAAAGTCGAATGAAACGCCAAGCCCTTCTCACGCATCTGCGCCGGCATGGCTGCTACTTGAAGCGGGAAGGTGGCGCTCACTCGCTCTGGTGTAATCCTCTGACTGGGCATATCGAAGCGGTGCCTCGTCATGTGGAACTTTCCGATCATCTGGCTCGGAAAATCTGCCGCTGCCTCGCCATTCCCGAGATTTTGCGCTAAAATGGCTGTTGATCAAGCCGTCCGTCCGGCGGCGTCATAATACATTGGAGTATGAGGGATGAGTGTCGCTGAACGCAACTCCTACCTTTCGGACGTAACCGTTGTCATGAGGGCTCACTGGCCCGAGAACCGCCTGGTCAACATCATTTGCCACGGGCACAGCGTTCCTGCGGGGTACTTTGCGACACCGATGGTGGACACTTTCAACGCCTATCCCCATCTGCTCCACCGCGGACTAAAGCAGCGGTTCCCGTTCGCGGTGATAAACGTGATCGTGACGGCCATCGGCGGGGAGACTTCCGAGTCCGGCTCAAAGCGGTTCGAGGACGAGGCGCTCTGCCACAGGCCGGATGTCCTGACCATTGACTACGGCTTGAACGATCGCGTGATCGGGCTGGAGAAGGCGAAGGCTTGCTGGCAACAGATGATAGAGAGGGCTCTGCGGAGGCGGGCCAAGATCATTCTTCTCACCCCTACGCCGGATGCCACTCAGTTTCCAAACTATGCCGGAGCGGACAAGGAGAACTTGCCGCGGCATGCCGATCAGATCCGGCGACTGGCCGAGCATTATGAGGTCGGCCTCGCGGACAGCTTTTCGATGTTTCGCGCGTACTGGGAGACGGGCGATCCCTGGAACTTGATGTCCCAGAGCAACCATCCCAACCGCGGCGGCCACGAAATCGTCGCGCGCGAACTGCTGCGCTGGTTCCCCGCGGACGAGGGCGCTGCGCCTGACGCGACTAATCTTGCAAAGGGCTAAACGAGCCTTCGCAAGGCGATTGCAATAATTGGAGCATCACATGCTGCCCGACTCAAAAGGACATTTCGGACCCTTCGGCGGACGGTTCATCCCGGAGACGCTGATGCCGGCGGTCGTCGAACTGGCTGCCGCTTATCAAGCGGCACGGCGCGACCCGAGGTTCCGCAGGGACCTCGACTACTACCTGCGCGAGTACGCCGGGCGGCCGACGGCGCTCACGTTCGCCGAGCGCTTCACGCGGCATTTCGGCGGCGCGATGGTATTCCTCAAGCGCGAGGACCTGCTCCATACCGGCGCGCACAAGATCAACAACACGCTCGGCCAGGCGCTCCTCGCGCGGCGCATGGGCAAGAAGCGCCTCATCGCGGAGACCGGCGCGGGCCAGCACGGCGTCGCCACCGCCGTCGTCGCCGCCCTCTTCGGGTTCGAGTGCGCCGTGTACATGGGCGATGAAGACATCCGCCGCCAGGCGCTCAACGTCTTCCGGATGCGCACGCTCGGCGCGCGCGTCGTGCCGGTCCACTCCGGCGCGCGCACGCTCAAAGACGCGATGACCGAGGCGATGCGCGACTGGATGGCCTCGTCCGCCACGACCCATTACATCATCGGTTCCGTCGCCGGGCCGCATCCGTACCCGATGATGGTGCGCGATTTCCAGACCGTGATCGGACGCGAGACGCGCCGCCAGATGCTCCGCAAGAAAGGCCGTCTGCCCGACGCGGTCGTGGCGTGCGTCGGCGGCGGCAGCAACGCGGCCGGCATGTTCTACCCGTTCGTCAAGGACCAGGCCGTCCGGCTGATCGGCGTCGAGGCGGCCGGCCTCGGCCTCGACAGCGGCCTCCACGCCGCCACGCTGACGAAGGGTTCCGTCGGCGTCCTTCACGGCAGCCGGTCGTACGTCCTCCAGGACAACGAGGGCCAGACGCTGCCCGTGCACAGCGTCTCGGCCGGGCTGGATTATCCGGGCGTCGGCCCCGAGCACAGCTACTGGAAGGAGACCGGCCGCGCGACGTATGTCTCGGCGACGGACCAGCAGGCGCTGGACGCTTTCGGGCTGCTCTCGCGCCTCGAGGGGATCATCCCCGCGCTGGAATCGGCGCACGCCGTCGCGCACGCCGCCGAACTTGCGCCGAAGATGAAGCCGGATGAGATTCTGGTGATCTGCCTCTCCGGCCGCGGCGACAAGGACTGCGTCGAGGTGGCGGAAAAACTCGGGCAGAAGCTATGACGGAATTACAGGGAACGAAGAAGTATGAGCGATGAGTGATGAAGGACTTCATCATTCATCATTCGCACTTCTGAGTTCCAGTGAAGAGGTGAAGATGTGACGAACCGGATTGACGCAGCGTTCCGGCGCACTCGGGCGGCAAACGCCGCGGCGCTGATGCCGTTCATCACCGCCGGCGACCCGGACCTCGCCGCCACGGGCGCGCTGATCGAGGAATTCGCGCGCCGCGGCGCGGACATGGTCGAGCTGGGCATTCCCTATTCCGATCCCGTCGCGGACGGGCCGACGATCCAGAGCTCCTACGTCCGCGCGCTCGAGAAGGGGTTGACGGTCCAGCCGATCCTGGACATGGTCCGCGACGCGCGCGCGCGCTGCGACCTGCCGATCCTGACGATGGTCTCCTACAGCATCGTCTCGCGCATCGGGCCGAAGGGCTACTTCCAGCGCGCGGCCGCCGCCGGCGTGGACGGCGTCATCATCCCGGAGTTGCCGGTCGACGAGGGGAAAGAGGTCGCGCGGCTGGCGGAATCCAACGGCCTGCACGCGGTCTTCCTGGTCGCGCCGACGACGCCGCCGAAGCGCATGAAGGCCATCGCCGCGCGCTCGCGCGGGTTCATCTACTACATCGCCGTCGCCGGCACCACCGGCGCGCGCAATGAACTGCCGCCCGACCTGGCCGATCACATCGCCAAGCTCAAGGCGGCGACGGACAAGCCGGTCGCGGTCGGGTTTGGGATTTCGCGTCCGGAGCAGATCGCCGCCGTCGCGCGCGTGGCCGACGGCGTCATCGTCGGCAGCGCCCTCGTGCGGAAGATCGCGGAACTCTCTAGTCGCCCGCGCGCGGAATTGATCTCCGGCACGGGCGATTTCGTGGCCGAACTCTCCGCCGGCAAGACGCGGCAACTCTCCTAATGTAGTGTTTCAGTCAGATGCCTCATTATCGTAGTCATGCTGCGAAGCGAAGCATCTCACGCGCCAGACTGGACTTATGGGTATGAGACCCTTCGCTGCGCTCAGGGTGACAACCTTGCTCATGGCGCATTCTCAAGGCACTTTGAGGGCGGATAAATCAAGGCAATTCCGAAACACTACATTAGGCCGTTGGGACGAACGCCCGGAAGATGACGTAGAGGGTGGTTTTTGATGCGGCCTCGGCCAGCACAAGGGCGACGATGAATGAAATGACGGCCCGGCCGCCTTTCACGTTGCAGGACACAGCGTACGCTCGGTACATCAGGGCCACCATCCAGACGAGCATGGTCAATGTCACCAGGATTACGATGCCGAATGCGGCGGCATCCGCAACGTCGAAGTGAGGCTTGGGAATCCCCCAAGAGGTCAGCTTGGCTTGCATGAGCATGAGGGCTGAAGCGAAGCGCCCGTATCCGGGCAGGAGCGCGGCGATGGCGGTGAGCAGCATCGGCGCCCGAGCCAGCGCCTGAGTACCGAACACGTCCACCGAGCGGACATGCGTCCGGCTGACGAGCTTGCCGGTGGCTGCGAGCAGAACACTCAAGGTCAGCCAGGCGATGATCCCTTCGGCCAGAAAAATCCACACAGGCGCCGACGCGCCAACGTGGAAGTCCAGCACGCCGTCGAAATGGGACCTGCCCCATGCGCCGACGAGACCCGTCGTCAGGATGCACACGACGCCGAGCGCCAGTGCGCGGACGCCTGCCAGGTAGTGGAATGGGTTGAACAGCCATGTTCGCGCTCGTCTGCGCTGCGAGCCACTTTCCGGCGCGCTCGTGACCATTGATGTCATAGCTCTCTCCTTTCGTGAACTGTCCCGGTTTCCAGCGCTGCAACTTTCCCAATGAGCGCGTCGAGCCGGTTTCGCACCGTTGGGTAAGAGACGCCGTGTTGACGGGCCAATTCCTTCAGGCTGCCGCTCGATTTCAGGAAACTGAGCAGAAAGGATTGGTCTTCCGCATCGAGTCGCGCCAACACCGGCAAATCGAAGCCGCCTTCCACAGCCGTGCCGCAGGCACTGCATGTGAGTCGCACGACCTTCAGTCCGGTTCGGCAACTCGGACACACGTAAGGCATCATCTTGTTTGATTTCATTGTCATTGACCTTCGTAAAACACATGTACTTATCAATATTATGCATTATGGAATTACTTTTGTCAAGTTGCAAAAAAACTTTGGGAGGCAGAACGCCATGAATCCGAGTCGTCGGCAGGGATTCAAGGCTCCAGGCTGAAGAAGCCGGCGTGCCTCAAACCGGACAAGCTGAATGTCATTCTTTGGAGATTGGGTGACTGGGAGATTGGGAGATTAGGCCGGCGTTTTCCCGAAGCCCATTTCCCAATCACCCAATCTCCCAATTCGAACGACCTTCGCCACAAGTCCAAGTCCTGAACGGTTTCAAGCCATGTCGAAATCTGTCTAAGCGGTGCCCGCAAAGTGTTGCCCCTTCTCAACATCATATCTTGACGAGCGCGTCGGCCAAGGGCATTCCTGTTTTTGAACACCACGCTACTGAAGTCGTTAAGCCGGCTCACACAGCAGGTTACGTCTGTGACCTGGCTCCGATCTGTCCAATCAATATACACATCATCAAACGGTTTTTCGGCGGCAAAGGTGGCATGAGGTTTGCGAGCCATTCAGCGCATGTGTTCTAGCTGTCTCCCGCGAAGCCTTTGCGGTACAAGCAGTGGCGGCTTCCATTCTGTTGGTTTCTACAGACGGCGAAGTCATTGCGGCGGTGCAGAGAGCCATTGCCACGATGGGGCACAGTCTGCGCATCGCCGGTTCGCTCGAGGAAGCGGGCCGGGCGCAACAGGAGAAGGGCTTCGACGCGCTGCTGCTTCAGGCCGACGCGCCGAACGGGCATGAACGTCGCGGATGGGGTGAAGAACTTGGCTTCGGGGCCAAGCCGCCCGTGATCGCCGTGGCGCGGCAGCGTTCGATCCGCGACGCGGTGCATTCGATTCGCGCCGGCGCCAGCGACTACGTTTCGGTCTTTCCCTTCGACGAACCCTCGTTCCGGAGCGCGCTGGCCCATGCCCTGTCCGCCGTGAAAGAGGAGCCGGGCGCGTCGCACATGGCGCCCCTGCGAAAAGAGGCGCCGGAGGAATTCGTCACGGCCGACGAGCGCACGCTGGCGCTCTGGCGCCTGGTGCTGAGCGCGGCGGACAGCCGGGCGCCGTTCCTGATCGAGGGCGAAAGCGGCGCGGGAAAGAGCTTCCTGGCCAGGAAGCTCCATGATTGTTCCTGGCGCCGGTTCGGGTCGTTCGTCGAGGCCAACTGCGGCATGCCGGCCGACGCGCTGCTCGAGAGCGAACTTTTCGGCCAAGCGCGCGGGACGCCGGAATCCAGGGTCCCGGAGCGCGCGGGAAAGTTCGAGCTGGCGGATCGGGGCACGATATTGCTCGACGAGATTGAGAATGCCTTGCCGATGCTCCAGGCGCGGCTGCTGGGGACGCTCGAGTCGGGCGAGTTCCATCGCGTCGGCGACACGCGGATGATCCAGAGCGACGCGCGGCTGATCGCGGCGGCGAACACGCCGCTCGAGAAGGCCGTTGCCGGCGGCCGGTTCCGGGAGGATCTCTACCGCCGCGTGAGCGCGCTCAAGCTTCAACTGCCGCCGCTGCGCGAGCGGGTGGTGGATATCCCGCTGCTGGCGCGGCATTTCCTCCGGCACTTCGCCCTCCAGCACCGGCGCCGGGTGCGCGAGATTTCGCCCAGCGCGCTGGAGTGCCTGGTGCATTATCCGTGGCCCGGAAACGTGAGGGAACTGCGGCACGTCATCGAACATGCCGTGGTGATGGCGCGGGGCGAGATGCTGCTGACGGAGCACCTGCCGTCGTGGGTGCTGTGTACGAAGCCTTCGCCGGCGGCGGCGCGGCCGCAGTACGAGCCCCGGCCGCTGCGCGAGGCGATGCACGAGCCGGAACGCCAATGGATTATGCGCGCCCTGAATGTCTCCGGCTGGAACAAGCGGCACGCCGCTTCCGAGCTGGGGATCAGCCGTTCGACGCTCTACAAGAAGATGAAGAAGTTCGATCTGGACCAGCTCGAGCCGCGCGTGAGCTCGATTGGAACGCCGGTCCGCGCCCTGGCGGGCCCGAAACGGCGTTTCAAGCTTGACAAATGGCCCTGATCTGAGTTAGGCATATGTGCGCTCGAGTGGCCGTCCCGAGCTGTGGTCTCGGGTGTCGCAACTGAAGCGGGGTCAAAATACGTGGCAAGCTCAGGCGCAATGGAGGGCGCGGAGGACGTGGCAAACCGCAACTCTAACCGGCGTGAGTCGCCGAGGTTGAACCTCCGACTCAACGTCGAGTTCCTCGGAGAGGGCGAGAGCCGCACCGCCCAGCGGATGGGCACCTCGGCGAACGTCTCCGCGGGCGGAATCTACTTTCTCGCGGACGAGTGGAAGGACCTCAAGGTCGGTCAGGAGCTGGGGATTCGGCTTTCCGGCCTGTCCGGCTACGGAACGGGTCCGCTCTTCCGCAGCCTTCGCGCCCGCGCGACTGTGCTCCGCGTGGAGAGGCCCAAGGACGACAGCGCGTCTTGCGCGAAGGCGGGCATTGCCGCCCGGTTCAGCGAGCGCCCGTACTTCGAGGTGTACCGCTGGCTGGAGTGACGAATAGAAGGATGAACGCGGAAGGATGAAGACGTTTTCATCTTTCCGCCTTCATCCTTCTGCCTTCATCCTTCATCCTTACCCTGAAATCCCGTGTTCGCGCATCTTGTTGTAGAGCGTCGTCCGGTTGATCTTCAGTTGCTTGGCCGCTTCCTTGCGGTTCCCGCCGGTGGCTTTCAGCCCGTCCAGGATCAGTTGGCGCTCCCAAGTTCTCATCGCGGCCTTCAGCGGCAGGATCTTGCCGTCGGGCGGCATGACGGGCCCTGCGTGCGGGGCCATCTTGGGCGGCAGGTCCGCCGGCGTGATCGTCGAGGTGCGGCAGAGCACCACCGCCCGCCGGATGACGTTCTCCAGTTCGCGCACGTTCCCCGGCCAGTTGAAGTCGGTGAGGATGCGCATGGCCTCGTCGGAGATGCCTTCCACCGGGTGGATCGCCTCGTGGCGGTACTTCTGGATGAAATGGTTCGACAGCGGGGCGATGTCCTCGCGCCGTTCGCGCAACGGCGGCAGGTAGACGTTCATCACGTTGACGCGGTAATAGAGGTCCTCGCGGAATTTTCCCTCGCGCACGAGCTCGGCCAGGTCCTGGTTCGAGGCCAGGATCAGGCGCACGTTGACTTCCTGGGTGACGTTGGAGCCGACCGGCTCGAACTTGAAACTCTCGAGAACGCGCAGGAGCTTCATCTGGAGCGATGGGCTGGCGATGGAGATCTCGTCGAGGAAGATCGTGCCCTTGTTGGCCGCCTCAAACTTGCCCTGCTTGTTGGCGATCGCACCGCTGAAGGAGCCCTTGGCGTGACCGAAGAGCTCGCTCTCGAGGAGCGTGTCGGGCAGCGTGCCGCAGCCGACCTCGACGAACGGGAAGCCGGCGCGATGGGAATGCGTGTGGATCGCCCGCGCCGCCAGCGTCTTGCCTGTGCCGCTCTCGCCGCTGATCAGCACGGTCGTATCCGTGCCCGCCACGACGCGGATCATCTCGAGCGTCCGCTTCATCATCGGGTCGCGGCAGACCATATTGTCGAGGTGGTAGCTCATGTTGAGTTGCTGGCGGAGGTGACGGTTCTCCTCGAGCAGGCTCTGCTGCTGGAGCGCGCGCTCGACGGAGAGCTTGACCTCCTCGTCGGAGATCGGCTTGGTCACGTAGTCGAAGGCGCCCATCTTGATCGCGCGGACGGCGTCCTCGATGCTGCCGTAGCCGGTCAGCATGATGACGGCGGTGGAGACGTTGAGCGTTTTCAGGTGCTGGAGAAGGTCGAAGCCGCTGCCCTCCGGCAGGCGCACGTCGGTCAGGGCCACGTGGAAATGGTCCTTCTCGAGGAGCGTCATGCCTTCCTGCAGCGACTGCGCCGGGCTGACGCGGTAGCCCTCGAGGCGCAGGTATTCGCACAGGCTCTTGAGGACCAGCGGATCGTCGTCCACGACCAGGAGAGACGCACTGTTGTTCGGCATAGTTTTCAACTCTCCGACGGGGGGCTGATCGGACAAACCAACTGGAACGCGGCGCCGCGCTCGGACGGGACGAGGGTGATTTCGCCGCTGATCCGGCGGAGCGCGTCGCGGCAAAGCGCCAGGCCGAGGCCGGTGCCGTGGCCGTCGTGCTTGGTGGTGAAGAACGGCTCGAAGATCTTCTCGCGAAGCTCTTCCGGGACGCCCGGGCCGGTGTCGAAGATCGTGATCGTCACGCGGCTGTCGTCCTCGACGGCGCGGATCGTCAGCACGCCGTTTTCGCCCATCGCGTCGAGGGCGTTCTTGACGACGTTGCCGATGACCTCCAACAGCTCGTTGCTCGGGCAGGGCGGCAAGTTCGGCGGGACCTCGAGCCGGATCTGCGTGCCGCACTCGCGCGCCCGGTGCTCGTACGGGGCCAGCGCCTGGTGGATCACCTGCGTGAAACTGGCGACGGCAGCCGGCCCTCGGTGACTGCGCGAAAAGACCAGCAGTTCCTTGAGGATGTTGCTCATCCGCAGCAGGCCGATGCGGCTGTCCTCCAGGTAGGCTCGCGCCTGCTCCGGCTTGTCGAGCTGCCGCATGGCCAGGTTGAGGAAGCGCAGGATGCCGTCGAGCGGGTTGTTGAGTTCGTGCGCCACCTTGGCGGCCAGCTTGCCGACGAGCGCCAGCCGCTCGGCCGAGGAGAGTTTGGCCTCCATCTCCAGGTCTTCGGTCACATCCTGCACGGTGAGGATGCCGCCGACCGTCTGCGCTTCCGGGTCGCACAGCGGCGAGCAATGAATGTCCAGCACGAACTTGCGGTCGCCGGCGCGATAGCCGACGCGCTGGAGCCGGAACTTGCGCCCGGCCTCGATCACGCTGAGGAGCCGGCTGCGCCAGAGGCCCTTGTCCAGTTCAACGCCCTGCTCGAGCGGCGAGGGGCCCGCCTCGGAGGTCGTCGGCTCCTCGATGCCGAAGAGCGACCGGGCGACGCGGTTCGACGACCGCACGCGCAGGTTGCGGTCGTAGGCGATGACGGCCATCGGCACGCTCTCGAGGATGTTCCCGCTGAGGACGCGCAGCGATGCCATCTGCGCGTCCTTCTTGATTTCGCTGTCACTGGAGGACTTGAAAGCGCCCAGAAGCCGCTCGCTGAAGCGCCGCAGCTCCGAGAGGACGCTCAGCGGCCGGATGGCGCTCGCGAGCCTCTGCGAGAGGGCGTGCGCCACGCGCAGTTCCTCCGCATCGAACGGCTGGTTGTCCTTCGGCATGGTCAGGCAGACGACGCCGAACAACTGCCCGCCATGCGTGATCGGCGCCGCGATGCAACTGAAGTTGCTGTAGCGGCTGCTGACCCGGCCCTGGAGCTTGTGCACCTTGCGCGAGTCGGTAACGAGAATCGGCTCGCCGACCTCCGCCACCCAGCCGGCCAGCCCTTCGCCGAGTTTCTGGCGCAGGCCGACCCGCTGGCGCTCATCGGCCCCGTGCGCGGCCTCCAGGATCAGCGTCTCCGTGTTCTCATCCCAGAGATAGATACTGCCGGCGTCGCATTGCAGAATGTCGAGGTAGCGCCGCAACGCCTCCTGCAGCATCGGCTGGAGTTCGGTGTACCGCGAAAGGTCGCTGGCGAACCGATGGATGCTGCGCAGCCTGTCCTGGCGGCCCTCCGGCAGACTGCCGGTCGCCGCGAGCAGCGAGTCGTCCTTGTCGGCCGCCGCGCCCAGGTCGCTGGCCCAACTGTATCCTTCGCCCCGCAGGAAACGGCGGATTTTCTCGATGTTCTTCGAGAGGGCGATTTTGCCCTCGAGCCGCAGCAGTCGGCCGGCGAGCGCCTGCTCCAAGTCGTTCGGGATCGCCTTGGGCGCGCCGTCCTCCATGGCGACCAGGAACTTCGCCGCCGGAAGCTGTTCCGTGGCCTCGCGCAGGAGTGCCTCGATCTGCTCGCTTTCCGGCCGCCCGGCCAGGAAAACCACCGCGCCGCACGCTTTCGGGCCATGTTTCGCGAGGCCTTCCTGCAACGACGGGGTGTGCGTGACTTTGTACCCTTCCGCCGCGATGGTATCTTCCAGCGTGATATCCGACGGCCGGCCCATGGAAATAATGAAGATATGTTCAGCCCCGCTCATAAGACAGAGTCTCCGCGCTGGAAAATCGGCGTTTGTACGTCTCAGCGCCATGGCGGACCGTCCCATTCCGCCTGGCGTCCCTGCCCCAGCATCCTTTTGCGGCCACAAAGACTACTTAATTACTATACTGTGCCCCCCGGCCCGTGTCAAGAAATTTCCACATGTTGATTTTTCGGACTATGCCCCGCCGGCGGCGCGATTCCGACCCGGTTTCCCGGCGGTCATCGCGCCGGAGGGTGTTCCGCCGAGGCCGCGCCGACCGCGCCTGGGCCGATCCGCGCCCAGACATCGTCCATAACCTCCATCACGCGCAGGCCCTCTTCCGCGGTGACCGGCGGCGGACGCTTTTCCTGGATCGAGGCGTAGAACTCGCGGATGAGCAGGTCCATTCCCTCGTACTCGGACCAGCTTCTCTGGAGAATTCGGATCGCGCCGCCGAAGGTGCCGCCGAGGACGGCGCGGCCGTGCTGGAGGTTCATCATCGCGCGCGAGACGGGCCGAGGGATGCCGCGCGCGGCGCGTTGCGGAATCATCCACTTGTTCAACAGGTCCACGAAGAGCGCCATCTTCGTCCCGAAAATATTCAGATACAGAAAGCGCGGGCTGGCGGCGATCGAAACGGTCGCGATCCCGCCGGCGCGCGGCGTCTCGAGCAGGATGCGCAGCTCATCGGTCGAGGCGTGCGGCAGCACGCGCCCGTAGCGGGCGTGCGCCTGCACCTGATCGGGCGGCCCGAGCACGTCCAGCGCCAGCGAAAGCGGGTGCGGCGCCAGGTTCTGGTACATCCCGCCGGGAAGCTGGAACGTCCAGTGCTTCTCGCCGCCGGGAAGCAGATAGCGATTCGCCGGACTCGATCCCAGGTCGAAGCCGTAATAGCTCTCCACCCAGATAATGTCGCCGAACTCCTTCTGCTCGATCAACCGCCGCGCCTGGACCATCACCGGCTCGTACAGCAGGTTGTGGTCCACGCAGAGCGTCACGCCCCGATCCCGGGCGGCGGCGGCCATGAGCCGGGCCTCGGCGGCGTTCACGGCCATCGGCTTCTCGACGAGCACGTGGCAGCCGTGCTTCGCAGCCAGGTCGGTCAGCGCCGCGTGGGACTGCGGCGGCGTGACGATGTGCACGACCTGCGGCTTCTCCCGGATCAGCATCTCCTCCGGATCCGTGTAGGAGCGCAGGAGCATGAATTTTTCCGCCGTCCTGCGCGCGGCCTCGGGGTTGGAATCGCACACCCCGCGCACCTTCACGCCGTCCTGCCGGTTGAGGATGCCCAGGTGCGCCTCGGCGATCGCGCCGCAGCCGATCACGCAGACGGCGACGGGCCTTTCGACGTTCGGGCGCGAACTCCGCAGCAGCGCCAGGTCCGCGCGCCGGCTGACGCGCTCGCCCTGCGCCAGGAACCGCATCGTCCGCGCGAGCGCCTCCTCCTTCGCGATCTCCGGCCGCCAGCCCAGCAGCTTCTTCGCGCGCTCGTTCGAATATCTCACCCGCCAGTGGCAGATCGTCAGGTGCGCCGCGCGGACCGGGCAGGGCAGCTTCAGCCGCCGGCCGAGCGCCTCGCCGATCGTCGCCATGCCGCAGGCGAGCGCGTACGGCACGCGCGTGATCTTCAGCCGCGGCCGCGCCTCTTTCCTGAGGCGGCTCAGAAACTCGATCGCCGTGAACGGCTCGTCGTCCACGATATTGAAAACCCCTCCGGAGAGATCCGCCTTTTCCGCCGCGAGCGCCGCCGCCTTCGCGCAGTTCTCCACATAGCAGACCGGCAGCGGGTTGCGTCCGCGGCCGATGACCACGTACCGGTTCTTTCCGAGCGGATAGCCCATCCGCGGCAGCGTCCACTTTCCGCCGGGGCCGTAGAGGATTCCCGAGCGGAGGACGATCACCTGCATCTTGCCGCGCCGGCCGAAGGCGATTGCCGCGCGCTCCGACTCGAGCTTCGACCTGACGTAAACGCTCAGGAATCGCGGGTCCTCTTCGAGCGGCGAATCCTCGCTGATCTGCGCGGTCCCGCGGCGCTCCCGGATCGCGTAGATGCCGATCGAGCTGATGTGGACGAAGCGGCGGACGCCGGCGGCTTCGGCGGCCTGGAGCAGCGCGCGCGTGCCCTGGATCGTCGCCGCCTCGAACTCCTGCGTGGGCGCGTCCACGCTGGCCGCCGTGTTGATCACCGTCTCGACGCCGGCGACCGCGCGCTCAAGCGAGGCGGCGTCCTTCAGGTCGCCGCGGAAGATTTCCACGCCGAGCTTCTCCAGGCGGTCGGTCCGGCTGGTGTTCCGGACCAGCGCGCGCACGGCATGCCCGGCGCCGACCAGCCTCTCCGTGACGTACCCGCCCAGGAACCCGCTCGCTCCGGTGATCAGCACTTTCATCCTTTATTGACTTTCGCATAAAGAAAGGAATTCTCTCGCCAAGACGCAAAGAGCGCCAAGGACGGCAAGAAATTATTCCGGTTCTTCAAGGCCGTTCACGAAGCGGGTGATTCCATCCTTCATTAGGGCCTCGCCGAAGTTCAGCAGAAAACCGAGTTTCATGCCGGTCAGTTTCAGGTACGTCAGCACTTGTTTCCTGTGCGCGTTATTCACGGACCCGACCGACTTGATTTCCAGGATCACCTTCTTCTCGATAATGATATCCGCGAAACGAACGCCTTGGTATTCTATGGGAACTGCAACCTGTCGTTCGACGGCCAAGCCAAGCTCGGAAAGCTTGCGCACCAGGAGAACTTCGTACACCGTCTCCAGCAAGCCCGGACCGAGTTCGCGATGAAGAGCAACTGCTGCATCCACCACGATCCTGCCGATCTCATTCTCCGTCATCTGCCGCTTCCTTTGCTCGTCGCCGATTGACGTCCTTCGTCCGTAGCCGTTCTTTGCGTCTTTTGCTTCTTTGCGAGAGCCCTTTTCTTACGCGAAAGTCAATAGTCTCTCCGTTTTTCAGACGCGCCGTTCTTACCACCAAGACACCAAGCACGGCGAGAACTGAGAACTGAAAAGTGAGAACTGAGAAGCGAGAGAGAGGGAAAACTTTCAGTTTTCAGTTCTCAGTTCTCAGTTTTCAGTTCTTGGCGTCTTGGCGGCAAATCCTTTGCGTTCCGCGACCGCCTGTAAAACGCGCCGCGCGTTCGCCGACCAGGTGTGCCGCGCGAGCGCATCCTGCCGCGCCCGCGCGCCGAGCCGCCGGCGGAACGCCTCGTCCTCGATGAGTTTCGCGAGCGCGCCGCCGAGCGCCGCGGCGTCCTCGGCGCGGAAGAGCATCCCGTTCACGCCGTCTTCCACCACCTCGGCGATCGGCGGCACGTCCGGCATCACGACCGGCCGGCCCATCGCCATGTACTCGAAGAGCTTCATCGGCGAGCCGAACCGGTTCGAGTGCGGCATCACCGCCGCGTCCATCGCCAGGAGGTACGACGGGATCAGCGAGTGCTTCACCGCGCCGGGCAGCCAGAATTTATCCGTCAGGCCGAAGTCGGCCAGCAGTTTCTCGATCCGCGGCCGCTCGACGCCGTCGCCGACCAGCAGCCAGCGCAGACGCGGATATCGCGGCGCGAGCTCGCGCGCCGCGACGATCATCATGTCCACGCGATGCCACGGCACGAACGCGCCGACGTAACCGGCGATGAAGGCGTCCTCCATACCCGCCGGACGGGCGGCCGGCTTCACCGCTTCCGGGTCGAACTCCGCCGGGTCAATCGCGTTCTGGCAGACCAGCATCTTTTCCGCCGGAAAGCCGTCGCCGAGCAGCAGGCGTTCGAACGCCTGCGAGACGGTCACGATCAGGGCGGCGCGCCGGACGACCCAGCGCTCGATGCGCTGCGCCGGGCCGCGCAGGACCAGCGGCCGCAGCCGCCCGATCCGCGTCGTCACGTTCACTTCCTGAACGATCGGGATGTTCCAGCGCCGCGCCAGCCACGTCGGCGCGAAACTGTTCGACGTCGTCCGCTCGAGGATCATCTCCGGCCGGCGCGCGAAAAAGCGGCGCCGCAGCAGGTCGCCAAGCGAGTAAACATTGTACCCCAGTTCGGCGGCCTCGAAAACCCACGGCGGCGCCTTCCGCGCGAACCGCTTCAGGCGGCGGCGCAGCGCCCCTTCGCGCGGCGCGCGCCCTTCCTGCTGTTCCCGGCTCGCCGCCTTGCGTTCCGGGTCGCAGCCGGGCGGGCTGGAAATTTCGACGGTGTGCCCCATCGCGCGCAGCGCGCGCACCATCCCGAGGATGTGCACCGCCTCCACGCGGTCGCCGGCTGTGCGATGGTGATACACTATGTGCATGCTCTCGCGCCCAAGAACGGATGAGTGATGAATACTGAATACTGAGTACTGAGTGCAGAATGGGAAGCGGATCGCGCTTCGCGCGTATTCACTCTGCACTCAGTATTCATTACTCAGTATTCAGTGCTCGTCGTGCCGTCTTTCGTCTGCCGGACGCGGACCACCTTCGCAGGAATGCCGACGGCCGTCGCGCCGTCGGGCACGTCTTCCACCACCACCGCGTTCGCGCCGATGCGCGCGCGGTTCCCGAGATGAACGCCTCCGATCACTTTCGCGCCGCCTCCGATAAAGACATTGTCGCCCAGGGTCGGAGACCGCTTCTTCTCCGCGCCGAGAGTCACGCCGCCCTCGAGGATGACGTTTTCGCCGGCGCGCACCGACGTGTTAACGATGACGCCGACGCTGTGCAGGATGACCAGCCCCGGCCCGAACTCCGCGCCGCGCCCGATCACCGCCCGCGTCAGGAACGCGTTCAGCTTGTACACCGCCGCCGCCGCCGGGCCGAGATGCCACCGCTTGAACGCGCGCATGAGCCGGTACAGCGCCGTGCAGAGGCTCCCGTCGCTCATCAGCATCCGCAGGCAGTCGCCCCGGCCCTGCCGCCGCGGTCCATAATACCAGACGGCCTTCGCGCGCAGGTCGGCGCGCAGATCGGGAAAGAGCCACGGCCGGCGGCCGCACTCGATTTGCACTTCCTCGAACTGGTCCGTCAGAAACTTCATCCGCGCATTCCTCAAAGGAAGTCAGAACTATGAGTGATGAATGACGAAGTACTTCATCACTCATCACTCATCACTCATCATTCATACTTCTACGTCCCCTTCACCGCTTGCGCGAGCATGTCATAAAGCGCCCTGGCGTTCGCTTCCCAGGACATCCCTTCCACGCGCCGCCGCAGCGCCGCGCGGTCCCAGGGCTTCGTAAGCGCCCGCTCCATCGCCGCGGCGAATTGCGCGGGGTCATCCGGCGGCGCGAGTATCCCGCAACTTTCGTCCAACAGGTCCGGCGCGGCGCCGACGCGCGCCGCGACGACCGGCGTGCCGCAGCAGAGCGCCTCGAGCGCCACGTTCGGGCAGCCCTCGTTCCGGCTCGGCAGCGCGAGGATGTCCGCTGCGTTCATCAGCCGGGCGATTTTCTCGCGCCCGACGTGGCCGAGCAGCTTCACCGCCCCGCCCAATCCCTCATCGGCAATGCGCCGCACGACCCAGCTTCGCTTCGGCCCTTCGCCGGCGATCAGCAACTGCGCCTGGGCGAACAGCGCCGGATTGCGGGCGCGCAGAGCGAGGAACGCGTCCATCAGCACGTCAATCCCTTTCACCGGCAGCAGGCTCCCTGCGAAAAGGACCAGCTTGCCGCTTTCCGGCAGGCCGAGTTCCCGCCGCGCGCCCGCGCGGTCCAGCGCCGGGAACGCGCCCGCGTCAACGCCGTTCATGAGCACGCGCACGCCGTCCGGTTTCGCGCCGAGCCGCAGCGCGATGTCGGCCAGGTTCCGGCTGACGGCGACGACGCCCGCCGCGCCGCGCACCGCCTCGGCGGTCCGCTCGCGCCGCCAGGCGGCCGGCCCTTCGACTGCGCTCATGGCGGGCAGCGAATGCAGGTCGCTCCCGCGCGCCTTAATCAGATACGGCACGCCCATCCGCTCCGCCAGCCGCTTCGCGGCCAGGCCGTGCGGATAAGCGAACGTCGCCAGGATCACATCCCAGCGCGCGTCCGGCTCGCGCTTCAGAGCGCGTTCGGCGGCGGAAGCCACGCCGCGCCACACCCGCCCGCGGCCGAGCGCCGGCAGATACCAGAAGACCGGGTGGTGAATCGTCATTCCGTCCAGCACGCCGTCCGGCCGCGCCGCGAGCGCCCACGCGCGCCGGTCTCGCAAAAGGCGCGGCCAGGGCATCGGGTCAATCGCCGTCACGCGACAGAGCCGCGCAAGGCACTCGATCTGCCGGCGGTTGTACGGACCGCGCCACGGTTCGAGCGCGCTGGGAAACGTGTCCGCCAGCACCAGGCAGCGCAGCGGGTTGCGGTTCTCATCGCTCATTGGCCGGCTCCGTCTTTCGAGGACCCTTGCGAAGCGTGCCGGACGCGGCGCAAGACGCGCTCCGACTTGTCGCGCAGCGCTGCTCGCCGCGCAGCACTACAAACCTTCGCAAGGTTGGCGCATGCAAGGTTCACGCTTGAAGAATCCCTTCACCTGAAGCAGCCGCGCGTAAAGCTCCTCGTAGTTCCGCACCGTGTCGGCGATGTCGAACTTCTCCTCGGCGACGCGCCGGTTCGCCGCGCCGATGCGGCGGAGCAGGTCGCGGTCCTGGATCAACCGGGCCAGCGCCTGCGCGAGCGCGTCCGCGTCGCCGACCGGGACCAGGAAGCCGTTCTCGCCGTCCCGGACCAGCTCGAGGAACCCGCCGACCGCCGTCGCCACGATAGGCAACGCGCAGGCCATGGCCTCGATGACGGTGATCGGCATTCCCTCCGTCGCGGACGGCATCACGAAGAGATCGGCCCCTTGCAGGAGCTCGGCGACATCGTCGCGCATGCCGAGCAGGCGGACGGCGCCCTCCAGGCGCAGTTCGGCGATCTGCTTCACCAGCGCCTGCCGCATCGGCCCGTCGCCGACGACGGCCAACTCCAGCGCGAGTCCGGAATCCAGCAGCCGCCGCACCGCCGCGAGCAGCACGTCGTGCCGTTTCTCCTGCGAGAGGCGGGCGACGCAGATCAGCGCAGTCTTTCCCGCGCGCTTCTCCCGGTTTGCCGGACGAAACCGCTGGAGGTCCGCGCCGTTGCAGATCACGCTGGAGCGCTTCGCGGGAAGCCTTCCGAACCGCGCGGCGGTCTCGCGGACCTCGTTCGACACGGCGGCGAAATGATCCACGAACGGGATGGCCATTCGTTCGAGCAGCGTCGGCCGGCCGCGGCTGCGATAGATCGTCGGCGCGGCGTGGCGCGTGCAGACGATGACCGGCACGCCGGCCAGCCGCGCGGCCGGCGCGCCGTAAACCGTCGCCATACGATTGTGGCAGTGCAGCACCTTCACGCGCCGCCGCCGGAGCGCCTGGGCGAGACGCGCCAGGCCGCAGAGGTCCAGCCCGCGCTCCTCCGCACAGCCGAGGACGAGCGTCTCGATCCCGGCCCGCCGGAAGCGCGGCTCCATTTCGCCGGTCCGCCTCAGCGCGATCGCGATCGGCTCGAACCGGTCGCGGCGCACGCGAGAGGCCAGTTCGAGCGCGAGCGTCTCCGCGCCTCCGACGCGGAACGTGCTGATGACCTGTGCCACGACTGCTTTCACCACTCCACTCCAATAGCTACGGATGAACTCCCAACTTCCAAGTAAACGCCCACTCGCGCCGCGCCTCACTTGGGCGTTGGACGTTGGATGTTGGGCGTTGGGCGTTCATCCGTTCCGTTCACTTCTGAAGCTTCGACACCACCATCTTGTACTTCCCGGACATCAGCGTTTCCAGTTCGTCCACGAATTCGAACTCGATTTTCATCGTCGGGCCGACGTAGCGGCGCAGTTGTTCCTCCATGAATCCGAGGACGCCCTTGTCGAATCCCTTTTCCGGAACGATCCGCAGCCGCAGGCGTCCAAGCTCCTCCTGCACGAACTGAAAGCCGCGGATATGCGCGAATTCCTTCATGAAATGCGGCATCATGATCCCGGCGCAGAGGCTGCCCTCGGGCGTATAAATCAGGTCCATTTCACGGCCGAGCACCTCGCCGATCCGCGGCAGGCCGCGCCCGCACGGGCAGGGCTTCTCGATCAGGCTGCCGAGGTCGCCCATCTTGTAGCGAATAAACGGCATCGCCAGCGCATCGAAGCTGGTGACCACGATCTGGCCGACTTCGCCGGGCTTCACTGGAACGCCCTGGTCGTTCGTGATCTCGACATAGAGCCCGTCCGCGTTGATGTGCATGCCGTCGTGCCGTTCGCATTCCATGCCGATGTTGGTGAATTCCTGGCAGCCGTAGCGGTCGAAGACCGGCGCCTGGAAGACCTGGCTGATGAATTCCTTCTGGTACGCGAACGCCTTCTCGCCGGAGATGATCAGCCCGCGGACCTTCGGCGGCGGAAGTTTTTCCTCCTGAAGGAACTGCGCGAACGCGTAGAGCGGGCTCGTGTAGCAGAAGATCGTGCGCGGGCGGAACCTCATGATCTCGTCGTAGTAAAGGCGCATCCGGTCGCGGCCCATCCGCGTGACGGTCAGCACCTTCCAGCCCTGGAAGCGCCAGTGCAGGTGTTCCTTCCACACTTCGCGGCGTTTCCGTTCGCCGACGCCGCTGCCGACGCCGAGCATGAGCATGATGTGGCGCTCGCCGAGGTCCCAGCCGGCCCAGCGGTCGGCGCGATACCACGCGGCGATCCGGCGGTCATAGTAATCGCGGTCCGAGCGGAACTCCACCGGGTTGCCCGTCGAGCCGCCGGAGTGCGAGACGATCAGCGGCTTTCCGCGGAACGCGTCGCTTAGTAATTCGTCCGCGTGCTTCTGCAAGTCGGCCTTCGTCAGCAGCGGGATGCGCTGCCAGACTTCCGGTTCGAGGCAGCGCGCCGGATCAATCCCGAGCGTCTCGAATTGCCGCCGGTAAAACGGGACCTCGCGCCGGGCGTACTCGATGATCCGCCGGCGGCGTTCGGACTGACGCGCCTGGACCTCCTGAAGCGGAAGCCATTGTGTGCGTTCGAGTTCCGACAAGTAGCCGGGAGTCTTACGGCCATGCAGCCCTTCCCAGGCCGGCCAGAGCACTTTGCGGCAGATGGCGCCGTACATGCGCGTCCT
>Ga0315281_10004007_pt1 | contig 21484 bp, 22 predicted proteins | sample YL17G07_0_MG_FD_204540 | JGI IMG/M metagenome (GOLD analysis project Ga0315281, IMG submission 204540) | Sediment microbial communities from Yellowstone Lake, YNP, Wyoming, USA - YL17G07_0 | ecosystem: Environmental > Aquatic > Freshwater > Lake > Sediment | place: USA: Wyoming | collected...
GAGCCCAGAACCGGGGGCCGTGGCTTCTATATTTGGAATGCGCGAGCTCATGCACAATGACATAATCGAGAATATCAACCGGAGCGAAAAGCAGCCTGAAATTCAGGCCGATGCTCCCTTTTGTCGAATAGCTGCCCCACCGTGAGGTGTTGTCACGAATAAAAATCTTCTTCAGGCTGCTCTGGAAATGTGTATCATTGAACAATTTCACCCTTGCTTCAATATCTGGAAGGACTTTCTTCATAATTCCCTTTGCGATTTTCTCACTATCCGAAGGATCCGTGACCCTGAACTTCCTCCCCAGAATCTCGAACTCCTGCCCATTCGAAAATGAGATCTTTTTCATCTCGCGGTTCTTCCATCTGCCTTTCAGGATATTCTTTATCGCTGTTTGCTCGAGCTCTTTCGCAGTTTTGATCGGGTCGGTATGCCAGCGGTGCGGTACCTGAATCACGATCTGATCGCCTTTCAATCTGGCGGACGCGTGCCGGTTGTTGGAACGAATATGAATGACGCGAAACAGTTTGCCGGAGATTTCAATCTGATTATCCATCAACCGTATATCTGGTAATATTATTTAAAAAACACACCCAATACTTTCAGATATTTGGGAGTAATTTTGGGATAGACAATCCATTGGGAAGCGGAATAATTGAGCGGTTTAATGATGTTGTTTGCAGCCAAACCTTTCCCGGTCCTTCTACAACAACATAAAAGAAGCCATGCTGTGAGAAAAGTGAGTTCACAGTACCACTAAATTCAGTGCTTAACTTGCAACTGCTTTCATAGACTCCGATATTACCGTTTTTCACTTTTAGTTTCTGGCCTTGTTCAAGTTTCTTTTCATTAACCAGCCCTTCAAGGTATACGAAGACCTTCCCAGGTCCAATAATTTTCTGAATAATGAAGCCTTCACCGCCTGAAATCCCGGTAAGGATGTCTTTCATCAGATGCGGTTCAATTTTAATGGATTTTTCTCCACATAAAAATGCTTCTTTCTGGCAGTAAATCTCTTCACCTTCTTTCAATCTGAATTGTATTATTTCGCCAACACATGATTTGGAGAAACAGAGATATCCTTCATCTCCAATTGCCTTGAAAGATACCAGGAAAATGGATTCCTGGGTGATCACTCTTTTCAGGGTATTTTCAAGCCCGCCATCCATCTTTGTTTTTACTTCGATATTGTCAGTCATCCAGTTCATAAGCCCAGGTTCAGCAATTATCTCATCATCTTTGGCAAGCCTTATCTTAAGAATCTGAAATGCTTTTCCTTCGATTTTATGTTCCATCCAAATCCCCCATTACCAGGAATCCCATTTTATCTTTTTCCCGGGCTTTTTCTTCTTTGAATTTTCTGGCATTTTGTCTTCAATTAATTTGTCGATTGACTGGATTGTGTTATCTATTTTCTGACCCATATCCTGGGAGGGTTGTTCATTTTTCTGTTCAGGTAATTGGGCAGCTTGGACTTCCTCTGCTTTTTTTGGCGCTTCAGTAGGAGCAGCAACATTTACTGGGCTTTGACTGTTTTTATTTTTATCACTCTTTTTATACAACAAATACAATAAAATGCAAATTATGATGCCCTCGACAATAACACATGTCAACATACATACTCCCCTATTATAATTAATTCTTTTCAATTTATAATTGTTTGTATTCGCGGGATTTCGTATCGCAGACTTCTTTGACTATCCTGACTATATCTTTTTTGGTCCTGCGTATTTCAATTGATGGTATCCCAATAATCCTGACCTTCCTCACCTTCCCTACCTTCTTTAGCAATTTCAAATACGAGAGAAGATCAAAATCATGGAGCGAGAACCGCGGGCTATCTGAAAATGAATCGATATCCTCGAAAACCTTTACGCGTTTTATTCCAACCACAGTATCCAGAATCAAAAGATCTTCCCCTTCATCTTCAAGCTCCTCAACAGCATCGAACTCCTTGAATCCGATATCCGGGAATTCTTTTTTCAATAAAGGCAGTAACCGAAGAGGAAGAGAATCTTCTTTCACAAGCGCATTCCCACACACAAGGATTTTCACATCTAAAGGTATGCGAAGAAGCAGTTTAAAATTCTCCCCTCGGAAAGCCACCCGCGAACCCTCGGAGCGGTAAGAGAATTACCGGACTTCAGCGACGAGACGTAGAATGGCAGGAGAAAAGAGAAAACTTGAGTCAGCTAAGAAAATATTTGACTCTTGCGTATGCAAAGAAACCTATTTTAAGACGTCGTTTTATTACAGGAAGCCATGAAGAAAAAGCTTGTGATCGGCTGGTTCACATTCACCTGCTCAGAGGACAACACCATCCTTTTCGTGGAACTGTTCAACCAGTACTATTTCGAATGGAAGGACAAAATAGATTTCAAGCACTGCAAAATATTAAAATCCAAGAATGAGTTCGGTAATTTCGATGTCGCATTCGTTGAAGGCGCGATTTCCACAAAGCGTGAAGAGGATAAATTGCTCGAGATACGGGACAATGCCAAAAAGCTTGTAGCTGTGGGAGCATGCGCATGCACAGGCCTGCCCTCAGGACAGAGGAACTCTTTCAATGAAGAGACGCTTGCAGTCATCGAGCCTTTCCTCAAGCAATTCAGATTAAGGAAGAAAATCGTTCCTTTAAGCGACCTGGTGAAGGTGGACGATTCCCTGCCTGGCTGCCCTATGGTGCCCAACCAGTTTGTCTCCTTGCTTGGCCGCTATTTCCAGGAATTCAAGGTGAAATGATGCACTCATTCGATATAACGATTGATGAGCTGAGCAAGATCGAAGGACATGCATCTCTCGAGCTGAAGGTCCAGAAAGGCGAAGTGAAGGATGTGAAGCTCAGGATTTCCGAGAACCGCAGGTTTTTCGAGCTTGGAGTCCGTGGAAAGAAGTACAATGCCGTTCCGCAGCTCCTTTCCCGCATATGCGGCACCTGCTCTGCTGCCCACCTCATGTGCTCCATCGAATCTATCGAACGCGCTTTGGGGATCAAGCCTTCAGAGCAGACTGAGATCCTCCGCGACCTTACCTTGAACGGAGTGAACATCAGAGACCATGCAATGCACCTTTTCCTTTTCGTCCTTCCTGACCTGTTTGGGAAGGATTCAGTGCTTGAGTTCGATGACAAGGGTTACGAGCATGAGCTTTTGCAGAAGGCGCTGGAGATTAAAAGAGTCGGGAATCTGCTTTCAACAGAAGTCGCAGGCCGGGCAGTCCATCCCCCATTTCCTACAGTAGGCCATTTTCTCCATGTCCCGTCGAAAGACAAGGCGAAATCGATCATCAGTGAGCTTAAAAAAATCCGCGAGAGCGCTATCGAGTTCGTGCATATATTCTATGAGAAGGATTTCCGTTTCGAGATGCCGGATATTGACTTCATGGCGATATCAAGCAAAGGGTATAGTTACATGGGGCGAGGCATCTGCACCCATTCCGATGGATATTGCATACCGGATAATGACTATAACCGGTTCTTCAAGGAAAGGGTTGTACCTTATTCCCAATCAACTGGCTTCAGCTTCCAGGGCAAGCCATATATGGTTGGCGCACTTGCCAGAATGAACATCAACGGGACCAATCTCCATAGCGAAACCAGGAAAAGCATGACTGAAGACAATGCATTCCCTTCATACAACATCTACCATAATAATCTCGCCCAGGCAATTGAGATCGTCCACTGCATTGATTCATCCATCGAACTTCTCGAGCGCTGCGAGTTCAAGCAGGAGAACCTGCGGAAATTCGAGGCAAAGGAATGCGAGGGCGTTGGTGCGGTGGAGGCTCCAAGGGGGACTTTATTCCACCATGTGAAGATAGACAAGGATGAAATCGTAACTTATTCGAACCTCGTGATCCCCACTGCGCAGAACCAGGTCATAATAGAGAAAGCGATCGGGAAGATGGTCGAGCAGAGGATCTCAGAGGATAAGGGGAAGAAAGCGATTGAGAAGGAGATCGAGACATTGATCCGCGCATTCGACCCGTGCATGTCCTGCGCCACTCATTTCCTGAAGGTGAAGTGGAGTGAGAAGTAAGGCAGAGGAAATATTGCATAGCGGCAAGACCGTGCGGGTCAGGGTTGAGCACCGGGATTTCATCGAACGGATAGATATCGAAGGCGATTTTTCGGTCCATCCTCCAGATGCGATGCGCGAAGTGGAGAAGAACCTGATTGGCGTGGAGATCCAAAGCGCAGAAGAAGGGATTGCGGACATCATCGCTGACACGCTTTCCGAGCATCACGCGAAATTAGAGGGCGCTACGGCGTTGGAGATCGCAAAGGTTGTGAAGAAAGCGGTGAGCTGAAAACCGGAAACTGGAAACCCTAAACCACCTGAGATAAACAGTTATTTCTAAGAAAAAAATAATCTAGCCCCCGGCGAGAATTGAACTCGCGACCTCGTACTTTTTATAGCTTTTGACTAGTTTTCCTCAGGGCTTTTTCCAGGGTTTTTGCCCTCAGAAGGACATTAGTCAAAAAGCCTTACCAAGCACGCGCGCTACCTCTGCGCTACAGGGGCTGGTATAAGGAATCTAATGAATGTGCATCAAACATTAAAAACCTAAGCGTGCCAACTCTCTCACTGATATTCCGCATGTGAAATCGCTTACCGAAGAAAATACCCGACTGCTGACGCGAACGATCTTCAAGAGCGAAATAGCTCTTGGAGAGACAAAGAACCGAAGGTTCTTTGGAAGTGAGCGTCTTATCAGGAGAGCACAAAAATCTTCGGTTCTATGTGAAAATTGAGCGAATGTAGCGACTGCGGAATGAGCGAACATAAGTATAGCAATTATGCTAGTATGACAGTAAGAAGGTGACTTGATGCCAGAAGAAGAGATTACATTCACAGGATCTTACAAGGACTTCAAGCTCGGGGTGCGTTTCCCCCTTGCCGGAGCGACGCCAGCCGACGCTGCTCACGCGCTCGGATTCATCGCAAGCCGTATCGAAGAACCTGCTTTCCGCTACTCGGGGATAAATATCGCTAAGATAAAGGAATATGCGAAACCGAATAGCACCGGTCTTCAGGCAGTAATTTCCTTTCTCGAATCGAACGCCCAATCAAAAATCAAGGAGGCAGTGATGGCAGGCACGCAGAACTCCCTGCTCTATACTGCAGCAGAATCCTATTTCCTCAACCAGCTGCTCATGAATGCCGGAGTGGATTTCAAGATAACCGATACGATGGTCAGCTCTTCAATTGTTGCTGAAGAAGAGGTTCCGGAAGACATGATCGGCCTGGCTGCGAATTTCAATGGATGGGTCGCGATAAAGAAGCTCGGTTTGGATGATGCGCAGGAGTACGAGGTTTCGGCCATTCTCTCAGGTATCGAAAATACAATCGTCAACAAGGCATTCGAATTTTCCGGATGCAAGAAGAATGAAGAGCTGCTTTCCAAGCTTAGCGGCGGCCGCAAGTCATTCAGCAACCTGATAAACGCATTGAAAGGGATTTCAGGAAGCATGAGCGGCAACAAGCCAGATGACGCATATCTTGTGTGCAAGGCATTCGAGGCATCCGGTTACCGGCCATACGCAAGCCCGGGGATGCTCACAAATGCATATCCGGATATTAAACCGCCTAAAGTGAAAGGCAGGAAACCAAAGGGATGAATATGGCAAAAGGAGTAGGATACGGGAAAGTGATTCTTCTTGGCGAGCATTTTGTGGTCCATGGCTGCCCGGCAATCGCAGCAGGGCTTTCAAACGCAGTTATCGTAGAGCTCGAGCGCGCGGATGAAGATGAAATTATATCGGACAAAAGGATTGTGAAAGAGCTCACTACTGCATCTGTGGATGCCATCAGGAATAGTATGGGTATAAAGCGAAAGCACAGGATAAACCATACTGGCGACCTTCCACCATATGGCGGGCTTGGTTCTTCTGCAGCATTCTGCGTAGCGCTTGTCCGCGCATTCGCTGAAGATGAGCATAAGGCGCTAACGGATGAAGAAGTGAACCGCCATGCGTATGAAGGAGAAAAAGTCTTCCATGGCAATCCTTCAGGCATTGACAACACAATTGCGACTTATGGCGGCGTGATATTCTTCAAGAGAGGAAAGACGCAAGCGGACAATGTATTCGACAAAATCCCGCTTAAAGACCCGTTGGATATCGTCGTTACGTTCACCGGCAAACCTGGGCCCACTAGCAAGATGGTCGCATCTGTTAAAGAGATGGCTGATTCTGATCCTGAGCAGTTTGCCCAGTTGCTCGATGAAGCCAAGGAGATCGTGAACGTAGGGCGGCATGCCATTGAACGCGGAAAGAAATTCACGATCGGCGCCCTTATGAACTCCAACCAGCAACTGTTGCAGGAGATCGGCGTATCAGATGAAGCGAATGATGAGATAAACAAAATCGCGTTAGATAACAAGGCCCTCGGATCCAAGCTCACTGGCGGCGGTGGCGGTGGTTGCTGCATTTCTTTAGTGAAAGACAAGGCGCACGCTGAAAAAATAACCCGTGCAATGAAAAAAGAAGGGTTCGCCTCTTTCTATTCACGAATAGAGTAACTTCTTTTCCCGCCCTGTTTTTCTTTGCTCCTGCCTCGCCAGAAGCACTTCAACAGGTCCCGTGAATCCGCGGCATGATTTTGAAGGGTTTGGTTCGCTATAGAAAGTTCCGTTCAATTCCTTGAGCGCGTTTGCCTCTGTCTCAGACCTTTTCATCTCTTGTTTAAGGCTTTCAAGCGCCCTTGTCTTATTTTTCTTGCCATGTGCATCGATTACTGCATAGATAAACGATTCAAGCCGCAATAAGACCGCCATCCTCGCATCATGGCGATGTCCCTTGAATTTAACCATCTCATCTCTGATATATTCTGCGGTCAGCTCAAGGTCTTCACTATGCGCATCTGCCGTGGCTCCATTGCCGGATTCTTCATGGCGGATGGTAAGCGAGAGGAGCCGGAGAGATGTTTCTATAGATTTATCTAAGCCGTTGAAATCTTCCATGGGATATTGATCGTGCAAAGAAAATATAAAGTTATCATTTGACACGATTTGTAACGCGCCGGGCTTTTTCTTCACGTTCGCAAATATCAGTTTCATTCTTCCTGGGCCTTAAAATGCTTCCAAAAGGCGGATTTCCGATTTTCGTTCCAAATCTATCAGAATCGCTTGCTGCATGCCGGGTAATTGTCAAAAGCATCCGAAGCATCTGACCCCGTTTTTCTATGTCGGCAGCGAGCGTCTTTTCTACTGCTCGTTCAAGGTGCCTAAGGAGTTTTAGAAGCCGGTTCATGTCATTATTGTTAAATATCCCTTCTGCTTGCGGATGCAGAAGTAGCTGCATTCTCTCAAATTCCTGAAGTTTTTCAAAAATAAATTCTTTCGCAAAAATCAAATCACTTTCATTCGCGTCGAGGTTCTCCACATGGTTCGTTCTGAATGAAAGTTGCAAAAGATTGCACGCAAGATTCACGGTTTTGATTACTTCTGATGGATTCAACATTAAGAGTGATTCTCTGACGAATGAATAATAAACTTATCCTTAGATTCCCACTCTCCAGCATAGCCTTCTGATTTTGCATATGCTGCATTTCGGGTTTCTTGGGATGCAGACCGTCTGCCCGTATGAAACGAATGCGTGGTTGAGCGGTCTCCAGTATCGTCTGGGGATGGATCTGATTAGCGCAGCTTCAGTCTGTCCTGGAGTCTCTGTTTTAACTATTCCGAGCCGGTTGCTTATCCGATGCACATGCGTATCCACAGCAATCGCATCAATCCCGAAGGAATATGCGAGTATTATGTTCGCAGTCTTCCTTCCGACTCCTGGAAGCTCAATCAGCTCTTCCATGGTTTGGGGGACTTTCCCTCCATGCTTATCCACAAGCATTTTCGCAGCCTTCTTGAGATTCTTAGCTTTCATACGATAGAATCCAGACCTTTGGACAAGCTTTTCGATTTTTTGTATATCCATCGAACCGAGCTTTTTTGGGTTTGGCGCTGCTTTTAGCAGATTTCCAGCGGCGATGATTGTGCTTTCATCCCTGGTCCTTGCAGATAATATAGTGAAAACGAGCGAGCGGAACGGGTCGTTCTTTGTTATTTTTTCGATTCGGTTGACTGGAGGATTCAGCTTTCTGGACTCATTGTCCATTGTCGTGATTATCCAGCCAATGTTGGAGAGGGCCTTTTTGTTCATCTGATTCACTTTTTTATCTCAGTGCAAACCGCGTCTTTTCCGAGCATGAGCGCTTCCACCCTATCAGGCATCATACCGTTCACGATATACGAAGGCGTATCTAATTCAAGCAGCTCTTTTATCTTGCCTGCCATCGCTCCTGTGACATCCTTCCCCTTCGGCTCTTTCAGGTGTTTAGAGATATCTGCGAAATTGTTATTTGTAATCTGTGGAATTATTTCTCCTTTATCATCCAGCACTCCATCAACATTCGTCGCAAGTATGATGCGCTCTGCCTTCTTGCCCAGATAGCTTATTATCTGGTCTCCAGAACAGACCGAGCCGCCGAGCTCGATATCCGGAACCATGTCTCCAAAAAGAACCGGCAGATAGCCTGACTCGAGATAGTCATCAATGATTTTCGTGTTGAAAGAATGGATCCGTTTGTTTTTTGATGTGATTATTGTTGCTGGAGGAATAGCGATCGCAGGAGCGCCTTCACTATTCAGCGCACTGGTCACCAGGACAGAAAGCTCTGAGCATGCTTCGTGAGTGATCGCGAAACCAAGCTTCTGCTCAGCGCTCTTCACCCCTTCATTTATCCCGTATTTCACTACCAGCGGATGGCCGAACGATCCAGCGCCATGCACAAGCACCCAATCGCGCTCTGATTTCTTCCATGCGCGGGCAAAGACCTTAGCAAGCTCCTCAATAGTTTTGAGGTCTGCCTCCCTCCATCCATCCTTTTTCGTGATTATCGAGCCGCCAAGTTTCAGAAGTTTCATGGGATTAGCGTAAGCGCAAGATTTTATATTCATTCGCTGCCAATAAGAAGTCATGCTGGAGAGCTCTGCGCCTTCGCTTCCTATTTCTGATTGGCAGTTTGACATGGGTTTTGACATCCCATCGACATTCATACTCCATCGCGCGCTGGCTGCTGATTCTGTTTTCAATAATCCGCAATCCAGCCAGGGGTCAAGGGAATTGATACTTGACCTTATCGATAGGGCTTCGGGCAGGCATGGTGTTGAAAGGAAGGATATTTTGCATTGGATCGATGATGTAGCACTATACTCTCCCGGCATAATATTCGCAGCCGGGCCTATGATACGCCTAGATGAGGAAGTGCATATCGTTGCTGTTTCCACTTCCGATCATATGCTCAAGCGGATGCAGGAGAAAATAAAGGACAAGCCTAAAGGGGTCTGGGCATATTACCTTGCGCTTGCCGATTCAGGGTCAGGGATAATCAGCCTTAACCTCCATTCGATACCTCTCTGGCTCCGTGGCATACTGTCGGGGGAGCACATATTTGCCACGACAGGCGATGATGCGTATTCTCTTATCAAGAAATTAAGGATAGATTCTATCCTGAAGATCGGTGCTGCCTCAGAGATAATCCTTCCAGAGCTGGCGATCCTTGATGTATACCGAAAATTCGCAAAAAGGATGCCGGCAGACAGCAATCTCGCATCGCTTGTACTTCGCTCAGAACTGGAGTCATTGGGCATCAGGGAAAACGAGCTTCTTGCTGAATGTGACATCGCGCTTAGGGCAAGGAATGTCAAAAACGATTATCGGAAAAAAGCGGTTAAGGCCATAGCCGCCTACCTTCGGATAGGGCCAGAAGAGCTTTCCAAATACCATTCTGGGGTCGTCCATCTGGCCAGGGCAAATAGGAAAACCCCGCCACCGCTTCCTTTTGGCAGGATCAAGATGAGCGCCGGAAAACAAATAGTTTAATCATTAACTGAGCCTATTATCGTTCATGAAGATACTTTTAGCCATAACCGGGGCTTCGGGATTATTATATGGGTCCCGGGTTCTGGAGGCTCTTAAGGTTTCGGGTTCCGAGTCTCGAGTTTCGGTTGTAATCAGTTCAGGAGCAAGGAAAGTTGCTAAAGCAGAAGGAGCGAAGCTTCCGAAAGCCGATTTCGATGAGTTCGATTTCAACTGCCCTTATGCATCCGGTTCCAATCCTCCGGATGCGATGGTGATCGCGCCATGTTCGCTAAAGACTCTTGGGGAGATAGCGAACGGAGTCGGAAATTCCCTCATCACAAGGGCAGCAGAAGTTGCTTTGAAAGAGAGGAAAAAGCTGATCCTTGTCCTGCGCGAAACACCCTATTCGCTCATAACAATAAAGAACATGGAGCGTGTGACGCTCGCTGGCGGAGTGATTCTGCCGGCATGCCCGGGTTTCTACGGAAAGCCGAAGAAGGTCGATGATCTGATCGATTTTATTGTAGCAAGGGTGCTTGACCAGATTGGTGTGAAACACAAGCTTGGGAAAAGGTGGAAAGAATGAATTGCTTCCGGGATTTTGTCGATGGATTAAGGAAGAGTGGAAAAGCTGTTACGCTAAGGAAACCGATTTCAAAAAATCTTGACCTTGCCGGGCTCATGCATGCTCTCGATGGAAAACCTGTTTTTGCCCCGGAAGTCGAAGGCTCTGATTTTCCTGCGGTCGGCAATGTATTCTCCACACGCGAGCTCGTCTGCGATTATCTCGGCATTAGAAAAGCGGAGCTCATCCCGAAACTCATCCATGCCCTGAACAATCCTTCAAAACCAAAACTGATCGAAAGCGATAAGGGTCCGGTTCTCGAGAATGAGACAACCTCGATCGACCTTTCCAGGCTTCCGATTCCGATCCACGCGCAAAAAGATGGCGGCCCATACCTTTCATCCGCGATCGTCATCGCAAAAGACAAGGAGCTTGGCAGGAATCTCTCATTCCATCGGATGATGGTGATCGGGAAAGACCGCGTAGCGATGCGCATTCTCCATCGCCATCTTGAAGAATTCATAAAACGCGCAGGCGGCGAACTCGATGTTGCATTCATCGTAGGTGCGCCGATAAACGTGCTTCTCTCTGCGGCGATGTCCACGAAGCTCGGGCAGGATGAGCTTGAGTACGCGAACACGCTCGCTCCGGTGCAGACGGTGAAGTTGAAGAATGGCATAGAAGTTCCGGCAGATTGTGAATTCGCTTTCGAAGCAAGGATAACCAATGAATTGCATGATGAAGGCCCATTTATTGACCTGACTGAAACCTATGATATAGTTCGAAAACAACAGGTCATGAAGATAACCAGGATGTACCATCGCAACAATGCAATATGGCATGTCCTTCTCCCAGGAGGGCTTGAACATAAGGTTCTCATGGGAATGCCAAGGGAGCCGACTGTATTCAATGAAGTGAACAAGGTCTGTGAATGCAAAGGCGTGAACATAACGCCAGGCGGCTGCTCATGGCTGCATGCAGTGGTTTCCATAAAAAAGAAAAACGATGATGATGGGAAGAAAGCGATTGAAGCTGCATTCGCTGGCCACAAGTCCTTGAAGCACGTCGTTGTCGTTGACGATGACATTGACATAGATAATCCTGCGGAAGTCGAATGGGCGATCGCGACGCGCGTCCAGGCTGACAAAGACATCGTTGTAAAGCCCAAACAGAAAGGCTCATCCCTTGACCCGAGCGCTGACCCGCACACTTACGATACGGCAAAGGTAGGCATCGATGCGACCAAACCACTGATCGCGCATGGAAAGAATTTCGGGAAAGCGCAGTGGAAAAAGGTTGACGTGGAAAGCTACCTGTGAGTTGGAACACCATTCCTAAAAGGGAAAACAAAACAATGCCGGCGGAGCATAAGTTTCATTGAAGACGACGTCACCTTTGTTTGTAGTAAGAAAACAGCGGTTTTATATTAATGGAAATACATTAGAAAATATAGCTGGTTCGTGAAGCGGTGACGGGTGGGAGAGTTCGGTTAACATAATATCGCCAACCTTCTCCACGAACCAAAGGGCCTCACGCTCATATGCCCTGCTATACCCGCTCGTCAGTCCCTTTTTAAACCTCGTGGCTTCCATTTCAAATAATCACGTGGTTTTATATACTTCTTTGCGCATAATTTAATCATGGAAGGCATTGATGAAACCGACAGGAAGATCCTTTATTACCTCGATATGGATGCGAGGATGCCGGTCAAGAAGATAGCGAAACTGATTAAAGAGAAAAGCGAGAAGATAAATTATAGGGTGAAGCGGCTTTTCCGCGAGCGTATCATCAAGCGGTGCTATGCTGAAGTGGACCCCTGGAAAACAGGCCAGACTTCCTTCAAGGTATATTTCCAGTTCCAGGGAGTGGACAAGGATAAGATCGAGGAGATGTACGGGTTCCTTAAGAAGAACTGCAATATCGGCTGGGTGGGCTCCTGCCTTGGAAGATGGGACATGATCGTCGAGATAATCGCCCACGACAGGCACGAATTCACGAAATATTATTCGAGGTTCCATGAGAAGTACTACGAATATATACTCAACAAGGTCATAGGCGTGACTCTCGAGCGCATCTTCGTGAGCAAGAGATGGCTCGCTCCGGACATCCAGCAGTTCAACACCTCAGTGATGATAGGCTATCCGGAAAAAGATGTGGATGACAAGGATGTCGCAATACTGCTCCATCTCACCCGGAATGGAAGGGATCCGGTGAATAAGATCTCGCAAGCGCTTGGCATGCCTCCGACGACCATCTCCCAGCGCATCGCAAATCTGAGGAAAAAAGGCATAATACCGAACTTCAGGATCGACCTTGACCTTAAGAAGTTCAACAGGGTCTACTGCAAGTCATTCATATATTTCTCGATGGCGACTGATGATGCGCAAAAGCGGCTGATCGATTTCTGCATCCATTACCCTGAAGTCGTGTTCATCACAAAATGCATAGCACCATGGGACATGGAGATCGAGGCTATGATGCCGACATTCAATGAATTCACTGATTTCATGAACGACTTGCACAAGCGTTTCCCGGATGTCATAAGGAATTTCGAGACAGCTGTGATAAACCGGGATACCGGGAACCTTTCAATACCTGGCCAATAAAAGGTGCCTTTGATGTTCCTTGAAAAAGAAGAGCAGCGGATGTTTGATGGGGAGAACGGAGAGGCAGCACGGCAGTCCATGGAGATCCTTGTAGCGCTCGGGAAGATCTATGGTGCAGAGAAGATGGTTCCGGTTTCCAGTGCCCAGGTTGCCGGAGTCTCGTATAAGACGATTGGTGATGCGGGGCTTGAGTACCTGGAAGACCTTGCAGCAAAAGGGGCAAAGACGCGCGTTCCGACCTTCCTGAACCCGGCAGGAATGGACGTAGAGCAATGGAAGGAGATGAAAGTCCCGGCGGATTTCGCCAAGAAACAGATCGCGATACTTGATGCATATTCGAAAATGGGTATTATGAAGACGTGCACATGCGCTCCGTACTTCATCGGGATACGTCCGAAGAAAGGCGAACATATCGCATGGGCAGAATCCAGCGCGATCGCTTTCGCGAATTCAGTTTTGGGCGCACGGACGAACCGCGAAGGGGGACCGAGCGCTCTTGCTGCAGCAATTTGCGGCGTGACACCCTATTATGGCCTGCATTTGGACGACAATCGTGTTGCGCGGCTGATTATTGATGTTCAATGCGAAATCAAAACTACGGCGGATTTTGGGGCTTTGGGGAGCTGGGCCGGAACAATAGCAAAAGAGCGCTATCCTGCTTTCAAAGGAATCAAAGCCGCAAGCGAAGAGCAGCTGAAGGTGCTCGGGGCTTCGATGGCTGCAAGCGGCGCAGTCCCATTATTTTTCATCCAGAACATTACGCCAGAATGGAATGTAGAGGATAATGCTGAGCAAATATCATTCACCCAAATCGAACTCAAAACCATGAGGTCAAAACTCGATACCAGCAATCATGAGCATCCGAACCTTGTCACCATCGGTTGTCCTCATGCTTCACTTAAGGAAATCGAGCAGGTTGCGAAGCTTGTCCAGGAAGAAAAGCCTACTTGCCAGTTTTGGATCTGCACGTCAAGGAAACTGAAAGAGGAAGCGATCAGGCTTGGATACAACAACTTAATCGAATCCGCAGGCGGCCGCATAGTTGCAGATACATGCATGGTCGTATGCCCGCTTGAACAGATGGGCTTTAGCGTGACAGGCACAAATTCAGGCAAAGCGGCAAAATACCTCCCGAGCCTCTGCAAACAGAAAGTCGCATTCGGGGACCTGGAGGACATCCTTTATCGCTGAAGGTGGCATGATGGAGATAAAAGCAAGGATCATCTGCAGGGGGAACGCTTCCGGGCAAGCGCTTGTCAGCAGCGAGCCTATCAGTTTCCTAGGGGGAGTTGATCCAAAGACAGGGATGGTCATTGAGAAAGGCCATCCGCTTGAAGGGAAGTGCATTGCAGGCAAAATCCTGATATTTCCGAATGGAAAGGGAAGCACGGTTGGATCCTACGTCATGCTCCAGTTGGTGAAGAATGGAAAGGCCCCTGCGGCTATAATCAACATTAGCGCAGAGCCGATCATCGCAGTAGGAGCGATAATATCGGAAATCCCGATGCTGGACAAGCCGGATAAGGACATTTATGCGCTACTTAAGGATGGACAGATGGTCAGCGTGGATGCAAATGCTGGAAAGGTAGTTTACCAATAGTAATAAAAACATACATAAGAAAAAACAGATTGTTCAGGGATAATTGAAATGAAGCCAATAAAATCTTTCTCAGAGCTTCGGGAGCTTGTGTTATCGCGTTTTTCACGCCTCTCAACACCGTGCGGCATAAAAGCCACAGTGGCGGAGATAATGGAACTCATAAAAAAGGAAAGCGGTTCTCCTGACGAAACTTGGGTGCAGAAGACAACCCTTGAGATCATCAACGGTTTTGCGATGGAAGCATTCCTCAAAGTTCCAGTCGTGGAAAGGGCGGTATTCCTGCCGCATTGCCTTAGGAACGTGAAGGTGTGCAAAGCTCCAGTGACCGAAGATGGCTACCAATGCCTGAAGTGTGGTGCATGCAAGATACATCCGATCGTAGATGAATGCGAAAAGCGCGGGATGAGATGGTACACTGTTGGCGGCGGTTCCCAGCTATTGAACATCATTAAGAAGCGCAAGCCCGGTGCGGTCATAGGTGTCGCCTGTTTCAATGAGGTCCGTATGGGCGTTGACCAGCTTATGGAGATGGGCATACCTGCGCAGGCAGTCATTCTATCAAGGCCTGGCTGTGTGAACACTGATGTCGTGATCGAGGATGTCGTAGCCAAAATAAACCTTTGATAAGCAGTGCTCAAAGCGGAAATAAAAAAAGAAATAAAAAAAACAAAAAAAGAAAAGAACCAAGCTTTGCGAGCATCAATTCCTTACAATGCTGTGCTGCCTGTAAAACTCCATCACTTTCGCTATATTCCAATTCGTCTTCAATATCCAACCGAACATACTGGCCACCTAATCCGTTTCGGGTTTCCGGTTCCCGGTTTTCAGTATTAAATTATATCCAGGACTCAAAACACGAAACTTTTTCTTTACATGGGGAATAAGCGTTCGAAAAGAACATTTATAAGCCTTTATTTTTTCCCCGTAGAATATGATTCATATTATTCCATAAAAACACATTTAAATGCTTCCAAACATAAACTATTACGATGGACAGCGACAGCAAAGGCCAAATGTTCAGGATTCCCAGGAATGCCCTAGTAAAAAGAGAAGAATTAAGGCAGCCCAGGGCATCCAAGGCATTCGGGGTTTTCCTTGACATATCAGGTTATACATCATTTGCCGACACCATCATCAAAAGGCATAAAGAGAGGGGGATCGGCCAGCTTGTGGACCAGCTCGAGCATATGCTGGTTCCGTGCGCACAGGCTGCGCTCAACCACAATGGAAACATCATCTCAGTCGAAGGGGATGCGCTCCTTATCACTTTCGACAAAATGGGCGATGTCATAGGATTTTGCAGGGAGTTATCCCAGCACAGGAGTTTTGCGTTAAAGACATCAGACCAGGAATACCCCCTCCAGATAGATATAGGTGTCAGCCTCGGGAACCTTTATGAATACATGGCAGGCGATGGCAAAGGAAAGATCTATCTTGCTGCCGGGAGCGCCCTGAGGGAAGCTTACAGAATGGAGAAATACTCGAAAAACGGGCAGATCGCGCTGAGTTTCGGGTTTCCAGGGGCAAAAAAAGCGGATGGCTGCTATCTTATCGAGCCGCGGGATTTCGAGCTCAGCGAAAGCCCGCTCAAGCGCCTTTGGGGAAAGATCATCGGGCACGATCGCGCAAAAAATGAAATCCATGCTCTTGATGCTGCCAATTCTGTGATTTGCGCAGATCCTGAATATGTCGATTCGCTCAGGTCTCCATACATCCCAAAGGAATCCCGGAGCCAGCTCCTCTCCCCGGTGGTAATGTTCTCCGACTTTCCCCTGATCCGGCTGGCCTTTTCCAAAGTGCGCCCGACCGATGGCTCGCAGCCTGAACCGAGCCTTGCTGCAGATGCGCTCGATGAATTTTTCATCTCGAGCAGGGAAATCATCGAACGGCATGCCGAAGGCTATATCGGAAAATTCAAGGACATAAACTCCCTTTTCCTTATTGGGGCCCCCAGAGCGCTTGCCGATTCCAGCATCCGTGCGTTCGAAGCTATAGACAAGATACACGAGCTCCACCGCACACTATGCAATAAATACAATCTCCCGTCCCTTCCTAGCGTCACAGGCATGCACAAAGGAGACGCGCTTTGCGGTCCGATACTCGGGCGTTACGATGCGCTTGGCAGTTCAGTCAATCTTGCTGCCAGGGTCAAGGAAAGCGGCGTGCAAAGTGATGAGATTGTCGAATCGCAGGAGGGCCGGAGAAAGATCAGGTTCACGCGCGAGATGCTCGATGGCCGTGTTTCGAGGATGATACGCGGGTATGAAATCGAACGCAAGGAGTTAAAGGGCCTCGAGGGCGAAGAGCATTCCATCCTTCTTGATTTTTCCACAATCGTAGGCTTTGAGAAAAAAGAGGAATTCGTCCTCCGGAAAGATGAGCTTGATTCGCTTGTCGCACGGGCACGTGCATCAATTTTGCAAAAAGAGAACGGCGCAGCAATCAATATCATCGGTGATGAAGGGTCGGGCAAAGACAAGCTGCTTACCCTGGTGGGAGTCGAGCTGCAAGACGGGCATGAAGTCTATGAGATCCGCTGTTCCCCATTTTTCAAAAAAGACCCGTACCGGGCATTGTTCGAGCTGATGAAGCGCGTGATGAACGCATATTCGGATGACGAGCTCTTTACGCGTGCGATCGGAAGAACTCCTGAAAGCGGATCTGATTTTTCAAACGCGCTCGATTATTTTAGACAAATGCTGCTTGAGAACCCCGCAGCTTATCTGATAAACAATGGGGACAATATCGACCGTGAAAGCGCGGATTTCTTCGGGAAGCTCGCCCCTGATTTCGTCAAAGCAGGATGTTTCGCAGCATACTCCGGGAGTTCAGGGATTTTTCCTGAAGCTGAAGATGTCGTTCTCAAAAACCTGACAAAAGAAAAATCCGTCGAATTCGCAAAACTGGTGGCGCACAAGTGCCATCCTCAAGCCGAACTGCCCAATCACGTCGCAGAAGAGATTTTCAGAAGGTCTTGTGGAAACCCGCTGTTCATTTCAGAGCTTGTGAAATCATTGGACACCAGGTATGGCAGGCTCGCTTTCAGGAAAGCAGTGACCGGCAACCTGAAGGACATAATGCTCAAGAACGTGCATGAAGGATTGTCCGAAGGCCTCCAGGAGGCGATCGAGAGGTACTCGCTTATGCATTCAGTCGCACTCATGGCACCCCTCATCGACCCGGATGCAGGCAGTAACATGAAACTCATGCGCGATTCGGGTTTCCTGAGGGGTGACTTCGAATTCGCCAGCGACATCCTTCAGAACGCCCTTGCAGGCTCCATGGACCCGAGAAAGAGGCAGGAAATCTGCACAGAGCTTGCGAATGCCGCAGAAGCCGCCGGAATGGCTGATCACCTCGCGATTTTCCAGTATTACCGGAACAGCAGGCTGACTCAGGAAAACAGGCGTAAAGCGCTCAATCACGCAGATGATTATGTGAAAGAGAAAGGATTCCTCTATCTCATAGCGGATGATTTTTTTGACGAAGCCATTGCTGTGGCTGACACGCGCAAAAAGGAGCAAAGATTCATCCTTGGCATAATGCTCTATAGGAAAACGATCGTCCTGATGGCTGAGTGCACTGATGATGAGCATCCTGAGAAAATCGAAAGGATGGCTGGTCTTCTCGGCTTAGCCAGGAAATCGCATGAATATCTGAAAGGGCACGAGATCGAGTATAAGGCATTGCTTCAGGCCGCAAGGTCTCTCTCATATCTCGCTTATTTCGAGATGCTGGAGCAGAAAGGCCATGCGGAATCGAGGGAAAAGCTGGCCCAGAGCAAAGCCCTGTTTGAGCAGTCAAAGGAGATGGCATTTCTTGCGAAAGACACCGCATACTTTCTCGCATGTTCGAGCAGTTTTTCACATTCATTGATATACCATCATAAGAATCCTGCCGGGGCATATATCATGTTATCAGATACTGAGAACAGATACGGGCAATTGCCCCAAGGCGGGAAGGAGGACAACATCCCTTCACGTGTAGCCAATCTTTATCTGACTATGGCAGATGCGGCCCAAATGGGCGGAGATTATGAGGTTGCCGCCGATAAGATTGAGCGGGCGCTGGAAAAGAACACTGAGCTCGGTTATACGGAAGGGATCGCGTATTCGCTTGGGGTGAAAGCCAAGATACTGCACGGCCGGGGCGATTTCAGGAATGCCAAAGCCTTTGCGCAACAGACACTGGACATGGTCAGGGACAAGCGCATCCTGGCCGTTGACTTCGAAAAAGATATGAAAAAGATCATAGAGGCTGTAGAACGGAGAAGCGGCATGGTGACTGGTGAGATAGGCTAGCACAAGAAGACATCCGCCACTTTATCAGCGGATATGCCCGTTATTCTGTATTGCCTTCGTATTCGAACGGGTACTCTATCTTGAAAAGGAAGTTTTCAAGGCCCGAGCGGAATTCTTCGGGCAATCCCATACCATTTTCTACATGCGCAAAACCAATAGCCGATGTATGATATCCATTATCAAGAACGGTTTTTCTTGGATCAGGAGGGGGCATGGGATCGACACCAACGCTTCCAGGCCCTGCTTTGACGATGATATCTGACAATGTCCCCTGATTCAAAGCATTTATGGCAACGCTGGCAAGAGAACAATTGAGGTTTTTGACATCCAGCATGAGAATCTGGTTCCCGCCCGAATTTTCCGAAGCCCTTCCGAGCAGCACTATGCCAAAGTAAGGGCTCCCTTCAAGCTTTCCGGCCTTGATGATGCTATTGTCCGAACCTGCGCCTATGATGATGTTTGCCAGCACATAGGTATCGAATCCAGGATCACTCACATTCACGATATTTCCTTTCAATTCTGCGTTTAAAATATCAGAGGCATAAATCCCGCAGTCAATTGAATTTATCATGTTGAAGGATATTTCGCCCATGCCCGCTGCTTTGCATACGATGCCTGTCCAGCCCAGGAACTCATTATTCCTGATCCTCAGCATGCGTGACACGCTCTCAAGGAAAATCCCGTAGTTCGGATTGGGCGGCGGCATAGGGTCCACTGCGACCTGATTATTTTCGAAAATGAAATCTTCGAAATGGCCATAAACCGCTCCGAAATCCTGGTTGAGGAATGTGATTTTGCTTATGGAAACCGAAACTGAAAAGCTGCCGGAATTCCGGAATGCGATATACCCCTCCCTGATCGTCGCATTTCGTCCATTCGGGTTGCCATTTCCTGTTATCTCGAGTCCATCCCGGGTAAGGATTATGGAAGCTCCCTCAGGAAGCACGAAACCTTCATCGATCCCGCTTCTCGATGAAGCCATCAGGCAAATATTCTTTGGATAATACGTGCTTGAAACGACAAGCTGGAGGTTCGCGTAATCCGTAGCGCTATGTCCGCTAGGATAGACGAACACTGCATTTCCATGAACCTGGATATCCGGATCAGGTTGCAAAGGAACGGTCTCCCTTTCCGGGCGGTATCCGCTTGCAGCAGCAAGCCCGGATAGCGCCGCCGCTTGGGCAGCAGATCTTCTTATGAAATTCCTTCTTGACATGCGTGGGCCATCCATACAATCACAAACCGGAATAATCATCCAACATTTATAAGCTTAACCAGAGATAATGCTTTATGCTCTCATACAGAAAAGGCTCGCGCGCTGAGCGGGAGCTGATCGATTATTTTTCTGAAAAAGGATATTGTGTTATACGGGCAGCAGGCTCTGGCGTGAACTCGCTTTCTCCTGATATTCTTGTTTTCAGGCGCGGAGTGCAGTGCGGGATCGAAGCAAAAGCGCATGAAACGAACTCGCTCGGGATCGACCGCGAACAATTCGAGAATCTCAAAAGATGGGAAGATATTAGCGGCATAACCTGCCTGATAGGGTGGCGGAAGAATCGTGAGCCATGGTATTTCGTTCCGCTTTCAGTTTTCAAGGAAAACGAGAAGAGCTTTTCAGTGAACTGGGAGCAAGCGCAGGCCATAGGAAAAAAGCTTGAGGAATTTGTCTGATTTGTCTTTTGCGCTAGACTTTTGGCGGGGGCATCGGGTCAACGGACACATTGCCGCCCTTGCCTTTTGGGGGTGGCATTGGATCAACTGATTTGCCTCCTTTAGGTGGCGGCATAGGGTCTACAGAGACGTTATCTCCTTTTCCTTTAGGAGGGGGCATGGGATCAACAGACACGCGCCCTCTTCCAAAAATCATATATGCTGCTGCGGCTGCCGCTAAAAGAAGCGCAGGAAGCGCCCAATCAAAGGAGGGTGTAGCAAAGGACTGTGCCGGCAATTGCCCGGCCGTCCGTGCTTCTGATGATTGCTGAACTGGAGGCTGCTGTGCAGGGACATGCCCTGAATCGTTCGCTGTTGTGTTTTTCGTTTCATTGATCTGGGTCCCATCATTCGTTTCATTTTGTGGTAGCCCAGTTTCATTGACAGGTGGCAGGGTCGTGTTCGATTCATCTTTCGAATCCGCAGTCGTGCAATTTATTGATGGGACCCCAAACCTCATCTCCTGGGACTGGAAATACTTCTTTGAGACAATCATCCCGACTTCGCTTTCGCTTGTGTTGAAGCTGAAAAATCCTGAAGCATCTGTCCTTCCGTTTGCAAGCTCAAAATAATCCGGGATTCTTGGGATCCGATAGATGCTGACATCTGCAGCTTCCAGGGGCTCATTGTTATAGCTCACATACACGTGGATTCCGTTGCAGTCAGCAGAGAGGTTCACCTGCATATTGAGCAAAGTGCTGTTTTCCTGGCTGCTTTCAGGTTGGGTTGAAGAGGACTGATTCGAAGAAGGGGATTGATTGGATTGGGCGATGGATACGTTATCTAATGGGATCACTTGATAGGTGGTTACAATGGTTTGATACGGTTCAATATAGACGACCTGCGCCG
>Ga0315281_10004008_pt1 | contig 21483 bp, 17 predicted proteins | sample YL17G07_0_MG_FD_204540 | JGI IMG/M metagenome (GOLD analysis project Ga0315281, IMG submission 204540) | Sediment microbial communities from Yellowstone Lake, YNP, Wyoming, USA - YL17G07_0 | ecosystem: Environmental > Aquatic > Freshwater > Lake > Sediment | place: USA: Wyoming | collected...
GCTTGTTTCCCTGCAGCGTACCGCGGGGGGGGGGGGGGGGTGGGCTGCCGGGCGGCTTAAAATTCACCTCCCGGGGGGGGTGGGGGGGGGCTTGCCCCCCACGGCCCCCAGCAGGGAGCGTGGCTCCCTGCACCCAATATAGGGGTATCGGGATGGGACGTTCATTATCGGCCATACAGTGCGCAAATCCACTCTAGGAGCCGATCTGGAAATCACCGGCAAACCCTGTGCTGCCTTAATCTTCCTGTTTTCGTGGCGGCCGCATCGCCGCGAAAACCAAAGATGACCGCGTGGCGGTCCGCGCCGGACGCTTGCGGGAGGCGCCGGCAACATCGCGCCGCGAAAACTAATCAGGGGGGCGCGGGGGGACTTGTTCCCCCGCTTGCAGTTCGTTTTTCCGCATCCTGCTAGAGGTCAATGTTGCGGATGTCGGCATTCAGGTCCGTACCCCCCTCCACCCCGTCCGCCCCGAGCGAGATCAGCGTGTACACGCGCCCGTCGGAAAGAAACACGAAGGGACGCTTCCAACCGTCGGTCGGAACGGAGTTCGCGGACAGGTACGGCCCGCGCCAACTCTCCGGGATCGTGCCGACTTCCGGCTTGCGCAGCAGCGCGTTGAGGCCCTGCTCGGTGCTGGGATAGACGGAATTGTGCAGGCGATACAGGTCGAGCGAGGAGGCGAGGGCCTTGATCTGGATCTTGGTGGCGTTGACCTTGGCCTGCTCCGCCTCGCCCAGCAGCTGGGTGCCCACGATCCCGGCGATCAGCGCCAGAATGATCATGACCACCAGCACCTCGATGAAGGTGAACCCGCGGGCGCTCCCGGCGCCGGAGCGCACCCGCGGTTGCAGCCTGGCACGCGCCAGCAGGCGGCGCATCCGCAGTCCGAGCTTCTCACGTGGCATCAATGCACCAATTGATTGAGTTGCAGCATGGGCAGCAAGACGGATACGACGATAAACCCCACGACGAGCCCCATCCCGAGAATCAAGATCGGCTCGAAGAGGGCCGTGGCGCCGTCCAACGTTGACGTAACCTCCTGCGACAGCCGGTTGGCGACGGTCTCCAACATGCTGTCCAGGGTCGCGGTTTCTTCCCCGATGGCGATCATCTGGCAGACATCCTCCGGAAACCGGGAGGTCCGCCGCATGGCCACGGACAGGGGAAGTCCCTTGTTCTGGACATCAAAAATAACATGTTCCATCGCCTGGAGATACAGCGTGTTTTCCATCACGGCCATGGACGATTGGAGCCCCGCCTTGAGCTCCACGCCGCTCTTGACCATCGTGGACAGGGTCTGGGTGAACCGTTGCAGGATGACCTTGCGGCGGAAGGGTCCCAAGACCGGCAGCGAAATCTCGACCTGGTCTTTTAGCCGCCGGCCGGGGGCCGTGTGCAGGTAGCGGTAAAGCAAGTAGCCGGTGCCCCCAAGCAGCAGCAGGATCAGCCACCAGTAGCCGGTCACGGCATTGCTGAGGGCGATCAGGACGCGCGTGGGCAAGGGCAGCACGGCGCCGAAGCTTTCGAACAGGCGCGTGATGCGGGGTATGATGTACGTCACCATGAAGATGACCACCGCCAGCCCGAAGACCGTCATGAAGGCCGGGTAGACCAAGGCCGCGGCGATCTTGGTGCGCAGCCGGCCCACGTTCTCGTAGTAATCGGCCAGCCGCTGCAGCACCAGCACCAGCGTGCCGCTGGTCTCTCCCGAGCGCACCATGCTGATCATCATGGGCGGAAAATACCTGGGAAAGCCGGACAGCGCGTCCGCCAGGTAGGAGCCCTCCACCACCCGCCCGCGAATGTCGGACAACACCGTCTTGAAGGTCAGGTCGGAGGTCTCCTGCAGGATCAGCCCCAGGGAGGTATCGTAGGGCAGGGTCGCCTGGAGCAGGGTGCCCAATTGCCGGGCGAAGACCGCCAATTGAACGACGGAAAGCTTTGGGGCGCGGCCCAGGTTCAGCAGCCGGCGGAAGTCCAGGCGGAACGCCTGCGTGGCGGCAACGTCCAGCGCGTAGAGGCTGCGCTCCTTCAGCAGCGCCTTGGCCTCGTGCTCCGACCCGGCGTTGAGGGTGCCCTTCTCCACCTTGCCCGCGGAATTCAGCGCCCGGTATGTGAACAATGCCACGGATCAACGCCGGTTAGTGTGGGGGCCGCTGATGCGGCCGTTTCTGGTACCGGTACACCGCCTGCTCGTGCGCGGCGTAGTCCAGCGAGAAGCGGTGGGTGCCGTCGCCCTTGGAGACGAAGAAGAGATATCCCACGGACGCGGGGGCCAGCGCCGCCTTCAGGCTGGCCAGTCCGGGACTGGCGATGGGCGTGGGCGGCAGGCCGGACTTCAGGTAGGTGTTGTAGGGGGTTGGCGTCAACAGGTGCTTGCGGGTGAGGTTCCCGTCGAACTCCGCCAGACCGTAGATCACCGTGGGGTCGCTGGCCAAGCGCATATGCACCTTCAGGCGGTTGTGAAACACCGCCGCCACCAGCGGCCGCTCCTCCGCCACGCCCGTCTCCTTCTCGATGATGGAGGCCAGGATCAGCACCTCGTAGGGGGTGAGCCGGGCCGCGGGGGCGCTGTCCATGATCAGCTTGGCCGCCCGCTTCTTGAATTGCCTCGCCATGGCGGTCAGCAGCGCCGCCTCGCCCGCCGAGCGGTGGATGAAGTACGTCTCCGGGAACAGGAAGCCCTCCAGGGTGGGCAACCGGGGCGGGAAGGGCAGGTCCAGTCCCGCGATGAAGGCGGGGTCATGGGCCAGGCGCAGCAACTCGGCCGCCTTGCCCAGGCCCTCCGCCTCCACCTTGGCGGCAATGTCCTGGAGCGAGTAGCCCTCGGGAATGGTCAGCGCGGACAGCTCGCCCCCGCCCGAGGTCAGCGTATCGAGCAAGCGGCTGGGGGAGACGGCGCCCTGGAAAGCGTAGTCGCCAACCTTGATCCGCCCGGGGTCGCCCCGCAGCAGCGCCAGGACGCGCAGCAGGCGGGGATTGCGCAGCCGCCCTTCCGCCGCCAGGCGCTGGGAGAGATGGGACAGCGTCTCGCCCGGCCGCACCTCGACCACGATGCCCTCACCCGCGTCCAGGCTCGTGGCGAAGGCTCCGTAGCCCAGCACGGCCAGCATGAAGAGGGTCAGCAAGAACAAGACGCCGAAGACCGCCCAGTAGCCGGTGCGATTGCCTGTCATCGCCGCTCTCCGGGCCGGTTGAACGTTGGACTGGTCAGCGGTCCTTCCAGCGTGCCCTCCAATCGCCCCCCGGTCAAGAATCCCCCGGCCACCGCCCGCAGATCTCCCAGGTTGTTGATCCAGGCCTGCCGGAATTCCGCCCGCACCGCCAGGTTCATGCGGGAGGCCGCCGGCTGCGCCAGGTTGGGGGCGATGGACCCGGTGATGCTCCCTTGCAAATCGCCCTGGAACACCAGCCGCTCGATCGTGAGGGCGCCGCGGGCCGTGCGCAGGCTCAGCTCGACGCTCTCCAGGCGCACGGGGGGCAGCGAGGCGCCCGCGACCTTGAGATCGGCGACCTCCATGCCGGTGGCGCGCAACTGCACCAGGCCCTCCGGCACCTCGCGGCGCCACAGGCCGTTCGGGTCGCGGGGCAGGCGCAGGCGGGCCGTCCCGGTGACCCGGCCGCGCAGGGTTAGGGGCAGGAGTCCGGCCAGCGCGGTGAAATCCTCCACCTTGGCGTCAAGCTCCTCCAGATCCAGCTCGTCGCCCGCCCAGGTGAAGTACAGGCGCAGGTGGCCGCTGCCCAGATCCGCCCCCAGGGACGCGCCCCGCACCCATTGCAGCGAGATGGGCAGCCGCACGTCCGTCAACCGCAGCCAGGTCTTGGGCGCGCCGGGTGCGCGCTCCTTCAGTTCCACGCGCTCCGAGCGCAGCCCGTTCCACCGCAGCCGCAGCGGGGCGATGGATACCGCGAATTCCGGATCGTGGTTGATCCGGCCTTCCAAATACCGCGCCAGCGCCCCCCCGGGGAAACTTGCCAGCAAGCCAAGCCACGCCCCAAGGAGGAACAACAACACCGCGATTACAACCCATCCGATTCGTTTCATTCAGCTTTGGGCCAACACCCGCATGGTCAGGCGTATGAGGTCCTTCTCCTTGAAGGACGGGGCGATTTCCAACTGGTCAATCACCAGCACGTACTCGGCATTCTCGATCGTGTAGACCAGCTTGACAAGGTCATCCAGGGTCAACTGGTCGGCCTTGACCTCCACCGCCTGCAGACGCGCCCCCTGGGCCTGGGTGATGGGGTTGAGCTGCACCTTCGGCTTCATTCCGGCGCGGTCCGCGAGCTGTTCCATGTAGCCGATCAGCGATGTTTGCAGCCCGCGGCCGCGCTGCGCGCCGGACTGGGACAGTTCCGCGTCCAGGGCCTGCAACTGCTCCAGCATCCTGCGATTCAACTCCACCTGCTGCACCAGGCCCTCTCGGTAGCGCGCCAGACCATTGGCCCCCAGGGCGAGGGCCAGCACAGCCAGGAGTCCGGCCAACGCGCCGACCAGGGTTTTCTCGCGAGCGGACAAGTTCATGCGCCGATCTCACTCAATCGTGATCCTGAAGGTGGTGGTCTCGCCCATGCGGGAGTGTGTGAGACGGGGCTCCTTGCCCTTGAATTGCGGGATCGCCGCGAGACGCTCCCGGAGCGCCTCGGATACCTGGTAGCTGGGCGTGGTGCCCGTCATGGATAGGCGCTCCGGCCCCAGGTTGAGCGAATCCACGGCCAGCCCCGGCCCGGCGGCCACCGCGTCGGAGATCGCGGTCAGCAGCGTCAGGGCATTGTAGGAGTAGGTGCTGAAGCGTGATGTGCCCTTCAGATCGTCGCGGGCCTTCTGGGCCCGTTCCTTGATGATGGCCAGGCCGGTGGAAACCGGAAGATCCGTGGAGACGTAGCGGCGCACGATCTTGTGGATCGCCGCCTCGCCTTCGGCTTGCTGCCGATACAGTCCCACCGCGCGGGTCCCGAAATTCACGGTCAGCAGCAACAGCACCAGCAACAGCAATACCCCGCCGACCAGCAGGGGTCGCCGGGACTCCTTCAGCCGATTGGTCCAGCCGGAGCCGCCGCGGTGAAAATTGATGGCATGGCGCGTCTTCAGCGCGTCCGGCGCCGCGACCAACTCGCCCAGCGCGCCAAAGAACATCCGCTGGGGAAGCGCGGGGGCGCTGCGGCTCCAGTCCAGGGAAAGCTGGCCGGTCGCGGGGGAGTGCTCCAGCCACGGGGCGTACAGGCCATAGGTGTATACCGCCGCCGCTTGGCCCATGCTCTGGATGCGGATGAACAGGTTGATTTCCCCGGCGAGCGACTCCAACTCTGCTTTCAGTTTCGAGCGCGCGGATTCCAAGTCCGGGCGCTCCTGGACCACCGGGGCGCTCAGCAGCCGCCGCAACGCTCCGGCGCTGTTGATGCCCAGATTGTGCAGTTCCAGGAGCATGGCGGTCAGGGACGAGGAGACCGACTTGACGGCCTCCATTCGTCCCTCCCGCACCTGGGAAACAAAAGCCTCGTCCGCGCCCAGATAGACCTGGAAGGCCAGCGGCTCGGTCACGGGATGGGTGGCCAGCAGGGCGCGGGCCGAAAACGTGACGGCGTGCAGAGCGATACCCTGCCGCTGGCAGGCCGCGGCAAGCTCCCGCACCCGCGCCGATCGGGCCAAGTAAACGTACACATCGGCTCCGCTGCCGGGGGCGGGGGCGATATCCTGGTCCGAAGCGTACTCCTCCACATCCTCGAGCAGCTCGCTCTCCAATTCGATGCGCAAGACCGGCCGGATCTTGCGGGCCTCCTGGAAGGGGAAGTGGAGCCTGCGGAAGGTGATTTCCTCGGTGGGCAGGACGAATACCGCGCTCCCGGGCTCCGCGCAGCACTGGGCCAGGAAGCGCTCCAGGCCGGCTTGGCGCACGGCGGCATCCTGGGAGGACTCCGGCAGGAGGAAGTCCACCGCTCCCGCGTCGGGCTCGACCCCGCCCTCGGCGTAGGGCACGCCCTCGGTCAAGGGGCCGGCCAGGGCTACCAGATACGTGGCATAGGCCATGGGCCTACCTTCGCTGCCCCGCCGGTCCACGGCGCTTTCCCGCGGCGCGGCGCGCCCAGGGAAGGTTCAAAGCGCGGGGACCGGCCACGGCTAGGGTTGGATACGATCAGAGCGGGTTGATGGAGGGTGCCGGGCCCGCTCGCGGCCGACACATCGGATCGCGGAAGACCCTTCGGCCGCCGCGTCCCACCGGACTGCGAAACGTCAACGGAGGCACCCGGGGCGGGGCAGCGGGTACGCTCCCCCGCCCATGGGCGTTATCTACTTGTAGACTTCCTCGCCGGCCTCGCTCGTCACTTCGGCCACCCCGCCGCCGCTGACAAAGCCCTCGGAGAGGTCGGCGCGCTGGGTTGACCGGCGGCGCGAGAAGGATGCAAAGGCCGAATCCTGGAAGCCCCTGGAGACGGCGCTGAGGAACTCGTTCAGCGTGTTGGCCATCTTCATCATGGTGGTGCTCTTGCGCTTGATCGTCGTGATGTCCACGTCAATCAGCACGCCCGCGCTGAGATGGTACGGATTGATGAGCGAGGCGAACTTCAGGTACTCCTGCTCCAGGAAGTTGACCCGGCCGTCCACGATCTCCCGCAACGTGGGGTTGGTTTCCTCGAACACTTGCGCCAAGCGGGCGCGCATCAGGGGGAAGCGGGCGCGCAGTTCCGCCATGCGCTGCTCCAGCGTCGGGTTGTCCTGGGTCCCCGTGGTCTCGTCCGGGATGATGAACGTGATCTCGTTCCAGCGCTTCTGGGCGGCCACCGGCGCATCCTCCCGCTCCTCCGTCGCGGCCGGAGAAAGCCAGGAACGGCGCGGGGCATTGCGGCCCAGAAGCTTCGTGGACAGCGTGTCCCAATCCTGCTTGTGGGTCTGGTCCCGGTGTTCCAGATAGATCGCCTCCGTCACGTCCCACGCCTCGCGGATCGTGCGCTCGAACTCCTGGAGCTGCGTGATGAACGCCTGGCGCATCTCGACGATCTGTTTCGCGTCGAAATACGAGATCTCCATCTCGTAGCGCTCGTCGGGCAGGCGCTCGGCATCGGTGGTTTCGTATTCGCGAATGAAGCAGCGCCGGCTCGATTTGTAGTTCTCGATGTGCTGATACCCCATCCGGCTCCAGTCCAGGATGTGGGTAATCGAATTGACGACCGTGTTGTAGCCGCGGTTGCGGATGTTCTCGTGCTCGATGATCCTGAACACGTTTTCGCGGATCCCCAGGGCGTCATACTCCGTGGAGGCGATCTCGGCATGCACGCCCTCGATCGCGTCCAGGAACTTCTTGGCCAGGATGGAGTAGCGCCGGGAGCCCTCCGTCTCCTCGTCCGAGACGTGGGATTCCAGGGCCTTGATGCGCTCGAAGATCTTCTCTTCGGAGCTCAATTCCGCCTTGCCCTCGTCCACCAGGCTCGCGTTCAGCTTCTGGATTTCCGCCTCCAACGCGTCCATCACCCGCTTGGACAGGATGTCCTTCACCAGAAAGGTGGTGGTGACCTGATAGGGAAAGATGGGGCTGATCAGTTCGCTGTCCAGGATGTTCAGGGCCAGCTTGAGATCCATGACGGTCGAAGGCTTTTCCGAATGGTCCCGGAAGGAGCACTTCACGATCGCATAGGCGTTCTCGCCGCGGACAAACGCGCCCACGTCCGTCTTGCGCCGCAGCAGGCTGTTGGTATGGGTTTCCAGGTCGTTGGCCTCCCGCTGGACGTGGCCCTGCAGGTGGCCGAACATGTTGACAATGGATTTCTCCACCTCGCCGGTATGGAACTTGTCCGCGCCGCCGATCCGATCCAGCAGGTAGGAAACCGGGCGGGGACTGTAGCGGTTCAGCCCGCGCAGTTCCTCCAAGTCCACCAGGTCCCGCACCTTCTTGCCGAGTTCATCCTCAACCGTGGTCAAGTACCGGTTGAGCATGTTCTGCAAGTTCTGGTTGAAGTACGTGTGGAGCCTGGACTTGACGCTCCCCGTGACTTCCGCCCGCCCCAGCACTTCCGGCGGCAGGCGCGCGTGGATGTGGTTGAGGATCTTGTCCACTTCCTCGTCCACCATCTGCCGGGCCTCGGCGTATTCGTCGCGCCCGTGGCGGTTGAGGCTATTCCGCGAGCCGACGGCGCTGGGTGTCTCCGGATGAATGATATTCGGTCCGTGAGTAATCGTTTCGTCGGCCATTCAATGCTCCTTTCGGTGGAAATCGAATCGTCGTGGGCTCGGAAAACCGGTGCGTCGGGCCCCACGTCTGTTGGCGCCGGGTGCTCTCAGGAGCACGGTTCGGCGCGGAATCGGCAAGCGTTCATCGTCCCAAATCTGTACGCGCCGCGGGCGGGCGAGTCAAGAGGCCGGCAGCCTGGGGCCATGGGTCAACCCCGGCGGGTCGCTCCCGCGCGGCGATCAGTTGTTCGCTCCCTGCTTGAGCGCGTGTTGCGCCACCGCCAGCTTGGCGATGGGAATGCCATAGGGACTGCACGTCACGAAACCCAGACTCGCGTTCAACGCGAAGGAGATGTTCACCGGATCGGAACCGTGCTCCCCCAGCAGCCCGATCTGCAAGTCGGGCCGGGTAATCTTGCCGAAATGGACGGTTGCGGCGATCAACTCCTTTACGGGCGTGGACAGGATCTGGAACGGATCGTCTTTCAGAATATCATACTGCGTATAGGACGGCAGGAACAGGTTGACGTCGTCCTTGGACATGCCGTTGGTGGTCTGCGTCAGCATCTCGGTGTCAATGCCGAAGAAGTCGGACTGCTTGGCCATGTGCCCGGCCATCAACGCGGCCGCGGGCAGCTCGATCACGCAGCCGATGCGGCAGGTAAACGGAAGCTCCTCCAGCCCCATGGCCGCCAGCACGTCGCGCTGCACCCCGCCGATGCCCCGGATGGTCGTGCTCTCGATGTTGCGTCCATGGCGGATAAAGCGCATTTCGCTGTCGGACATGACCGCCGGCACCATCAAATCGAGGTCCACCGCCCCGCCGGCCTTGGCATGTTCGCAGGCCGCCATCAGGATCGCCTCCACCTGGGCCTCGTAGAGGTCCGGATAGGAGATGGCGATGCGGCTGCCCCGCAGGCCCAGCATGGGGTTCACGTTGCGCAACTGGTTGGCGCGGGCCATCAGGTCGTCCTTGCGCAGCGGCTTGTAGCGCTTGACGATGTCCTTCAGCATCGCCTCCATCTCATCGGGGGCGTGCGGCAAGAACTCGGTAAGGGGGTTTTCCAGCAGGCGGAAGATGATCTTCTTGCCGCCCAGCGTCTTGAGCAGTTCCACCACGTCGCCCCGCATCGCCTGTTCGACTTTCTTCAGGGCGGCCTTGCGCGCGGGGCCATCCCCCACCAGCAGCGCCTCGCGGAAGTGACCGATGGTCCCCGGCTGCTTCAACAGGGCGTCGCAGGGGAACATCCCGATGCCCTCGGCGCCCATCCGCAGCGCCATCGTCACGTCGTTCAGGGACTCAGCGCTGCCGTAGACCTTGAAGTCGGACGCCACGGCGCCCAGCGCGGCAATGAAGTCCTCCAGCCCGTTGGTGGAGGTATCCGGGTACACCAACTTGGCTTCGCCATGCCACACGGTGGGGTCGGTATACGTCGGCACCTCCATCGAGACGGTGTCGAACTCGTTCACCCGGATGCCGCCCATGATGATGTAGCCCTCGTGGAACTGGATGTCCTCGTACATCAGACAGGGCTTGCGCAGGCTGCGCGACACCACCGGGGCGTGCGAGGCGTATCCGCCCACCGACGCGATGACGCCCTTGCCCAATTCGATGGATTCCACGTCCTCCGCGTCGGTGTGCGGCATCACGAGAATCAGGTCGGAGTTCACCCCCATCAGGGAGCAGCGCCGGAACTCCGACAGCAGCGCCGGCGTGCTGAAGGCCACCCGGCCCACGGCCGCCCCCGGCGAGCCCGCCAGGCCACCGACGATTTTGGCCATCGTGCGCGTCGTCGCGTGGTCAATCACCGGATGGAGCAGATCCTGGATCTGCCCGGGGGGAATGGAGGAGACCAGCTTGCCCGTGGGCACCAGGCCTTTGCGGTTGAGGTCCAGCAAGGTGCGGATTTCCGCTTGGGTGGACTTCGCGTCCACCGGGTTCTGCTCCACCACCCAGACCCGGTCCTCTTCGATGACGAACTTGATTTCGCGGATGTCCAGGAACTTCTCCTCCAGCTTGGAGGCCACCGCGCCCAGCTGGGTCAAGTACTCCTTCTTGATCGTGTTGATGTCCTGCGCACTGCCCTTGGGCGTGTCGAACTCGTTGTGCCCAAAGTACCCGGTCAGGCGCGGCTCGCCGGTCACGATGTCCCGGGAGTAGAAGTTTCCGTTGTACGATTTCTCGCCGAAGTTCCCGTAGACCATCATCTGCACCAGCACCCCGGCCTCGATGCCCTCGTTCATCCCGTCTTCCAGGTATTGCTTGGCCATGGAGCCGAGCACCAGGCGCAACTGCTCGTAGCCGTTCTGCGGAAATTCCGGCACCAGTTGCTTGCGGTAAATGCCGCACACGTCCTTGTGCGATGCCTTGGCGTTGGCCTTGTCCACGGCATCGAAGTCCGCCGCCTTCATGCCCAGGAAGCGCGTGCTGAGCGTGGCGATGAAGTGGCGGTACTCCTGATAGGCGAAGTCCTCACCGCAAAACTTGGCGAAGCCCTCGGCCATCGCGTCGTTGATTCCGATGGCATGCACGGAGCGGATGGTGCCGATTTGAATGGACGGCGAAATGACCGCCTTGAACAGCATCGGCACCTTGGGAGCGTCGAAGGTCTTCCCCGTCAGCGCCTCGATCTTCTTGACCGAGGCTTCCAGCTTGGGGATCGTCAACTCCTCGTTGAACTTCGGATCTGTGAAGCTGGACGATTCAATCAGGAAGCCCGGCGCGATCGGCGTCTTGAGCTGCGCCAATTGCAGCATGTTGCGGCCACGCAGGCCGAACCGCTCCTGCAGATCGTCTCCTTCCAGGAACTCGTTTTGATTGAAATTGATTAATTCTAGCATTCAGAGCGATCCGATCAGAAGAGATTGAGAACCTTGTTCACGTCCTTCTTCAGGTAGTTGCTGTAGCGAATGCTGGCCCCCTCAAACAGATAGCGCTGGAGCTTGGCCACGCCCTTGATTTCGTCTCCCGATACGCTGAACAAGATGGCGTCGCCGTGCTTCACCTTGCCCCACTTGAACAACGCATTGATGTTGTTGACCTTTTGCCCGTCGTGGAAAATGTGCACATCCAGCCCCGGGTGCTTGGTTTTGTAGCTTTCCACGATATTCTTCCACGCCTCGACGTTGCCGTTGTGGAACAACTCGTTGCTCACCTGGATGCTGTACTTGGGCGTCACCTTCTTCTTCCCGCCACCGGCTGCTTCCGCCGGCGGTGGGGGGGCGGCCGCTTCTTCGTCCCCGGTTGTTGCCTGCGGCTGCGCGGCGGCCCCGGTCGGGGCGGTGGCTGCCGGCCTTGCCGCCGGCGGAGGCGCCGCGGCGGGGGGCGGCGCGGCCCTGCGCGGCGGGGCCCCGCCAAACTTCCCGGTATCCGCAACGGCCTTGCCCAGCAGCAAGCTCTTCAGCGCCTTGACCGCGTCGGGTTCCAGCGCCCGGTCCTGATCCTCCAGCGCCCGGACGTACAGCACCAGCAACTCCTCCCGGTTGAGCTCCCGCAGGGTCTCCCAATGGCTCTTGTTCTTGGGATTGATCAGGCTGATGCCCAGTTGGGGGTGGTGATACGCCAGGATCAGATCCAGCCGGTTCCAGCGCTCGGTCTCTGCCCAGACCGGACTGAAGTCCGACCGGTCCGCCGGATAGTTCAGCGACAGCGAGGTGTACCCCAGGCGGTCGGTGACCACGGCGTTGAGAATGGGGCCGATCTGCGACTTCTCGACCTCCTTGTTCTTCTCCAGCCCGTCAATGACCTCGGCCAGGTTCGTGCCGTCGTTCATCTGCTGCACAATATTGGTCACCAGCCGAAAATGCGAAAGGGACTTGTTGAATCCCTTGCGGGTGCTCAGCGACATGTAGTCATTGATCATGCTGCCTCTTCCTTGAACCGCGATTGCATTCTGCGTTTGCCGCGCTCACCCGCACGTCAACTCTTGGCCGCTTCGAACGAGCCGATGCCATCGGTCACGTTCGACCGGCGGCGCTCCATCTGCGTATCGGCGCGGTCGCTGAAGCCCTTGGAGATGCCGGAAAGGAACTCGTTGAGCACATTGCTCATCCCCTTGGCCGTCGCGCGCAGCCGCTTGATGCTGGTGATCGTGATTTCCAGCATCAGCCCGGGCTGAATATGATACGGGTTCACCCGCGACATGAACTCCAGGAACTGGCCCTCCAGGAAGTTCAGGCGCTGCTCGACGATCAACCGGTGATCCGGAAAGCGCACCTCGAAAATCTCTTCCAGGCGCCGGCGGACGATCAGGAAACGCTGCTTGAACTCCGAGATCACCGTCTCGTAGGTCTGGTTCATCTCCTCCAGCGTGCCCAGCTTGCGCTCGATGAACGTCACCTCGTTCCAAAGCCGTGGGGATTCTCCCTCCGCCGCCTCGGTCCGATCGCCCTGAAACCATCCGCCCCGGCTGCCGGCCTTCTTGCGCTCGAGGGTGGACGCCATCAGATCGTTCCAGTCCCGCTTGCTTCCGCGGGTCTTTTCCTCCAGGTAGATCTGCTCGACCACGTCCCACAGGCGCATCACTTCGCGCTGAAACTCGGAAATCTGCGCGGAATAGGCCGCCTTCTCCTCACGGATTTGGCGTCCATCGTAATACTTCATCTGGATTTCGTAGCGTTCGTCCGGCAAGAGGTTCTGGTCGGTTTCCTCGTACTCCCGCAACATCATCTGCCGGGCATGCTTGAAGTTCTGGATGAACTGGTAGCCCATCCGGCTCGTGTCCAGGATCGCCGTGATGGAGTTCACCGCCGTGTTCCACCCGCGCGTGCGGATGTGATTGGCATCCAGCAGCTTGACGATGCTCTCCTTGACCCGCAGCGGGTCGTAGTCCGTCCGGTTTTCTTCCGCCTTCAGGCCCTTCAGCCGGTCCAGGAACGCCTTGGGCAGCAACTGGTAGCGCTTGGAGTGTTCGCCCTCGTCGTCTTCCGTGTAGTTTTCGATCGCCTTGACCTTCTCGAAGATGCCCTCGTGGGACGAGAGCTCCGAACGTCCCTCCAGTTTCAGTTGTTGATTGATCTCCCCGATCTCCTTGTCAACCAGCACCATGATCTGGTTGGACGTGATTTCCTTCACCAGTTGTCCGGCGGTCAATTGGTGGCTGATGATCGGGCTGATCAGCTCGCTGTCCAGCACGTTGATCGCCAGCTTGATGTCCACCACTTCTTCCGGCTTCTTGTAGTTGTCGCGGAAGGAGCACTTGATGACCGCGTAGGCGTTGTCGCCGCGGATGAACGACCCCACGTCCGTATGCTGCATGAGGATGCTGTTCGTTGCCGCCTCGAACTCGAACGTGCCCCGCTGCACGTGGCCTTGCAGGTGGCCCATGATGTTCACCATGGACTTCTCGACTTCCTCCGTGTTGAACAACTCGGGCCCGCCGATATGGGTAATCAGTTCGGCGATCTCCCGCGGGGTGTACCGATTCAAGGTGTGGTGTTCTTCCTTGTCGATCATGTCCCGCACCTTCTTGCCCATCTCGTCCTCGGCCGTCGTGAGGTAGCGATTGAGCATGTTCTGGAGCGAGGAGCTGTAATAGTTGTGCAGGTAGGACTTGATGTTCCCCATGACGCTCAAGTCTTGCAGCACCTCCGGGGGCAGCTTGGCCTGGATGTGGTTCATGATCTTGTCCACTTCCTCGTCCACGACCAGGCGTGACTCCACATACTCGTCGCGGCCATCCCGGTTCAGGCTGTTGCGCGATCCGACTGCACTCGGGGTTTCCGGATGCACTGCATTCGGGCCTTTATTGAATTCGGAAGCCATGGCGGTTCTCTCATCCTTCGCAGACGTTGATGCTGAAAGTAGATCCGATGCTGTCGATCCTGGTGGTGCTACCAGGCAAGGCTTGGGAGCGGTGGAGCGCCAAGCTTTGCCAACCTGTCATCTCAAGAGCTTGCGGCCACGCGTCCGCGGGTACGGTCCTGATCCCGCCCCGAAGCAACGGTTGCCCCCAAGACGCAGGGTACAGTTCCAATTAGGAACTTGACGCGGCACGGTCGCTCTACCCAGCCCATGCCGCCGGCAACTCCTCCCTGAACGAAAACAAGCCATGGGCTATCAGAACCATTTCTAAAGATCAAGTCGCACAGCGAGAAAAGAATTTTCGCTTGGACCCGCCCTGCCGCCGTTCGCGGCGGCAATTACGACACACAGAATCCGGCGCCGCGCTCGCGTTGCCACGGGGAGGCCATCGGTCCGGCAGGCCCGGTGCCTGAAGCACCCGCGCCCCCAGCCGGAGGCTCCGACCGGGCCGGTGGCTTGCCGGGGCGGCCAGCCCCGCCGCCGGCGAACTTTCGCCGCCCCGCCGGGCGGCTTTTCCCCTTCTCAATCCGCCCGGTGCTTGCTAAGTTGCCGAGGACGCCATCCGGCGCGCCCGGGTCTGCGCCGCCGCCACTCCTTGCCTCCGACTCGTGCCCATGGTCCCCAACCGAGTCCTCCTGATCCAGTTGCGCCGCGTGGGCGACGTGTTGATGACCACCCCGGCGGTGCGCGCCCTGCGGGAGGCCTGGCCGCAGGCGCATCTCACCTACATGACCGAAGCCCCTTCCGACCAATTGCTGCGCAACAACCCGCGCATCAACGAAGTGCTGCCCTTCCCCCGCAACGCCTCGCCCTGGGCCCACCTGCGGATGTTGGCGTCCCTGCGGCGGCGGCGCTTCGATCTGGTGGTGGACTTCTTCTCCAATCCCCGCACGGCCCAGTTCGCCTGGGCCACCCGGGCACCCCGGCGCATCGGCTTGAACCTGCGCGGGCGCGCCTGGGCCTATACCGATCCGGTGGACCTGCCCCACGGGCTGCGCTACGCGGCGGCGGACAAGGCGCTGCTGCTGGGCCCCCTGGGCGTGCGGGCCGGCTCGCTCCTGCCGGAGGTGTTCGTCGGGGCCGATCACAAAGCCTGGGTGGATCGCCAGATGGAAGTCCTGGGGGTGGCCCCCGACGACCTGCTGGTGGCCTTGTCCCCGGTCTCCCGGCGCGCGTTCCGCCGCTGGCCCCATGAGCGCTTTGCCCGCATTGCCGACATCCTGATCGAGCGCTACGCGGCCAAGGTGCTCCTGGTCTGGGGGCCCGGGGAGGAGGCCGACGCCGACGCCGTGCGGGCCGAGATGCGCCACGCGGCCCTGCCGGACTACCCGCTCCCCGACCTGCCGCAGTTGGCGGCCCTGCTCGCCCGGGCCACCCTCTACCTGGGCAACGACAATGGCCCGCGCCACCTGGCCGTTGCGGTCGGGACCCCCACCGTGACACCCTTCGGAAAGTCGTTTCCGGAGAACTGGACTCCCCCGGGTCAGCCTCAACACCGCGCCGTGGCGCACGATCCGGGTTGCAAATCCAACTGCATCTTTCCCCGCTGTGACCTGGATTGCATCCGGGGCGTGTCCTGGGAGTCCGTGGAGCGCGAGGTGGAGGGGTTGCTGCAAGAACTGCTGAAACATGGACACCCCGCTCGACGTTGACCGCCTGCTGCGCTTGCAGGCCGACCTCGTGGCGCGCTGGCACGCGGCGCCCGTCGAGGTCGAGCCGCGCGAGCCGCCCGAACACTACGTGCTGCTCAACCACGCCTGCAACTTCAAGCTGTGGCACGAGGAAGACCAGGCCCGCGACCGCCAGGCCGACGACGCCCGGATCGCCCAGAACAAGCGCAACATTGACCGGCTCAACCAGGAGCGCAACGATGCCATCGAGCGCCTGGACGAGCACCTCGTGGGGTTGCTCCGTGCGGCGCACCCGCCGGCCCCGCCGGATGCGCCGCTCAACTCGGAAACCGTGGGGAACATCGTGGACCGGCTCTCCATCCTGTCCCTCAAGCTCTATCACATGGAAGAAGAGTCGCGCCGCGCCGATGCCGACGCCGCCCACCGCGCCCAGGCCGCCGACCGGCTCGCCATCCTCCGTGCCCAGCGCGACGATCTGGCCGTCTGCCTGCGGGGCCTGCTGGGCGACCTGACCCACGGCCGCAAGCGCCTCAAGGTCTACCGCCAAATGAAGATGTACAACGACCCCGCCCTCAACCCCGTGCTCTACGGCCGCAAACCGGAGCGCCGATGACCCGGGGCCGCGCGGCCGTGTCCATACGGCCTCCCGAGCCGGGCCACCGGCGCAGCGCCTCCATCTACGCCGGCATTTGACACAATTCCCAGCCGCCCGTAGACTGGAAGGGAACGACCGGATAGGATTATGCGTTAGAACAAGGCAAGTCGGGGTCGGTTCGCTTCCAGGCGGCCAGCCCCGGCGCCAGCATGAGGCCGCCATGAGCGACAGCAAGAACGAACTGACCCTGTCCCGCGCCCCGGACGGCGCCGCGACGCCCCCCGCGCCAGACCCAGGCGCGGCGGCCGAACCGGAATACCTGAAGTTCCGGGTGACGCCGGAGCAGTTCCTGGAGACGCGGCGCGGCGGCCAGACGGTCTACGTGTTCGACCTGCGGGACTCCGACGCTTTTGACCAGGGGCACATCCCCGGGGCCTACAGCCTGCCCATGGACCATGTGGAGCCCAACCTGCATCGCCTGCCGTTTTCCGGCGACCTGCTGCTCTACGACGCGGGCGACGGCCTCACCCGCCAGGCGGCGGCCATCCTGCATGACAACGGGTTCACCGACTTCTCGTTCGTGGAAGAAGGGCTGGCGGCCATCCGGGCGGCGATGGCCCAGTCCAAGGACGAGGTCAACTACCTGGCGCTGGAGCCGGGCGCCCGGGCCGCCAAGGTGGAAGAGGTGCTCAACGTCAAGGTGCGGGACTTCCTGGCCCGCGACGGGGGCGGCATGGAGGTGGTCGCCATCGAGGACGACCGCGTCCTGGTCTCCTATCAGGGCGCGTGCGGATCGTGCTCCAGTTCCACCGCCGGCACGCTGAAGTTCATCCAGAACGTGCTGACCATCTCGCTCAATCACGAAATCGAAGTGGTGCCCGTGGACGGCTAGCGGCGCGTCCGCATTCCGGCTGGAGCGCCCCCGCCAGGCCGACGCGCCGCGGGGACACCGCGCCCCGGGACACCGCGGCGCAGGCGTCCCGCCCCGCGCGCGATCCGCATGGGTCCCCACCGATCTCCCGGCAGGTTCCGCCGATGTCCGAGCGCCTGACTCCCTCCGTGACCACGCCCGCCAAGGAGGCCGTGAGCAAACCCGCGCCCACCTACAAGATCACCTTCCTGCCGCTGGGCAAGACGATCGAGACCGGCGCGCTGGAGCCGGACGCCCACCACGAGGGGCAGCCCGGCTCCATCCTGGACTGGGCCGACCGCAACGACATTCCCATCGAGCACGCCTGCGGCGGCTTCGCCGCCTGCTCCACCTGCCATGTCATCGTGCGCCAGGGCCTGGAGACCTGCAACGAAACCTCCGAGGACGAGGAGGACATGCTGGACGAGGCTCCCGGCCTGACCCTGCAATCGCGCCTGGCCTGCCAGTGCATTCCCGACGGCACGCGGGACCTGGTCGTGGAGATTCCCGCGTGGAACCGCAACCGGGTGACGGAAGGCAAGCACTGAGCGCATGACCCGGGCGGCGCGCTGCATTCCGCCCCGCCGGTGAGGCCCCCCAGCGGGCCGGGCGCCAGGGCCAAGCCGCCGCCGCCGCGTGGCCAGGCTGTCTCCTTCCGCTCAGGTCTGGTACACTCGCGGCTTGTGGCCCGGCGCTCCGCCACGGCCCCGGCGCACGCTCACCCGCCCCGCTCATGGCCACCTTCCAGCTCGAAACTTCCTACACCCTCACCGGCGGCCAGCCCCGGGCGGTGCAGACGCTGGTGGACGGTTTCCGCGCCGGCAAGAAGCATCAGGTGCTGCTGGGCATCACCGGCTCGGGCAAGACCTTCGTGATGGCCAACGCGATCCAGCAATTGCAGCGGCCCACGCTGGTGGTGGCGCCCAACAAGACCCTGGCCGCGCAGCTCTACCAGGAGTTCAAGAGCTTCTTCCCGCGCAACGCCGTGGAGTATTTCGTCAGCTACTACGACTACTACCAGCCGGAAGCCTACGTCCCGCGCACGGACACCTACATCGAGAAGGACTCCGCCATCAACGACGAGTTGGACCGGATGCGGCTCTCGGCCACCCGCGCCCTCTTCGAGCGCGAGGACGTCGTGATCGTGGCGAGCGTGTCGTGCATCTACGGCTTGGGCTCGCCGGAGGCCTACCGGGGGATGTTGATCTTCCTCAAGGTGGGCGACACGATGTCCCGCGGCGCCCTGCTCTCCAAGCTGGTGGAAGTCCAGTACGCGCGCAACGACTACGACTTCCACCGGGGCACCTTCCGCGTGCGGGGGGACGTGGTGGAGGTGTTCCCGGCCGATGCCGACGACGCCATCCGCATCGAGCTCTTCGGGGACGAGATCGAGGCGCTCTCCCGCATTGATCCGGTGCGGGGGCGCAAGCTGGAGTTGCTCAGCAAGGCGGCCATCTACCCGGCGTCCCACTACGTCTCGCCGCAGGAGGACATGCCGGTGACGGTGGACCTGATCCGGCTGGAATTGCGCGAGCGCCTGCAACAGCTGCGCGAGATGGGCAAGCTGCTGGAGGCCCAGCGGCTGGAGCAGCGCACGATGTTCGACCTGGAGATGATGGAAGAGACCGGCACCTGCAAGGGCATCGAGAACTACAGCCGCCACATCCAGCGGCGCGCGCCGGGCAGCCCCGGGCCGACGCTGCTGGATTACTTCCCCAAGCGCTCCCTGCTCTTCCTGGACGAGAGCCACGTCACCGTGCCCCAGCTCTCGGCCATGTACCGGGGGGACTTCTCCCGCAAGACCACGCTGGTCGAGTACGGCTTCCGCCTGCCCTCCGCCCTGGACAACCGTCCGCTGAAGTTCGAGGAATACGAGGCGCTGATCGAGCAGGCGATCTATGTTTCCGCCACGCCGGGCCCCTACGAACTGGAACATGCGGACGGGGAGCCGGTGGAGTTGATCATCCGGCCCACCGGGCTGCTGGACCCGGAGATCGAGGTGCGCCCCATCGCCGGGCAAGTGGACGACCTGCTGGGCGAAATCCGCACCCGGGCGGCCGCCGGCCAGCGCGTGCTGGTGACCACGCTCACCAAGCGCATGGCGGAGGACCTGACCCGCCACTACGAGGAGTTGGGGGTGCGCGTGCGCTACATGCATTCCGATATTGACACCCTGGAGCGCGCGGAGATCCTGCGCGACCTGCGCCTGGGGAGCTTCGACGTGCTGGTGGGCATCAACCTGCTGCGCGAGGGGCTGGACCTGCCGGAGGTGGCTCTGGTGGCCATCCTGGACGCCGACAAGGAGGGCTACCTGCGCTCGGAGCGCTCCCTGATGCAGACCTGCGGCCGGGCCGCCCGCCATCTGGAGGGCCGGGTGATTTTCTACGCCGACCGGGTGACGGCCTCCATGCGGGCGGTGCTCGATGAGACCGAGCGCCGCCGCGGCATCCAGGGGGCGTACAACGCCGCACACGGCATCGTGCCCCGCGCGGCCGTGCGCAGCATCGGCGCGGCAATGGTGGCCGCGGAAGCGCCCCAGGCCGCCGAGCCCCGCGCCGCCGTCCCGCTGGAGAAGGACCTCTCGCGCCAGATCCAGAAGCTGGAAAAGGAGATGCTCCACGCCGCCAAGAACCTGGACTTCGAGAAAGCCGCCGAGCTGCGGGACGCCGTGTCCTACCTGAAGCGGCACGAACTGGGCGTCGCGTAGCGGGTTGCGGAACCACCCCGGCGCCGCGCAAGCCCCACTCCCGCCCACCTACAGCAGCGCCGGCAGATCGTCCAGCGTGCGGATGACCGCGTCCGCATCGTACCCCAGCCGCTCGGGGGTGCGCTCCAAGCGGTTCAGCCAGAACACGCGCAGCCCGAAGGACTTGGCCCCGGCCACGTCCCAGGCATTGCTGGAGACGAAGCCAATGCGGTCGGCGGGCACGCCCAGGCGCTCCACGGCCAGGCGGTAGACCCTGGGCGAGGGCTTGTAGATCCCCAGTTCATCCACGCTCAGCACGTGTTGGAAGCGCGTCTGGAGGCCGGCGTGGGCCGTGACGCGCGCCAGCATCTCCGGCGTGCCGTTGGAGAGGATCGCCAGCGGCAGGCGCCGCCCCAGCCGCTCCAGCGCGCCGGGCACCTCCGGGTACGCGGCCAGCCGGTGATACGCTTCCATCAGGTCGGCGGCCGCCTCCGCCGACAGCGCGGCGCCCAGCGCCGCGCAGGCGAAGCGCAGGCCCGCCTCGGTCAACTCCCGGAAGTCCCGGTAGCGGCCCATCAGCGACATGAGCCAGGTGTATTCCAGTTGCTTCTGCCGCCACAGGTCGCTGATGGGCCGGCCCTGGCCGGGGAAGTGGTGCTCGCAGCGCCCGGCGACGGACGCAACGTCGTAGAGCGTGCCGTAGGCGTCGAACACCAGCGCGGCGAGCGGTGGGGCGGTCATGGCGGGACTCCTATGGCGATGCGGACGGCCTACTCCGGGGCCATGCGGCCCGGCCGGATGCGCTCCGCCCAATGGGTGAACTCAAGCGGAACGAGGTCCTCCAGCGCCCGGGCACGCCGCCGGAGCAGGTCCATGGACAGTCCGCGGGTGGGATTGCCGCCGATCAGGATCACGTTGCTGTGCACCCGCACCGAAATGGCGTACAGGTCGGCGAACTGCTCCCCCAGCTTCTGCACGGTCTTGCGCAGCAGCGCGCGGTCGGAGCCCCAGGCGTTGCTCACCAGCCAGCCGCCGTTGTTCAGGTGCGCCCGGGCCTGGGACAGGAAGGTGGGCGCGGCCAGGTGCGGCGGCACGCCCTCGGCGTGGAAGGCGTCCAGGAAGATCAGGTCGAAGCGCTCCGTGCAGGTGCGCAGGAACTCCGCGCCGTCCGCGCAGACCACGGTGATGCGCCGCGAGCGCGGCAGGTCGAAGTAGCGGTAGGCCACCTGGATCACCTCCCCGCTCAACTCCACCACGTGCTGCCGCACGGAGGAGAAATTGCGGTGGATGAAGCTGGGAATGGAGCCCGCCCCCAGGCCCACGTGCAGAACGGTGGCGGCGTCGGGCAAAAACAGCAGCCCCGCCATCATGGCGCGTGTGTAGTCCAGCGCCAGCAACTCCGGCGTGCGGTGGCTGCGCGCGCTCTGGGTAATGTCGTTGCCGAAGCGCAATTCCCGCCGTTCGGGCGTCTCCACCACCTGGATGCGCGGCTCCTCGCGCTGGTTGTCGTAGAGCAGGGTTTCCGTGCTGAGGAGGCTCATTCCATCGGCTCGGGCTGGGGGGCGCGCCGGGGCGGCCGCGCGGGGGACCTCTCACGTGGCCGGCTTGCTGGGACTACCCTAACCCGGTTGGGGGTCACAGGCCAAGCGGCGCGGCAGGCGCTCGCACGGCCCCGCCCCGCCCATCCATCCGCC
>Ga0315281_10004009_pt1 | contig 21479 bp, 19 predicted proteins | sample YL17G07_0_MG_FD_204540 | JGI IMG/M metagenome (GOLD analysis project Ga0315281, IMG submission 204540) | Sediment microbial communities from Yellowstone Lake, YNP, Wyoming, USA - YL17G07_0 | ecosystem: Environmental > Aquatic > Freshwater > Lake > Sediment | place: USA: Wyoming | collected...
ACGCTGCCGCTCGAGTCGATGGCCACCACGTTCCCGTTCCCGTTGCCGCCCAGGCCCGGGCCGCCGAGGTAGTCCCAGCCGTTCCCGGAGCCGTTCCACGTGCGCGTCCAGAGGATGCTCCCCGCGGAGTCGAGCTTCATGATCAGCCAGTCCTGGTTGGTGAGGACCGTCGTCCCGGCCACGACGATGTTGCCGGCGGAGTCGGCGGCGACCCCGTAGGCCAGGTCCGCGTTGGGAGTGACGGCGTTGAAGTTGTAGGTCATGCTCCAGAGGAGCGCGCCCGTCGAGTCGTACTTTCGGACGAGGAAGTCCGTGTTCGTCCCGAAGTCCGTCCGGTTGTCCCAGCCGGCCGCGATGATGTTGCCCGTGCCGTCCACGGTGACGGCCCTGCCGCTCTGCGTGGTTGCCCGCCGGGAACGCGCCGCGTCGTGGAGCCTGATCCATTGGAGCGGAAGGTCGATGCGGCCGCCGCGCTCGATGTCCTCGGGGGACATGGCCCGGCCAACGGCCAACGACGGATCGCACGAGAACGTCGCGGACAAGGTACTCCCCAAACGGTAGGAACCGCCGGCGATGGCGCGGACCTGCCACTCGATCACGCCGCTCATGCCGGGCGGCACCTGGGAAACCGTCCACCGCATGAGCAACGGTTCCTGCGTTCCGTTCGGCGGTTCCCCCTTCGTCCACGGTCCCGCGTCCGCCGTGGCCCACGACGACGTGACCGTTCCGCCCCCCTGCACCCACGCCCCCATCCCTCCGCTCGCGTACTCCCGCCCGTTGAAGGTGCGGCTCGTGAGCACGAGGTTGAACGCGGTCGCGAACGCGGCCGCGTTGCTGAAGCTGATCCGCCAGGTCTGGACCTCGCCGGCCAGCCGGTAGGTTTCCTGGGGGCGGTCGTATGACGCCAGGACGGAGACGCCCCAGAGCGTCGAGGTCACGACCGCGGACTGAATGAAGAGCGTCCCGGAACCGTGGAACGTCGTCGCGGCCGCGGAGTTGAGGATCATTGACTCGCTGGGCAGGGTCGCGCTCGTCCGCATCTGGAACCGGAGGACCCCGGACCGACCGGGCGGAATCGAGCCTATGTACCATCGGGCCACCCACGGAGCCCCGTCCAGGTAGGGCTCGCTCGCATGCCACCAGGTACTCGAGGCCGAGAGCGCGTGCGTGATCGTGACGGTCGGCGACCACGGGAGCCAGTACTGCCATCCGGTCCAGGTCGCGCCGGCGGGAAGGCTGTCGAAGAACCAGACGTTCTGCGCCAGCACCGATCCCGTGTTGCTGAACGAGATCTCGTACCGGAGCACGTCTCCGCCGCAACACTGCGGGAGGTCCACGCGCTTCGTGATCGAGAGCCCCGGCGCCGCGCCGGGCGTTCCCAGGACCTGGTTGCCGTTGCCGCTCTCGTTCGGCGGCGTCTGGTCGTCCCACGCGTCCACCGTGTAGTAGAACGGCTTGCCATTGGTCGCCCATGAATCCGTGAACGACGTCGCCCAGCGCCCGCCCCAGACCACTCGGTAGACCGGTGGACGGAAGGCGGGGAGATCCCAGTTGCCCGTATACGTCGCGCGGAAGACGCGGTACCCCGAGACCGGGAAGGAGCCGGCCAGCGACGGCGACCACGAGAGGAAGACATTGTTGCTCCAACTGACGGCCGAGAGCCAGCCGGGCGTGGAGGGAGGCGTCCCCCCCGTCGACACCGGCAGCGAGAACGGGGACGGGTCGGACACGGACCCGAGCGCGCGCGTGTAGAAGTACCAGACCCCGGCCGCCTCGATCACGTGAATGAACTGGGTCGCCGAGGCGGGCGCGACCCCCACCAGGTACTCGACCAGCGGAACGCCCGGGAACGTGGTCCGGAAGACCGCGTATGCCGTGGCCGGATGCGTACCGGGGTTGATCGGCGCCCACGTCACGATGACCTCGTTCGCCGCCCCCGTCGTCGTCACGGTCACGACGGACGGAGGAGGGTTGATCATGCTGTCGAGGGGCTGGATAGCGGCGGCGCTCGCGAACCCACCGGTCGCGGATATCTGGTCGCGAGCCCGGACCCGGTACGAGTACTGGAGCCCGTTGGTCAGCCCGCCGTCGGTATAGACCGTCACCGCGTAGTTCGTGGTCGCGCGCATGACGAACGCGCACCCCGTGCAGGTCGCGCGGAAGACCTCGTAGCAGGAGATCGCGGCACCGCCGGGTGTCGCGACACCCCAGTTCAGCGCCGCCTGTTGATTCTGTCCGGATGCGGCGAGTGAAGCCGGGGGTGTGGGCACCGCATGGGCCGAGAGGGGCAGGGCGAGGGCGGCAAGACAGAATGCAAGCACACGGCCGGTGTCAGACACGTCAGCAGAACCCCTGATGCGGAGAACCGGTGACGTAAAGAGAAGAGGAAGACCGCGGCGAGGGATCGGCGATGTTCGCCAGCGCAGGCCGGGTCACCACGAGGCTCCCGGCCGCGATGCAGAGGGCGATCGACAACACTCGGCGTTTCATTACTTCATTGACCGGCCCGCCGCGCCCCCCCGCCCGGCGGCCGATGCCTTATCATACCCCCGCAAGCTACAATCGTTGTGACGTAGGTCACAATCTGACGGTTTTGACACTCCCGGCACAGGAGGCCCAATGGCACAGCATTCTATGAGCTCTTCCCGCATGGTCCAGGTCGGTTTGATCGTGAAAAACGCCGAGGAGTCCGCGAAGCGGTACGCCGCGATCTTCGGCCTGCCGGTCCCGCCCGTCTCCCTGACCGACGCCGCCGACAAGTCCCACATCCAGTACCGGGGCAAGCCCACGCAGGCGCAAGCCAAACTCGCGTTCTTCAACATGGGATCGCTCCAGCTCGAACTCATCGAGCCCGTCGGGGGGCCGTCCACGTGGCGCGAGTTCCTGGAAAAGAAGGGCGAGGGCGTCCACCACATCGCGTTCATCGTCCCCGACACCGAGGCCGAGGCCAAGATCCTTTCGGAACACGGCATCGGGCTGGTGCAGAAGGGCGACTACACGGGCGGGCGGTACGCGTACTTCGAATCCGAGCCCCAGCTCGCGGTCGCGCTGGAACTGCTACAGAACTTCGGGAAGTAGTTCCGTATAATGCCGGGGTCCCCATGAACCCGATCGTGTCTGTCCATGACCTCACCAAGGAATACCGGCTCGGGAACGTGACCGTGCCGGCGCTCAAGAGCGTCTCGCTGGACCTTCAGCCGGGCGAGTTCCTGGCCGTCGCCGGCCCTTCGGGGAGCGGCAAGACGACGCTCCTGAACATGATCGGGTGCGTGGACGGCCCGACCGCCGGGACGGTGGAAGTGGACGGCGAGGAGACGACGAAGCTGGCGGAACGCGCACTCACCGATTTGAGACTGCAGAAGATCGGGTTCATCTTCCAGAGCTTCAATCTCATCGGAGTCCTCTCGGTCTTCCAGAACGTGGAACTGCCCCTCCTCCTCCAGCGCGTCGGGCCGGCGGCCGAGCGCCGCCGCCGGGTGACCGGGCTCCTCGACCGGGTCGGAATCGCGGCGTACGCGGACCAGCGGCCCAACGAGCTCTCGGGCGGCCAGCGCCAGCGGGTCGCGATCGCGCGCGCCCTCGTGACCGCCCCCAAGCTCGTTCTCGCGGACGAGCCCACAGCGAATCTCGATTCGGTCAACGGGCAGATGATCCTGGACCTGATGAAGAATCTCAACAAGCAGGAGGGGACGACGTTCTTCTTCTCCACCCACGACTCCCGCGTGATGGCCAACGCCGAGGCCATCGTCCGGCTCGCGGACGGCGCGATCGTGGACCGGGTTTCTCCCGCCGAGGCCGGCCTTCAGCCGGCCGGGTAGCGAGAGGCCGTGAGCCTCGACACGCTCGTCCTCCTCGTCCGGATGGCCTTCCGCAACCTCTTCGCGGCGCGGCTCAAAACCCTGATCGTGGGGTCGATCGTGTTCACGGGCGCCCTCCTCGTCGTGGTCGGGATCTCGCTCCTCGAGAGCGTGAACGACGGCATGAACCGGTCCATCGTGGACAGCCTCGCGGGCAACATCCAGGTCTACGCCGCGGCGTCCAAGGACAAGCTCGAGATCTTCGGCAACATGGCCGGGTTCCCGGATCTCGCCCCGGTGCCGGATTTCCCCAAGGTGCGCGACCGGCTCCTGTCGCTCCCGAACGTGAAGGCCGTCGTGCCGATGGGGATAAACGGCGCCGTCGTGGGCTCCGGCAACGTCCTCGACAACGCGCTCGAGCGGCTCCGGGCCTCGGTCCGGTCCGCGCACCGGCACCCGACCCCGGCCGTCCACGCCGAGATCACGGCGCGCAAGGCGCTCGTCCGGCGGATGGTGGAACTGCTGGAGAAGGATCTCCTGGCCGCGGCCTCGATCTCGAGCGACAAGGCCGAGGATGCGATCACGCTCGCGAACGTGCACCGGGCCACCCGGCCGCCGTTCTGGAGCGGGTTCGACGCCGACCCGCTGGGATCGCTCGAATATCTCGAGAACAAGGTCGCGCCGAACGCGGCCGAGGCCGACATGCTCTTCGTCAGCTACATCGGGTGCGACCTCGAGGCGTTCCGGAAGTCGTTCGACCGGCTCGAGATCACGGACGGCACCTTCGTGCCGCCCGGCCGGCGCGGATTCCTCTTCGCCAAGTTCACGTACGAGGAGATGTTCAAGGTCAAGATCGCGCGCCGGCTCGACCGGATCAAGGAGGCCCGCGAGACCGGGGGCCGCCGGATCGCGACCGACCCCGAGTTGAAGAGATTCATAACCGACAACCTCTCCCAGACGCACGACATCCTGTACCAGCTCGACCCTTTGAGCGCGGCCACCGTCGAGCGCGCCCTCCAGCGCGACCTCAAGGCACCGGACCTCAAGCTGGAAGCCGTCCTGGCGAAGCTCCTCGCCGTCGACGACGCGAACTTCTCCGAGCGCTACCGGATCTTCTACGCCGACGTCGCGCCCGCGATCGACCTCTACAAGGTCCGGATCGGCGACGACCTCACGATCAAGGCCGTGACCCGGAGCGGCTACCCGCAGTCGGTGGTGGTGAAGGTATACGGGGCCTTCCAGTTCCGGGGGCTGGAGAAGTCCGCGCTGGCGGGGTCCATGTGCCTCATCGACCTCGTCTCGCTCAACGAGCTCTCGGGGTTCCCGACCAGCGCGAGCCGGGCCGAGATCGCGGGGATGCGGAAGGCCGCCGGAGCGCGGGCGGTGACCCGGGAGGCGGCCGAGGCGGAACTCTTCGGAGGCGGCGCCGGAGTTTCACCGTCCGGTGAAACTCCGAAGACACCCGCTTCGGGTGTCTCGGTCGCAAAGGCGGGGCCCATACGTATCCCGGACAAACTCGAGGGCGCCGCCGACCGGCGGATGGCCGCCGCATTCACCCCGGCCGACCTCGACCGGGCCTCCGTCCTGAACGCCGCCGTAATCCTCAAGGATCCTCGCCGGATGAACCGCACGATGCGCGAGATCGAGGCCCTCTCCGCCCGGGAGAAGCTCGGGCTCAAGGTCATCTCCTGGCAGACCGCGGCGGGCCTCCTCGGCCAGCTCGTCCTGCTCATGCGCATCGTCCTCTACGTCGCCGTCGGGATCATCTTCCTCGTGGCCCTGATCGTGCTCTCGAACGCCTTCGTCATGGCCACGCTGGAACGGGTGCGGGACATCGGGACCCTGCGCGCCGTCGGGGCCCGCCGGGAGTTCATCTTCGCCATGATCGTGGTCGAGGCCGCCGTCGTCGGGATCATCTTCGGCGGCGCCGGCGCGGTCGCGGGCGGGGCCCTGGTCCGGCTCATCGGCCACTACGGCATCCCGGCGACCAGCGACGTCATGTTCTTCTTCTTCTCGGGCCCCCGGTTACGCCCCTTCGTCCGGCCGTTCAGCGTCATCCTCGCCGCCGTCCTCGTCCTCGTCGTGAACGCCCTCTCCGCCGGCTATCCCGCCTGGCTCGCCGCCCGCGTCACCCCGCGGCAGGCCATGGGCGCGGAGGAGTAGCCGTGCTATCGGCCTTCGGCGTGGACCTCCGGATCGCGGTGCTGAACCTCCTCCAGCACCGGAGACGAAGTCTGCTGCTCGGCGGGGCGCTGGCGTCCGTGACCGCGCTCTTCATCCTCCTTTCCGCGCTGACGGCGGGCGTCCGTGACACCATGGTCCGCAACTCGACCTCGCTCGAGTGCGGACACGTCAACATCGGGGGCTTCTTCAAGATCACGGCCGGGCAGGGAGCCCCGCTCGTGACCAGGTACCGGGAGATCATGGAACTCGTCCGCAAGGAGGTCCCCGGGCTCGACTACGCCGTGCCGCGCGGCCGCGGGATGGCCAAGCTCATCGGCCCCGGCGGCTCGGTCTGGTCGGGCGTCACGAGCCTGGACGTGGCCAACGAGCCCGCGTTCCGGGCGGCGCTCCGGATCGAGGCGGGGTCGCTCGACGGCCTCGCGAAGCCGGACGCGCTCCTGCTATTCCGGACGCAGGCGGACAAGCTGGGCGTCAAGCCCGGGGACATCGTGACCGCCTCCGCCCCCACCTCGGGCGGCATCAACAACGTGATCGACCTGACCGTGGTCGCGATCGCGCGCGACCTCGGGATGATGAGCCAGTTCAGCTCGTTCGTCTCGACCGCCGCCCTCTGCTCGCTCTACCGGATGTCGCCCGACGCCACCGGCGTCGTGCTCGTGTATCTCAAGGACATCGGAAAGTCGCAGGCCGTGGCCGAGCGCCTGCGCGGCGCATTGCTCAAGGCGGGGTGGAAGCTCATGGACTACGACCCCAACCCGTTCTGGATGAAGTTCGACAAGGTGAACCGCGAGGGCTGGACGGGACAGAAGCTCGACATCACGACCTGGAAGGACGAGCTCACGTTCATGAGCTGGGTCTTCACCGCGCTCGACGCGATCACCCTGATCCTGGTCGTCATCCTCCTCGGGATCGCGGTGGCGGGTATCATGAACGTCATGTGGATCGCGATCCGGGAGCGGACCCGCGAAATCGGGACCATGCGCGCGCTGGGCGTCCAGCGGCGCCAGATCCTGCGCATGTTCCTCCTCGAGTCCCTGCTCCTCGGGCTCGCGGGGGCGCTGTCTGGCGGGATGATCGCGACCGTGCTGGCTTGGATCGTGACCGCCATCCATATACCGGTACCCGTCGTCGTCCAGCTCTTCCTGCTTTCCGATCGTTTGATCCTCATCGTGAAGCCCGGGACCCTCCTGCTCGCGGTGGCCGGGATCACGGCCGTGACCGGGCTGGCCGCGCTCTACCCCGCGCTCCGGGCGGCGAAGCTCAAGCCCGTGACCGCCATGGGCCATGCGGGATGATCCACACCGCGGCGTTCCTCGCTTGCTTGTCGGTCGCCGCGGTGTGCGCAGTTCCCGCGGACGCGGGAACTGCTGGACCCGCGGCCGCAGGAACGGCCGCGGGCTCTCCCCGAATCGCCTTGTCCAAAGAGGAAATGGTGGGAATGCTCAAGACCCTGGACGAGCGCCAGCGGAACCAGGGGGACTGGAAGGCCCTCATCTACATGGAACAGAAGGAGCGCGACAAGGCCGACGTCGCGTACGAGTGCCTGGTCTTCCGCCGGGACCAGGACGACAAGTTCATGATCCTGTTCACGAAGCCCAAGGCCGAATCGGGCAAGGGGTACCTGCGGATGGACAAGAATCTCTGGATGTACGACCCCACCGTGGGCAAGTGGGAGCGCCGGACCGAGCGGGAGCGGATCGGGGGCACCGACTCGCGCCGCGAGGACATGGACGAGTCCCGGCTCGCGATCGAGTACGAACCCGCCGACGGCGGCGAGGAAAAGCTCGGGGTCTTCACCGTCCGCCACCTGATCCTGACCGCGAAGCCCGGAATGGACGTTGCCTACCCCCTCCTGCACCTCTGGATTGACGTCGCCTCGGGCAACACGCTCAAGGGCCAGGACTTCGCGCTCTCGGGCCGGCTCATGCGGACGGCTTACTACCCCAAGTGGCAGAAGATCTTCAGCGCGTCCAAGGGCACCGAGGTCTGGTACCCGATGGAGATGCGGTTCTACGACGAGGTGGACAAGGCCAACTCCACGATCCTGCTCATGAAGGCGGTGGACCTCAAGCCGCTGGAGGCCAACATCTTCACCAAGGCCTGGCTGGAGAGCAAGAGCCGATGAGACTCGCGGTCGCGATCTTCCTGATCGTGGCGGCCGCCCGGGCCGCCGAGCCCGGAGACAACCGCGCCGCCGAGGCCGACATGTTCGGGGCGCCGGCGGCCAGCGCAACGGAGACCGCGACTCCCGCCGCCCCGGCCACCCCCGCGCATGAGCTGGCCCCCGAGAATCCCCTCTCGATCGGCGGCCAGTTCTACCTGCGCCAGACCGTGACCGCCGAGGACCACCGGCCGCCGGACGCGTGGCCGCACTCGGTCCCGATCCTGGCCGACGGCTGGTTCGACGCCCGGCCGAACGACCGGGTCCGGGGCATGCTCCGCGCCCGCATGTCCTTTGACCCGACGGTATCATCCGCGACGACCTTCCTGGGCGCCACGCCGGACGGCGGCCCCACGGTCGCGCTCGACCAGGCCTGGATCAACTTCGACCTGGGAAGATCAGTCTTCGTCACCGCGGGCCGCCAGCACGTGACTTGGGGCTCCTCCCGGTTCTGGAACCCGAACGACCTCCTGCACGCGGCGCGCCGGGACTCGCTCGCCCTCTTCGACGCCCGCGTCGGCCAGACGATGCTCAGGATCCACGTGCCGTGGGAGAAGCGAGGCTGGAACCTGTACGCGATCGAGCTGTTCGAAGGCCTCGACCGGGCCGGCACGGTGGGCCGGATCGGCGGCGCCGCGCGCGCCGAGGCCGTGTTCGGGCCGGCCGAGTTCGGGATCGACGCGATCGCGACGCGCGGGCACCAGACCCGGGCCGGGGCGGACCTCTCGGCCGGTATCGGGCCGGTCGACGTCTACGCCGAGGCCGTGGTCATGCGGGGAACCGATCGTCCGCGGTGGCGCGAGATTCCGAACCCGGTCCCGGGCGGCGGCATGCTGCTCGAAGGGTACGTTCCCGACGCGCTGACGCCCGCGATCGCGGGCGGGATCAACTGGATGTTCAAGTTCACGGACCAGGATGCGGCCACGGTCGGAGTCGAGGGCTTCCACCAGTCCGCGGGGTACACGAAGAAGTCCGTCTACCCCTGGCTCATGTTTCAGGGCGCGTTCACGCCCTTCTACCTCAGCCGCGACTACGCCGCCGCCTACGCCTTCTCCACGATCCCGGGCACGAACGGGAACCAGTCGGTGACGCTGTCGAACATCACGAACGTCTCGGATCGGACGGGAACCGTCCGCCTGGACTGGGGCGCGGTCCTGCTCACGCACCTCCGGATCGAGGCCTACGTGGCGGGACACTACGGGGCTGCGGGCGGCGAGTTCCGGTTCGGCATGCGTTCCGGGCCGCAGGTCATCAACGGGATCCCGATCCCGGCGCTCGACATCCGCCCGCCCGTGGCCGACGCCGGGCTGGGCCTCCGGGTCAGCTTCTAGAAGCCACTCCTACGGCTCCAGGACCGCCTTGATCAGGGCGCCGTCCGCCATCCCGTCGAAGCAGGCCTGCCATTCCGCAAGCGGCGCCACCCGGCCGACGAGCGGGTTGGGATCGAGCTGGCCGGTGCCCAGCAGGCGCAGGACCGCCTCCCACACGGCCCAAGTGTGGCTGAACGACCCCTGGAGCGTGACCGCCTTCTGGACCAGCGGGTCGAGCGAGAACCCGAGCGGCTCGCGCCCCCACCCTACCTTGGTAATGTGCCCGCCGGGCCGGACCCAGTCCAGGGCGGTCTTGAGCGTGGCCGAGACGCCCGCCGCGTCGATGACGACATCCGCGCCCAGCCCGTCGCCCAGCGTGGCCAGCAGGGCCTTCCCGTCCTCGGTCTGGACGTCCACGGCGTGCGTGGCACCGAGCGCGCGCCCGACGTCGAGCCGGGGCCGGTCCCGGGTCACGCCCACGAGCACGACGGCCGAAGCCCCGCGGAGCCGCGCCATCACCGCACAGAGCAGTCCGATGGGCCCCGGCCCGATGACCGCCACGACGTCGCCGGGCTTGACCGGGGAGTTGACCACGACCGCCTGGTAGGCCACGCAGCACGGCTCGGTCAGCGCCGCGACCTCGTCCGGCACGCTCCCGGGCACCCGGTGCAGGCACCGGACCGGGACCTTGACGAACGCCGCCATCGCGCCGTCCACGCCGTACCCGAACCCGAGCCGGGCCGGGTCGAGGTTGTACTTACCCTGCCGCGTCAGCGGAGAGGTCTCGTCGATCACGGCCGCGGTCTCGCTGACCACGCGGTCGCCTTCCTTGAACCCGGCGGCGTTCTTCCCGATCCTGGCGATCCGGCCGCAGAACTCGTGCCCCAGGATCACGGGAATCCGGACCTTCCAGGACTGGGTGCCGTGGTACTGGTGCACGTCGCTGCCGCAGATCGCGACGGCACTTACATCCAGGAGGGCTTCGCCCTCCCCCGGCTCCGGCACCGCGACCTCGCGCAACTCCACCGCCTTGGGCTTGAGATCGTACTGCACCACCGCCGGCATCTTGGCGGCCATCGTCAGCGGCCCGCCTTGACCCGGGTGACGAACTCGCGGATCACGGCCTCGAGCCGGGCCGCGTCGGCGCCGGGCTTCAGCTCCGCGTCCGCGATCGCGAGAGGCGCGCCGATGACGACGAGCGGCGCGCCTCTTCCCGGCATTTTGGCCGCCTGCTCGATCGAGAGCCCGCCCACGGCCTGGAGCGGGATCTTGACCGCCGCCCGCACCGCCGCCAGGTCGTCGAGCGGCGACAAGCCCGGGGTGTGATGCCGCTCGTCGTAGCCGGTGTGGACGATGATCGCGTCCACGCCCCACGCCTCGAGCTGGCGCGAGATCCCGGGCTTGTCCGAGTGCAGCATGACGTCGGCCATCACGAGCCCGCCGTACTGCCAGCCCGCGCGCACGGCCTCGCGGACCGTGCGCTCGTGCGCGACGGCCATGACGACCACGAACGCGGCACCCGCCTTGAACATCATCTCGGCCTCGAGGAACCCGGCGTCCATGGTCTTGAGGTCCGCGACCACCGGATGATCCGGGAATTCCTTCCGGAGGGCCCGGACCGCGTGCAGGCCCTCGGCCAGGATCAGGGGCGTCCCCGCCTCGAGCCAGTCCACGCCCGCCTTGACCGCGATCCGGGCCGTCGCCAGCGCCTCCTCGAGGTTGGTCAGGTCGAGCGAGACCTGGACCTTGGGGCGGCCGTCCAGCAGGTTCATTTCTTCTTCTCCTCTTTCCTGCGCCGCCGGCCCCAGGCGCCGACCGGGCACTGCTCGAGGTCGATCACGGCCCCGGAGAACACGGCCGCCTCGTCGGACGCGAGCCAGACGCAGGCGGCGCCGATGTCCGCGGGGCTGATGAGCCGGCCCATGGGCAGGTACTTGCCGGCCTCGTCGAGGAAGTTCGGCGGCCGGCCCTCTCCCGCCATGATCGCGCGCTCGCCCTCGGTGTCCATCCACCCGCAGTTGAGGACGTGCACGCGGATCCGGTCGTATTGCAGGTCCGCCGCCAGGTTCTTGGTCGCCGTCATGAGCGCGCCCTTGGTCGCGGCGTAGATGAGCAGTTTCCCCTCGCCCATGTACGCGTTCACGCTGCCGATGTTGATGATCACGCCGGTCCGGGCCGACAGCGCCTTCCGTGCCGCCTGCGCGAGAAGCAGGGGCGCGAGGACGTCCACGTGGAAGAGCCGGTCGAATTGCCCGGCCGTGAAGGATGAAACATCGGAACGCTCGGGCAGTGCCGCGCTGTTGACCAGTATGTCCAGCCCGCCCAGCGTTTCCAGCGCTTCCACCGCGAGCCGCCGGACCTCCTCCGGCCGCTCGAGGTCGGCGGGGATGAAGACCGTCCCGCACTCGATGCTCTTCGCCACCGCCTTGCCCCGCTCGCGGCTCCTCCCGGTCACAACGACCCGTGCGCCCTCGGCCGCGAAGCAGCGGGCGATCCCGGCGCCGAGCCCCTGCGTGGAGCCCGTGACCAGCGCCAGCTTCCCCGCGAGGCGGCCTTTCCCGCTCACGGTTTCCCCACGGCCGCGCCAAGATTGGCGGCGCCGAAGTGCGCCGCGAGCTTCGCGCGCAGGAACGACGCACTCGCCTTGAGATTCGCGGTGCCTTCCTGCTCCGTCGGGGCCTCGCCGTCCTCGATCGAGACCCAGCCCGCGAACCCGGCGCCGGCCAGCGCCCCGAAGATGCGGTCGTAGTCGTTGAACCCCCGGCCGACGACGCCGTGCTTGAGGATGCGCGCGTACCCGTGCACGGGGTCCGCCGCCTGCCGGTTGAGGTCCGCGACCGTCCCGCCCTCGAGGTACCGGTCGGACGCGTGCATCGTGGCGACACGCGGCAGGACCTCGGCGAGCAGGCCGTACGGGTCCTCGCCCGCGACCACGGCGTTGGACGGGTCGTACTGGACCTTGAGCGCGGGAACGGCACGCAGGATGGCGAGGAACCGGTCCCGCCCCTGCGCGAACTCGGGATACTCCCACAGCCCGTCCTTGTAATGGTTCTCGATGACGAGGGTGACGCCGTGCCGGGCGGCCACCGGGAGCAGGGATTCGATCGACGCAGTCACCCAGCCCAACGCCTTCTCCGGATCGAGCCCGGGCCGGTTCTGGCCCGAGAGGACCCGGCAGAACTTTCCGCCCAGGTCCGCCGTCGCCGCGATGACCTCCTCGGACCGGGCGACCTCGGCCGCACGCCCTTCGGCCTCGGGGATCGTGAAGTCCGGCGAGTGGCACATCATCGGGATCGCGAGCCCGCGCGCGGTCGCCTCGGCCCTCAGGCTTCTGGTCACGCCCCGCTCGAGCGACGAGAGGAACCGCGGGTACATCTCGACCCCGTCCACCCCGAGCCCGGCGGCGATGTCCAGCCAGCGGGTGAGGGTCATCCGCCGCTCGACGAGGTCGGTGAAGAACCCCTTCGGGAACGCCGCGAGCCGGGGAACCATGGTCTCAAATCTATCAGGAAGGCGGACGGCGTGTGCGTGTGCTATCATCTCCCATCTTCATGAATGACCCCTCGCCCCGCATCCCTTCGGGTTTCTCCGGACTGGGCATCGCGCCCTCGTTCCTGCAGGCGCTGGCGCGGCTCCGGATCCACAACCCCACCCCGATCCAGTCGCAGGCCATCCCGGTCGCGCTCCAGGGCAAGGACGTGGCCGGGATCGCGCAGACGGGCACGGGCAAGACGATCGCGTACGGCGTGCCCATGCTCCAGCGGCTGAACCAGGTCGGCGGGATGGGCCTCGTGATCCTGCCGACGCGGGAGCTGGCCCAGCAGGTGGACGTGGCCCTGCGCCAGGTCGGAGGCCCCCAGCTCCGGACCGCGGTGCTCATCGGCGGCGCCGGCCCCGGACCACAGATCACGGCGGTGCGCCGCAACCCGCACCTGGTGATCGCCACCCCCGGCCGGCTGAACGACTTCCTGCAACAGCGGATCATCCGGCTCGACTCCGTCCGCGTCGTCGTCCTGGACGAGGCGGACCGGATGCTGGACATGGGATTCGCCCCCCAGATCGACCGGATCTTCCGCGTGATCCCCCGGGACCGGCAGACGCTCCTGTTCTCGGCCACCATTCCCGACGGGATCATGCGGATGGCCTCCGCCTACATGCGCGCCCCGATCCGGGTCGAGGTCGCGCCGTCCGGCACCCCGGTCGCGGGAGTCACGCAGGAGCTCTTCGTCCTCCCGCGCGAGTCCCGGAACCGCCTTCTGGACAAGCTGCTTCAGCAGTACCCGGGCACGACCCTGATATTCACCCGGACCAAGCACGGGGCGAAGCGGCTGACCCGGGTCATCCACGGCATGGGGCACACGGCCGCCGAGATCCACGGGAACCGCTCCCAGTCCCAGCGCGGCGCCGCGCTCGACGGGTTCAAGACCGGGAAGTTCCGCGTCCTCGTCGCGACCGACATCGCCTCCCGCGGCATCGACGTCACCGGCATCGGGCTCGTCCTGAACTACGACCTGCCCGCCAGCCCCGAGGATTACGTGCACCGGATCGGCCGCACGGCCCGTGCCGGCGCCGGCGGCCACGCGATCTCGTTCGTGGCGCCTGAACAGCGGGGCGAGATCCGGAGCATCGAGCGGCTGATCCGGAAGAGCCTGGCGATATCGAAACTACCCGACCTTCCGCCCGAGCGGCCGCGGATCACGCAGTTCCAGCGTCCGCTGGAAGTGCGACAACCGGCTTTGCGGTTGGGGGGACCGGCGCGTCCGTTCCAGCCATACCAACAGCCGGGGGCCCGCCGCCCCCAAGGCCCACCCTCGTGGGGCCGGCGCGGCGGCTACCGTCGTTCCGGGGGCCGCTAGCTACTTCTGAGGCTCATGGGCCCCGATGTCCGGGGCGGCACCGCGTCAGCCGAAGGAGGACTCCAGGTTCTCCAGCACCTTCTTCTCCGAGGCGGATATGCCCGAAGTGATGCCCAGGAACCCCCCGCTTGCCTCCGCGACCGCCCGCGCGCGCTTCAGGAGATCCTTCTTCAGTTCGGCGCGCTCGCTCTCGCTCAACAGCTCGCACAACCCCTTGATGTAGTGCGCCCATGCCTCGCGCAGTTCGGCGGGGGGCCGGCGCGCGAGCCACGATTCCAGCATCTCGTAGTCGAGGCGCCCCTTGGCCAAGCCGCATTTGGCCGCCCCGGCGAGCACGGCTTCCCTCTCCTTCGCGTCCACGTTCCCGTCGGCCCAGGCGACCTCCACCAGCGGGATGATCGAGAGCGAAGTCGCCAGCTCCGAGGTGATGCCCATCTCCACCAGCTTCGCCAGCACGGCCGTGTTCGTTATCCCCGACGAATCGGAGATCTCCTTCGCCGACCTCTGCCGGCGAAGCTCCTCCCGGTGCCGCTGGATCAGCACCGAATCCTGCTGGTGGAAGAAAGCATCCTCGAGTGACTTGCCGTATGTGCCGAGTTTCTCGCGTTCCGTCGCCATTTGATCCCTCCGTACCTGCCTTGGTCTGTCCTGCAATATACCCGGTTCGGACCCAACGAGTGGCCGCTAGCGAAGCTCGTGCGCCCCGATGTCCGGGGCGGCGCCGCGGGGAGCGGGCTTGCCGAAGAAGTCCTTGCCGCCGGAGTCCAGGCCGAATAGTCCCTTGAGGTCGAGGCCGCGGTCGACAGCTGGCGACCCGGCCGTCAGCATGAAGGCGGCGAGGTCGCCGAGCCGGTCGGGATCGACAAGCTGGGGAATGAGCAGCCCGTCGTTGAGCTTCGGGTCGGCGAACACGCCGACGACCTTCCCCTTGATCGTCTCCTGCCCGGTCGCCTTGGCCCACTCCTCGAGGCTCGCGTGGCCCCCGACCTTGAACGACCCGTCGTGGGACCAGTAGAGGTTGCCCTCGAACCGGAGCCGGCTCGAGACCTTGAGAATCTCGCCGCCCTTCGGCCCGATCAGGATGTTGTTGCGGACGAAGACGTCCCGGACTCCGCCGTCGGGATCCCACTTGCCGTCCACCAACCCGCCCTGCAGGTTCACGCACGGCCAATTGGCGTTGATGATCGTGTTGTGGTGGATGAAGAGTCCCGTGACCTCCTGTCCGCCGCTCATGCCCATCCGGATGCCACCCTCGCGGTCGTTGACCGACAGGTTGTACCGGATGGTGTTGTTCTTGAGGGGGTACTTGGAGCCGTATTCCCAGATCAGGTACCCGCTGGAGTGGTTCTCGTACGAGTAGTTGTATTGGAGCACGGAGTCGCGGGTGCCGCCGTCGAAGTCGAACCCGCCACCGTCGCCGGAGGTGCTCTTGTTGTGGTGGGAGATGCAGTACTGGATCGTGACCCGTTCCGAGTCGTGGCACCAGATCCCGACCGGGCCGTTCCCCTGCCCGCCCTTGGGCTGGTCCCACCCGTTGCCGGCGGCCTCGCACCGCTCGACCGTCGAGTCCGTGCACCCGCCCAGGAGGATCCCGTTGCCGCTGTGGTTGTCCCGAATCGTGGGGTCGCCGGGGTTGTTGATCGCCCGGCAATGGCCCACGTACGACTTGGCCGTCCCCCACATCCAGATGCCCACGAATCCGTTGTCGTGCGCGTAACACCGCGTGATCCGTACGTTCTCGCAGTCCCACGCCACGATCCCGGCCTTCTGGAATCCGCTCGCCTCGACCTCGTTCACGACGGCGTCGCGAACCTTCACCAGCGCAACGCCCTGGCCCTGCTTGCTCCCGGTCAGCCGGCCGGCGCCGACGACGATGAGCCGCTCGACCGTGAGCCCCGCGAGACCATCGGCGACCAGCCCGTCCCCGGTCCCGCCGTCTATCGTCGCCCGCCCGTCACCGTAGGACGAAACCATGAGCCGGTCGGGCGCCCCGTCGCCCTTCTTGAGCGTTACCGTGCCCGCGTGCACCTGGCCGCCCGCGAAGACGAGCCGGTCGCCGGCCGAGAACGGACCCCGGTTCACCCGGCCCACGGTCTTCCACGCCGCCGCCGGGGACTTCCCGTCGTTCGCGTCGTTGCCCCCCGCCGCGTCCACGTGCCATGTCGTCATCCTCGCTCCTCCTCCGGCCGCGATCCCCGCCGCGGCCGCCGCCGCCAGGACCGCCGCCCACCGCCAGTCCATCCGCCGTTCCCTGCCCACCCCGCCATGATACGCCGTTGCCGGTACGGTCACGGCGCGACGGACCGCCCCGTCGCCGCCGAGTCGTAGGCCGCGAACACGAGCCGCACGGTCCTGAGGTTGTCCTCCCCTGTCGTCTCACCGGGACCCTCGCCCCGGAGCGCCGCTCTCAGGTCGCGGTTGCACGCGGCGATGCTCGCATGCACGACGTCGTAGGCGGGATCGGCCCACGCGTATCTAGGCGGCGCGACCCGGCGCGCCCGCGTCCCCGCGGCGTCGGTCACGCTGAGCCGGTAACCGGGGCCGAGCTCGACCGAGCCCTTCTCGCACTCGGCCAGGATCAGGGTGTCGGGGAACCGCTCGTGCTCGAGCCGGCTCGCGTAGCTCATTTCGCAGGTCACGGCCGTTCCCGCCCCCGTCTCCATCAGCACCGTGGCCACGTCCTCCCCCCGGATCCCGGGCGTCACGCGCGCGGTCCGGCAGAAGAGGCTCCGGGCCTCGCCGAAGAGGAACCGGGCGGTGTCGAGGATGTGGCTCCCGATGTCGGTGAGGATGAACTGCTCGAGCTCTCGCAGGAACGGCTGGTTCTCGAAGACGGGGAAGCTGTTCGAGTACGTGATCCGGGCGCGGAAGCAGCGGCCGAGCGCGGGATCCGCGAGCGCGGCCCGGAACTGGCGGACCGGATGCTGCCACCGCCAGTTCTCGTGGACCCAGAACCCGGCGCCCGCCCTGGCGCAGGCCGAAACCATTCCCTCGGCGGTCGCGAGGTCCGGCGCCATCGGCTTCTGGCAGATCACGCGCACCTTGCGGTCCGCCGCCAGCCGGACGAACCGCTCGTGCGTGTCCAAGTCGGTGATGATGTCCACGAAGTCCAGCTTCTCCCGGTCCAGCATCTCCTCCGCCGAGTCGTAGACCCGGGGATTCCCGAACGCGGCCGCCACGGCCTCGGCCTTGGCCCGCGTCCGGTTGTGGACCGCCACCAGCTCGACGCCGCCGACCTCGTTCCAGCCGGCGATCTGGTACTTCGACCAGAACCCGCACCCGATCACGGCGTACCTGAGAGCCGCGCCGCCTTCCTTCATGCCCCGACCCCGAACACCTTGGCCGCGGTTCCCCCCAGGATCCACCCGGTCTCCTCGTCCGTGAGCCCGGCGGTGCGGATCTTGGCGAGCTCCGTCGCCGCATTGTCCGCGTGGTCGGAACCGAACAGGAGCCGCCGGGCCCCGAACTCGCGCGCCCATTCCCGCACCAGGAACCCGCCGGTCCAGCTCACTTCCAGGTACACGTTGGGGCAGTCGGCCGCCAGCCGCGCGGCCTCCCCCGCGAGCACCATCATCCCCGAGTGCGCGACCACGATAGCCATCCCGGGATGGGCCTTCGCGGCCGGAGCCAGCAGGGAAGGCGCCGCCCAGGGAATGCCCGAGCCCGTGTGGACGATGACCGGCACTTTCAGGGCAGCACAGGTCTCGAACACCCTCCTCCCGTGCCGGCCGAGCGGGTTCACCGCGTGGGCCGCCGGGTGGAGCTTGACCCCCGCGAACCCGAGCCCGGTCACGCACCGGCCGACCTCCTTCTCCCACGCGCCGTCCCCGAGGTGCGGATTCGGATTCGCGATCCCGCGGAACCGGCCCGGGTGGCGGGCCGTCAGGTCCGCGATCGCGTCGTGGTACCGCCGCACGGTCGCGAGCTCGTGCGCGATCGCGGGCTGGACGAGGGTGAGCTCGATGCCGTTGCGCTCCTGCGACTCCAGGAGCGCGGCCTCGGTGAAGTCCTCGTCGAAGACCTCGTCGAATCCCAGGTGCGCGTGCGCGTCGATGATCACGGCCTGCGCCCCGCCGCCAGCATCTCGCCGATCACGGCCCTGACCTGGTCCGGCTCGAAGACCCGGCGCCAGTCGTCCCGGATGACCCTCTCCGTTCCCCACCGGATGGCCACCTTCGCCCCGTCCGAGAACGGTGACGCGACGGCGCCGAACACGATCGCGAGCGGAATCTGCGCGTGGCCGAGCATGAAGGACTCGGCCGCGGCCCGGGGCACGCCACGGCGCACGGCCTCCTCCAGCGCCTCCTTCATGAGGACCGCCGCGGAGGCCGCGACGACCTCGGCCATGGCCGGCTCCAGGAGCGCGATCTGCTCCACGGTCAGCCGGTGCGCGTTCCGGACCGGCGCGAACATCTCCCGGCAGAGCGCCTCCGCCGCCGCGTAGGTCCCTTCGGAGCCGCGCATGAGGGCCACGACGATGTCCTGCCACGCCGCCGTGCCGCCGAAGAAGTCCTTGCGGGCCTCCTCCGTCGGCTGGTCGCCGAACAGCGGGGGATGGCACGGGTGGGTCACCACGTACCCGAGGCCGTCGCGGGTCTCGACGTCCCCGGCCATCGCGGCCGCGGGGTCGAGGAGGATGACCGTGGCGCCGGGGCGGGCCTTCGGAACCAGCTTCCGGCTAACGTCGCGGATGAGGGCGTCCGGCACGGCCAGCACGATGATGCCGGCCCGGGCCACGGCGTCCTCGCCCGGCGTGACGCCGAGCCCGAGACCGGCCAGCCGCGCGACGCCCTGCTCCCCGGTCTCGGCATACAGGACTTCGTACTCCGAGGACCGCGCGAGGTTGCGCGCGATGCGCATCCCCATCTTCCCCCCCGCGCCGATCAATGCCACCGTCGTCGCCATCGTTTCCTCCTATCCCCTGATGAACCTGCGCACACACGCCACGCTCCGCCTCGCCCACACCTCCTCCAGCCACACCGTCTTCCGCACGCTCCCCCGGAACGGCGTCCACAGCTCGATGACCGCGCTGGACGGCCGCGCTCCCCGGGAGGAGAGCTTCCTGACCAGCCACGGGATGTCGAGCCGGCCCTGCCCCGCGGGCGCCCCGCGCACCGAGAACCCAAGCATGGTCCCCGCCCGCTCCACGACGAAGTCCTTGACGTGGAGACAGACCGTGTACCGCGCGAGCCGGTCCACCACCACCTTCGGCCCCTCCAGCGCACCGAACGAGTTCACGGTGTCGAGGCAGACGCCCGCGACCCTCGTTCCCAGCTTCCCCACGATCCACGCCAGCGTGGCGGAGTCGAACCGGTCGTGGTTCTCGAGCGCGATCCGGACCCCCGCGCGGCGGTAGGCGCCCAGGACCGGCCGGAGGGCGCGCACGACCTCGGCCGGGGACGGGCGCGACCGGCCCCGGTCGGTCACGGTCCGAACGATCGGGCTCCGGAACCTCGCCGCCAGCGCGAGGTGCCGGCGCATCCGGGCCGGGTCGATCCCGCGCGTCCCCACCTCGACCGTGATCCCGAGACGGCGGGACAGGCGCTCGAGCCGGTCCAGCTCCGGTTCCCTCATTGCCTCCAGCGGGAGGTTGTCGCAGATCTGGAGGACCCGTACGCGCAGGGCGGCCGCCTTCTCCAGCAGCTTCACCGCGGTCAGCGGCCGCGGCGGGGCGTGCCCCGGGATCCCGACCCCCCACGGCCACGTGAACGACCCGACGCCCAGCCGCATCAATCGCGGTCCAGGATCAGGACCCGGTCCGGCCGGTCGCCGGGCGGCGTGAACGTGCGCGGCCCGTCCGCCGGGTACCGGCCGATGGCCGAGTACCGGCCGTCCACGGGGCTGTACCAGCGCGCGACCGCCTTGCCGCCCCCGACGGCGGCCCTGAGATTGACCGTGACAGGCAGGGGCTGGGGCAGGTAGACGAGGGCTCCGTCGGCGTCACGGACGGCGCGGACATGGGTGGCGCCCTTCCCCGGATCGGAAACGAGCAGGCCCTGGTCGGGGACACGGGTGAGCTGTCGTCGCGACTCCACGAGCGCGCGCAGGTGCCGGACCTGGGTCCCGGCCGGCCGGTCTACCGCCTTGTGCCAGGGAATGATCTCGTCGCCGTTATTGACCGGCTCCCGTCCCTTGTCGTACATCTGCCAGATGTGGTGGTGGCCGTAGGTCACCCCGCATCCGCCGGCGAACACGGAGCGGTATAGCTGCTTGCGCACGTCGTGGTCCCGGAAGTACCCGTTGCGCGGGTCCCACTTGGGCCACGGGTTCACGGGGTGGTCCTCGTAATTGGGCTCGCCGTCGAGCGTGGGCTTGCGCGGCGTCAGGGTCAGGTCCCGCTCGATCCATTCCCACACCGGCACGTCATGCCCGCCGCCGTGGCCGGACTGCATCATGTTGAAGTCCAGCCACTCCTCGCCGTGCAGCCACTCGGAGGTCGAGTGTCCTCCCATCGGATGGTAGGTCTTGAGCGTTCGGCGCCCGGCCCCGGCGTCGATCCCGGCGGCCATGGCCCGCCAGAGCGGGCGGTAGTCGCGCCCCTCGTGGACCGGCGGGCGGTCGCCCCCGAGAATCCAGACGATGTTCGTGTCGTCCCGGTATCTCGCGCCCAGGAACCGGCCGTACGCGTTCGCGTTGCCCTCGTTGAAGACGACCGGGCCCGTCCCCCACTGCCCCTCGTTCACCTTGTCGCCCCAGGTGGGCAGGAGGCCGACGTAGAGCCCCTCCCGTGCGGCCGTGCGCATCACGTAATCCACGTGGCCGAAGTACCGGTCGTTGGGCCGGGTGGGGTCGTTGTCCCGGAGCGGCCGGTCGCCGTACCGGTTGGGCGTGTCCAGCCCGTCGAACTCGGCCAGCGCCACCGCCTGGATTACGTTGAAGCCCTGCCGCGACCGGTGCAAAAGGTACTTCGCCGCCTCGCGCCGGTCGAGCCGGTGGAACAGCTCCCAGGCCGTGTCCCCCATCCAGAAGAACGGCCGGCCCTTCTCCGTGACCAGGAACCGGCCAGCTCCCTCGACCTTGAGCCGCGCCATTCTCACGCCCGCATCTTCCCCCTTCGCCCGCCCGCCCCGCAAGGCCGCCGCCCGGCGACGGGACGACGACAGGGAAGGCTGCGCCGGCGGGCAACGCGGCACCCTGTTCCGCGCACCACCTCCATCCGGTCCTCTTCCGC
>Ga0315281_10004010_pt1 | contig 21475 bp, 19 predicted proteins | sample YL17G07_0_MG_FD_204540 | JGI IMG/M metagenome (GOLD analysis project Ga0315281, IMG submission 204540) | Sediment microbial communities from Yellowstone Lake, YNP, Wyoming, USA - YL17G07_0 | ecosystem: Environmental > Aquatic > Freshwater > Lake > Sediment | place: USA: Wyoming | collected...
GCACCCTCGCTCGTCGGCGCCGTGACCCTGCAGGTCGAGATATTCACGAACTACGGCCGCCCCAATGAGAAACGGAAGGCCATCACCCTTCGATTGACCGAGAAGAAAGAAGTCATCACCGTGGGCGAGATCGAATTCTGACCGATCCCGATTTTTCAGAGTCGGGATTCTCTCGTTCTGGACGACGCTTATTGCACAGGAATATTTTTTTAGCGCTGCGTGGGAAGAAGCGACGAGCGCCCGTTCTCCTCACAGGTTTTTTCTCGGAGCGAATACTTGGATTGTCCTTCCCCAATTTTTCTTCTATGGATATCGACTCAGTAAAAATGGCCAGATTCCTTTGGCATTGTGACAACTCAAAAGCAATATTGAGGTTAAGATTCCCTCAGGCTCCCCAATTCGCTTCTTTTTGAATCTATAATAGAGGAAGGTTTGATTCTGAGTCTTGCAAAGAAAATCGCGAAAGAATGGGACTAAGGCAGTTTCGTTATTGAATAAAACGGTGCCCTCATGACATTAAAAGCCGCCGAAGCCGCTTCCCGGTCCGCCGAATCCGCCGCCGAAGCGCGGATTGACGACATTGCTGTAAACCGAGCCAAAAGTGTAGCTGAAGCCGACGGACAGAGAATAGCTATATTCAGTTGCCAGCTCCGTCCGCCGCAGAAGCAGTTCTTCGATCGTGGCCGTGCCTTTCCGCAGGGCGAGCTGGTCATGAACAGCGGCATAACGGCCATCGATTGTCAGGGCTAATCCTTTCAAAATGCGCAGAGACAGATTGGCCGAAAATCTCAGCCTGTTATAGCTGAAATCCTTAAAATAATTGGACCCTTCGAGCGAGACTTCGACGTTTCCCCAGGGTTCGGACATGGAAAGAGTGACGGTGAGAATTTCGTTCAGCAGCTGATTTATTTTGTTGTTGTAGACGGTTTCTTCGATATATTCGGCGTAATTGTAGCCGATGCGGTAGAGAACGCGTAGCTGACGCCGGGTCGAGGCGGAATAAGGGAAGAAATTGTATTCAACGGCCGGCGCGACGGTAAATCCGAAATCGATATTGCTGTACGTCGAATGGTTAAGATTCAAAAAAGCACCCGCCGACCAGTGTTCTCCAAGGCTTTTGACATAGAGCCCATCAAAGGAGCTTGATTTTGCCGTGCTCGTTTCCTGATAGTGATAGCCTTCCTCTTCGTAATCGAACTTGCTCTCATCGAGGCTCGCCGAGAAACCCATGCGGATCCTGGATTCGGGAGTTACCCGGTTGATCGAGACGTTGCCGTTGAGCGATTTGTACTTTCGGGATTGTTCGCCGTTCAACCGGCCGCGCGCGCTGAAGCTGAAAACCCAGAAATTCCATTTATCGATGACCGCTGTCGGCTTCACTTTCCCGTCAATGCCTAAGGAGAGAATCTTGGAGATCGGCGTCCGCGCGGCATAAGGAGCCAGCCCGAGTTTCAGGATTTGGACCAATCCTTTGCGGATCTCATCCTCGGTCTCGGTGCGGTTCGAGTAAAATTTCAGCTCATTTTTCAAGTCTTCGTAGCTTTTCAGGCCGATGAAAGCGAGTGTGTATTCCCGGCCGCCTCCTCCCGTGCGCTGCTGCGTGATCAAAACATGCACGTCGGCTTCCTTGCGGTCCCGGACATAATTGACGAAGGTGATTTCCGTGCGGATATAATCGATGTCGAGGCGGGTGCCGTCGAGGAAGACTTTGGGCGCGGTTTTTTTCATTTCGTCGATATTCCGGCCGGCTTCTTTTTCTTGAGAAAAAATCAACGAAACGTCCAGAAGAAATGAGAGCGATAGGACGACAAGGACAAAGGCAGCTCGTTTTTTCACCGTCATTCTCCTTCCCGAATTCTATCCTGGTTCTTAGACAACGCTTCCGACGATAGGCTTCCAAATTTAAAAAAGTTCAAAATTTTGACTCAAAATTATACATTTTTTCTAAAATATTTGTAAATTTATTAGGAGACAAGGAGAATATCGGAAAAGATATAAAATTTTTAATCTTTTTATGAGATGTATTGACTAATGGCAGCAAATTTAATAGCTTTGAATAAATTAGCCGAGCGAGCCCGGATAACAAGTATAAATAAATGGAAAAGAAGCTAGATTGGAAAAGGATTGCGCTCTATGGATTGTTGGGGGGCTTCCTGGTCGTCCTGTCCTACGTGATTTACTTCGGCTGGGTCGAGCGAGACATGACCGATTTCCGCGTCGACTATAAAGCGGGGGAGAGAATCGTGCGGGGCGAAACGCTCTACCGGGTGGTCGACGGCCACCTGCAGTATAAATACGCGCCGATATCCGCGCTTGTCTATGCGGCGCTCGCTCTTCTTCCTCTGGCGACGGCCGAAGTCATCTGGCATTATCTGCAGCTTGTCGGTCTTTTCGCCGCGTTCTGGATTTCCTATAAATGCCTGCCGTCGGTCGAAAAAGGGAAATGGTTCGTCATCGGATTCGGATTTCTCATCCTGGCCAAATTCACCGGCCGGGAAATACAGCTCGGCCAGGTCAATATCCTGATCATTTTAATTTTGACCTTAATGCTCGCCGCGTTGAACGCGCGTCAGGAAACTGCGGCCGGCGTCTTGTGGGGAGTATCGCTCTTTTTTAAGCCTTATGCGCTGGCTTTTTTGCCCTATTTCATTCTGAAAAAATGGTTCAAGCCCATTGCGGCTGGCGCGGCGGTCGTCGCCATTGGGTTATTCATCCCGGCCTTTTACTTCGGCTTTCACGGCAATCTATTGGTTCTTCAGGAATGGGTGGGCACTCTATCCCAGTCTACGCCGGGCTTGCTGGCCGTCGCCGATAACGCCTCTTTATACGCTTTCCTGTGGAAGCTGTTCGCCGGGAATAATAAGCTGTTGTTCGATATGGCGTTTATCTTTCTGTTTGCGGCGATCGGAGGAGCCTTCCTCGGGATGATGGCCGTGGGGAAGAAGCGGGCCCTGGAAAAGCCGGAAACCTTGGAACTGGGATTCCTGTTTATCTGCATTCCGCTTTTTTCCCCGCTGGGCTGGTACTACAACTATCTCTATTCGATCCCGGCCGTCGTCCTGCTCCTCAACTATGTCAAGAAATTTCCGCCGGCCTGGAAGTATGCGCTGGTTGCCAATTTTATCGTCATCGGTGGAACGCTCAGGGAGATTATGGGAAAGACGCTTTTTCGTTTTTATAACCACAATTCGCTGATGGCGGTCAATTATCTCCTGGTTCTCGTTTTTCTATTCTATCTCAGACTCCGAGAGACTTCGAAAACCCAATTCTAGCCGTCTTCCGGAGCGCTTCTGTTCAGCCTGATTTTTATCGGGATTTATTTCTTTCCCAGCAGCTCGTCGACCAGCGGCTTGGCGTTATAAACTTTCAAGAGCGCTTCGATGATGCCCTGGCTGTGAACCATGACAGAGCGGTTCTGCTCATCGGAATAGACGAACCGGGCGGGAAGCGACTGAATGTTTCCATCGAAGAGCACACCGGAAAATTCCGCCTTGCGGTTGATCACGGGAGAACCGGAGTTCCCGCCGATAGAGTCGCAAGTGGCCACAAAGTTGAGCGGCGTGTCCAGCTTGAGCGCGGCTTTCGCCTTGAAGAAGCTGGCCGGCAGGTCGTAAGGCGGCTTGTTTCCGAACTTCGCCGACCGCTCATAGAGTCCTTTGAAGGCCGTAGAGTAAGGGATTTTCTTGCCGTTTTCCATGTAGCTCTTGACGGCGCCGAAGCTGAGCCGGAGCGTGGATGTCGCGTCCGGCGGGATGGATGTCCCCTTGAGCTTGAACAGGGCGTTGGCGATGAGGGCTCCGTTCTTCGTTTCGATGGAGTCGACTTCGATTTCATATTTTTTACGCAGCCCGCGGGCGATGGGATCCATGAGCAGGGCCAGCTTGATCATCGGGTCGTCGGAGAGATAGACGACGTCCAGCCCGCCTTCGAGATATTTTTTGCGGACCTCGACGTCTTTGAGCTTGGTGCCCGTGACCAGCTCTTTGGCGACATCTTCGGCCAGGCGGCCGCTGAACAGCCATTTGACTTCCTGATAATTGCCGAATTCTTTCTGGAGCTGAATGAGCGAATCGGTCAGATTAAAGATTTCAAGTTCGTTGTAAATCGGCGTCGCGGCGAGCATTCTGCGGTTGATCGAGGCGAGCGCCGCATCCCGATATTCGCGCAGCCGCTGGTCGTTAGACTTGGATTTCTCCGCGGCCAGGCGGACCAGCGTCCGGGCCATATTGAAATAGGACGTGCTGAATCCGGCGCCTCCCTCAAAAAATCTGTATGCTTTGTAAAATCCCGCAAATTTTTTCTCTGCGTCCGCGATCTCATCCCAGGCTTTGCCGAATTCATTTTCCATGGCTGGATCTTTTTTGATCGCTTCGCGCAGGGCCTTCTCTTCGTTCGCTTTTTTCTCCATCAGCTTTTTGTCCAGGAGGCCGGACTGATAACCGATGGTCGCCTTTAGGCTGTTTTCGATGCCGAAGAGAGGGCCTTGGGCTTGGCGGGCGGATTCGGCTCCGCGCTTGCTGAACTCGTGAAGAAGGGCGCGGCGGCGCCCATAGCTGGCGATCGTGAACGGATAGCTCACGTCCCGCTGGAATTCCATCTGGGCCAATGTCAGAAGCCGTCCCGTCGATCCGGGGTTTCCGGAGGCGAAAACGAGGTCGCCTTCTTTGAGGCCGGCCGTGTTCCATTTGAGATAGTGAGTGGAATTTAAAGGTTTGTCGTTTTCGTAGATCCGGAACAATGAGATGTCCAGGTCGTAGCGGGGATAGGTGAAATTATCTGGGTCGCCTCCGAAGAAGGCGGCAGCGTATTCGACGCCAAAGACCAGCCGGACGTCGGTGTAGACTTTGTATTTATAAAGGTGGTACATTCCTCCCGAATAGAGGTTGACGACGGTCGAGCGGAGGCCGGTTTTTTCCGTGCTCTCTTTTTCGAGGGCGGCGATGACTTTGTCCCTGGCCTCAGAAGCCTGGGCGGGCGTCATGTCCGGCTTTTCGGCGGCCTTCACTTTCGCCGTGACATCCTCGATTTCCTGCAAAACCTGGAGTTCCAGGCCGGGACATTTGAGCTCTTCAGCCCGCGTCCGGGCATAGAAGCCGGTTTTCATCAAGTCCCGGTCTTTGGTGCTTAAGTTTTGGATTGCTCCCTGGCCGACGTGGTGGTTGGTGAGAACGAGCCCTTCGGGGGAGACGAACGAGCCCGATGCTCCGCCGAAGCGAACCGACGCCAATTGGACATGCTGCAGCCATTCGGTCGTGATGTTAAAATCGTATTTGGCTTTCAGGATGTTGGCCGGCGGCATGTTGAACAGCCACATGCCCTCGTCGGCATAGATGGGAACGAAAAGGGAAAGGACAAGAGTGAATGCAAAAAGTTTAGTTCTTAGATGCTTCATGATACCTCCTGTTGGAAAAAATATCCTACCATATTCCGCGCCGAAATAGAATGGGAGAGTTCTCGATTTTCGCTGGACATTGGCGTATGATGGAATCTATGAAATTGAGGATTATTCTCATATTTGACCTTACAGAAAATTGAGCGGGATGGAAAACATATGATGCAATTGATTCATGCGCCTCGGGGGAAGTCCTTGAGGATCGTCGATGTCGCTGGCGGAGAAAGCGTCCGGCGAAGGCTTTTTTCTTTAGGATTTCATAACGGTGATGAGATCGAACTCACCGGCCAGGGCATCCTGCGAGGGCCGCTGCTGATTAAGAACATTCAATCAGACGTCACGGTTGCCCTCGGTCGGGGCATTGCCCAAAAGATTTTCGTGGAAGTCAGCGATGGAAGTGAATAATGCGCCGGTCGTCATTTTCATCGGTCAGCCCAATTGCGGCAAGAGTACTCTTTTTAACGCCATAGCGGGGCACAAGGCCCAGACCTCCAATTTTCCGGGAACCACGGTCAAACATACGCACAGCTTAGCGAACATCGGCGGTCGCTTCCTCAACATCATCGATCTTCCGGGCACATATTCGCTCCACCCTTCAGACCCGGCCGAAAAAGTAGCCCTGAGACATTTGTTCCTGGAGAAGCCTGATATCATCATTAATGTCGTCGATGCCTCAATACTGGGCAGGAGCCTCGAGTTGACCCTGGAGCTCATTGAAATGGATATCCCCATGGTGGTCGCGCTCAACATGATCGATCTGGCTGAAAAAAAAGGGATTATCATCGATCTGGAAAGACTTGAAGAACGGCTCGGCGTACCGGTAATTCGGACCATCGCCGCCCACGGTCGGGGGGTCAAAGAGCTTCTCGACGCGACATTTCGATGTATGGACGTGAAATGCCAGGGAACGAAGCTTAGTTGGTCGGGCGACGTCGAAAAGGAAATCCGGGCGTTGACCAGCCTCATTCCCACGGATTTCCCGTGCGTGGCGAATCGGCGGTTCACGGCCATACAAATGATTGAATCCGGACATCTGTTCTGCAGCGAATTCATGGAAGATATAAATCCCCCGCTGAAGAAAGCCATGGACCGAGTGCGGCATGAGCTTTCGGCCAAACGCGGTTTGCCGGCTTACGAAGTGATCGCCGCCGAGCGACATCATCTTGCCCAAAAAATTTTCGAAGAATGCGGCCGGGTGAAAAGAAGGGCTCGACGAAGCCTGGCCGAGCGCGTCGACGATATTATTATGCATCCATTCCTGGGATATCCGATCCTCATTCTGGTCTTGCTCGGCCTCTTCTTCCTTATTTTTAAAATCGGAAGCCCGCTGGAGAATCTCCTTCTGAAGCCGTTCGCCAATTTGAAAGTCATTCTTGAATCGCGGATCGGAAGCAAGCTGCTTTTTTATCTAGCCGAAGGCCTCCTCCAGGGGATTGGCGGCGGCCTGGCCATCGTCCTGCCATATTTCATCCCGCTCCTGTTTGTCATGGCCTTGCTGGAAGATATCGGCTACCTGGCCCGGGCCGGATTTTTGCTCGACACGTTCATGCACCGGATCGGCCTTCACGGCAAGTCCGTTTCTCCTTTCATCCTGGGATTCGGCTGCAATGTCCCCGCCATTGTCTCGACGCGCATCCTGGAATCGAAACGGGACAGGATTTTGACGTCGCTCCTGATTCCTTTTATCCCCTGCTCGGCGCGAACGACGATCATCCTGGCCCTGGTGGCGTTTTTTCTGGGACCTTACTGGGCGCTCGGGTTCTATGTTTTTAACATCTTGTTGGTGGCGGTCCTGGGCCGGGTTCTGAGTTTGTTTTTCAAGACGTCATCGCCCGGGCTCATCTTGGAAATTCCCAGCCTTAAAATTCCAAGCCCGAAGAACGTTGCGCTGAAAATATATTTCCAGATCAAATCATTCGTCCGATTCGCCTGGCCGCTCTTGATTGTCGGAAGTCTCGTCCTGGGTTTGATTCAGTCTCTGCACTGGGATGCAATTATTAACGCGGCTCTCTCGCCTCTTGTCGTTAGTGTCCTCGGCCTCCCGAGACAACTCGGCGTGACGATGGTCTTCGGCTTTCTGCGGAAGGAATTGTCCATGCTGATGATGCTCCAGGCGCTGGGCGTTAATTATCAAAGCCTACTGACCGCGATCAGCCGCGATCAAATCATTGTCTTCACGGTTTTCGTCATGTTTTTTATCCCGTGTCTCTCGACCTTCGCCATTCTCTGGAAAGAAGTAGGCAAAAAAATCGCCTTCCTGTCCGCTGCTTTGAGTGTTTTCGTGGCGACGGTTGTGAGTTTCCTTGTCCGCCTGCTCATTTAAATATGAATCGAAATTAAAAATTTTCTTGGTCTTCGTCGTTTAATCTTTTTCCAGGATGACGAAGGCCATCGCAAATTCGGCGACATGGGAAAGGGAGATGTGGATTCGATTAAAGCCGAAATTCTCCTTGGCATGAATCACGAGCCGAGGCTGGCCCGAAGGCAGATTCACGACTTCGACGTCGGCCCAGCCGATGCGTTTTCCAATGGCCTTAAAAAAAGCTTCCTTGGCGGCGAAGCGGGCGGCTAAGTGCTGGAACCGGCTTTTTTTGCCTGAGCTGTAATCGACTTCATTTTTCGTGTAAATTCTGTCCGTAAACCTCGGGTTTCTCTCGATCGCTTTTTGGACACGGTCAACATCGATGATGTCGATTCCGACGCCGATGATCATGTTAGCTCCTTGTTTAAGAGCATTTTTTTATTCAAAGCTTCGTTTCATCCGTCGCTGTCGATGAAAGGAAATCGCGAACCGGTGGGCTTCATCCCGGATGCGTTGAAAAAGCTTCAACGCGGCCGAGGTTCGGTCGAGCCGGAGTCCTTCTTTGCGCGACGGCACGAAGATCATTTCTTCTTTTTTAGCGAGGGAAGCCACGGGCAGCTTGCTAAGCCCCAACTCCGCCAACACCCTCCGGGCCGTGCTCAGCTGCGGTTTTCCGCCGTCCACCAAAACCAAATCCGGCAAGGGCCGTTTTTCTTCAAGAAGCCGGCGATAGCGCCGGCGGATCACTTCTTCCAAGCTGGCGACGTCATTCGGCCCCTCAACGGTTTTGATTTTATATTTTCGATATCCGTCTTTAAAAGGCCGGCCGTTTTCAAAAGTGACCAGCGATGCGACCGTCTCCGTCCCGAACGTGTTGGATACGTCAAAGCCTTCGATGCGCACGGGCAAAGATTTTAAACACAGGATTTTTTTAATCTCCGCGAGCGGCGACAGCCCGTCCGCCTTTTTTTCGAGAAGAATCTCGGCGTTCCTGACCGCCAATTCAACTAAGTCTTTATTCTTGCCGCGGGTCGGGACGAGGATTTCGATCTTATTTTTGGCCCGGCCCGACGTTTCGGTCATGAGCTCCTGCTCGCTCGATGGCCGGAAGGGGAGGAGTATTTTTTTCGGGATGCTGCGCTCGGCATAAAAAGCCATCAAAAAATCGCGGAGGATGTCGGCGTCCTTTTTATCCGGGTCCTCTTCATAAAATATTTCCTGGGACTCCCTGACCTTGCCCTTCCTCATGAAAAAGACATAGACGGCCTGATAACGATTTTCCCGCGCATGTCCGAAAATATCCTGGTTTTCGAGGCGGATCGAGATCAACTTCGGCTTAACTTTGATATGTTCGATCGTCCGCAGGATGTCGCGCCAGCGGGCGGCTTCCTCATAGGCCTGGCTGTCGGCGGCTTTTTTCATCTTTTCCTTGAGGGCGATCGCCAGCTTTTCAGTTTTTCCTTCTAAAAACAAGAGGGCGTTTTCGACTCTTTCCCGATAGTCAGGCTCGGTCACATATCCGATGCACGGCGCAGAGCAGAGCTTGAGGTCGTATTCCAGGCACGGCCTTTTTCTCTTTCCCGGCACGGCCTCATCGCAATTGCGGATGCCGAAAAATTTACTGACCAGATGGATGGTTCGGCGGGCTTCATGAGCCGGGCTGAACGGGCCGAAGTATTTGGCCCCGACGCCTTCGACCTTGCGGCTGAAATAAATTCCCGGGAAGCGCTCCTTGATCGTCAGCTTGAGATAGGGAAAACTTTTATCGTCCTTCAGCCGCAGGTTGAATTTCGGTTGGTAGCGCTGAATGAAATTATTTTCGAGGAAAGCGGCTTCGCGCTCGGAATCCGTCAGGATGTAGTCGATGTCATCGGTCTCGGCTAGGATGTTGCGGACCTTCAGGTCGTCCGTGGGCTGAAAATATGATTTCACTCGTTCCTTGAGAAGGTGAGCCTTGCCGATGTAGATGACAGCGCCTTTGGCGTTTTTAAAAAAATAGATGCCGGGCTTTTGGGGAAGAGCCGCAATCTTTTGTTTAAGCCGATCTTCCATTGTCAATACGTGTTCCTTTCTCTCACAGGTCCAGCTCCAGTTCGCGTTTTTTCAGCTTCGCGATCTCGTCTCGCAGCTTGGCCGCCTTTTCAAATTCCAGGTTTTTGGCGGCCTCCTTCATCCACTTCTCAAGCTGCTCGATCTTCTGCTTTCTTTTTTGCGGCGACATATAAAATTCCTTATCTTCGGCGATTCTGGTGTAGTCCAGATAATCCCGCTCGTAAACGCTGGTCAGGACTTCGTCGATTTTTTTCTGAATGGATTGGGGCGTAATGGCGTTGGCGCGGTTGTAGTCCTGCTGAATCCGCCGCCGCCGGCTGGTCTCGGCGAGCGCTGCCTTTATGGAATCGGTGACCACCTCCGCGTAGAGGATTGCCCGGCCGTTGACGTTCCTGGCCGCCCTGCCGAACGTCTGGATCAGCGAGGTCGACGACCGGAGAAAGCCTTCCTTGTCGGCGTCCAGGACGGCCACGAGCGAGACTTCGGGAAGGTCCAATCCCTCGCGCAGGAGATTTATGCCGATCAGGGCGTCAAACATCCCTTTCCGCAGGTCGCGCAATATTTTCACCCTGTCGAGAGTTTCGATCTCGGAATGGAGGTAGCGGACGCGAAGTCCAAGCTCATGATAGTGGCGGGTCAGGTCCTCGGCCATTTTTTTGGTCAAGGTCGTGACCAGAGTCCGTTCGTTATTTTCCGCCCGGGCCAGGATTTCTTTCCTCAGGTCGTCCACCTGGCCTTGGACGGGCCGGATCTCGATCTCCGGATCGATCAGGCCCGTAGGCCGGATGATCTGCTCCGCGACTTTTCCCCGCGATTTTTTAAGCTCGTAAGGCGCCGGGGTCGCCGAAACATAAAGGACCTGGCCGACCCGATTTTCAAATTCCTGAAAATTGAGCGGCCGGTTGTCGAGGGCCGAGGGCAGACGAAAACCATGGTCGATGAGCGCCTGCTTTCTCGACCGGTCGCCGTGGTACATGCCGCCGATTTGCGGGACCGTGACGTGCGATTCATCGATGATCGTTAAAAAATCGCGCGGAAAATAGTCGAGCAGAGTGTAGGGCGGTTCGCCGGGCGTTCGCTGGCTGAGATAGAGCGAATAATTTTCGATGCCCGGGCAATGGCCGAATTCCCTGAGCATGTCCAGGTCATAGAGCGTCCGTTCCTCAAGGCGCTCGGCTTCGATGATTTTACCCTGGCTTTTAAAAAAGGCGGCGCGCTCCTCGAGCTCTTGTTCAATGCCGCGGACGGCGAGGTCGAGGATATCCTGAGGGGTGGAGAAAAACGTCCGCGGATGGATGATGATTTTATCGAAGTCTTCGAAGGTGCGGCCGAGCAGCGGGTCGATGGACGAAATCTTTTTTATCCGGTCTTCATCGAGCTCGACCCGGAAAGCGAAATCCTCGTAAGAGGGAAAGATCTCGACGATGTCCCCCCGGACCCGGAAGCCGCCCCTTTTAAAATCGCCCTCCTGCCGCTCATATTGGATTTCGACTAATTTGTTGAGGATCTGTTTTCGACTGATTTTTTGACCAGCGGCCAAGCCGAAGCTCATGGCATAGTAGGTCTCCGGAGCGCCGATGCCGTAAATACAAGATACTGAAGCGACGATGATGACATCGCGCCGGGCGAAAAGCGAGTTCGTGGCGCACAGCCGCATCCGGTCGATTTCATCGTTGATCGTGGCTTCTTTGGCGATGTATGTGTTGGAAGCGGGGATGTAAGCCTCGGGCTGGTAATAATCGTAATAGGAAACGAAATATTCCACGGCGTTGCGGGGGAAGAAGCGCCGGAATTCCTGATAGAGCTGGGCGGCGAGGGTTTTATTGTGCGAGATCACGAGCACGGAACGGCCGGCCTTTTCAATGACATTGGCCATGGTGAAGGTTTTTCCCGAGCCCGTAACGCCCATCAGGACCTGGTGGCTGAGACCGGCGTCCAGGCCCCCGCTGAGCTCTTGGATGGCCTTGATTTGGTCGCCCTTGGGGACGAATTCCGACTGGAGCTTGAAGGAGTTCATCGGCCCCATTATAACAAAAAAGAAAAATTCACAAGCCATACCAAAATATATGGAGATTTTTACGGGGATAGGCGAAAATCAATGGGGGTCGGGCTTAGAAGCGCGGCCTTTTTCCATTTTAATGGCGCCTTTGAAGTGGGCGCCGTCTTGAATGGAAATTTTCGAGGCGGTGATATCACCGCTCATTTGGGCTTCGGACGAGAGAAAGACTCTGTTGGAAGCGCAGATCGAGCCCGTCAGTTGCCCGTAAAGTGAAACATTTCTGGCCTCGATGCTCGCCTCGACATGGGCGTCTTTATCGATATAAAGGCTGTGATTTTTCAAACGGATCGTGCCTTTAAACGTCCCTTTAACCAAAAAATCTTCTTCGGCGGTCAATTCTCCGCTGCAGACAAAGGTGGGGCCCAAGCCGGCGATATTTTCTGGGAACGCTTCGATCTCCGGTTCGATTTTTTCTATGTCTTCGATTTTCGGCATCGGCGCTCTCTTTTCTCCAAATATTTAGGCTCGATTATAAATTTCTCGCCCGGCCAATGTCAATCAAGAGTTGTTATGTTTGTTTGACTTCCCCTGGAGCCTGTGCTATTTCTCTGTCTTCTTTTTTTAATTCGAAAAAAAGAGGAGGGCGGTCATGCAGGCGATCGGGCTCCATGTCGTCGATTGGTTCATCATCCTTTTTTATTTCGCCTTCATCATCGGCATTGGCTTTTATTTAAAAAGGTACACGAAAAGCGCGGATGATTTCTTCCTCGCCGGCCGGAGAAACAGCTCGTGGGTGGCGGGACTGGCGTTTTTATCGGCCAACCTGGGCGCCCTCGAACTCCTCGGGATGACGGGCAACACTTATAAATACGGAATGTATGTAGCCCATTTCTACTGGATCGGCGCCATCCCGGCCATGCTCTTTCTCGGCATTTTCATGATGCCCTTCTACTATAGCAGCCGGATCAAGTCCGTGCCCGGCTATCTGAAGCTGCGGTTCGATGAAAAGACTCGCGTGCTCAACGGTTTTTCCTTCGCCATTATGACGCTGCTCGTCTCGGGCATCAACCTCTATGCCATGGCCCTGGTCCTCCATACGTTTTTAGGCTGGAACTGGGACGTGAGCATGTGGGCCTCGGCCGTCACCGTGGCCGTTTATGTCACGCTCAGCGGGCTGATGTCGGCCATTTTCACCGAAATCATCCAGTTTTTCCTGATTTGGTTCGGTCTGTTCCTCGTCTCTGTGCTGGGAATCGTCGAGGTCGGAAGCTTCGGCGAAATCATGAGGCGTGTGCCGGAGGCCTTTTCCAAGCTGTGGTCCACGTCGGCTGATCCCACACAGAACGGGATGCTCATCTCCTGGGGAGGGATCGTCCTCGGGCTGGGATTTGTCCTATCCTTCGGCTATTGGACGACGGACTTTCTCGTGGTTCAGAGAGCTTTTTCGGCGAAAAATTTGCGGTCGGCGCGCCTGACGCCGATTATTGCTTCATTCTTTAAGATGGCCGTTCCGTTTATCGTCATCGTCGCCGGCCTGATCGCCCTCGTCCTGGCGAAAGATCCTAATTCCGGATTCGCCTTGATGAGCGACGCCGGGAAAACCAACTATGATTCGGCGCTGCCGATGCTCATTGCCCGCTATTTTCCGCGAGGTCTGGTCGGGCTGGGCATCACCGCGCTTTTGGCAGGATTCATGGCCGGCCAGGCCGGCAATATCAGCGCCTTTAACACGGTCTGGACTTACGATATTTACCAGTCGGTCATCAACAAGAAAGCCTCGCCCAAGAATCTTTTATGGATGGGCCGCATGGCCACGATCGTCGGGATCTTCATCAGCGTGCTGACGGCCTACTGGGCCAAAAGCATGCCGACTATCATGGATTATATGCAGGCCATCTTTTCTTGGGTCAACGCGCCGCTCTTCGCGACGATGCTCCTGGGCATGTTTGTCAAGTGGATCACACCCGACGGCGCATTCTGGGGGCTCGTCGCGGGCATGGGTTCCTCGATCACCATGTATCTCGCCGTGAAGTTCCAATGGATTTCCATGAGCGCGATCACGCTCTCCAAGGTCGCCAGCGATATGGCGGCCAATTTCTGGAGAGCCTGGTGGGCCTGGCTGATCTGCTTCGTCGTCACGATCGTCGTCAGCCTCTTTACGGAGAAAAAGCCCGCTGCGGAACTCGTCGGCCTGGTCAAGGGATTGACCAAGGAAACGGCGTTTGAACCCGTGCCCTGGTTCAAGAAGCCGGCGTTTTACGCGGTCCTGTCGCTCATCGTCTTCATCCTGCTCAACATTTATTTTTGGTGAGGAGGGACAAGATCCATGGCTGAGAACGTTAAAAAAATGAAGCCGATCTGGTTTTTTGTCGGACTCGTGCTTTTAATCATGGGCGGCGCGATTTTGGCGGCGGGCCTCTACGGCCTGGTCGCGCACGTCGAGTCGAATAAAGTGCTGGCCCGCCTTCACCCCGATATCTGGTGGGGCGGGCTCATGGTCGTCGTCGGCCTCGTTTTTATCCTAGCGAACAAGAATGTCACCGTTGAATAAGAAAAATCTCACTAAGCCCGAGGGCAGAGCGGCGCAAAAGGTTGTAGCCAAGTTCAAGGAGCTGTTCAATGAAAAACCGCTGCTCGTCAGGTCGCCGGGCCGGATCAACCTCATCGGCGAGCACACCGACTACAATGAAGGCTTTGTCCTTCCGGCGGCCGTGGACAGGGCCATTTATTTCGCCGCGGCCCCCAGCGCGGCCGGAACATGCTCGCTCTGCGCCCCCGATTTGGGCCAAAGCCACGAGTTCGATCTCAAGAATTTAGCCAAAAGCGACAAGGGCTGGCCGAATTACTTGATGGGGGTCGTCGACCAGCTCCAGAAAGCGGGCTGCCGACTTGGAGGTTTCAACTGCGTCTTCGGCGGAGACATTCCCATCGGCTCGGGCATGTCGTCGTCGGCCGCGATCGAAGCCGGTCTGGCGTTTGTCCTCAATAAGATCTTCGACCTGGGCCTGGACCCGCTGCGGCTCGTCAAGCTCGCGCAAAAAGCCGAGAACGAATTCGTCGGTGTGCGCTGCGGCATCATGGACCAGTTCATCAACATCTTCGGCCGCCCCAAATCCGTGCTCAGGTTAGACTGCCGCAGCCTGGAATATCGCTATTTTCCGTTCGAGCGAGAGGATTTACGCATCGTCCTCTGCGACACCCTGGTCAAGCGGGAGCTGGCCTCCTCCGAATATAATATTCGCCGGCGCCAATGCGAAACCGGAGCCAAGCTTTTATCGAAATATGATCCCTCCGTCAAAAGCCTCAGGGATGTGTCTCTGCCGATGCTGAGAGTTCACCGCAACGAATTCGATCCGATTGTCTATAGACGCTGCGATTATGTCGTTCGTGAAAATCTCCGGGTGGAGGAAGCCTGCGCCGACCTCGAAAAGAATGATTTCGCGGCCTTCGGCCAACGCATGAACGCCTCTCATGATGGTCTGCGCGACGACTATGAAGTCAGTTGCCGCGAGCTCGATGTTCTTGTCGAAGCGGCGCACTCGGTCAAAGGCGTTCTCGGGGCGCGGATGATGGGCGCCGGCTTCGGCGGCTGCACGATCAATCTTGTCGAGGAACAGGCCGTCGAATCTTTAAAAGAAAAGGTCGGGCGTGCTTATCAGAATCAATTCGGCAAAAGACCGAGATTCTACATCAGCAGCTTGAGATCAGGAACCGCGATCATCGAGAATTAATATCAACGCATTAATAAAAGTGACATCCCCGTTCGGGCGGCGCTTAGGCCGTCCTCAAGCCCCCGTAGCTAAGTTCGGAGCCGTTTCCCAGGTCTCTATATTATCGGTATTCACCCACCCTACCCTCCCTCTAAAAAGGGAGGGCCCCTGAAAATCGTCAACGGCTCCGGGGGTCGGAGGGGGGCCCCGTCGGCTTTTCCGGCGGGGGGAACCGACGGGACTGGTTCCTCGGGGTCCGGGGGCTACGGACGGCCTAAGCGCCGCCTCTAGGTTGTCACCTTATTTATTGCGTTCATATTAGGTGATATTCATAAGAAAAAGAAGAGAGATTATGAAAGATGTGTCCCCGTCTCCATCTGTATATTTGTTTCGATGTTGACAAGGGGAGCGATTCCGTTTACATTTTATTTCCGTTAAACGGAAGATCGCTTTTCGGCCGGATTTACAGGGAGAAAGAGCGGGTATAACTCAACGGTAGAGTACGAGCTTCCCAAGCTCGGAGTTGCGGGTTCGAATCCCGTTGCCCGCTCTTTCTCCCCGACATTATTATTGAGAACCAATCGGCCTCAGGCCTATGAGATGTCAGAAGTGAAGGTTTGACCCCGAACGCGTGTCCCCATGAAAGAATGGATGCTGATCGTCGAGCCCGAGCCGCTCAAAGGCTCGCGGAATATGGCCGTCGATGAGTATTTGTTTAGGCAGCTTAAGAGCCGTCCCCGTACATTCTTGCGGTTCTATCAATGGCAACGGCCGACGGCGTCCCTGGGCTATTCGCAAAAGACCGAGAAGGTCATCGACCTCGAATTCTGTCGGCGAAACGGCATCGATGTCGTGAGGCGCATCACGGGCGGAAAACTCGTCCTCCATCATCAGGAAATTACATACTCGGTCTCCTCTTCGGACGCGTCCGCATTCACATCGACGCTCGGCGGCTCTTATCGGTTGATCTCTCAGGCGTTGGTAAAAGGCCTGGAAAACATGGGATTACAAGCGACGCTGGCCGAAAAGACCCCCGCGTTTTACGCCCGGGGAACGCTTCCCTGTTTTTCGCATCCCGCGCGGGATGAAATCGAAGTCGATGGAAAAAAAATCGCGGGAAGCGCGCAGAAGAGAACCGGACCCATATTTCTGCAGCATGGATCCATCCCTCTCGCTCATGATGAAACGCTTCTGAAGTCGGTTTCGCTTTTAAAGAACGAGCCGGCCGATATCCGCATGACGTCCCTCAGCGAAGCCCTGGGCCGCGCCGTCGATTTTCGCTGGGCCGTGGAGCGGCTGATTAAGGGATTTCGGGAATTTTTTGGAGTTCGATTCGAAGAAATGGAATTGAATCCTCCGGATTGGAAGAAAATACAAGAAATTCAGGTTTGCAAGTATGAAAACAAAGAATGGACGCTGAATGGCTTTGCCTCAACAGAGGATAAAAACTGCCCGGTTGATTTTTAAAATCTCCGGTGATAAGATCAATTTGCATAAAGAAGCGCGCCGTCGATGAATGAAGTTGAAGAACTCCTGAAGCTGGATGTTAAAGACCTCCCTGCCTTGAAGTCTATGGTGCTGGATGACCTGCACCGGAAAGTCGAAAATAATTTGTATTTGGAGCTCGGCACCGGCGCCGTGCTCTACCTTCTGTCGCCGTCTTATTCGGCGCTCAACCCGACGCCCAACGAAGCCATCAGCGAGCTCGTCACCAAAAAGGAGCCTCTCCTCGACTACCTCAAAGAGGCCATCATCCAGAACCTGGCCTTTTATTCCGTGCTGCTCGACGTCAACAGCTATTTCATCGAGCAGAACAATTTCCTCGTTTTAGCCCGCTTGCGCGAAAAAGACTCCGGAGGTCGGCGGTATGAAATCAAGTTCTATACCCATTCTCCCCAAGAGTTGATGACACATTATGAGGACAAGATCTACATCGGCCGCGATTTCCTCGACCTTTTCAATTTCAAGCGGAAATATTTCGGCATCCGGGAGTTCATCGCCTCCTTGAAAGACCAGAGTGATAAGCTCATGGACCGCGCCGATGAGAAGCTCAAGAAGCCGCTGGAATATAAATCCTTCTTCCAGGAGATCAAGGAGTCCGTGAGCGAGCTCAATTCCGAGTGCCGTGCCATCCTGGAATCGCTCCCGCTCTATCTCGATTTCGTTAAGCTTGGTGAGCGGGATCTCATCGATATCAACGCGCAGTACCGGGCGATCAACCATTATCTCATCGAGCTCCATGATGAAGTGGGTGAATTCGAGAATTTGTTGCGATTTAAAATGGAGATCGACTTCGTCCGCTATGTCACCAAATATAAGAAGGACATCACGAATCTAATTTCCTATTTCAACATCAAGATCAACGGCTGCTTGGCGCAGAAGATTTATCACTTCAAAGCCAAACATCAGTCATAAAAAATTAGCAGACACATACCGAATTCACAATCCAGGGGGAGCCATCTGCTGGAATTTAGAGAATTCGGTATGTATCTTCGAATTTTTCGTATTTGTTTTTAAGTCGTCCTGGTCGTCCGGGTGTTTTCCTCGACCCTAATGTCTCCATAGGATGTCGATAGTTTGATCGAAGGTTTGTTTTTTTCGTCGAGAAAGGCTTTGGTCACGGATAGGCCGTTGGTCTCTTCAAGAGCAGGCTTCTCAGAGAGTTGCCATTTGATGGTGCCGGATTTCGCCTGACCTTCAAAAGGAAATTTCCCGCCGACGGGCCAGACAAGGTGGATATTGGCGTATGACGCCTGAACATCGACTGGACCGGTCAAAGATTCCGGCTCCAGCCTCAGGTCGCCGTGCGTCAGCAAAACCGTTGTTTTCCCGGTGAACCCGATAAGCTCCACGTTCTGATACGAGGAAGAGATCCAGATGTCCTCCGCCAGAATGGACTTGGCCTGGACTGCGACATCTTTGCCCTCCACCTTGAAATTTCCTTGGACATTCTCGGCGTGAATCCGGCCGTATTCGTTCGATATCTCCAGCGTGCCTTTGACGCCGGCCGCTTCCACATCGCCGTGGTGGTTGCGGATTTTTGTCGGGCCGACATCCGAGAGCTTTACGGTTTCATAGGAGCTCGTGATTTCCACATCGCTCTTCAAATCCTGTCCGAAGACTTCCGTGTGTCTGCCGTCGATCTTGACTTTCCGGCCCGCATGCTCAAGATGGATCGTCCCGTATTGGTGATCGACGGCGAGATCGCCCTGGATGTTGATGACCGTGACATCGGAATGGGGGCTGGTGATCCGGCAGCCGGCTTGGACATTGCTCACGTCGACGTTCTCATAGCTGTTCTGAATGATGAGCTCCCCCGAGACATCCGCGGCGGAGACCTGTCCGTGCGGATTCGTGATATCCGTCTTCCCGGTTTTCGCGGTCTTCGCCGGGCCGTAGGAATTTTTAACCAGAACATTCATGCCGGCCGGAACGGTGATCTTGAATTCGGTTTCAAATGGCTTTTTCTTGAAATCATCCCGGTTCGTGGAAATGATCAGTCGTGGGTCCTCTCTGTTGACGGCCATTTTCAGCCTGTCCGCGATCTTTTGAGCGTCTTCCTTGGTGCGGCGCCAGATTCTTTTTTTGAGCGAAATCGTGATCTTATCCGTTTCGGCGCCGTGAATTTCCACGCTGCCGCGGGCATTGATCACTTGCACTTCCGAGGGGAGGGGAGCGGCGATGTCCCGGGATTCGTCGAACGTGAATTCATCATAGTTCGAAAAAAAGAAGCCCCTCCGGCCGAACTCGTCGAACTTCAGATCGATCTTTCCGGTCTTGGCGTAATAGAAGAGAATCCCCGCAGCAATGATCAAAATCGCGAGGAGGATTTCTCTGGCTTTCATGGCTTGCCCTGCGGAGCCGCGGTGGTGTCCTTGCGTTCGGATTTTTCTTTCAGACCGTTAAAGAGCTTTAGGGCTCCCCAGATGATCAAAATGATTGGCCACAGCTTCCAGGTGTAGTCCCAGACGTCGATGCCGTAATTTTCGAGCATGAAGATCGCCCCGACGACGATCAGGATGACTCCCCAAATCAATGGGTCTTTTCTGCGATGTCGTGCCATTGGATCCTCCTTGATCAGGCGTTTTTCTTGGAAAAATAATCGGCGATCATCTTCAGGCCGATGACGATGACGATGACCGGCCAGAAGTCGAAGATGCGGTCATAGTCGATGATCTCAAAGTTGGCCAGAAGAAAGATCGCGCCCAAAGCCATGAGGACGATGCCCCAGAAAACCGAGCCCGAAGAGGCGGGCTTGGCGGCCGCCGGGGCGGGGGCGCCGGAGGCGGACGGCGCTTTGTCCGCGCCGTTTTCTTGAAGGGCAAGGCGATTGATGTTTTTGGCCGACTGGATGGCTTCGATGAGCTGGAAAAAGTAAAAGCCGCCGAGCAGGATGCCCAAGAACGGCTGGCCGCGGCCGTGGGTCTGCATCGTGACCAAACCGGCGAAGATGATGATGAACAGCACTCCTTTCATATACTCGCCGTTATAGAGCGCGCCGGCGCCGGGGAAAAATCCCGACAGGATGCCGGCGGCCGCGGGCGACTTGTACGGCCTTCTTTGAAAACTATTTTTTCCGTTCATGTGATTCCTCCGAATCTATGAAAATTAGTCCGCGCTCTTGCCCAAAGGATTGATTTTTTTGAGCGAGATGAGGACGCTGTGGGCGTAATCGCCGAGATTATCGGTCAGCGAGCCGGCTTTGGCGTAGAGCTTTTCAATCTGGCCGACGCCCCGCTGGAACGTACGGCTGATGGCCTGATTGATGTGTTTTTTGTCCGGATTGAACATATATAAGGAAAAAAGAACCAGGAAGCCCGTCACCGCCGCGAACACGGGTTGAAGCGCCGGCTTGAGGAAGAAACTCAGGCCCGCTCGGAATCTCTTTGTTCGCCCCGGTATGGCCCGGAGTTTATTTCGCAATTCACGGCTCGGCTCGATTTCCGGAAATGCAGCCAGGGACGAAGCGGCCGTTTTCATCAGGGAAAGGAGGCCGGCGCAATCCGGGCAGGTTTTGAGATGAGCATCGACGGCCGTCCTCTCTTTGAGGGTCAAATCGTTGTCCAGATAGGGAGAAAATAATTCCTGGATTTTCTCACAGTCCATTTTTTCTCTCCTTTTTGTCCCTGAGAATCTGGGCCAATTGGAGCCGTCCTCTGTTGATCCGGGATTTGACCGTCCCCAGCGGAAGGCCCATGATCTCCGCGACTTCTTCGTATTTTTTGCCCTGGATTTCCTTGAGGATGACGGTCATCCGGATGTCCGCGGGAAGTTTATTCAGCCCTTCCCAGAGAATTTTCCGGTTTTCTTCTTCAAGCAGACCGCCTTCCGGGTCGTCCGATGAGGCGAGGCCGGGGAGATGGTCGTCGAAATCGTCCCTCTGCTTTTTTTCCCATTTGGTCCGGCGGTATTCATCGATCAGATGGTTTTTGGCCAGGGTCAGGAGCCAGGCCGTGAAATTTCTGGCAAGGTCGTATTTGGACAAGGAGTTGTAGAGCTTGACGAAGATGTCCTGGGTCAGGTCTTCGGCTTCCTGGAAGCTGCCGGCGAACTGGTAGGCCATGTTGAAAATTTTCTTAGAATAGAGATCGACCACCATATTCCAGGCTCCTTCTTTGCCGTCCAGGCAATCGCGAATGATTGTTTCCAATGTCACTCACTACATCCTGAAAGACGAGATTCGCCGGCGAAAAGTTCCAGGAAATAACCTTAAACTGCCAAAATTTGGGGACATGTACCGTATATCTACCCGTTTTGAAGGCTCGTGTCTGTCACCGGCTTTGTCACCTGATGGATCGGCTTGATTATATGAAATGACTTTGACATGGGCAAGTTCAGTGATTTTTTTAGCAGATCGATATCTTCTACTAAGAAAAAAAATTAAAAAAACCACAGACCCGACTTTCGCCATTATAAACAATAATTCCCGCAACCGCAATAATTTCAGCGACTTATAGCGCCCTCAAAGTAGCACCTAACTATATATTGGGATTCTACTATGCTAATATCCTTTATATTGT
>Ga0315281_10004011_pt1 | contig 21474 bp, 18 predicted proteins | sample YL17G07_0_MG_FD_204540 | JGI IMG/M metagenome (GOLD analysis project Ga0315281, IMG submission 204540) | Sediment microbial communities from Yellowstone Lake, YNP, Wyoming, USA - YL17G07_0 | ecosystem: Environmental > Aquatic > Freshwater > Lake > Sediment | place: USA: Wyoming | collected...
CCGATCATGAAGTTGATCGCGCCCATCAGAAAAAAACTGCCCAGCACCGCCGCGGCGAACAGCGCGAAGTGCGCCGCGGAGGCCGGCAGGCGCACAGGGAAGAGCAGCACAATCACCACCGCCGTCGGCAGCGTGAGCATGCCCAGGCGAAACACCGATTCGCCCAGGGCGCGCGAAAACCACATCCACTGCACGGAGACGGGCTTGATCAGCTCCATGGCAATCTTGCCGTCGAGCACCTCGTAGGACATTTCCTGGTCAATCGTGTTCCAGTAGAACGAGCGGATAATCCAGCCGACGGCGACGTAGGTGAGCATCTGTCCCAGGTCGTAGCCGGCAATCGTGCCGCCGGCGCCCAAGGCCTGCGCAGCTGGCCCGTACACCGCTTTCCAGATGAAGTAGTACACGGTCACGTTGATGAGGTAGGTGATGATGCCGGTCCAGTAGCGCAGACGGAAGGCGAGGATGTTCACGAAGCCTACGCGGGTGAATTCGAGGTACGGCGCGAGCGTTTGGGCCAGCGTGCTCATGCGGTGACTTCCTTCAACGCTTCGCCGGCGTAAATGCGCTTTACAATTTCTTCGATAGGCTCGTCTTCGATGAGCAGGTCGCGTACTTCGACTTCGGCCAGAATGTTCCGCAACAAATCGGCGATGGAGATTTTGGTGCGGTCGAAGACGATGCGGTAGGTGAGGTGGTCCACCGGCTCAATTTTCAGGCCGTCTTTTTCGAGCGCGGGCAGCCGCGCGGCTTGCTCGGCGTCTTTGACGACAAACTTGACCTGCTTGGTGCGCAGAAGTTTCTGCTTGAGCAGTGCGAGCGGGCCGTCGTAGAGCAGCCGGCCGTGGTCAATAATCATGATGCGCTTGCACAGCTCTTCGATGTCGTCCAGGTCGTGGGTGGTGAGCAGAACGGTGGTGCGGTAGCGCTGGTTGATTTCTTTCAGGAATTGGCGGATGTGGTCCTTGGCCACCACGTCGAGGCCGATGGTGGGCTCGTCGAGAAACAAGATGGGCGGGTTGTGCAGCAGCGCCGCGGCCAGGTCGCAGCGCATGCGCTCGCCGAGCGAGAGCTTGCGCACTGGCGTGTCCAAATAGTCTTTGAGCTTGAGCACGTGGTTGAAAAGCTCCATGCGCTCGTCGTAATCGCGCTGTGACACGTCGTAGATTTTGCGCAGCAGCTTGAAGGATTCCACCACGGCGATGTCCCACCAGAGCTGCGTACGCTGCCCGAAGACCACGCCAATTGTTTTCACGTACTGGCGGCGCTGCTCCCACGGCACGAAACCGTTGGAACGGATTTCGCCGCCGGTGGGCACCAGGATGCCGGTGAGCATTTTGATGGTGGTGGATTTGCCGGCGCCGTTGGGTCCGATGTAGCCGACCATGTCGCCGCGCTGGATTTCGAAGGTGACGCGGTCCACGGCGTGCACCGCCTGGTAATCGCGCTTCACGAGGTTGCGGATCGCGCCCCACACGCCTTCCCGGCGCTTGAACGTGCGGAAATGCTTGGAGAGTTCGCGAACGGAAATCAGCGGTGCGTCGGGCATGAGTGAATCATTCTAACACGCGGACTTCGGAACGCAGGGGGAGGTAGAGGAAGTAGAGGAAGAACCGGTCTGCTGCTTAAGTTTCACGTGCGGAACAACACTTCTTCGCGCTGAAATTGCAAAGCCGCAATCGCCAGCGCCACGGCGGCGTAAAAGCACGTGGAAGCAAAGACCAGCCCGATGAAGCCCCACGGATAGCTCCCGCTTAAGACCTCTTTGGACACCAGGCTCACGTTGAGAATCGGAATGAGCGCCAGCTTGGCGTTCAACTCGATGCCCGGCAGAACGGAAATGATCGCCGGGATGATGGCAAGAATCATGATGGGCCCGACGTAGCTCTGCGCTTCCTTATAATTCCGCGCGATGAGCGCGACGGCGATGAGCGTCGCAGAAAAAAACATGGCCAGGGGCAGCACCATTCCGAAGACCATGGCCAGCGACTTCAGGCTGAAGCTGGCGACGAAAGCCTTGGCCGATGCGCCGGCCCCGCGCGCCATGGAACGAACGGGCGCGTACTTCAAAGTGATCCCATACGAAGTCAAAGAGATGAGCGCCGTCATCACGGAAGCAGTCAATACAAAAAAGAATTTGCCCAGCACCAATTCGCCGCGGCTCACCGCACTGGCCAGAATGGTCTCCATCGTGCCGCGCTCTTTTTCCCCGGCGGTAAGGTCCATGGCCGGATGCAGCGCACCCATCAGGGAAAAAAGAATGATGAAATACGGAACCAGCCCGCCGAGCCGCGCGCCGGTGACTTTTTCCTGCGTGGCGACATTCTCCTCCTCCGTTTTTACCGGCGTGAGCACGCTCGCAGCAATGCCGCGCCCGGCCAGGCGCTCGGCAGCCATTTCGCTGCGCTGCTTGGCGAAGAATTCCTCCAGATTGCCCACGGTCATTTCGGAGTTCAATTCGGTGGAATAGTAGTAGAGCTTCACGCTGGGAGCCGCGCTGTCGGCGGTGCTCAGGGACTGCTCGAATCCCGCGGGAAACTCCACGGCCGCGCGCAGCTTTTTGTCGCCGATCTGCTGCTTGAAGTCCGCGGCGAAAGGCACGATCTGATATTTCCCCGTGGCGCGGAGCTTTTCGACCATGGCCGGGGCGTGCTCGGCGCCAAGCACCATGATGGGCGCGGTTTCCCGCGCGGCTTTTTCCGTAAAGCGCTTTTCCATCTTGGCGAAACCGGTGTTGATGAGCGGGAACATGATCAGCGGAAAAAGGAGCATGTTGAAGATGGTGCGCTTGTCGCGCAGCAGATCCATGCGTTCCTTGTTGTAAATGACGGCGATGTTTCGCAGTTTCATGTGGGGCGCCCCTTAGGTGCGGAAGAGCACTTCTTCGCGGTTGAACTGCCGCACCGCTGCGTACAGCGCCGCCGCGGCGTACACGCACGTGCTCAGGAAAATGAGACCAATCAAATCCCAATGATATTGCCCGGCGAAAATCTCTTTCGCCAGCAGGCTCACGTTCAGGATGGGCACCAGGGCCAGGCGGTTGTTCAATTCAATGCCGGGCACCATGGAGGCCATGCCTGGGATGACGACGAGAAACATCAGCGGGGCCAGATACGTCTGCGCTTCGCGGTAATTGCGCGCGATCAGGGAAATCGCCAGCAGCGCGGCGGAGAACGTCGCCGCCAAAGGAAGGACCATCAAAAAAACGACAGCCGCCGATTTTACGCTCACCGCCACCACGATGCCCTTGCCGACTTTGGCGAGGGCCTGGCCGCCGATGAGCACGGCGATGGCCAGCGAAATCACGGAGAGCGCCGTGGTCATCACCGAAGTGCTCAGGACGAGAAGAAATTTCCCCAGCACCAACTCCGTGCGGCTAGCGGGACTGACGAGAATCGTTTCCATCGTGCCGCGTTCTTTTTCGCCGGCGGTCATATCCATGGCCGGGTACATCGCGCCGGTGAGGCACAGGATGATAATGAAATAGGGCAGGATGAAGCCGATGACGTTGCCGGTGACTTTCTCGGCGGAGGCGACGTTCAATTTTTCCAGTGCGAACACGCTGACGTCCGCAGCCGCCAGCCTGGCGGCGGCCAGGCGCTGAGTGACGATGCCTTCGCCGTAAGCTTTTACGGTTTTTTCGGCCTGGCGCACCACGGAAAGCGAGCGCACTTCCCCCTCGTAATAGAAAATCTTCACTGTTTGCGTCTCCGCCGGCTTGTTCTTCAGGTTTTCTTCGAAGCCCGTGGGGAATTCGACGACGCCGCGCAATTTCTTGTCGTTGATCTGCTGCACGTAATCCGCGGCGTAGGGCACCACCTGAAGCTTCGCTTCCGCGCGCAGCGCTCTGGCAAGAGCCGGAGCAAATTCTTCTCCTTTCAGCATCACCGAGGGACTTTCTTTCATCGCTTTGGGAAGCACAAAAACACCGAAAAACAGGATGATCAAGAAGATCAGCGGGAACATCAGCAGCGGGACGATAATCGAGCCAATAATCGTGCGGCGATCCCGCAGCGTATCCATCAACTCTTTGCGATACACCACGCCGAACTTTCGCGCGGCCACGGTTATTCCCCCACCACTTTGACAAAAATTTCTTCCATGTCCTGCTCGGCGTAGCGCTCGCGGAGTTGCGGCAGGGTGCCTTCAGCGAGCACCTTGCCGTTATGAATGATGCCGATGGTGTCGCAGAGTTTTTCCACTTCGCTCATGACGTGCGTGGAGAAAATGACGGTTTTGCCCTGGGCGCGGCATTCGCGGATGAACTGCACAATGACGCGCGCGGTCATGACGTCGAGGCCGATGGTGGGCTCGTCAAAAATCATCACCGGCGGATCGTGCACCAGGGTGCGCGCGATGGAGACTTTCTGCTTCATGCCGGTGGAGAGCTTGTCGCAGCGGCGGTCGCGGAATTCGTTCATGTCCAGACGGTCGAAGATGACGCCGATGCGCTTGGCGAGCGCGGCCTCGTCCATGCCGTGCAGGCGGCCGAAATACTCGACGAACTCCTTGGCGGTAAGGCGGCCGTAGAGCGCCGTCGCCGTGGAAAGAAAGCCCACGTTGGAGCGGACTTTTTCCGGATCGTCCACCACGTCGAAGCCGGCCACCTTGGCCGTGCCCGAAGACGGCTTCAGGATGGTGGCCAACATGCGCAGAGTGGTGGTCTTGCCCGCGCCGTTGGCGCCCAGCAGGCCGTAGATTTGCCCGGGCTGCGCCTTGAAACTCACACCATCCACCGCGCGGATTTCTCCGCGCTTCTTGTCCTTGAAGATTTTGGTCAAACCTTGCGATTCAATCATCGAGGCACACCTTTATTGGCAATGATTAGTGGAAAACCGGCAAAAACTACCCCCTCGCAATCCAATACGCAGGGTAGCACACAAGAATTTCACTGGGATTCAAAACAATATTTAGCGGCGAGGGCGGCGCGGAGTGGGCCTGCGCCTCCAAATGATTGGAGGCGGGTCAACCCTTGTGGCACTTGGGGCAATGCTTGGCGGTGAAGTTTTCCAGCGTCACTTCGAACATGTAGTTGCAGCCGATGCAGACGCGGTGGATTTTTTTCGGCGGCGGCGCGCCGGGCTTGGCGGCTTCGTGTTTGGTTTCCGTGGTATGCGCTTCGCTCATGGTTTTTCCTGTCTAAGAAATCTCTTTCGTCATTCTACCAACTGCAACCCGCGGTTTCCAGCCACGCGTGGCGCTCGACTCTAAATCCTACTGGAGCTTGCGCACATTTCCAGCGGTCAGCGCAATCCCCGCCATCAGGACCAGCGCGAGGCCGCTGGAAGCCGCGAGCGCCGTGGGCGCGCCCCAGAACTCGGCCAGCGAGCCGATGAGCAGGCTGCCCACCGGAGTGAACCCGAGAAAAGCCATGGTGTGCATGCTCAGCACGCGGCCGCGGATTTCGTCGGGCACGAGCGTCTGGATGAGGCTGTTGACCGTGGCCACCGAGCCAACCACCGCCCCGCCGGCCACCGCCAGCAGAAACATCGAAAGCGCCGGCTGGCGCGAGAGGCAAAACAGCAGAATGGCCGTGAAAAAAAGCGTCGCGGAGAACAGCACCAGCGGGCCGCGGCGGCGGTGCGGCTTCATGGACGCGAGGTGCACACCGCCGAGCAGCGCGCCGAAGCCCGCCGCGCCCATCAAGTAGCCCAACCCTTTGGGGCCGATGTGCAACACGTTTTTTGCAAACTCCGGCATCATCACGATGTAGGGCAGCCCGAACATACTCACCATGGCCACGATGACAATCAGCAGCAAGATGGTGCGGTTGGTGCGAATGTAGCGGAAGCCCTCCGCCAGATCCTCGCGCCAGGAATTCGCCTCGCGCTCCTCGCGCTCGGGAAAGCGCGTGCGTCCCAGAACGTAAATCAGCGGCACGTAGCTGAGCGCGTTCAAGTAGAAGCAGGTTTCGATGCTCAGGCCGGCGATGGTCAAGCCAGCGAGCGAAGGACCCAGCACGCGCGACAAGTTGAATTGAATGGAATTCAGCGCGATGGCGTTCAGCGTATCCTCTTGCTCCACCAGATCGCGAATGGCCGCCTGGTAGCTGGGCGCATTGAGAGCCATGGTGGTGCCGGCAAAAAAAGCAATCACCACGATTCTGTGCACCGTGATCCATTGCAGCGAGACGAGCACCGCGAGCAGCAGTGCCAGCAGCATCATGGCAGTCTGCGTGGCCATGAGGAGCTTGCGGCGGCCGGCGCGGTCCGCGATGATGCCTCCCGGCAGAGAAAAAAACAGCGCGGGCACTTGCTGTGCGAAGCCCACGACGCCCAGCCAAAACGGGGAATTGGTGAGCGCCAAGACCAGCCAGCCCTGGGCCACGTTCTGCATCCACGAGCCGATGTTGGAAACGAAGTTGCCGGTCCAGAAGATGCGGAATTCTTTGTGCCGCAGCGCGCGAAACCATCCCCGCCCCGGCGCCAGCAGCGCGTCCAGCGGCAGGCGCGCCGCCGCCGAGATGGGACTCTCCGGAGCGGAGGGCGGAATATCCGGCGGGAGGCTCATCCTAAGCAGCCAGGCCTTTGAGAAGGTTTTCCACGCTCGCCACAATTTCTCCCACGTGCACCGGCTTGGAAAGCACGGCGGCGGCCCATGACGGTACGGGCACGCCCGGAGACGTCACCAGCAGCACCGGCACGCTTCGTGACAGGAATTCCAGTGCAAGCGCTTCGCCGCCGAGCGGCGTCGCGTCGAGCACCACCGCCGACGGCACTGTGCCCGTCGCGACGGCCCGCGCGGCCTCGTCCGGCGATTCCATGCCCAGCGCCTCCACGCCGCGCTCGCGCAGCTCCGCGCGCACCAGGCTGCGCAGCGTCCAGTCTTCTCCGATCACGAACACAGTTGGCATGATGGGGCACATCCGGGTGAAATTCGTTCGTGCATCCCGGCCGGAAAGTATAGCATCCACCTCAACGACGCGTGGAAAGCGCGGCCGCGTGCACGCGTCCGGAGGGTCTGCTAGAATGCGGCGGTTTCATGGCCGCCGCGCGCCGGGCGCTGCGATGGCAAAGAAAACTCGATGAATCGGAAACTCATACTGGGGATTATCGGCATCGCCATTCTTGCGGTGGTCCTACCGCGCTTTTTCGGACGCGGCACGAAGCCGGAAGTCACCGTGCTCGCCGTGGGGCGCGAAAACCTGAGCGCGATGATCTCCAGTAACGGCAAGGTGGAGCCGCTGGAGCCGCAAATTTTCCGCGCGCCGTTCGACGGGTTCGTCAGCCGCGTACTCGCGGTGGAAGGCCGCGCGGTGAAGCGCGGCGAGTTGCTGCTCGAAATGGAAACCGCGGAGACCGCCGCGTCGCTGGCTCGCGCCAAAGAGGAATTGGTGGCCGCGGAGGAAGCGCTGCGCGCGGCGCGCGCCGGCGGAGCAGTAGCGGAAGTGGCCCAACTGGAGCGTGACGTGCGCGCCAACGTTGCGGAACTTGTGCGCCTGCGCGGCCAGCAAGTGGCGCTGACGCGCCTGCTGGTGAAACAAGCTGCCACGCAGGATGAACTCGACCGCAATAAACTCGAACTCGAGCGTGCCGAAGCACAAGCTCGCTTGCTCCAGCAGAAAAAAGAAGACCTCGCACGGCGCCTGCAACTCGACCAAGAACGCGCCGCACTGCTCGTGGAGCGCGCGCACAACGACGTGCGCTCGCTGGAGGAAAAACTTTTGCAGGCGCGTCCGACTGCCTCTTCGAACGGCACCCTTTTTCTCTTGCCAGTGCGGGCGCGGGATTTTGTGCACACCGGCGACGTGCTTGCCGAAGTGGCCGATCTGGCCAGCATCCGCGTGCGCGCGTTTGTGGACGAGCCGGAACTGGGCGCGCTGGAGCCCGGGCAGGTGGTCGAAATCACATGGGACGCCGCGCCGGGTCACATCTGGAACGGCCGCACCGAGAGCGTGCCCAGCGTGGTGGTTTCGCGCGGCACACGCAGCGTGGGTGAAGTGCTCTGCTCGGTGGAAAACGCCAAGCCGGAGCTGATGCCCAACACCAACGTCCGCGTGCTGATTCGCGTCCGCGAACGGCAGAACGCCGTGGTGGTGCCGCGCGGCGCGGTGCGCGTGGAAGGGAACCGCCGCGTGGTGTTCGTGCTCGAAGGTACGCGACTGCGGCGGCGCGAAATTCGCGTGGGCATCGCCAGCGCCACCAAATTTGAAGTGCTGAGCGGACTCAAAGAAGGCGAACGCGTCGCGCTGCCGGGGGAAGTGATTCTCCGCGACGGGCTGGAAGTCTCCGCAGTGGCTCCCCAGTGAAGCGTCCAGCCGCTTCGTAATTCTCTAACTCAATTAATCTATCTGGCAGACCATTAGGCTCGCGCTGACGAACGGGCAGGTCATTCCGCTGGTGCCCGGCTGCTCCAGCAGCACCCACGTCACGCCGTACTTGTGGCGCAGGCGGCGAAAATCCTCGGCATGAAATTTGCTCCAGTTGTCGCGGTCGTGCACCTGCGCGCGCCACTCGTAGGCCAACTCCGGAAACTGCGCGGCCACGCCGCGACCTTTTGTGTAATCCGCCAGCATACTGCGCTCGGCGAGCGCGGTGAAGGAATGCTGGTCATTTCCCGGGCGGTCCATGTAAACCGGGTCGAGAGCGAAGAGCGCGTCGCGCGGCGTATTTTGGCGAACCCAAGCGAACGCCTCGACCCAGTCGTTGCGGGCTACGCTGCCGGGCCATTCGACCTGCGGGCTGGAGGAAAACTGGCGGTGGTTGGCATAGAGCATCACGGCGCACAGCGGCACGAAAAGCAGCGCCCAGCGCAGCGGGCGGTCGCGCAAAAGATGTTGTCCCGCGAGGCCGCCGGCAAGCAGAAAGAAAAGAAAGTAGAGCAGGTGCAACACGCGCATCGGCTCGAGGACGGCGAAGCGCTCGAGCCCTGGCGCGCTGGTGAGGACCAGCGCCGCGGCCACTCCCAGGCTGCCGGAGAAAAAAAGCCGCGCGCTGATGTGCGCGAGTTGTTCATTGGCGTTGTGCTTGCCGAAACGCGCAAACCATCCTAGCAGCGCCAGCGGCCCCACCACGCCGAGCCACTCGTACCAGTGCCATTGTAGCGGCCACAGAAAGCGCCGGGCGTGGAGCGCCTCTTGCCACGCGGGATTCAGCGGTTGAGGCGCGAGGAAGGGTAAGAGAATCGCGGGCGCGCGCAGGCGCGGCACATTCCACGCGAGAAAGACAATGTGAAAGGCGCCGAAGAAGGCCATGGTCGGATGGATCGCGGCAGCGAGCGCCAGCCAAGCGAGCGCGCGCGGGCGCCGGTCGAGCGCCGCCGTCAGCGCAAAGAGCAGCGCGGCGGTGGCCATGCCTCGCGGGTGCAGGTACTGCTCGAAGATTTGAATGCCGGTGTTCGTCACCGGCAGGGTTAGCAGCGCAACGATTGTAGCGACGCCGGCCCAGTGCGCCGCCGGGTCCGAAAAGCAGCGGCGGGGAATTTGCAGCGCTGCGAGAAGCAGGAGAAAAATCGTCAGCAGCCACCAGGCAAAGAGTACCGCGTCGAGCGGGGCGTGCAGCGCGCGAGACGTTGCGGCCATCAGCGCGGGAAACAGCGTGAACTGCGGCTGCTGCAAGTAAAACTCGGCGTAGTGCGGGCAGAATGCCGCGTCGAGCTGCCGCTGGATGGCGGGCAGGTAAATGGCCTGGTCTTCGACGCCGAAGTGATAGCCGTGGAGTAGCGCGGCGGCCGCGGTCAGGGCCAGCAGCATCAGGACGTCGCGCCCACGTGTGGCCGCCATCATCGGAAAGGCAATCTACTTGGGGCGGCAGGGCGCGTCAAGCTGCCGCGCGGCGCGAGATGAACCGCGCGCGCGGTTAGGTTAAGATACCGGCGCTCTCATTTTGTGCTGACAGCGAATGACTCTCAACAACAGCGAAACACCGCAAGTCACCGAGCCGGCTTCGCGCGCGCGCCTGCTTTGGCCCGCGCTGTTGTGTCTTCTTTTTGTTGCGCAATGCATTTGGTTCATCGGCACGCAGTCGCTGACCAACGACGAGCCGGAACACATCTCCGCGGGGCTCGAAGCCTGGCGCTACGGCGAGTTCAAAGCCTGGGACGCTCATCCGCCGCTAGCACGGCTGTGGTTTGCGGCGCCGCTTCTGTTCACGAATTGGGCGTACTCGGAATATCGCGGCGGAGTGCAGCCGGCGCGACCCGGCCCGGAAGTGTGGGCGTGGCGCACGCGGCCAATGAACGTGCTGCTCGGACTACTTCTCGCGGTACTGTTGTGGAGCACCGCGCGACGCTTGTTCTCCGAAGGCGCCGCCAATTTCGCGCTGGCACTTTTTGCGTTTTCGCCATCGCTCATCGCACATTTTTCTCTCTCCACCAACGACGGAGCGGGCACGCTGCTGATTTTTGCGTCGGTGGTGCAGCTTCTGCGCTGGCGACGCAACCCTTCGCGCGGACAAACTTTGCTATTGGGCGCGGTGCTGGGCGGCTCGCTGGTGGCGAAGTTCTATGCGGCGCCGCTGGTGGCGATGGCGGTGGTGATGGTTCTGCTGTTCGCGCCGGGAAAATCTGCGTGGCGGCTGCGGGAGTGGAACTGGGCAAAAGCTTTCGCTGTTACGGGTGTTGTACTGCTCACCGTGTGGGCGGCGTACTTTTTTCACGTATCGCGGGTCACCTTCCGCGACGGTGTGGTCACCGCCACGTTTCCCGGGCGGACGCCGAGCCTCACCGAAAAAGTGCCGGTGCAAGCCAACGTCACATTTTTTCTTCCGGCGTGCGAGTTTTTCACCGGCCTCGGCAATCAGATGCACCACAACTGGATTCGCGGGCACAATAATTATTTTCTCGGTGCGGTTTCGCATTTCCGCGGCTGGAAGCTCTATTTTCCCGTGGCCATCCTGTTGAAGTGGCCCACGATGGTGCTGCTGCTGGCGCTTGCCGCGCTTTCTTTGACGCTGCGCGGGAAAATCCGCTGGCCGCGCGAGTTTTTGCTAGTTTTGCTTTTTCCGGCGCTGTTTCTGTTTTTCGCCATCGGCTCGAACATCAACATCGGCGAACGCTACGTGCTGCCCGTCTATGTTTTCGTTTTGCTGGGTCTCGCGGGGGTATGGACAGCGGCGCGCAGCCGCGCGGCAAAGATCGCGCTGCTCGCGGCACTCGCGCTCCATGCCGCCGACGGCTTGCGATTCGCTCCGGACTATCTTTCGCACTTCAACATTTTCGTGCGGCCGGCGGAAAGCTGGCGACTGCTCACGGATAGCTCGCTCGACTGGGGCCAGGGACTGCTCGCGCTGCGCGATTACCAGGCGGCGCATCCCGGCGAGACAATTCATCTTGCCTACTTCGGCCCAGTCGATCCCGCGTTCTACGGAATCCGCTACGCGCCGCTCGAGGAGAACGAGCGCGCGAGCGGCACCGTCGTAGTCAGTGCCACGCACCTTTCCGGCCAGCTCCTGCGCGACCCGCGCGCGTACCACTGGCTGCTGCAATATCCGCGGAAGACCATCCTGAATCACTCGTTGCACGTTTTCGAAGTTCCCGCGGCGCCGAACTGAAGCGCGGGCCAAACTTTCCAGTCCACCGCGCATCTCAAACTACTCGGGCGAGTTATTTCGCGCACGCTTTTGATATAGTTTCCGCCGGGTGAACCCGTGATTGGCTTCGAAACGTGGCAGGTGGCGCTGGACGCGCTGCGCGCCAACAAAGTGAAGGCGGCGCTCACCATGCTGGGCGTGGTGATCGGCAGCGCGTGCATCGTGCTGGTGGTCACCGTGGCGCTTTCCGGCAAGCAGTACATCCTCGCGCAGATTGAAGGCGTCGGCGCCAACATCGTGTACGCGGAATTCGTCCGCGCCGGCGTGAAGGATTCCGCGGTGCTCTCCGACGAGCTATCGCTGGCGGATATGGAGGCCGTGCGCGCGGGCATTCCGCAGGTGGCCGAGGTCGCCGCCACGCGGGAAATCCCACAAACGGTGGTGGTGGAGGGCGTGGAGCGGCCCGTGGCGCTGGTCGGCGTCACCGAAGGCTTTCAGCGCATCCGCAACCTGGTCGTGCTGCGCGGCCGATTTCTGGATGCGGACGACATGGCGTCGCGGAGCAAGAACTGCGTCATTACGCAGGATCTTTCCAACCTGCTTTTCCCCGCCGAAGATCCGGTGGGGCGCGCGGTGCAACTGGGCGAGCTGAGCTTCACCATCGTGGGCGTGTTCCGCGAGCGCGTGGCCACCTTTGGCCAGTCGGAGATCCGCCGCGAATCGGTGGTGATTCCATTTTCGCTGATGAAGTATTACACCGACGATTTTGTGCGCGTGCTGTACGCGCAGGCCGCGCGGCCGGAAGACGTGCAGTCTGTCACGCACCAGGTGGAGCTGATGCTGCGCAGCCGGCACCGCTCGGAAGCGGTGTACCTGGTGCAGAACCTGACGTCGCTGCTGGACGCGGCCAAAAATATTTCTTTTGCGCTGACCGTCATTTTGATCATCATCGCGTTTATCGCGCTTGTGATCAGCGGCATCGGCATCATGAACATCATGCTGGTCACCGTCACGCAGCGGACGCGGGAGATCGGTATCCGCAAAGCGATCGGCGCGCGGCGCAAGGAAATTCTGTCGCAGTTTCTTTTGGAGGCATTCATCATCAGCGGCACGGGCGGCGTGATCGGCATCGTGATTGCGGTGCTGATTCCGGTGCTAATCGAGCCGCTGCTGCCGGGCAACCTCAGCGTGCCGATTTCCGGCGTGTCCATCGCCGTGGCGTTTCTGGTTTCCTGTTTTACGGGCGTGCTGTTCGGCTATTTGCCCGCCAATCGCGCGGCCAAGCTGCAGCCGACAGAATCGTTGCGCTATGAATAGTTTTTGGAGCGCGGGAGTTTACTCCCGCTGTGCATTCTTTTGAGGGGGCATCCGATGAAATCTCTGAAACGACACATGGCATGCGCCGCGGCCATTTGCTTTCTGGTTGCGGGCACGATTCCTGCGCAGGAGCTTCCTACGAAGCTCACCCTCAAGAGCGCCGTGGACCTGGCGGTGCAGAATTCGAGCGAGGTGAAGCTGGCGCGGGCGCGGGTGAACATCGCTGAGCGCACCGCCGGCGTGAACCGCTCGGTGTTTCTGCCCAACCTCTTCACCGGCTCCGGCGCGGCGTACACCAATGGATTTCCGCTGGGCGCGCCGCAGGTGTTCAACCTTTCGTATGTGCAGACGGTGTTCAACGCGCCGCTGCGCGGGCAGTATCGCGCCGCTGAGGATCGCGCGGAAATCCAGCGCATCGAGGCGGACCGCGTGCGCGACGCCATTATCCTGCGCGCGGCTTCCGCTTATCTCGAGCTCGCCAAGGTGCGTCATTCGCTGCGCCTGCTGCGGCAGGAACGCGAGAGTGCAACGAAAATTTCCGGCGTGACACGCGAGCGCGCGCGGGAAGGGCTGGAGCTGGATGTGGAAGTCACGCGCGCGGAACTCACCGCCGCGCGCATCGAGCAGCGTATCCTCCAGCTCGAAGGCCGCGAGGATGCTCTGGAAACCGACCTGCGTCGTCTGACCGGCGCGCCCGCGGGCCACCGTTTGGAAGTTGAGGCGGAAGACCTGCCGCCGCAGGTGGAGCAGGCCACCGCGGAATTGGTGTCGCTGGCGGTGGCCAATAGCCTCGACTTGAAGCAGGCCGAATTCGAGCGTCGCGCGCGCGAGCACGTGCTCCAGGGCGAACGTGGCGGGTACTTGCCGACCGTGGATTTTGTCGGGCAGTATGGTATTTTCACCAAATTCAACAACTACGATCAGTTTTACAACAGCTTCCAGAGACACAACGTTACCATCGGTATCCAAGCGCGCATTCCGATTTTTGCGTCGCGCACAAATTCCGCGGTGAACCTGGCGCGCAGCGAGCTCACCGCCGCGGAAATTGAAACCCGGCAAAAACGCAGCGTGCTTGAAGTGGACGTGCAGCGGCAGGCGCGCAAGTCACGCGAACTTGAGGCGGAAAGGGAAGTGGCGCGGCTGGAATTGAAGCTGGCGCAGGAAAATGTGCGCGTGCTGCAAGCGCAGTTCGACGAGGGCCGCACCAGCCTGCGCGACCTGGAAAAAGCGCGACTCGAGGAAAGCGACCGCTGGCGCGCCTACCTCGACACGGATTTCGCCCGCCAGCAGGCGCGGCTCGAGCTGCTGCGCACGACCGGGCAGATTGCGAAAGTCTTTCAATAAGCACACGCGGCGGAATTGCTTAGTGGCAGGGGCGGATTCGCGTATAATGTGAAATTCCGTGCTTGCCACTGGAACACTGCTGTCTTTGCGGGAGAGTCGTGGAATGGCGTCGGTGATGAAAACGCTGCTGCTGAATCCGCCGAGCTTTGACAAGTTCGACGGCGGAGCAGGCTCGCGCTGGCCGGTGTCGCGCGAAGTGGAGTCCTACTGGTATCCCGTGTGGCTGACCTACGCCGCGGGGATGCTGCCGGGCAGCCGGCTGGTGGATTCTTCTCCGCAGAAGTTCACGCCACAGATGGTTATCAACCTGGCGAAGGACTACGAGTTCCTCGTGGTGTTCACTTCGACCGTGGGCTTCGAGAGCGATTGCCGGTTAATCCGCGCGATGAAGGAGCAGAACGCGTCGCTGAAAATTGCTTTCGTCGGGCCGCACGTAATGAACCAGCCGCACCAGAGCCTGAAGGCGACAGAGGATTTGGATTTCGTCGTGCGCGGCGAGTTCGACCACGCCATCGTGGAATTCGCGCAGGGCAAGCCGCTGCAAGACATCCTCGGCATCAGTTACCGCGCCAACGGACACATCCTGGACACGCTGCCGCGGCCGCAGCTACACACCGAGGAACTGGACGCGCTGCCGTTTGCCACCGAGGTGTACAAGCGCGACCTCACGATTGAAAACTACACGGTGCCGTTCCTGCTCTACCCGTTTATTTCGCTCTACACCACGCGCGGCTGCCCCGCGCTGTGCACCTTCTGCCAGTGGCCGCAAACGATTTCCGGGCACGCTTGGCGCGTGCGCTCCACGGACAACGTGGTCCGCGAAATCGCGCAGGCCATCCAAATGTTTCCCCAAGCCAAGGAATTTTTCTGGGACGACGACACCTTCAACATCCGCAAGGACCGCGTGCTGGAAATCTGCGCGAAATTCAAGGCGCTGAAGTTCCGCTGGTCGTGCAACGCGCGCGTGCATAGCGACTACGAAACAATCCGCGCTATGGCCGAGGGTGGCGCGCGGCTGTTCATCGTCGGCTTCGAGTCCGGCGACGACCAGATCCTGAAGAACATCAAGAAGGGCGCGACGGTGGAGATGGCGCGCACCTTTGTGAAAAACTGCAAGAAGCTGGGCATCCGCGTCCACGGCGACTTCATCCTCGGGCTGCCCGGCGAAACAAAGCAGACCATGCAGAAGACCATCGATTTCGCCAAGGAACTCGACTGCGAAACCGTGCAAGTCTCCATGGCACACGCATTCCCGGGCACCGAGCTTTACACGTACCTTGTTGAAAATAATTTTCTGCGCACGGAAGCGCTCACCGACGGCAGCGGCCGCCAGCTCCCGCACATGGAGTACCCCGGGCTTTCGCGCGAAGAAATGCTGGAAGGCGTGCGCCGCTTCTACGACGAGTATTACCTGCGCCCGCGCGTGGCGTGGCGCATCGTCAAAGAAGCGCTGTGGGACAGCCACGAGCGCAAACGCCTCTACCACGAAGCCGTCGAATTCCTGCGCTCGCGCGCCGACTGGAAGAAAAAAGCGCGCCAGGGCGTCGGCGGGCGCCGGCCCATGGTCGCCGTACCGGCTGCCGCCGAAACGCGCTCCGGATCATCGGCCAACGATTAACTCCCCGCTGCATGACTGCGCATAAGCGACTTCGCACAAAAACTCTTGTCCTGCTCGCGCTGATGGTTGTGGCCGGCGCCACCGGCGACGTCCTGCTCAGCATGGGAGTGAAGCAGATTGGCGAGCTGCAGCACTGGACGCCTGAGGGCGTCGCCGCTTTTCTGTGGAGCGTGTTCACCAATGTCACCGTGTGGCTTGGCATCGCCTGCCTGATCGGCTATTTCGTCAGCTACATGCTGGTGCTTTCCTGGGCGGACTTCAGCTTTGTGCTGCCGGCGTCGGCGCTGACCTACGTGCTGGTGCCGGTGCTGGCGCGCATTGTGCTGAACGAAAGCGTCACGCCGCTGCGGTGGGCCGGCGTTGCGTGCATCTTTCTCGGCGTCGTGCTGGTGGGACTCACGCCGCCCAGTACGACCGCGAAGTCCCCCAGGCTGGAGCCTGGGGGCTCAGTTCAGGAATAGTTGGGGATAAATGCGAACCGCATTTTTCGTCGCCATCGTTGTACTGGCAAGCATGCTCGGAGAAATTGCCATGACCCGGGCCATGAAAATTATTGGCGAGGTGCACAGCTTTTCTCCGCGCGCGATTTTGGGCGTGCTGCGCCGCGCCTTCCGCCAGGGATGGATGTGGGCCGGCTTCGCACTGATGACGCTTTCGTTTTTCGCCATGCTCGCGCTGCTTTCGTGGGAAGACGTCAGCTTCGTGATTCCCGCCACGGCCGCGAGCTACGCTGCGGGGGCGCTCGGCGCGAAATTTCTTTTGCACGAAACGGTCAACCATACGCGCTGGATTGGCGTGCTGCTCGTCTCCATCGGTGTGGCGCTGGTGTGGGTGGGGAAGTGAGGAAGTCAAGAGGTCAGGAAGTCAAGAAGTCGGGAAGTCAGGAAGTAAGGAAGGAACACCCCACAGATATGCGAGAATCGCAGAATGATTTGGACGGTGCTTAAATGGATTCTTCTGGTTGGGCCCGTCCTTCCATTTGTTTACTACCTGCTGGCCATTTATTCTGCGCGCCGCTTTTTTCGCGCCGCATCCTCGCGCAACACTGATTTCACGCCACCCGTCAGCATTCTGAAGCCTGTGCGCGGGCTCGATCCCGACGCCTACGAAAACTTTGCCAGCTTCTGCCGCCTCGATTACCCCGATTATGAAATTTTGTTTTGCGTGGCGGATGCCGAGGACCCCGCAATTCCCGTCATCGAGAAACTGAAAAAGGATTTTCCGCAACGGGCAATTCGCCTGCTCATCGGCGCAATGCGCATCGGTGCGAACGCCAAGGTGAATAAGCTTGCCCGTTTGGGGCGGGAGGCGCGGCACGAGCTGCTGGTGATGAGCGATAGCGACATTGTCGTCGCGCCGGATTATTTGCGCGCGGTTGTCGCGCCCTTTCGCGATGCGGGCGTTGGTGCCGTAACATGTATGTATTTGGGTCTCGCCGCGCCGGGACTTGGATCGAGGCTAGAAGCTCTGGGCACGATCTCGGATTTTTTCCCGGCGGTGATTGTGGCCCGCCAGCTTCGCGGCGTGGATTTCGGACTCGGCGCGACCATCGCCACCACGCGGCGGCACTTGGCGGAAATCGGCGGGTTCGAAGCGTTCGCCGATTACCTCGCCGACGACTACGAACTGGGCCATCGCATCGCCGCGCGCGGCCATCGCGTCGAGCTGATTCCGCACACCGTACACACGCACTATCCGCGGGTGACGTTTTCGGAGTTTTTTGCGCACCAGTCGCGTTGGGCGCTGGCGCTGCGCGCGTCGAGCCCCGCGGGCTACGCAGGAATGATTTTCATGCAGGGATTGCCGTGGGCTGTGGCTGCGGCGCTCTACGCCTGCGCAACGGGCAATACACTGCTCTCGGCGAGTTTTGTTGCCGCGTATCTTGTATTGCGATTCGCGCTGGCATGGGAGGTTGGCGTGCGCGGGTTCCAAGATTTTCTGGTCCGGCGGAAGTGGTGGCTTATCCCGCTGCGCGATGCGGCGTGGTTTGTGGTGTGGCTCGCGGGATTTTTCCGCAATCGCTTGCGTTGGCGCGGCACGGAGTTTCGTCTGCGCGGCGGGCGCCTCATTGCGCTCGAACCGAAACCCTGATTCCTGAATTCTGTCTCTCGGTTGACGGATTCCATCGTCCCAACGCATAATAGTTGCGGCGGTTTTTGCGGCGTTTTGTGTCCCTCCCTCGGCTGGGAGGTCGTACAATCGGCAGTACATCAGCCTCTGGAGCTGACTATCCTGGTTCGAGTCCAGGCCTCCCAGCCAACTTCTTCGCATTTTGAATTTCTCTTTTACTGCGGCAGGTTCATGCGGCGCAACAAATCCTGAAAGCGCGCATCGGATCGCAAGCCATCCCAATCCCAGAAAACCGCAAGACGAATCAGGGGGGATTCCCTGGCTTGATAGGCTTTTTCGAGCCACTGCATGGCTGCGTCCTTGTCGCCCGAATGCGCAAACATCCGGGCGATGCGGATGGCCGGAACGTGCCTGCGTTTGGATTGCACCACCATGGCTTCGCCCACGCGTTTCATGGCCGCGCGATAGGCCGCTTCGCCGCGCCCGGTTCCGAGGGTGCCGGCGAATTCACGCTCGCCGATGGTCGTAAAATAATTCCTCGCCGCAGACAAAGCATCGTCATACATCTTTTTTTTGTAGTAGGCCCCCCAGAGTCCCAGGTAATTGGAACCTTTGTTTGGGCCCGTGGAAAGGAGTCTCTGAAAGATGGGGATGGCTTCGTCATAGCGATGCAGGTAGTTCATGTGCCAGCCGTAGAAACTTTCATTGAAATCGTTCAAGGGATCCAGCTCACGAGCGCGCCGGATTTCCGGCTCCCATTCGGCATTCCGCTTCAAAACGAGCAGCATGTCGGCGTAGAAAAAATGGGCGTCAGCCAGGTTGGGGTTCAACTCGAGGGCACGCTTGAACTCTTTTTCGCCGCTTGGCCAATCCCATTGGATCGCGTTCTTTTGATTCGCGAGGGAAACGTGCACGTCCGCGGAGCTATCGTCCAATTCCATAGCCTTGGCGAGAAATGCCGCGCCCTTCGGAAAGGTTTCGCTGGGCGGCTGGAATCCGGCGTCGCCGCGAACCAGCCAGAGGTCACCGAGACCCGCATAGGCGAGTGCGTAGTTCGGGTCCTTCTCAAGCGCGAACTGGAAATAGCGCTCCGCCACGTCCAGGTCTTCCCGGGTTTGCTTCAGCCGGTGGAAGCGGCCCTGTAAATAGGCTTCGAAGGCTTCCGGATTGACCGGCCGCTGGCTCCTCAGGCGCGCCTGTTCCTGCGGCGTAAGCCGCAATTTGATCTCGCGAGTGAGGGCCGAAACGATTTCGTTTTGCAGGGAGAGGACGTCGCGGAATTCGCGGTCGTAGCGCTCGGACCAGATTTGATTGTCTGACGCACTGATCAAGTGGGCGGTGATCTGCACACGATTGCCGGAGCGCAGCACAGAACCCGTGAGCAGGGCGTCCACGCCCAGTTCACGCGCAATCTGCTGCGGAGTCATGGTGGTCTTCTCGTAGCGCTTTACCGAGGAGCGCGCAATCACGCGACGGAAGCCGGTGAGCTTGGCCAGGTCCGTAATCAGAGCCTCGTGTATCCCGGCGGCCAAATAGTCTTGCTCGGGACTGCCGGAGAGGTTTTCCAGAGGCAGCACGGCCAGGGATTCAATGCGCGAGGAAGCGCTGCGACCGAGAAGCCTGTCGCGGATGCCTCCGATATTGGCTCCCAACAGCAAGGCCAGAACGGCGGCGCCGGGGATGGCAATCGCCAGCCAGCGGCGCTGCGCCAAGCGGAAGCCCAGCGTGGACCACACAGTTGATGTGCCGGCCTGAATCGCTTCCAGTGCGGCGCGCACTTCGCCGGCGCGCTGGTAGCGCCGTGCGGGTTCTTTTTCCAGGCAGCGGTCGATGACCGCGCGCAACTCGATGGGCACTTTTTCCGGCAGGGACGGCGGCGGCTGATTCAGGATTGACGAACTCAGCTCGAAACCGCTTCTTCCCTGGAATGGACGCGAGCCGGAGGCCATCTCGTACAACATCACGCCCAGCGCCCAAATATCGCTGCGCGCGTCGGCGGGTCCCGCGCGCAACTGTTCGGGAGACATGTAGGCTAGCGTGCCAACGACCGCGCCCGGCTGCGTCAGCGAAGCTTGTGAGCGCGTCACCTCGTCCATCGCGTTTTCGCTGACGCGCTTGGCCAGACCAAAGTCCAAAACTTTGGCGCGGCCTTCGGAGCTGATGACGACGTTGGCGCACTTCAAGTCGCGGTGAACAATGTTGCGCTCGTGGGCGTGCGCGAGCGCCTCGGCCAACTGCAGCCCATAGCGCAGAATTTCCCCTGCTGGCAGCGCGCCCGCCGTCAGCCGCGCACTCAGCGGCTGGCCTTCGACCAGCTCCATGGCGATGTACGCCTGGCCCTCGGCCTCGCCGACTTCGTGGATGGTGCAGATGTGGGGGTGATTGAGAGCCGCGGCCGAACGGGCTTCGCGCAGCAGCCGCGAGCGTGCGTCTGGGTCGCTGAAGCTGCTGGCCGGCAAGACCTTGAGGGCCACGTCGCGCTCAAGCTGCTCATCGCGGGCGCGGTAGACATCGCCCATTCCGCCTGCGCCGATTTTTTCAACAACGCGGTAGCGCCCGAATTGTTTGCCAACCATCGATCGTACCCGCCGATTGTTCGCATGCTAAGCCACACGTCTGGCCAAGTCAACGCGCGGAGTGCTTTGCAGGCGCTGAAAAAACGAGCAGGAATGCGCCTTGCGGCGCATTCCTGCTCAGTTCCCGACAACGTTTGAAAATCGGCTGGAGTGAGTCCAGGTCCCCCAGCCAAATTCCCGCATCCTGTTTACTTGAGCTCCGCGCGCAAGTCGCCCAGCGATTTGCCTTTGGCCTGCAGCAGTTGAGCGTGGGTGACCAGATTTTTCGCCAGCAGGGAGCCTTCCTTGGCCCCGGCGAGCGCTTGTTTGAAGTGCGCAGTTCGCTCGCTGGATGAGGAGCGGGCGTCGGCCAGGGCGATGGCCGCGGCAAACTCCATCTCCGGATCGTTTCCGCGGAGCTGGATGGCGCGCTCGATCAGCGCGTAGCCGTCGCGGCCCGCGGCGAGGTTCTTCAGGGCGAGGTTCTTCAGGGAGTCCGTTCCGTATGTCTGCTTGTAAGTTTCCCGCAAATATCCCAGATCGAACAGCGCCAGCGCGTCGGGCTTGCCGCGCTTCTCGGCTTCGTTCACGCGGGCTTCGACACGCTCGAGCAGCCGGGCGGCGACGTCGCCGTCCTTCATGGCATAGACGGTCGCGCGGCGCAGGGTTTCCATGCGCACGATCACCGGGGTGTTGGGCTGCATCAGAGCCAGCGTGTCGTCGGCAAGATGCTGGATGTTGTAAGACGGATCTGCGGCGCGCCAGTTGTCGCCGGCAAACGGCAAGGACTTCGCTCCGCCGATATCGAAGGGCCAGCAGAGCAGGGGCGGGCCGGCGTAGACGGCCACCGTGAAGAGTGTCAGTACAGCAAGAACAGAAAGAGCAATCCGGGTCCGATTTCGCGGCGTGCGAATCATGGGCTCACCTCGCGTGAATTTGGCTTCCTGCTACACAGGGAGAGACGCCGCGGGAGTGCAAGTGTTAACGCAGCCGGAAACCGCGGGCAAGCTAAGTAGGGATACAAGGTGCCAGTGGTACGGACTAGGCTGAGCTTTAGCTGTGCCTGCTGGCGTCTTTAAAAGCCTCTTTGAATAACTGAGAC
>Ga0315281_10004012_pt1 | contig 21473 bp, 22 predicted proteins | sample YL17G07_0_MG_FD_204540 | JGI IMG/M metagenome (GOLD analysis project Ga0315281, IMG submission 204540) | Sediment microbial communities from Yellowstone Lake, YNP, Wyoming, USA - YL17G07_0 | ecosystem: Environmental > Aquatic > Freshwater > Lake > Sediment | place: USA: Wyoming | collected...
CCGGGCTCATGGTCGGGGCGCCGCCGGTGGTCAGATTGATCACCACGTTCGACGCGGCTTTGATTTTGGGCAGGAACTGCATGAACGCTTGCGGATCCTGCGTCGGCTTGCCGTTGGAGGGGTCGCGCGCGTGCAGGTGCACGATCGCCGCGCCCGCTTCTGCCGCGCCTATCGCGCCATCCGCGATTTCATCGGCGGTTATCGGCAGATGGGGCGACATCGTCGGCGTGTGAATCGCGCCGGTAATCGCGCAGGTGATGATGACTTTTCCTTGTGCTGCTGCCATGATTTTCCTTTCAGGAAATTAAACGTAGACTTGCAGGTCGCCGCACACCGACAGCGCCTGGCCGGAAATGTGCCTGCCGGCGTCGGTGGCGAGGAACAGCGCCATGTTGGCGATGTCCTGTGCAGTGACGAAAGTGCGGAGGGAAGTCGTGTCCAGCAGCGCTTGCCTTTTCTCGGCGAAACTCGCGCCGGAGGCCTTGGCCTTGGCTTCGATAACGCGGTTGATGCGCTCGCCCTCGACATTGCCCGGCTGAATGCAGTTCGCGCGTATGCCGTCGGGGCCGGCCTCGAGCGCCAGACTCTTGGTGAAGCCGACCACAGCCCACTTCGCCGCGGAGTAGGGCGTGCGCATGCCCATGCCGAGGCGGCCCGCAACCGAAGACATGTTGATCACGCTGCCGCCGCGCTCGCGCCCGTTGGCCTTGAGCAGGGGCATCGCAAGGCGCGTGCAATAGAACATGCCGTTCAGGTCCACGGCGATGCATTTTTCCCAGTCCTCGGGCAGGATGTCCTCGACCTTGGCAGTGGGGCCGGCGATGCCGGCGTTGTTGACCAGCACCTCCAGCCCGCCCAGCTCGCGCGTCACATCGGCGAACAGGCGGTCCACGTCGTCCACCCTGGAAACGTCGGCCAGGCTGCGGCTGATGTCGGGCTGCTCGCGGCCGCAGGCATCCAGCGCCGCCCGGTCCACGTCGCAGATGTGCACGCGCGCGCCATGCTGCGCAAAGGTCTGGGCGATAGCCCGGCCGATGCCGGCGGCACCGGCGGTCACCAGCACGCGCAGTCCTTGTGCGGAAGTATTCATGGTCGGCAATGCTCCCGGTGATCAGGAATCAAGAAGATTGAACCACAAAGGATACATAGGACGCACGGGAAAAGCCCGAACAAGATGCGTTTCTGTGCCCCTTGCGATCACGGAGCTTGCTCATAGCCATAGCACCTGTTTGCGGAATTCGATGTCGCGCAGCAGCGGTTCGGCCGGTCCGCTATGCGACACGTGACCGCGGTCGAGCACATAGGCACGGTCCGCGAGCGCCAGCACCAGATCGAGATCGTGTTCGATGATGAGAATGGCGATTTCACCGCGCAACTGGTCGAGCGACTTGAACACCTCCTCGACCACCGCGGGAGCCAGCCCCTCGAACGGTTCGTCCAGCATCAGCAGCCTCACATTGCCCGAGAGCGCGCGGGCGATCGCGACCATCTGCTGCTCGCCGCCGGAGAGCAGATCCGCATGGGTATCGAGTTTGTCGCGGATCTGGGGAAAGTAGCTGAAGATGCGCTCCTGATCCCAATGCACGCCGGCACCGGTGCCGCGCACGCCGGCACCAGCGCCGCGTACACCGGCGCTAACGCCGCGCACGCCGCCGCCGCGCGACAGTCCGCCGAGGCGCAGGTTCTCCGCGACGGTGAGCCCGGGAAACAGCCTGCGCCCCTGGGGTACCAGGCCGATGCCGGCGCGGGCAATGTGTTCCGGCGTATGGCCGCTGATCAGCTTGCCGTCAAAGTGCACGCTGCCGCTTGCCGTCGGCGCCAGCCCCATGATGCTCTTGAAGGTGGAGGACTTGCCGGCGCCATTGCGGCCGAGCAGAGCGGTCACCTCGCCGGCGCGCGCTTCCAGGCTGACGTCATGCAGGATATGGCTCTTGCCGTAGAAGGTGTTCACGCCGTCGAGCTGCAGCAGCACTTCGCCCGCTTGCGCAGCGCGGCGTGTATGCATCAACACCTTGCGTCCGCTGCCGAGGTAGACTTCCTGCACCTGCCGGTCGCTGGAGACCTCATCGGCATTGCCCTCCACCAGCACCACGCCGTTGGCCATGGCCGTGATCCGGTCGGCGAATTCGAACACCCGATCGATGTCGTGTTCCACCAGGAGTACGCTCATGTGCTGCGCCAGCGTGCGTATCATGCCGACGATGCGCTCGCGTTCGGCCGCGGCAAGCCCGGCGAGCGGCTCATCCAGCAGCAGCAGTCTGGGCCGGGCCGTCAGAGCCACGCCGATCTCCATCAATCGTTGTCCGCCGTACGAAAGGCTGGACACCTGCGCGCTCTCGACGCCTTCGAGTCCGAGAAAACGGACCAGCGCGCGCGTTTCCGCATTCACGCCTTCCAGTGTTTCCTTGGCGCGCCAGGCATTGAAACGCTCGGCGGCGTGCGCCTGCACTCCCAGGCGCAGATTCTCGAACACCGTCAGGCCCTGGAACAGGTTGGTAATCTGGAACGAGCGCGCGATGCCCAGCGCGGCGAAACGATGGGAGCTTCGTCCTTTGATTGCCTGCCCGGCGTAGCTCAGGCTGCCGGTCTCCGGAACGTACAGGCCGGAAAGAATGTTGAACAAGGTCGTCTTGCCGGCGCCGTTGGGGCCGATCAGCGCATGCAGCCGGGCATGCCGCAGCCTGATGCTGACATTGTCGACCGCCTTGAAGTCGCCGAATTTCTTGCTTACGTGCTCGGCCGAAAGCAGCACCGCCTCATGCTCGGGCGGCTGCGCCTGCAGCAGGCTGGAAGGCACATCCTGCGACGGATTGGGTTTGACGCGCGATGCCATCGCAGCCAGGGTCTCCGCCTCTTTGCGCCATGGCGCGAGCAGGCGTTTGCCGACACCGACCAAACCCGAGGGCGAGAACAGGATAAATGCCATGAACAGCAGCCCGAACCAGAACAGCCAGCTTGCGGTATAGCCGGACAGGATCTCGCGGAACAGGGCGTAGAAGGCGGCGCCCAAAGGCGGACCCATGAAGCTGCCGCTGCCGCCGATGATGGACATCGCCAGGATTTCGCCGGAGAAATTCGGATGCAGGGGGTCGGCCGAGGCGAACAGCTTGAGAAAGGTAAACAGCGCGCCGCCGAGGCCGGTGACCGTCGCCGACAGAGTGAAAGCGGCGAGCTTGTAGCGCCGTACCGGGTAGCCGGCAAATCCTGCGCGCTGCTCGTTCTCGCGTATGGCCACCAGCACCGAGCCGAATGGTGAGTTCACCACCCGCCACATCACGACTGCGACGGCAAAGATGATCGCGGCGCAGAAGTAATAGAACACCAATTGCTGTTCGAGATCGAGGCCGAGCACGGACGGCCGCGTGATCCCGCGCAGGCCGGACTCGCCGCCGGTGACCTCGGTCCAGCGGAACCCGATCGAGAATCCGAGCGCGGTGAATGCGAGCGTGAGCAGCGAGAAATAGACGCCGCGCCGGCGCAGCACCAGGAATCCTACCGCAACGCCGAGCAGCGCGGTTGAAAGCACGCCGACGAGCAGCGGCAGCAGCAGGCTGTCCTTGAACCAGTGAATCTGTGAAAGCGCGGTGGTGTACACGGCAAAGCCGAAGAACAGACCGTGGCCGAACGACAACAGGCCGGTGTAGCCGAGCAGCAGGTTGAAACCGAGTCCGACCATGGCAAACAGCGCGATCTCGGTCGCGATGGCATGCGTAAACCCGATTGCGTGCGTGAACAGGGGCAACAGCGCGAGCGCGGTGGCCGCGATCAGCAAGGGGTTTCTATTCATCTGCGCCGGTCACTCGAATTTCTCGAATTTCTCGCCCATCAAACCGCGCGGCCGCAGCAGCAAGATCAACACCATCAGGACGTACATCGAGGACTCGGCAGCCGGTGGATAGAAAACCACGGTGATGCCGCGCACCACGCCGACCAGCAGGCCCGCGTATACCACGCCCCAGAAGCTTCCGAGGCCGCCGATCACGACCACGACGAACGCCGCGGTGAGGATCTCGGTCCCCATCGCCGGCTGTATCCCGGCTAGCGGCGCCGACATCACGCCGGCCAGCCCGGCGAGCGCGACCCCGAGCGCGAACACGGCGGTAAGCGCCGGGCGCAGCGAGATGCCCATGGCCCGCACCATCTCCGGGTCGCGCGTGCCGGCGCGCACGATCATCCCGAACGCAGTCCGGTGCAGCAGCAACCAGCAGGCGAAAATGGAAGCTGCCGCGACGGCGAGCACCGTGAGACGGTAATACGAGTAGATGAAATCGCCGAGCAGCAACTGGCCTTTCAACGCCGAGGGGATTGCGAACGGCAGGCCGCTGGTACCCCAGATCAGGCGCAGGCTCTGCTCCGCGGTCATGGCCAGGCCGAAGGTGAACAGGAGCGAGAGCATCGGGTCCTCGTGGTAGAGCCGACGCAGGAACAAGCGCTCAATCGCCACACCGACCAGGGCCACGCCGATGGGCGACAGAACGATGGCGCCGCCGAAGCCGAGCCGGCGCTCGGCCTCGTAGGCGAAGTAGGCGCCGAGCGCGTAGAACGCGCCGTGCGCGAGATTGACCACTCCGCCCAGGCTGAAGATCAGCGACAGGCCGAGCGAAAGGACGATGTAGTAGGAGCCGACGAGCAGGCCGTTGAGAATCTGCTCGATGACGATGGCGAACATGCTGGCGGGGATGCGGGCGGCGGGGTAAATGCAGAAAGGACGGCGCGCGGAATCAATCTTTCCGCCGCCGCCGTCCTGGTTTCTTCACCCTTGAGTCGCTACGCCATGGTGCAGGCGTTCTCTTCCCTGGTCGGCTGGATCAGTTCCAGCGACTCGTTGGCGCCGGGTACGGGACGCACGAGATCGAAAATATCCCACTTGTCCTTCATCCGCGCCTTGTCCTTGACTTTCACCACATACATTTCCTGCAGCAAGGAGTGGTCCCAAGCGCGGAAGCTGCCCTTGCGCGCCTTCAGAATGTCGAAGCTTGCGCCCTTCTCGAGATATTCGACGATTTTCAGCGCGTCGGTGGTCTTGGCCTCGGCAATGCTCTGCGCCATGATCTTGACGCCGACGTAGTCGCCCCAGGCCTGGTTGTCCGGCGGAAAGCCGAACTTGTCGCTGAAGCGCTTGGTAAAGGCTTGTGCCGCCGGGATTTCGAGGCCGTGGAACCACAGACTCTGCCAGTGTCCTGAAATCGCGTCGATGCCCGCGGCCCAGAATGGAATGGTGTCCATCACGCCGCCCGCCAGCGGGTAGGGCAGGTTGTATTCCTTGTACTGCTTAAGAAACGTTGTCTGGTCGACCCCGGCGAGGTTGATATAGACCAGGTCCGGTTTCGCCTGGCGAATCTTCAGTATGTAAGCGCTGTAATCCGCGGTGTTGGTCGGCACCATGTCGTTGTTGAGCAGCTCGCCGCCGTTTTCCTTGAGGAACTTCGACGACACGCGAAACAGGTCATGGCCGAAGGCGTAGTCCGCCGTGAGCATGTACCACTTGGCGCCCTTGATCTTGTTCTCCGCCTTCTGCCAGGTGCCGATGGTCTTGGTGTACATCGTGTTGCCGCCTTCGATGTGAAACATCAGGCGGTTGCAGTTCTTGCCCCGTAGCGCGTCCGAGTTGGCGCCGGTATTGAAGAAGGGGGTGGTCTTGTAGCGCGCGACCTGCTCGCCGATGGCGAGCGCCGACGCCGAGTTGATCTCGCCGACGATTGCAACCACCTTGTCGCGTTCGATCAGTTTTTGCGCCTTGGTCACGGCCGTCTGCGGGTTGACGCTGTCCTCGGCAATCAGTTCGAGCTTCCTGCCGAGCAGGCCACCCGCGGCATTCACTTCCTCCACCGCCATGGTTGCGGCCTTGAAGCCGTATTCGCCGAGCTGCCCGAGAAAGCCGGTGCGTGGCGTCAGATGCGCGAACTTGATGTTGTCGGCTTGTGCGCGCACGATCGCGGGGAAACCGAATTGCGCGGCGACGGCAGCGGCGCCCAGGGCCGCGCCCTTCTTGAGGATTTCGCGGCGGGCGTTGGGGCGGTGGTGCTTGCTGTCTTTCATTTTTCGTTCTCCTTTGGTTGGCGGTGGGCATGAGGCTGCTGCGAGCCAATTTGGAATAACCCTTCCTGTTTTTCGCATGCCGGCAAATTATACGCCGGAGTGGGGAAACCCGAACACTCCGCCGCCGCTGATGATCGACGCGGTTTGCGAAAGACGCGTATCAGGTGTCTTCGACCAGCGATCCTAGCGGCTTGGCGTAGCGGCTTGGCCTTGACGCGCTGTGCCCGAACTTTCACACTGTCGTGCAAACCAGGGAGACAACAATGCGTGCGATCGAAACCTACGAAGTCTACGCCATCCGCTACGCCACGCTGGCGAGGAAGGCGAGCGACAATTTCATCGGCGGCGATGCGCACGAAGAAGGCAGCCCGCTCGATTATTTCGTCTGGCTTGCGCGCAGCGCATCGCGCACTTTCGTCATCGACACCGGGTTCGACGCGCAGGTAGCGCAGCGGCGCGGGCGCAAGATGCTGTTGTCACCGGACATCGGATTGAAACGCCTGGGAGTGGATGCGGCCGAGGTTCGCGAAGTGATCATCACCCACCTGCATTACGACCACGTCGGCAATTTCGCCCTGTTTCCCAGGGCCACCTTCCACCTGCAGGACAAGGAAATGCAATATGCCACGGGCAGGCACATGGCGCAGTCGATATTTTCACATACCTACGAAGTGGAGGAAGTGGTAGCCATGGTGCGCCGGGTGTACGAAGGAAGGGTGCGTTTCCACGATGGGGACGCCCAGCTTGCGCCCGGGTTTTCGCTGCATCACATCGGCGGCCACACCATGGGCATACAGTCGGTGCGCGTACATACCCGCATCGGCTGGATCGTGCTCGCCTCGGATGCCACACATCTTTACGCCAACATGGAGCAGGTGCGCCCATTCCCCATCGTCTACGATGTCGGCGCCATGGTGGAGGGTTATCGCAGGTTGCGCGAACTTGCCGACGACCCGCGCTACGTCGTTCCCGGCCACGATCCGCTGGTGATGCAGCGCTATCCTGCGGCCGGCCCGGGCCTCGAGGGTGTGGCGGTGCGGCTGGACGCCGAACCGAAACTATAGAACTACTTCTTGTCCTCCACCTTGCCCACGCGCTTGACCGCGGCGGCGAGCATGGCCGCGTCCTTGTCCCAGAACTTCTGGAACTCGGGCGCATCGAGGTAGTGGATCGGCGTCTCGATCTTGGCCATGATCGCCTTGAACTCCGCATCCTCGACCGCCTGTCTTGCGGCATTGCGCAGCGCAGTCATCACCGGCGCGGGCGTGCCCGCCGGAGCGAACAGCCCCGACCAGATATAGAATTCGACGTCATAGCCCAATTCCTTGAACGTGGGTACGTCGGGCAACGCGGCGAGGCGCTTGTCGCCCCAGGTGGCCAAAGGCCGCAGCTTGCCGCCCTTGATCTGCCCGATCACTGCGGACGGGCCCGAAGCGAGCGCGTCCACGTGGCCGCCGACCAGGGCATTCATCGCCGGGCCGCCACCGGTGTAGGGCACGTGCCACAGTTTGATGTCGGCTGCCTGGGCGAACATTTCCATCGCCATGTGCAGCGTGCCGTAGATTCCCGAGGAACTGAAGCTGATCTTGCCGGGACGCTTTTTTGCATCCTCGACCAGGTCCTTCACGCTCTTCCACGGGCTGTCGCTGCGCACCACCAGCACGGTCGGATCGGCCGAGATCAGCGCGATCGGCGCGAACTGGTTCATCTGGTAGGGTGATTTGCGTTCGAACAGCTTCTCCGCTTCGGGGATGATGGAAATCGACGACAACGCCATCATGATGGTATAGCCGTCCGGCTTGGCGTTGGCGACGTAGGCCATGCCGATGGCACCACCGGCGCCGGCCTTGTTTTCGACGACGATGCGCTGCTTCAGGACCTTGTCCATCGCGAACGCGGTGGGGCGGCCGGTGAGATCGGCGACGCCGCCGGGCGGGAAGGGCACGACCATGGTGATATGGCGGCTGGGATACGCCTCCTGCGCGAGGGCAGCGCCGGTGAGCGACGCCAATACCAGCGCACAAAGAATTCGTTTCATGTTGTTGCCCTGAATGTTGGATTGAGTTCGGCGCATCTTGGACGCGGCGGCCAAGGGTGTCAAGGGCAGGCGGCGGTCCGCGCCGGATACGCTAGAATGCGGCATCGCATTCCAACGCCCGCCGTGAACCTCGTCGCGCTCGAAACTTCCACCGAATACTGTTCGCTCGCCGTGTCGCGCGGCGCACAGGTATTCGAGCGCAACTTCCATGCCGGGCAGCGGCACTCGGAACTCGCCTTGCCCGTACTGCGCGAGCTGCTGCTGCAAGCGGGGCTGGACATGCAGGCCATCGAAGGCGTTGCCTACGGCGCGGGGCCGGGATCATTTACCGGGCTGCGCATCGCCTGCGGCATCGCGCAAGGCTTGGCGCTGGCGCGCAATCTGCCGGTAGCAGGCATCAGTACCCTGCTTGCGCTGGCCGAGAATTGCGGCGCCGGCAAGGTGATCGCCTGCCTCGATGCGCGCATGGGCGAGGTGTATCATGCCGCCTATCGCAAGAGCGGCGGCAAATGGATCGAAATGCATGCGCCCGCGCTTTACAAACCGGACACCGTGCCGCAGGTCGAAGGCAGCGATTGGATCGCTTGCGGCAGCGGTTTTCGCGTGCATGGAGCGGCGCTGGCGCGGTGTTACGACGGCAGGATCTCGCGCACCGATGCCGACGCCATCCCGAATGCGGCGGCGATGCTGCGTCTTGCGCTGGAAGTGTTCGCTGCCGGGCAGGGCGTCGATGCGGCGGCGGCCGCGCCGCTCTATGTGCGCGACAAGGTAGCGCTGAAGACGAGCGAACGATGAGCGCCGTACTCAAACCCGCGATCGAACTGCGTCCCATGACCGGGGCCGATCTGCCGGCGGTGATGGCGATCGAAACCGCGATCTATCCTTTCCCCTGGACGCAGGGGAATTTCCGCGACTCGCTAGTCGCCGGCTACAGTTGCTGGATCTGCGCGCGCGACGGCGAGGTGATCGGCTATGCAGTGGTGATGCTGGCGGCAGACGAAGCGCATTTGCTCAACCTCAGCATTGCCATGGCTAGTCAAAGGCAGGGCTACGGCGGCCGGTTGTTGCGGCGTCTGTGCGAAGTCGCGCGCGGGCACGGCGCGCAGCTGATTTTCCTGGAAGTGCGGCCGTCCAACGTTGCCGGCCTGCGGTTGTATGAGCGCCATGGTTTCCAGCGCTCAGGTGTGAGGCGCGAATACTATCCTGCGCAAACCGGGCGCGAGGACGCGCTGGTTCTACGCCTGCCGCTATGAGTTCGCGCCGGGAATTATTCCTCGAGGAAATGGGCTTGACGCCGCTGTGGCGGCCGAAAGGCAGGGAGGCGGGAGCACAGACGGGGGAGGAGCAATTAGCCGTCTCGGTCGCCGCGGTTCCGGCGGGCGTCGCGAAGCCGGCCGCGGCGCGACCCGGGACGGCTGTGGACGATCGCGCCGGGCGCATCGCGCGCATGGATTGGGCCGAACTCAAGGCGGCCGTGGCTGCCTGCGCGGCCTGCGGCCTGCGCAAGACCTGCACCCAGACGGTGTTCGGCGTCGGCGACGAACATGCCGACTGGCTGCTGGTAGGCGAGGCGCCAGGCGCGGAAGAAGACGCGCGGGGCGAACCCTTTGTCGGCCAGGCGGGAAAATTGCTCGACGGAATGCTCGCGGGTATCGACTTGAAGCGCGGGGAGAATGTCTATATCGCCAATGTGCTCAAGTGCCGGCCGCCGGGAAACCGCAATCCCGAGCACGCGGAAGTGGGGCAGTGCTCGCCGTTTCTCGCGCGCCAGGTCGAACTGATCCGGCCGAAGCTGATTCTCGCCATGGGGCGCTTCGCCTGCCAGACGCTGCTAGCCACCGATGCGAGCATCGCTTCCCTGCGCGGCCGCCCGCACCGTTATCGGGGCGTGCCCCTGATTGTCACCTATCATCCGGCCTACCTGCTGCGCAACCTGCCGGACAAGGCGAAAGCCTGGGAAGATCTATGCTTTGCCCGGCGCACCATGGCTGAATTGCATAGCGAACCGCATGCTCGGACCTGACGCCACGCGGCCGCGGCTTGAAATCGGCGCTCGCGCCCCCAAATAAACAGCGGGTCATAACGAGGAGAATCCACATGCGCAGAATAGGGGTCATAGTGCTGGCCGCAATCACGCTGGGTCTTTCCGGCTGCGGTTACAACGACATGCAGCGCGGCGACGAGCAGATCAAGGGCAGCTGGTCCGAAGTGCTGAACCAGTACCAGCGCCGCGCCGATCTGGTGCCGAACCTGGTCAACACGGTGAAGGGGTTTGCGGCACAGGAACAGCAGATCCTGATTCAGGTGACCGAGGCGCGCGCGCGCGTGGGCAGCATCCAGGCGACGCCCGAGCTGATCAACGATCCCGCGGCCTTCGCCAAGTTCCAGCAGGCGCAGGCTGGCCTTTCCAGTGCGCTCTCAAGGCTGCTGGTGGTCTCGGAAAATTATCCGCAGTTGAAATCGGATGCGAATTTCCGCGATCTGCAGGCGCAGCTCGAAGGCACCGAGAACCGCATCGCCGTGGCGCGCAACCGCTATATCAAGTCGGTGCAGGAATACAACACCCTGATCCGGACTTTCCCCAACAACCTGACGGCCATGATGTTCAGCTACCAGGTGAAGCCCAATTTTGCGGTCGAGAACGAGAAGGCGATAGCAGCGCCTCCGACCGTGAGTTTCGACAAGCCCGCGGCCGCGCCGGCACCGGCCAAGTAACTTAAGCGATGGCCTCGAACGGATAAACGCGGATCGATCGCAAGCTGATTCGCCACCCTTATCCGTGTTCATCCGCAGCCGGTCATTCATGCGCGCACTGATTCGCTTTTTCGGCATTCTGGCGCTGGTGTTTGCGTCGGTTGCAGGGGCTGCAGATACGGTCGCCGTGCCGTCGCTCAAGGCGCGCGTCACCGACCTGACCGGCACGCTGGACGCGGCGCAGCTTGCCTCGCTCGAAGCCGAACTGCGCGCCTTCGAGCAGAAAAAGGGCAGCCAGGTCGCGGTGCTGATGCTGCCGAGCACCCAGCCGGAAGCGATAGAGCAGTATTCGATGCGCGTTGCCGAAAGCTGGAAAATCGGGCGCGCAAAAGTCGATGACGGAGTGATCCTGATCATCGCCAAGAACGATCAGCGCCTGCGCATCGAGGTAGGCTATGGGCTCGAGGGCGCGATTCCCGACGTGGTGGCGAAGCGCGTTATCCGCGAGGTGATCGCGCCGCATTTGCTGGCCAACGACTTCTACGGCGGTATCCGCGACGGCACCCGGACGCTGATGAAACTGATCGAGGGCGAAAAGCTGCCGCCCGCTGCGCAGTCGCAGACGTCCACGGTCGACGATTACCAATCGCTGTTTGTAGTTCTGCTGATCGTGGTCGTGGTCGCGGGCGGCGTGCTGAAAGCGGTATTCGGCCGCATGTTCGGCTCCGCGGCCACCGGTGTGGCGGCAGGGTTCATCGCCTGGGCGATTGCGGGCGCGCTCGGTGCGGCCGTCATCGCCGGTGTCGTCGCATTTTTCATCGCGCTCCTGGGCGGTGGCCGTGGCTATTATCCGGGAGGCTTCGGCGGCGGCGGATTGGGCAGCGGAGGGGGCGGCTTTGGGGGAGGGGGCGGAGGTTTCGGCGGTGGCGGGGCCTCGGGCAGTTGGGGGAACAACTAATGCAATGGAAACGCGTGATCCGGCATTTGGTAACCGATCATTGGTCGGTGCGGCGCGCGTTTCCGCCGGCTGCGATGCGCGCGATTCGTGACAAGATCGGCGAGCAGGAAAATCGGCATGGCGGCGAACTGCGCTTCGCGGTCGAAGCGTCGCTGCCTTTGCCCCACCTGTGGCGCGGGGAGGATGCGCGCAGCCGGGCGGTGGAACTGTTCAGTCAGTTGCGTGTTTGGGATACGGAGCACAATAGTGGCGTGCTGATCTATTTGCTGCTGGCCGACAAGCGCGTCGAAATCGTCGCCGATCGCGGCATTCATGACAAAGTCGGCGGCGCGGCCTGGGGAGCCATCTGCCGCGAAATGCAGCAGGCATTCGCGGCGGGACACTTTGAGCAAGGCGTAGGCTCGGGCGTGGGGGCGATCAGCGATTTGCTTGCCACGCATTATCCGCCGGCCAAAGATGATACCGACGAACTGCCAGATGAACCGGTGGTGCTGTAACCGGCGCCCGTACCCGCGCCGATGGGGCATGAAATATTTTTCTTGATAAGCTGCGGATTCGCTTGATGCGATTTCCGAGTGGGCGCAAAATGCGTTTATTGCAGTTCGGCGTTTTGGCCGTATACTTCGAACTTCGACAATCAAGCCTGTCAGATGGAAAGGTGACAAATTGGCTAAGCCTAACTACCAATATGAAAAGCGTCAGAAGGACCTAGCGAAGAAGAAGAAACAGGAAGAAAAGCGCCTGCGCAAGCTGGAGAAAAACACTGTGCCTAGTGTGGATAATCCGGATCAGCTGCCGACTCCCGTTCCGGCGCCGGACAAGACAGAAACCCCATAGGGGCATCAGGGCGATTTGAGTTGCCTCCTGCCTAGAGCTTGATTTACGAAAGATGCCGAGAAAAACACTCCCGAAGTAGTATTTCTCGCCATTTCCTCGCTAGCCTAAACGCCCTATAATCGCGGCGTGCGCCTGTCACCGGCGCATCGCGACCCTTTATTGGATGGGTTTTCGCTCTGCGCGGGTAATTCCGCCAGCGCCACGTTCAACTCCAGCTAATTCGCGCCGCCAAGTAGCATGAGGTCGGCCTGAAGCCGGCTTTTGTTGCTGGAATGGCGGTACGTCTGATTGCGCGGTACGAGGGAAACATTTGATGCAGCGCAAAATCGGGGCGTCTTCGTACGGATACACTGACTTGCACTTGCGCCGGCAAGGATTTTCCAGACGGGCATTTTGAAAAGGCACTGCGGCAATGCTTGAAGCGCGACGACTCGAGTGCACGCGAGGCGAACGGCGATTGTTCAGCGAACTGAGCTTTACGCTCGGCCGCGGCCAACTGCTGCGCGTGGCCGGAGCCAACGGCAGCGGCAAGACCAGCTTGCTGCGCATCATCTGCGGCTTGCTTGCGCCGAGTGCGGGGGAGTTGCGCTGGCTCGGGCGACCGATCCGTGACGAACGCGAGGAGTATTCGAGGAATCTGGTCTTCATCGGTCATCTCAACGCCCTGAAGGACGATCTCACCGCCCTGGAAAATCTTCAGGTTGCGGCGGCACTGGCAGGGATGTCCGCCGAATCCGGGCGCATGCTCGCCGCGCTCGATCGCTTTGGCGTTGCCCACTGCGCCGAGTTGCCGGCAAAAGTCCTGTCCCAGGGCCAGCGCCGCCGCGCGGCCCTGGCCCGGCTCGCGCTCTCCCCGGCAGTGCCCTTATGGATTCTCGATGAGCCGTTTTCCGCGCTCGATGCCGGGGCCGTGGTGGAATTGGAGCGTCTGCTCGCCGCGCATCTTGCTTCGGGTGGCATGGTGGTATTGACTACGCACCAGGAAGTGCGGGTGGTGGCGCATGCGGTGCTGCGCGTGGATCTCGACCTGCACGTTGCAGCGCTGCTGGCCGCATGATCAGGGCGCTCGGGTGGGTACTGCGACGCGACCTGCTGCTCGCATTCCGGCGCCGGGGCGACGTCGTCAATGCGCTCGTCTTTTTCGTCATAGTGGTGAGCCTGTTTCCGCTCGGCGTCGGCCCCGAGGCCAGCCAGTTGCGCAACATGGCGCCCGGCGTGTTGTGGGTGGCGGCCCTGCTCGCCTGCATGCTGTCTTTGGCGCGGCTGTTTGCGCCGGACCATCAGGATGGAACGCTGGAGCAGATGCTGCTGGCGGGCGAACCGCTGGTCGTTCTGGTCATGGGCAAGGTGATAGCGCACTGGCTGGTATCGGGATTGCCGCTGGTGCTGATGGCACCGCTCCTGGGCCTGCAATTCGACCTTCCCGGCGATGCGCTCGCCGTGCTCTGCGTGTCGCTGTTGATCGGCACGCCGGTGCTGAGCCTGATCGGGGCCGTCGCCGCGGCGCTTACGCTGGGAGTGCGCGGCAGCGGCGTGCTGGTCGCGCTGCTCGTGCTGCCGCTGTACGTGCCGGTGCTGATTTTCGGCGCCGGCTCGGTCGGCGCGACCGCGGCCGGCACGGGTGCAGAGGCACATTTGCTGCTGCTCGGCGGATTCCTGGCGCTGGCGCTGGTGCTTGCGCCCTGGGCGAGCGCCGCCGCGCTGCGCATTGCGATGGAATGAGAGAACAATGACCAAATCGCAGAGGTTCAGTTGGTTTCTTTTTTCCTCGCCGCAGACCTTCTATCCGCTGGCGGGCACGCTGCAGCCATGGTTTGGCGTCCTGGCCCTCGTGCTTTGCGCCGCTGGCCTCTATATCGGCTTTTTCGTCGCGCCCACCGACGCGCAGCAAGGCGACGCCTACCGTATCATTTTCATCCATGTTCCTGCAGCCTGGATGTCGATGTTTCTCTACCTGGTGATGGGATTCTGGTCCGGGGTCGGGCTGGTGCTCAATACGCGGTTGTCGTCGATGGTGGCGACCGCGCTCGCCCCCACCGGCGCGTTGTTTACCTTCATCGCGCTGTGGACCGGCGCGTTGTGGGGCAAACCGACCTGGGGCACCTGGTGGGTTTGGGACGCGCGTCTGACTTCGGAACTAATTCTGCTGTTCCTGTACATAGGTTTCATGGCGCTGCAGGCTGCGATCGATGATCCGCGCCGCGCCGACAAGGCGGGCGCGGTGCTGGCGTTGGTCGGGGTGATTAATGTTCCGATCATTTATTTCTCGGTAAAGTGGTGGAGCACGCTGCACCAAGGCGCTTCGGTGAGCATGAAAAGCGCGCCGACCATGGCGACGACGATGTTGCTTGGAATGCTGATCATGGCGCTGGGTTTCTGGATGTATAGTATCGCCGCAGTATTGGCGCGGGTGCGCTGCGTGATCCTCGAGCGCGAGCGCCATACGGACTGGGTGGCGGCCGAAATAGGCGGGCAAGCATGAACTGGGGGAGTTGGCAGAATTTTTTTGCCATGGGCGGCTATGGGCTGTACGTCTGGGGCTCTTATGCCGTCACCTTGATTGTGCTTGCTGCCGAGATCGTGGAACTGATCATGCGCCGGCGCAGCGTGATCGAGCGTCTTGCCAAATATTATGCGGCGCGCAGGAGGAATCATGAAACCGAGGCATAAGCGTTTTGTTCTGATTGGGGTTGGCATCGCCGGCTTGGCGCTCTCCGCCGGCCTGGTGCTTTCCGCATTTCAGAAGAACCTGGTGTTTTTTTTCACGCCGAGCCAGGTCGCCGCAAATGAGGCGCCCGTCGGCAAGAGCTTTCGCATCGGCGGCCTGGTGGAAAAAGGCAGCGTTAAGCGCGAAGCCGATGGCGTGACCGTGCACTTCGTCGTGACCGATACCGCCAAGAGCATTCCGGTGTTTTACCGCGGCATACTGCCGGATCTGTTCCGCGAGGGCAAAGGGGTGGTGACGCAGGGCAAGATCGGACCGGATGGCATGTTTCGCGCCGAAGAGGTGCTGGCCAAGCACGACGAGAATTACATGCCGCCGGCGGCGCAGGATGCGCTCAACCAAGCAACTGCCAAGACCGCGGCGCAGTCGGTCGTGCCGCCGCCGAAAGGAAAATAATGGTTCCCGAACTCGGACATTTCGCCCTGATTCTGACGCTTTGCATCGCGCTGGTGCAGGGGACGCTGCCGCTGGTCGGCGCAGCGCGCGGCAATGCTGCCTGGATGGCGCTCGCGCGGCCGGCGGCGCAAGGGCAATTCCTGTTCATTGCGTTTGCCTTCGGTTGCCTTACTTATGCCTTTGTGACCAACGATTTCTCGGTGAAATACGTGGCCGAGCATTCCAACTCGCGGCTGCCGCTGGAATATCGCGTCGCCGGGGTGTGGGGCGGGCACGAAGGATCGCTGCTGCTGTGGACCTTGATGCTGGGTGTATGGATGTTCGCGGTGAGCATTTTCAGCCGGACCCTGCCCGAGGAGATGGTGGCGCGGGTGCTCGGCATCATGGGACTCATAACCGTCGGCTTCCTCGTATTCATGCTGTTTGCCTCCAATCCGTTCGATCGCCTGCTGCCGGCGGCCGCGGACGGGCGCGACCTCAACCCGCTGCTGCAGGACCCGGGCATGGTGTTTCATCCGCCCATGCTCTACATGGGTTATGTCGGCTTTTCCGTGGCGTTTGCGTTCTCCATGGCGGCACTGATCGACGGACGGCTCGACGCCACTTGGGCGCGCTGGTCGCGCCCCTGGACAACGGTGGCCTGGATATTCCTCACGCTTGGCATCGCCCTCGGCAGCTATTGGGCCTACTATGAATTGGGCTGGGGCGGGTGGTGGTTCTGGGACCCGGTGGAGAACGCGTCGTTCATGCCCTGGCTGGTGGGCACGGCGTTGATCCATTCGCTGGCAGTGACCGAGAAGCGCGGGGCGTTCAGGATCTGGACCGTATTTCTGGCGATCCTGGCTTTCTCGCTGAGCCTGTTGGGAACCTTCCTAGTGCGTTCCGGCGTGCTCACGTCGGTGCATGCTTTTGCCACCGATCCCAAGCGCGGCATATTCATCCTCACTTTTCTGGCGGTGGTGGTGGGCTCTTCGCTCACGCTGTTCGCCTGGCGCGCGTCCGCGGTCGGGCTGGGCGGTCGCTTCGCTCCGGTATCGCGCGAATCGATGCTGCTCACCAATAACGCGCTGCTGCTGGTTGCGGCCGGGGCGGTGCTGCTGGGAACCATATATCCGCTGGTGCTCGATGCGCTGGGTCTGGGCAAGATTTCGGTCGGACCGCCTTATTTCGAGACGGTGTTCGTGCCGCTGATGGCGCCGGCGCTGTTTCTGATGGGAGTGGGCCCGCTTGCCCGCTGGAAACAGGCCAGTCTGCCCGAACTTGCCGTGCGCCTGCGCTGGGCCCTGGCGGTGAGCTTCGTCGCGGCGATCATTGTGCCGCTCGCCATGGGAGGCTGGAGCACCATGGTCGGCTTCGGCCTGCTGCTGGCGACGTGGATCGTCGCGTCTGGTTTGGTCGGTCTCAAGGCGCGGCTTGCGCTGGTGGCGAAAGGACGGCTCGGTGCGCGCTTGGCTCAGTTGCCGCGCAGCTACTACGGCATGCTCATTGCGCACCTCGGCATAGCCGTATTTATCGTCGGCGTAACGCTGGTGAAGGGCTACGAGGTCGAAACGGACGTGCGCATGGAGGTGGGGGATACCTCGCAGCTCGCCGGCTACGTTTTCCGGCTGGTGGCTATCAACGAAGTCAGAGGGCCTAATTACGCGGCCACGCGCGGCACCGTCGAAGTAACGCGAAACGGCAGCCCGGTGGCGACCCTGAATCCGGAAAAACGCCTGTATACCGTGCAGAACATGCCGATGACCGAGGCGGCGATCGACTATGGTGTGACGCGCCATTTGTACGTCGCGCTGGGCGAGCCGATCAGCCCGAAGGTCTGGATCGTGCGCCTCTATTACAAGCCCTTTATCAGTTGGATCTGGGGTGGTTGCCTGTTGATGGCCTTCGGCGGCCTGCTTGCAGCCATCGACCGGCGCTATCGCGTCGGGGCGCGTGCCGCTACGGCGCAACCGGCCGCTGCCGCGGGCCTCAAAGTTTCGGCGGCGCGCTAGAGTCATGCTGCGCGCCCGCTTTCTCATTCCGCTCGCCGTTTTCGCTGTACTGGTGGTGTTCCTGGGCGTCGGCCTCACGCTCAACCCGCGCGAGGTACCTTCGCCGCTGATCGATAAACCCGCGCCCGCGTTCCAGTTGCCGCAACTGCACGCGCCGGACAAGACCTTCGCCCAGAAGGACATGCTGGGCAAGGTATGGATGCTGAACGTGTGGGCTTCATGGTGCGTGGCCTGCCGCGAGGAACACCCTAACCTGGTGGAACTCGCGCGCAGCGGCGCGGTGCCGATTTACGGTCTCAACTACAAGGACGAGCGCGCCGACGGCATTGCCTGGCTGGCGCGTTTCGGCAATCCCTACCAGGTTTCCGCATATGATCGCGATGGCCGCATCGGCATCGATTACGGCGTATACGGCGTTCCCGAAACCTATGTCATCGACAAGGCCGGCGTGATTCGCTACAAGCGCATCGGCGCGGTTACGCCGGAGATACTGCGCGACAAGATTCTGCCGCTGGTGAAGGAACTGAACGGAAATGCGTAAGCTGCTCGCGCTGCTGCTAGTGCTCATCCTCGCCGGCTCGGTGCTCGCCAGGGAAGCGCCGACGGTCGCGGCGGATCCAGTGCAGGAAAAGCGCGCCATGGCGCTGGCGGAGGAACTGCGCTGTCTGGTGTGCCAGAACCAGACCATCGCCGATTCACACGCCGAGCTTGCAGTCGACTTGAAGAATCAGATCCGCGAGAAACTGAAAGCAGGCATGAGCGAAGCACAGATTATCGACTACATGGTGGCGCGCTATGGCGATTTCGTGCTCTACCGCCCGCCGGTCAAGGTGACCACGCTGCCGCTGTGGATCGGTCCGTTCGCGTTGTTGTTCGCGGCGCTCGCTGGATTGTTCTATTACATCCTGCGCCGGCGGCGTTCACCGCCGACGCAGCCGCTGAGCAAAGCGGATGAGGCGCGCGTGCGTTCGCTCCTCGATGGGCAAGAGGAGCGTCGATGACGCTGTTTTGGGTCTACGCGACGCTGCTGGCGGGAGTGGCGCTGGCTTTCCTGGTTACGCCGTTGTTGCGTGTTCGTGCGCGGGCCGGCGCGCCGGTATCGCGCGCGGCATCCAACCTGACGGTAATTCGCGATCAGCTCGCTGAACTCGACGCCGATCTTGCGGCCGGCAGCATCGGCCAGGAACAGTGGGAGGCGGCGCGCGGCGACCTGCAGCGCGGTCTGCTGGAGGACGTCGGCTCGCCCGCGGCCAGCGCGGCCGCGCCGGCCAGGCGTTCCAAGGCGGCGGCCATCGTCATCGGGATTGCGCTGCCGCTGGTTTCGGCATTGGTGTATCTGGGCGTGGGCAATCCGCAGGGGCTGGATCCGCGCAAGGAAAGTGCTGCGCAGGGAGCGCCGCACCAGCTCACGCAAGAGCAGATCGAATCCATGGTGGCGCGCCTGGCGACGCGGCTGGAATCGAACCCGGACGATGGCGAAGGATGGTTCATGCTGGCGCGTACGTACAGCGCCCTTGGGCGCTTTGCCGAGGCTGCCGGCGCCTATGCCCGGGCCGAGGCGAAGTTTCCGCAGGATGCGCAGCTATTGGCCGACTATGCCGACAGCCTGGCGATGGCCCAGGGGCAGAACTTGCAGGGCAAACCGGAAGCACTGATACGGCGTGCGTTGCAGGCAGACGGCAACAATCTCAAGGCACTGGCCCTGGCCGGAACGGCGGAATTCGAGAAGCGCGATTTCGCCGGGGCGATCCAATACTGGAGGCGGATGTTGCCGCTGCTGCCGCCGGATTCAGAGATGATCGATTCGGTCCGCGCCAGCATCCGGGAAGCCGAGGGCAAGCAGGGCGGCGCGCCGAGATCATCAACTCCGATGGCGCAGGAAACGCCAGGCGGCGCGGCGAAATCCTCCGCCGCCAGCGCGAAGGCCGCAAGCATCAGCGGGACGGTAAAGCTTGCGCCCGCAGTTGCCGCGCGCGCAGCACCCGAAGATACCGTGTTCGTGCTGGCCCGTCCGGCGCAGGGATCGCGCATGCCGCTTGCGGCGGTGCGCGTCAAGGTGAAGGACCTGCCGCTGGCGTTTTCGTTCGATGATTCGATGGCGATGAACCCGTCGTCGAAGCTTTCCGATTTCACCGAGATCGTGGTCGCGGCGCGCGTGTCCCGGTCCGGGAATGTGGTGCCCCAGGGCGGGGATCTGGAGGGCGTGAGCAAGCCGGTGCGCCCGGGGGCGGCCGGCATTGTGGTCGAGATCGCGAACGTGATCCAGTAAGCGCTAATGCTTCTCCATGCCGATGAGATGCAGCGCGTCTTCGCGGCTCTGATTGAGTTTGTGCAGCCTGATTACCAGCAGCATGGTGAGGCACACGAATACACCGAACAATACGATGATGGTATTGATGCCGAAATTGGCGCGGATCATCAGCGCATACAGCGCCAGCATCAGCAGGATATTCAGGTTCTCGTTGAAGTTCTGCACCGCGATCGAGTGTCCGGCGGAGAGCAGCACGTGTCCGCGGTGCTGCAACAGGGCGTTCATCGGCACGACAAAGAAGCCGGCCAGTGCGCCTACCAGGACGAGCAGAAAATAGACCAGCGGCATCCAGGTGACGAAGATCAGGGACATGACCGCAAAGCCCATGGCCACCCCGACCGGCAGCACGCGCAGAGACTGTTTCAACGGCACCATGCGTCCGGCGAGCACCGCTCCCAGCGCGACGCCTATGGCCACGACGCCTTGCAGGATCGCGCCTTGGCTCAGGGGCATTTCCAAGCTGCGTTCGGCCCACCTGAGCACGATGAACTGCAGCGTGGCGCCCGCGCCCCAGAACAGCGTGGTGACGGCGAGCGAGATCTGTCCCAGCTTGTCGCGCCACAGGACGGTGAAGCATTCGACGAAATCCTTCACCATGACGACCGGATTGCGTGTCTGCTCGTGATAGCGCGCGCCGGTGTCCGGGATGCGCAGGTTGAACACGGCCGCGATCAGGTAGAAAAGCGAGATCACCAGGATCGCCGCCTCCGGCGCGGTGTCGATGCCGGTGTCGATGTGAGGCAAGTCGATCGACAGCAGCAGCGCCGAAACCCTGGGATTGATGAGGGCGCCCCCGAGCATGGTCCCGAGAATGATGGAGGCGACCGTAAGCCCCTCGATCCAGCCATTGGCGATCACCAGTTGCCGCGGTGGCAGCATCTCGGTGAGAATGCCGTATTTGGCTGGCGAGTAGGCGGCTGCGCCCAGCCCGACCACCGCGTAGGACGCGAGAACGACCAGGTGGGTGCTTATTCCCAGCGGCGCAAGAGTATCGTAAAAGAACATGAGGCCGCAGCCGGAAATCTTGATGCTATTGGTGATGAACATCACCTTGCCTTTGGGCAGGGAGTCGGCAAAGGCGCCGACGAAGGCGGCCAGCACCACGTAGGACACGGTGAAGAAGAATTTCAGCAGCGGCGTCATCCACGCCGGGCCATGCAGATCCACCAACAGCGCGATCGCCGCGATGAGTAGGGCGTTGTCCGCCAGCGACGAGAAAAACTGCGCCGCCATGACGGTGTAGAAACCGCGGTTCATCTATGGGAGCGGATTGAATCGGCTGTCGTAATCCAGGGCAGGGCGCTTTATACCACGGCCGTGCGCCGAGCCGCGAAAAATGATCGTCATCTGTTCTTGTGAAGTGATTTATGGTTCAATAAGGCCGGATAATACAGCAGCCGGGACGGGTGAGGATATGGCGGATAGACGATTGCAGGTTTTCCAAGCGGTGGCCAAGCAGAGCAGCTTCACCAAGGCGGCCGAGA
>Ga0315281_10004014_pt1 | contig 21467 bp, 19 predicted proteins | sample YL17G07_0_MG_FD_204540 | JGI IMG/M metagenome (GOLD analysis project Ga0315281, IMG submission 204540) | Sediment microbial communities from Yellowstone Lake, YNP, Wyoming, USA - YL17G07_0 | ecosystem: Environmental > Aquatic > Freshwater > Lake > Sediment | place: USA: Wyoming | collected...
CCATATGGAGATCTGTATCTACTTTCACTTTGATGCCACTGTAGCTCAATGGCGCCTCGGTAACGACTGTGACCACATCGATCCCTTTCATCCGAGATTGAACAATATACGGGGCGGGTTTGGTGTCCGGGTAAGTAGTCCCAGCTCCAATGCCAGTGATCAATGGTCTTCGAATAACTTCTTCATGATCTTCACCAACGATCTCCTTGACACCTTCGTAACGCTGAAGTGGAATGTTACGGACAAGCTCTCCATCCCAATTGACAAATCGTTGGCAAGCTCCTGTATTACCAACTTTGATAGTGCAGTTGATCGGGCATGATATACATTGAACGCCTCCCACTCTCGGTTCTGGCGAAGGTCCGATTGCCTCCTTGGGGCAAACTTTAGTGCAGGCCTCACAATCCACGCAGATTTCAGAGATAGAGGCTTTCTCCTCAGGTGCCATGGAAATGGCCCCAAGGGGGCATACATCAATACACAAGCCACATCCAATACAAGTTTCCCAATCAACAATCATTTTTAAACCTCTATTTCTCGTAAAACGTGAGGTGTAAGGCGTAAGGTGTAACCACTTTACACTTCACTCTTCACACTTTACACTTTACGGTTTACTGCTTACTATCTTCCCATTCGGCGGTGGAGTATTTCTACTCACTCCAATCTTCATCACCCCATCTATCATCACGCCTGCAATCCCTGGGATGTCACCGACTTCAATAGCAGAAAGGGTGTCTTTGCCAACCGATCCCATGGGTGCATCCATAATGACCAGATCAGCTTCCTTTCCAACCTCAACCACTCCTCTGTTCAATTTGTAAACTTTTGCCGTATTCCCGGTAGCCATGGCAATGGCTTCTTCTGCTTTCACACCGCAGAGGGATGCCAAGAAGTTGATTACCCTGAGAATCCCAAGAGGGATTACACCCGTTCCAGACGGAGCATCATTCCCAATGATGATTCTGGGGTATGCCTTTACCCCTTTCACAATTTTCATCACATCCACAATCATCTTCGAATTTCCACAATGGACGATTTCCAAAGTAAGAGAGGTTTTTCGAATCAATTTTTCCGCTTCAGTAATGGAAATGGCCGTGGGACCTCCGTTAATATGGGAGACAATATCTGGATCCGCAGCAATCACATCATCAGCATGAACAGTGGTGCTTCCAGGGATTGAAGTCCCTCCAGTATGCATCATCACAACCATCCCGTATTTCTTCGCCCATTTGACCATAGGGGCTGCATCTTTTGGGCTCTTCACTCCTCCCAAACCAATTTCCCCTACCACCTTAACGCCTTCTTTGGCCAATTCTTCAAAATCCTTCTCCTGCAAACCAGGCTCAAGAATGAGACCTCCCCCCAATACCTTCACCCCTGCAGGTCTGGCACTGGCAAAAGATTTAGCAGCAAGAATGGCCAGAGCCTTCGTTCCTGCAACATCCTTCGGCCTCCCGGCAAGATGAACCTCTCCTGCTGAGATGAGAGTGGTGACTCCTCCATGGAGTGAGGATTCGATAAAGTCCAACATCTTCTGCCGGGGTGTAAAATCTCCGAGAACAGGATGGCAATGAGAATCGATAAGCCCGGGGGTGATGGTCATCCCCCCGATATCCATCACCTGATCCACTCCTTTGGTGTCAAGGCTCTTCTCCTTGCCGATGGCTTGAATCAGTCCTCCCTCTATCATGAGGGTGTCGGCATTCAAAATAGGATTATAAATATTCCCCGAAACCAAGGTGCCGATATTCTTGATCATCAGTTTAGCCATGTGGATCCTCCCCTTAATTTAAAATCGCAAAGAGCATAGCGCATGGAGCATAGCGAAAAAATACAATGGTCAATAATCAATCATCATACATGGTTCGCCCTCATTTAATGAGGGCGAACTAAGCCGTCGGCAGTACCTGCCTGCCGGCAGGCAGGAATGCCGACGCTACATTCCTTATGACTTATCCTTACTTTTTTGTATTGCCTCCAACACCCGTTCCAAGTTTGCTGGCAGATGATAAATTCTCTGCCCAATGGCATCTGCAATCGCATTCAAAATCGCTGGGGCAGATGGGATGAGGGCTGGTTCACCAACCCCTTTCGCTCCAAAGGGACCCGTTGGCTCTTCATCTTCAACGATAATAGGAATTACCTCTGGAACATCCTTCGATGTCGGAATGAGGTAATTGACGAAAGAGGTTGTCTCACCTGGAACGAATTCTTCCGTCAAAGCAAATCCTGTCCCCATTGCTACACCACCCATGATCTGGCCGATCACATTCTTTGGATGAATGGCTTTCCCTACATCATGACTGGCAATGATTCGATTGACCTTAACCTTTCCCGTCTCTGTATCCACCTCCACTTCTGCCAAATGGGTGGCAAAGGCATAAGTGGCATAAGGAGCCCCTTGCCCGGTCACTGGATCGAGCTTGGTCGTCTCCGGGTCAAAATGCCCCTCTCCTCTCAATATCCTTCCACATCTTTTAGTCACTTCTTTGATAGAGATGGAGATTGAAGGTTTTGACTTCCGTCTGATTTCTCCATCTTCAAAATGAAGATCTTTCCCATCGACTCCTAAAATTTGACTCGCTTCTTTAACCGCTTCTTCTTTCAAATTTTTAATAGCATTGAGAATGGCATTTCCAGAAATATAAGTCTGGCGACTTGCTGAAGTAGCGCCCGCATCCGTGGTGACGGCTGTATCTGCCCGAATCAGACGGACCTCCTTCAAGGAGGCTCCTATCGCTTCAGAGGCGATCTGAAGAAGTGCTGTATCAGACCCTTGCCCAATATCTGCTACTCCTGTAAAAAGCCGAACCTCTCCATTTGGATCAATCTCCATCTGAGCGGTCGAAGGGTTGGAGATCCCTGTATTGCCAATCCCATACCACATCGAACCAATCCCAATTCCTTTCTTGATGAAGGGCTTTTTTGAATCGTTTTTGGAGATGTCCAAACGATTCCTCCACTCTTTTATTTTTCTCAGGGTCTCTCCTATTCCAACGCTCGCCATCAAGGTTTGACCGGTTGCTGTCTCAGATCCGATGCGGAGACAATTTTTAAGGCGAAGCTCTATCGGATCCATCTCCAAGGTTTGTGCAAGAAGATCCATCTGAGATTCGTGAGCAAAAGCCATTTGAGGAACTCCAAACCCCCGCATGGCACCAGACCATGAGTTGTTGGTATAGGCCATCCGGCTCCTCACCTTCACATTGGGAACCTGGTAAGGACCTGTGGCATGGACAGCAGATCGGATGGCTACGGTGGCACCGTAAGAGGCATAAGCGCCCGTATCTCCCAGAATTTCCACTTCAACGGCTGTGAGCAATCCGTCTTTCTTTGCACCACTTTTATATCTGATCTTTAAGGGGTGGCGTTTGGATGTGACCTGAAAGACCTCCTCCCTGGAGTAAACGATCTTCACTGTTTTTTTAAGATGAAAAACTGCAAGAGCCATCAAACACTGAATCGTGATGTCCAGCCTCCCCCCGAATCCTCCTCCTGTCGCACATTGGATAATCCTTACCTGATCCAACGGTAAGCCCAGCATAGAGGCTACTTCTTTTTGATCATAATGGACATTCTGGGTCGGACAGACCACTGTGATCCTTCCTTCTTCATCCAGATAGGAGATCCCGGCATCGGGCTCCATATAGGCGTGGTCAACCCATGTGGTTGCATAGGTTTCTTCGACGATGGCATCGGCCTCTTTAAATCCTCTCTGGGCATCACCTTTGATCACATGAAATTCGAGAAGCAAATTCCCCTTTTCATGAACCAAAGGGGCATACGGCTGGAGGGCTTCTTCTGGATGGTGAATGGAAGGGAGATCCTCATAAACCACAATCAGTTTTTTAGCCGCTTCTTCTGCTGCTTCTTCCGTTTTGGCAGCGATCAATGCGACCGGATCACCGATATACCTCACACGATCCGAAGCCAGGATGGGTTGATCCTTGCTAATCGTTCCAACCAGATTCTTTCCAGGAATATCTTTCGCAGTAAAAACCCTCTCCACTCCCGGAACCTTGAGGGCTTCATCTATTTCAATTCTCACAATTTTGGCATGAAGCTTTGAACTGCGGACGACTTTAAGGTGAAGGAACTCTCTGGAAAGTAAGTCTGCACCATACCTTACCTCACCCAGAGCTTTTTCCAGAACATCCACCTTTGGGATCTCAATCCCTACCTGTTTCATCTTTACCCTTCTATTGTCTTGAGTCATTAATTTGGTCACAAATTGCCAGGGTTGTCATTCCCACGCAAGTGGGAATCCAGACTTGTCCCCGTGAAAACAGGGAACCAGTACTTAAAGAGCATGGATTCCCCGCATCAAGTGCGGGGCAGGCTCTGCTTCCGCAGGAATGACTTTTCAAGTAAATGAATATCTGATTCACCACCATAGAGCCTTTCTCATTGCCCTGACGAATAAGGCTTCTACGACAGGCCTTTTATAGGAGGTCGAGGGCCTGATCCCGCTTCGATTGATCATTGTCTCAGAAACCTTGAAGGAAGCTTTTTGCAGAAATTCTTCATCAGGCGATTTTCCAATTAAAAAAGACTCAGCCTCCGACATCCTTTGAGGGGTGGGGGTCACTGATCCCACAGAAATACGAATATCTTCGATTCGATTTTTTCTCTTCTCCATCTGAAGGACAATGGCCACGTTCATCCTTGCTATTGCCATGGCATCTCTTCTTGCCAGCCGTACAAAACTACTTCTCATATCGGAATGAAGCTTTTGGAATGTGACCTGAACCAATAGGTCATGGGGGTTTAGACTTGTTTCATAGGGGCTTTTAAACAGTTGACAAAGTGGGACTTGTCTTTCTCCCTCCTTGGACACCACCCTTCCCATGGCTTTCAACACCATCAGAGGAGGAAGGGTATCTGCTGCAGGAGAGGCATTGATGATATTCCCTCCGATCGTCCCGAGGTTTCTGATCTGCGGAGAACCAATCTCAGAAGCCGCATCGGATAAAACTTTTGCATATTTCTTTACCAAGTTAGAGGAAGAAATTTCAGAATGGGTGGCTGCAGCACCAATCGAAATCGTCCCATTCTTTTCTCCAATCCTCCGGAGTTCTTCAATTCTCGTGATATCGATGATGGACTGGGGAGTGTGATCTCCATTCCGGAGGCCGATCACAAGATCTGTCCCGCCTGCAACAATCTTTGCCTTTCCCTCGGCCTTCCACAAAAGCTCGCAGGCTTCTTCAATCGTCTTTGGAATTTTATAGTCAAAAGAAGGTATCATAGCTTTTCGTTTGAGGTCTAAGGTTTGGGGACCACTCCGCCTTCTCTTATTTTGTTCAGGGCTTCGTTCGAGGCAAAACCTGACTTCCCTTTAGCCTCAAGTCCCTCCGAAGGGGGGACGATCCTCTAACCTCTATCGTACTCTCTATCGCTTCAATGATCTGATGATAACCCGTGCATCGACAGAGATGGCCTGAAATCGCTTCCTTGATTTCCTCTCTGGTGGGATTTGAATTTTTCTCCAATAGGGCTTTTGAGGACATTAAAATACCCGGGGTGCAGAAACCACATTGGATCGCCCCATGGTCAATAAAAGATTTTTGTAATGGATGAAGGGACTCCCGACTTCCAACGCCCTCTACGGTCTCGACCTTTCTTCCTTCCACTTTTGGAGCCATAACCAGACAGGCGTTGACAGGCATTCCATCCAATAATACGGTACAGGCTCCACATTCGCCGATCCCGCAACCCTCTTTCGTGCCTGTGAGGCCGAGTTTCTCCCGAAGGAGCCGCAGTAAGGTCCAATGAACGGGCACGTCAACTTGAACAGATTTACCATTCAATATAAATTTGATCGTTATATCCATATTGAACCAATGAGAAAATTCCAAACCCCAAATCTCAAATTACAAATAAATTATCCATGGCCGTTAGGCCAATCGCAAACCATGAAGATGCAACGCACCCCCTCCCCTGTATCCCCTCCCGCCAGGGGAGGGATGCTTTTATTTTCTACCTGATTCCAATTTCTTAAATTCCAAACTGTTTGGGTTATTGGGATTTTTGAATTTATTTGGAATTTCTATTTTTCATTTTTTGGCGTATTTCATGGCAAAGCCATCATCCAGGCTCTTGGCCACCCCATGAAAGGAAGAATGCCAACGGCTGATGATCACCTTCTTGTCGGTATAGAAATCAATCGCTTCATTGGCTCGCCCTCGAATGTCTCCAAACATGGAGATCTTTTTCCCTCCCACAGGAAAGTAGGCAATGGGAGCAGGTGTGCCAATATTGATTCCTACCTGACCTACATGAACGAGGCGGGCAAATTCCCGTGCCCAACCACCGTTCTCCGTATAGAGATTGGCCGTGTGACCATAAGGGCTTCGATTAATGACTTCAACTCCTTCTGCCAGGTCCTTTACTTTCTTAAGGCAGCGAACCGGACCGAAGACCTCTTCCTGAAAGATCCTCATCTCGGGTTCGGCTTCAAAAACTGTTGGGCCAAGGAAGTAACCCTTTGGATACTTCTCAACCTTAGAATTTCTTCCATCGAGAACCAGTTTTGCCCCATCCTTAATTCCCCGATCTACTTCTTTAAGAATCTTATCCAGGGCATCTCTTGAAACAACGGGCCCAAGAGTCACACCCTTATCCATGCCATACCCCAAAACCAGTATTTTCGAGAGCTCGATGAATTTCGCTTTCACCTTGTTGTAGACCTTTTCTACAGCGAGCACATTTGAAACCGCAAAACACCGCTCCCCTACATGACCAAAGCAAGAGTCCACCACGTTCTGCATCACTTCATCAATCACTGCATCTTCGGCAATCAGGACATGGTTCTTCGCACCTCCCTGGCACTGAGCCCTCTTATCATGATTGATGGCTGTCTTGTAGACATGCTCTCCAACCCTCGAAGAACCAACGAATGTAACACCCACTGTGCCGGGATGGGTTATCAGGGCATCTCCCACACCACTCCCCGAACCCTGCAGGAGGTTGATCACCCCTTTGGGGAAACCACATTCCTCTGCAATCTCTATGATCCGGGTGATGGTCATCGGGCAGAGGCGACTTGCTTTAATGATGGCAGTATCTCCGGCAGCAAGAGCCCACACAAAGTAAAGAGCAATCATGGCAGGAAAATTAAACGGCGGAAGGATTACAAAAGGTCCGAGGGGCTCCCTGATGTACATGGTATCCACACCTGTTCCCACATCTTCTGCGTGACTCCCCTTCATGAGCTCTGGTCCAGCACAGGCGTGTTCAACATATTCCATGGCTCTTGTTATTTCACCAATGGCATCCGGTAAGGTTTTTCCGTTTTCGTTCACAATCAACTCAGCCACCTCAGCTTGATGCTTCTGAAGTTTTTCATGAAAATCGAACAAAAATTTTGCGCGCCTCGGAGGTGGTGTTATTCTCCAGTTCCAGAAGGCTTCCTGAGCTGCTTTGACCGTCCGATCGATTTCTTCCTTGGTTGTCTCAGGGCAAAGAGCAATCACTTCATCCTTCGCAGGGTTTCGAACTTCCAACCATTGATTCGTTTTCGACTCCACCCATTGTCCATTGATGTAATTTCTAAGTCTCTTTATTTCCATTTCCGATCCTTTCTATACAAACAATCACATTATTTAAAATACGGACACGTGACACGGTCACGGCCACGTTATTTTCTACCTAAAATCGACTACCTCCCCATCATGGAGGGTAGGAAGAGACAAATCTTTGGGAAAAATGTGATGATGATGACAACAGCTATCATGGCTATAAGAAAAGGCACCGCACCACGGAAAATCGTCTCCATGGGAACATCTTTAACTACTCCAGCAAGGGTATAGACATTTAGTCCAACAGGCGGGGTAATCAGTCCTGCTTCCATCATGATCACGCATATCACGCCAAACCAAATTGGATCAAAGCCCAATGCCTTAATGACAGGAAAGATGACTGGCATGGTAAGGACCATCATGGAGATGGCATCTAAGAAACAGCCAAGAATTAAATAAATAAAGATAATAATGGAGAGAATGACATATCGGGAGACATGAAGCCCGGCCATCCAGGAAGATACTGCTGTAGGAATGGTTGAAAGAGCAAGAAAATAACTGAAAACATTTGCTCCTGCGACAAGGAAAAGAACCAATACTGAAATCCGAACGGCTTCCAGAAGAGAGGCAGAAAGATTACGAAAGGTTAATTTCCTCTTTAATAAAGCGATGACAAAAAGGGCCGTCGCACCGATTGCCCCAGCCTCTGTCGGATTGATAAAACCGAGATAAATTCCGCCCATGACAATGAAAAATACGAGCAATGTCTCCCACACTCCTGAAAAAGCTAAAAGCTTCTCCTTAAAACTCACCTCTCCAGGAGTCGCTGGAGCCAAACTTGGATCCATTTTGACCTCAACCACGATGATCACCATGAATGCCAGGGATAGGAGAATGCCAGGGAAGATTCCGGAGATTAGAAGTTTTCCAATCGATTGTTCGGTAAGCATTCCATAGACTACGAAACCCAGAGAAGGTGGGATGAGAAAACTGAGGGTCCCGCCTGCAGCCACCACGCCAACAGCTAATTTCGGGGCATAATTGAATCGTCTCATCTCTGGAATGGCAACTGTTCCCATTGCCGCTGCAGCGGCCACAGAGGAACCGCTTAAAGCAGCAAAAAAAGCACAGGCAGCAACGGTGGCAATACCCAAACCTCCAGGTAATTTCCTGAACCACTTATCAAACGTTTCATAGAGCTCTCTGGTAATTCCGGCATTTCCAGCAAATCCTCCCATAAGGATAAAGAGAGGGATGATGGTATAGGGATAATGGGCAGCGGTTTCATAGGCTGTTTTAGCCACTACGGGCAATGCCGCATTCAAGGAGGTCAAATAACTAATGCCAAGAAATCCTACAAACATCATCACAAAGGCAATGGGCATGCCGAGAAACAATAAGAAAACGAGTAGAGCACTGCCCAGTATCCCAGCGGTGATCGGGTTCACCCTTCCCTCCTTTTCAGTTTTCCTATTGAGTTTACGAGGTCAATCAGAAGTTCCAGCCAAAGAAGGAAACCTCCTACGGCAACGAGGAGTCTGAATGGATATTGAGGGATTCTCAACATGTCTGAAACAGTCCGCTCTCTGATCCCCTCTAACCAACCTTGCCATATAACGATCGCAATGATGAATAGACTGAGTATCGTAGTAATAATCTCGCAGACAATTCGAACACGGGGAGATAACCGGGAGGTAACAAAGTCAACCCCCACATGTCCCTTCACCTGCTGGGTGTAGGCAGCACCCAGCAGGATGAAAGTAGCCAAGATATATTCAGATAGCTCAAAGCTGCCTGGGATTGTTTTAGAAAGAAATTTTCTACCGATTATATCGCCTGTGGTGAGTAACATCAGCGGAATGATTAAAGACATGCCTACGACACAGACATAAAAATTTAAACGGTGTATTACCTTTTGGGTCTGGGTCCACCACATTGTCAAGGCTCCTATACCGAGGTTTGTACCAACTAGAAAAATATTTTAATAGGCTTGCTCACGCTACTCAAACGCTTTCGTCATTCCTGCGAAAGCAGAGCCTGCCCCGCACTTGATGCGGGGAATCCATGCTCTTTAAGTACTGGTTCCCTGTTTTCACAGGGACAAGTCTGGATTCCCGTTTGCACGGGAATGACATAAGCAGAACCTGTGGAACAAATGTTCTGAACTGCCCCTTACTTCCACTCGGGCGGGAAGGCTGCGACTTTAACGCCTCTCTTCTCACACTCCTCGTTGTACATCTTTACAACTTCTTTTGCCTTTAGCCCCTTCCCTTCTAAATCTGTTACCCACTTTCTCGTTACATCTCTGAACCTCTCATTCCATCGTTCCGCTTCCTTCCCGGGCAGGTTATAGAGCTCTACCTTCTTGTCCGCGACCTCTTTCATCATCTTCTTATAGACTTCCCTAGTCAATCCCCCCGTGGTGTGGAAAGGATTGTGACACACATCGTCGACAACAGGCTTCAGGTCATCAGGGGTCTTATTCCAGCTCTCCTGGTTCATAATGACGCCTTCGGAGACACAACCGAATGTTGTAACCACCGCATGTTTTGCCACCTCATGAAGTTTGAAAGAGAGAATCAAGGGTGGACACGTAACGATTCCATCAATTGTTCCTGTCTCCATGGCCATATAGACATCGCCCAAGGGCATGAATATTGGCTCGGCTCCCAGTGCCTTGATGTAATTGGTTTGTTGGCCACCCGGAGTTCTAATCTTAAGACCTTTCACATCCTCGAGGGTTTTTACAGGTTTTTTTGTCCACATAAAAGCTTGGATGCATCCATTTAACTCCACCATTTTCACACCCGGGAATTCTTGATTGAGAACCCGTTTGTACATGGCATTCCCAATCTCAGTTGCAACATCCTTCCCATCGACCCAGGCAGCAAGGGAGAGCACATCTGTGAGAGGAAATTTACCTGGCTGCCAGGTGGCGGTGAAGTAGCCCATATCCGAAAGACCTTTTGATACAATATCGAAATGCTCCGGTCCTTTGCCCAATGCCCCCCCAGCGTACATAGTGGACGTGATTCTGCCTTTGCTCTTCTTTTTCAGTTCTTCAAGCATCGGCTCCCAGACTGTTTTGACCTCATACCCTACAGGAACATGCCAGGTGCTAAATCTTAAATTGGCGGCTTGACCATAAGCCAAATGAGAATGGCCCAATCCCGTTCCCACCGCAATACCCCCGATCACTGAACTTTTTATAAAATCCCTTCTCGTGATTTTTTTAGACATTTTTGCACCTCCTGTCTTATTGATGTATTGATGGGCCCTAAAAATAATTCACCTCCCCTCTTTTCCCAATATTTTCATTATCCATCTCGATGAATTTCTCTATTAAATTATGCCTTCGGGTCATCTTTAAGTCAAAAGGTGGGTGGACTCACCACCCATATCACGACCGCCCTCTTTTTCCCAGAGTTCGACCAGCTATGAGGCTCCTGGGATGAAAAATAAAAACTTTCGTTCTTTTTCACTCGATAGGGTTTTCCATTCAAATTGACCTCTAACTCCCCCTGCAGGACAATCCCGAATTCTTCCCCGATATGGGAGTAAGGCCCTTTTGATCCACCCCCGGGTTCAATCGTCGTATAAAAAGGTTGCATTCGTTTATTTTGGATATTCCGAACGAGCATCTGAATCTTTGCATCCCCTTGTTTGAAGCGAATGTTTACCCTCTCCGCTTCTTTGCAGACCACTTCGCTCTCCCTGGTCTCTGGCTCAAGGAAGAAATCAACGACCTTCACCTGTAGGGCGGAGGCAATCTTTTTTAGGATCATGATGGAAGGATTGGCACGACCTCTTTCGAGCTGGGAGAGGTAGGCGTCTGTGCAACCAGCCTTATTGGCCAGTTGTTTGAGCGTCATTCGGTTTGCCGACCGGAAGGCCTTGAGTTTTTCGGCAATCTCTTTCATCAAAAAATTAAATATAATTAAACTTAGTTAAGAAATACTTAATTCCTAAAATTTTGTCAAGCAGAAAATTCCCTTTTTATTGTGGTCAAAACATCCTCTTTTTGTCATTCTGAGGTATTCCGTGGCTTCGGGACGGGATACCGAAGAATCTCATCACACTATTTCAGACTCTTCGCTTCGCTCAGAGTGACAGGTGGGAGCATATAATCCAATTTAATGTTGGAGAGAGCCCGGAAGATATTTCCTTTGACCCGACGGTTCTTCTTGCTTAAAGCCTCAATTAAATCCTTTATTACTTTTCTTTTTGTCTTTCCGGAGCTCGGACAACCGCTTGGACCAAAGGGCAACCCCATCTCCCGTGCAAATCTCTCAATCTTCTTCTCCTCCAACAGAGCAAGAGGGCGAATAAGAGTAATCTTCCCTTTAAAGAGGGCCTGTAGGGGGACCATAGTGCTGATCTCGGCACTGTAAAAAATATTAAGGAGAAGGGTCTCGATAATATCATCTTTGTGATGGCCAAGGGCGATTTTGTCGCATTTAAGACGATGAGCGAGATGGAATAGGCGCTTTCTTCTTTCCCAGGAACAGAGGAAACAGGGGTTTTCGCGATTCTCAGGGCTGTTCGCCCTTCTCCCGATATCGGTGAACTCAATGTGGTAAGGGAGCCCTTTCGTTTCAAAAAAATTCTTCAGGATTTCGGCTTGCCCAGAATCAAAGCCAAGGTCAATGTAAACCGGGAAGAGTTCATAATGAATGGGGACCCGTTTGCTTCGTTCTTGAAGGAGGTGGAGGAGCGTCAGGCTATCCTTTCCTCCGGAGACTCCCACCAGTATTCGGTCCCCTTCCTGGATCAAACCATAACGGTGGATCGCTTTTCCCATCAAGCTTCGAATCTCTTTTTCCCAGTAAGCCATAACCTTAAACCACGCATAGGGCAGAGAGCATAGCGTATAGGGTCAGGGGTAGCGTTCCGGTAAGAAACGGAACGAAATCCCTTGCCGCCTCCAGTAAACCCCGTTAGAAATTCCAGCGGGGCATTAAACCCCACCCTCCGGGGTGGAGCCCCCTACGGGGCGGAACCCGGAATTATTCTAAAACCTAACCCCGCAGCCGAGCAGCGGGGCATTATTTCTAACGGGGTAAATGGAGGTGCTACATTTTATATTTCATGATTTGCGCTTTGCTCTCTGCCCCATGCCTTTTGCTCTATGCCTCTGATTGGGCAGATATCACATTTCGGTATCTTTTTACACAATGTCTTCCCAAGATGAACGAAGAGGGCATGATATTCATTGAATAATTTTTCATCCTGAGGGAGATGACCCATGAAGAGTTTCTGGAATTCCTCATAGGAGGCCTTCTCTGAAATCATCCGGTGTCGAGAAAGGATCCGTCTGGTATAGGCATCGACAACGAATACGGGTTTCTTCAGGCCGTAAAGGAGGATGCTATCTGCCGTTTCAGGTCCAATTCCCTTGACTCCGAGAAGTTTTTCCCGCAACTCTTCCAGCCTCTCTTTCTTCATCTTCTTTAACTCTCCATCAAATTCTTCATATAGAAAGTTCACAAAAGCTTTCAACCGATCGGCTTTGATCCGGTAGTAACCCGACGATTTGATCAGTGAGGCCAATTGTGATTTTTTGAGACGATAGATCCCTTCTGGATTTAAAACCCCCTTCCCTTTCAGCCTCTGAATCGCCTTCTCCACGTTTCCCCAGGAAGTGTTCTGAGTCAGGATCGCTCCAAGCATCACCTCAAAGGAAGTCTCTCCAGGCCACCAGTGTCGAGGTCCATAAGTTTTATAGAGTGTTCGGTAGATCTTTATCAGAATATCCTTCATAGGTCATGAACAGGTATCACCTTTATGCAATTTGCCTTGAATGTCAAATGCCAAAATCCCTGCCTGCGGCAGGCAGGCAAATGTCAAATCAATGACAAATGGCTTAATGTTAAAAATTTCTTAGGGCATTTAGATTTCGGGTCATTTGAACTTTGAAATTTGACATTTGACATTGCCTTTTTTATTTTAGCCTCTTCTGGAATCTGAGGGAACTTAAGAGGATCATGAGCCCTCCCAGAACAGCCAAGGCCACCATTTGGGGCCAGAGGATATCTAACCCATTCGCCTTTAAAAAGACGCCTCGAATGATGACCAGGAAGTAACGGAGCGGGTTGGCATAGGTCAGGTATTGAATCCATTCCGGCATATTCTCTATTGGAAAGGCAAAACCTGATAGGGTAAAAGCAGGCATGACGAAAAAGAAAGTAGAAATCTGAGCTTGTTGTTGAGTGGAGCAGATAGTGGAAATGAAGAGTCCAATGGCCACTGAACTCATCAGGAAAAGCACGGCGCCCGATAGAAGGACGAGGGGATTTCCTCGAAGAGGAACCTCGAACCAAAAGACTCCGATCAGGGCGATCATGATGACATCGAGAAGACCGATCAGAGCAAAAGGAAGGGTCTTCCCAACCATCAACTCCCAGGAATGGACAGGCGTCACCATGATCTGCTCTAAAGTTCCAAGCTCCCTCTCTCTGACAATGGCCTGGGCGGTCAGGATGATCGGGATAAGAAAGGCGATGGAGGCGATCACTCCAGGAACATAAAAAAGCCTGCTCTCGAAATTTGGATTGAACCAGGTCCGATGCTGCAAATCCACACCCGTTTCCTCAAAGCCGATCATGCCGGCTCGATTCAACCTTTTTACGAGGACTTGCGTCGAGAATTCAGAAAGGATTTGGTTCGCATAGCCCAAGGCGATCAACGCTGTATTGGATTCGGTTCCGTCAAGAACAATCTGGACCGTGGCGGTATCCCCTTTTTTCAACTTTCTTGAAAAATCGGTGGGGATCTCAATGCTGACCGTCACATCCCCTTGATTAATGAGGTCTTTGACTTCTCTCGGAGTATTGGGGAAAGAGACGATATCAAAATATTTTGAACTCCCAAATCTTCCGATAAGATCCCTTGACTCAACACTCTGGTCGAGATCCCGGATGGCTGTGCGGATATGTTTCACATCCATATTGGCGGCATATCCAAAAACGATCAGTTGGAAGATGGGCGGGACAATGAGGGTAACCCGTATCCGCTTATCTCTCAAAGTCTGGATCAACTCCTTGACGAAGAAATATCGAACCTTTTGGAACATCTACCTCAACTCCTTTTTAAAACTCCTGGTGGCCACCCAGAGCCCTGCTATGGCCATCCCAATCAATACCAGGGTTTCACGCCAGAGAAAGGAGAGGCCGACCCCTTTCAAGAAGATATCCTTCAGGATGGTCACATAATAGCGAGGCGCAATCCCATAAGTAATGACCTGGAGCCAGGTCGGCATGTTGGAGATCACGAAGGTGAATCCGGAGAGGAGGAATGTGGGCAGAAACCCGATGACCATAGCCATCTGATTAGCCAGAAGCTGTGTCTTTGCCACGGTGGAGATGGTCAAGCCAAGGCCCAGAGCCACGAAGATATAGATGGAGGAAAGGGCAAAGAGCAGGGCAATGCTTCCCCTTAACGGCACATCAAAGACCCATTTGCCCATCAGAACGGCCAGCGATAAATCGAGAAGTCCTAAGAAAAAATAGGGAAATAACTTGCCCATCATCAACTCCCCTTTTCGAACAGGAGTGGAGATGAGGAGCTCCATCGTTCCCCGTTCCCATTCCCGGACGATCACCTGGCCGGTCAGGAGCACTCCAATGATCGATATGATCACCGCAACCAGTCCTGGTACGAAATAGTTCTTCGACTCCAAATCTTCATTGAACCAGACCCTTGGCCGGGCCTCGATGGGTAAGTTCATGTTCTGAACTCCCAGCCGCGTCACCTTCAGAATGGTCTTCTCCTGAGTGTATTGTCGTGCGATCGCCTGACCGTAACCGAGAATAATATTGGCCGTGTTTGCATCGGCTCCGTCGATCAGCATCTGAATGGGAACAACCTTCTCTGCCTTGATCGTTTTCGAAAAATCCCAGGGGAGGACCAAACCCATCTTCACCTCTCCCTGGTCGATGAGCCGTTTCATCTCTTTTTCATCTCGAACCCAAAAGCGAAGATTGAAATAGGGAGAGGCGCTGAACCTCTGGATGAAATTCAAACTCTCCTGGCTCCGGTCACGGTCCAGAACAGCCATCGAGACTTTCTTCACGTCGAGGGTGACAGCATAACCAAAGAGAAGCATCAAGAGAGCTGGCATCAGGATCACCAGACCCAAACTCCTCGGATCCCGGTAAATATGGAAAAACTCCTTTTTGGCAATGGCCCAGGTACGGGAGGGGTTCACTGCTTCTCCTCTTTTTCGATCAACGAGACAAAAACATCCTCCAGGGAAGGCCTGATCCATCCCATCCTTTTGAGGAGGATCCCATGCTTTTGGAAGAGAGCGTTGACTTCTCTCTCAAGATCGACCTTTCCCTCACCGATCACGTGGAGGCCATCCCCAAAAACGGCTGATTCCGAGACCCAGGCCTCTCTCTTTAGGAGATCCAAGGCGGGGGCCAGGGGATCGCATTCTATTTCCAACACTCCCTGTGAGAGAGTCTTCCATTTTAATTCGGAAGGAGTCCCCAGGGCGATGATCCTTCCCTGGTAGATGAGGGCCAATCGACCGCAATACTCCGCTTCGTCCATGTAGTGGGTCGTGACGAAGGTGGTCACACCCTTTTCTCCCATTTGCTGGATAAGACTCCAAAAATTTCTTCGTGAGATCGGGTCGACCCCCGAAGTCGGCTCATCCAAAAAAAGGATGGAAGGCTCATGGAGAATGGCACAGCCCAGTGCAAGGCGCTGTTTCCATCCAACCGCGAGTGTCCGGGTGATTCGATCTTGGAGGTCTTGAAGGCCGATCATCTCTAGCACTTCGCCTTCCCTCACCCTCTGTGAAGAACCGGAAAGGCCGTAAATTCCTCCGAAAAAATGAAGATTTTCAATAACCGTGAGGTCATCATAGAGTGAAAATTTCTGGGACATGTAGCCGATCGCCTGCTTTATTTTCTCCGGCTCCTTCATGACATCGAACCCTGCAACTGTCCCTTTTCCAGCCGTCGGCATTAAGAGGCCACAGAGTATTCGGATGGTCGTGGACTTCCCAGCACCATTGGGTCCTAAAAATCCGAAGATTTCTCCCTTCCCCACCTGAAAATGGATGTGGTCCACAGCGACGAAGCTGTCAAATTTTTTTACCAGGTCTTCCACTTCGACAACAAAAGGAGCCATTCCGGACACCTCAATGCAAAATGAAAAATATAAAATGATTTCAGCTTTAATTTTGAATTTTAAAATTTACAATTTGCGTTTTGAAATGGTTATCGTTTGCTTTTTCTCTCACTCACAATCGAGACGAAGGCATCCTCAAGGGAGGGCCGGACCACCAGCAGATCAAGAATCTCCATCCCTTGTTTTTTAAGAATCTCTCGAATCACTTTTTCGCTCTTTTGAGGATCATCCACGAGAGCATGGATTTTATCCCCGGTTAAGACCAGACTTCGAATCGACTCAATCCCTTCAAGCAACTTCATCCCTTTCTGGCGGTTCTCCATCCGCAGTTCCAGGATCGTCCCTCCGATTCGGGCCTTCACAGCAGAAGGCGCATCCGCGATCAGCAGGTCTCCCTGATAAATCAGACCCACACGACTGCAACGCTCGGCCTCATCCAGATAAGAAGTTGAGAAAAGGATGGTCACCCCCTCTTTCAACAGATCGTAAAGGATGATCCAGAAATCCCTTCGGGAAAGAGGATCGACCCCGGTAGTCGGCTCATCCAGGAAGAGGATTTGAGGCGTATGGATCAGCGCACAGATCAGCCCCAGTTTCTGTTTCATGCCACCGGAAAGATCCTGAGCCTTCCGTTTCCCAAAGGGTTCAAGATTGGCGAATCGAAGGAGCCTTTCTATGCGTTCCTTTCTCTCTTGCTTCGGAACTTGATAGAGATCTCCATAGAAATGGATGTTTTCAAGAACTGTCAGATCCCCGTAGAGTCCAAACCGCTGCGGAAGATAACCGACCCTTTCTTTTAAAGACTCCGTCTCTTTCCGAATATCACACCCCGCTACGGTTGCCTCTCCTCCGTCTGGTGGAAGAATGCCGCATAGCATCCGGAGAGTAGTTGTTTTTCCAGAGGCATCCGGACCTACCAGACCGAAGATCTCGCCGGTCTTCACTTCCAAGTTCAGGTCTTTGACAGCGGTCAGTGACTCAAAAGACTTGGTCAGGTTGGTGGTTTGAATGGATAACATTTACTGTTTTTGGGGAGAGGACGACGTCAGTAGTATCTTTCCATCGGCTGGCATCCCGGGCTTCAATTCATGATCCGGATTGGATATGTCTACTTTAATCCGGTAAACCAGTGTCACTCTCTCTTTTTCCGTCTGAATCTGTTTGGGTGTGAATTCGGCTTGAGAGGAGATGAAAGAGATCTTCCCCTTATACTCCTTTTTCGGCCGAAGGTCAGTGGTCACAATCACCTCCTGGCCCCACTTTACCTTGCTGAGATCCGTCTCCGGGATATAAGCCTTTAACCATACATTTTCGATGTCGGCCAAGGTAACAATGGATGTCCCTGGATTGACGACCTCACCGATTTCCCCCGATTTCACCAAAACAACTCCAGATATGGGAGAATAGAGAGTCGTATAGCTGAGCTGTGTCTCATTCAGTTTCACAGAGGCCCGGGCTTGGTCCACTTGAGCTCTTCCATCTTCAATATCCTCTTTTCTCGGCCCCTCCTTCACCAGAAGGTAGTTCTCTGTAGCCCTCTGGAAAGAGGCCTTTGCGATCTTAAATCCAGCATCAGCATTGTCAAGGGTCTCCATAGGAATGACCCCTCTCTCAAAGAGGGGCTTCATTCGCTCATAGTGGGCCTGCTTATTCTCCAGATCGAACTTGGCCTGGTTAAGGGCAGCCTCTGCTTCTCTTATTTCCTCCGGCCTCGACCCTGCAAGCAATTTACTCAATCGAGCCTGGGCTGACATCAACGAAGCCCGCGCCACTTCAAGGCGGTTGCGGAGATCCTCATCATCCAATTTCGCCAGTACTTTTCCATTATCCACCCAGTCCCCTTCTTCAAAGAAACGATTGACAATCCTTCCGGCGATTTTGAATCCCACATCCACTTCTGTGGCTTCGATATTTCCGGAGACCTTGATAAAGTCATTCCCTTCCTCTTTATTTCGAGTGAAGAAATAATAGAGAAGACCGGCGATGATCACAACAATGATGACAATCAATAAAATCCGTTTCATCCTGCAATTCATCCTAAATCTTCAAGGGAACTATTATAGATTCTATTTTTATACCTGTCAAAACTTTTCATGATCGATGAAGAGACCCCTTGAATTTTCCAGTAGTTATAGTAAGATGGAATTAAGATGTTGAGATTCAATGACATTTTAGAAAGGTTAACTTCATATAATCCTAATGCCGACACGGACCTCCTGAGAAAGGCTTATGTCTTCTCTGCCAAAGTTCATTTAGGGCAGGTCCGTCTTTCTGGTGAACCTTACCTGAATCATCCCTTAGAGGTCGCTGGACTTTTGACTCAACTGAAACTCGATGTGGCCAGTGTGGCGACCGGACTGCTTCACGATACCGTCGAGGACACTCTGACTACCCTCAAGGAGATCCAGGAAAACTTCGGTGAAGAAATCGCTCAATTGGTGGACGGCCTGACCAAGATCAGTCAGATCTCTCTACGATCCTCCGAAGAGCATCAGGCAGAAAATTTCCGCAAGATGATTCTGGCAATGGTGAAGGACATTCGGGTCATCCTGATTAAACTGGCTGACCGTCTCCACAATATGCGAACCCTCAAATACCACACTCCTGAAAAAAAGGCGGAGATCGCTCAGGAAACCCTTGACATCTATGCTCCATTAGCCGATCGGTTAGGGATTGACTGGATCAAATCGGAGTTGGAAGATCTGGCTTTCCAATACCTCCATCCTGAAATCTACCAAGAGATTCGGCGGAAGATCGCAAAAAAAGAGAAGGAAAGGGAGCGTTATATTGATGAAGTGAAGCGGACCCTGATGAAGAAGCTTTACGAAAACCGGATCACGGGAGAGGTGGCCGGCAGATTAAAACAGATCTACAGCATCTATTTAAAAATGAAAGAACAGAACATCGATTTTGATCAGGTCTACGACATCACTGCTTTCCGAGTCGTCGTCAATACCTTTAAAGAGTGCTACGATGTGTTGGGGATCATCCATTCCCTCTGGAAACCCATTCCAGGGAAATTCAAGGACTATATCGGCCTTCCTAAGGAAAATTTGTACCAATCCCTTCATACCACAGTGATCGGCCCTTATGGCGAGCGGATTGAGATCCAGATTCGAACGCATGAAATGCACAAGATCGCTGAGGAAGGGATCGCCGCCCATTGGAAATACAAAGAGGGAAAAGTTGTTGAAGAGGCGGATGATAAACGCTTTACATGGCTGAGGCAGCTCTTGGAATGGCAGCGAGATCTAAAGGATGATCGAGAATTTATTGAAAGTGTCAAAGTGGACCTCTTCCCCAACGAGGTCTACATCTTTACCCCAAAAGGAGCGGTCAAACAGTTTCCCCTCGGAGCAACCCCTATCGATTTTGCCTATAGCGTCCACTCCGACATCGGAAATCATTGTGTAGGGGCAAAGGTGAACGGCAAGATCGTCCCCTTGAGATATGAACTTCGAAGCGGGGATACCGTTGAGATCCTGACCTCGCCCAATCAAAAACCGAGCAAGGATTGGCTCAAGTTTGTCAAAACCTCAAGGGCCAAAACAAAAATTCGCCAACGGTTTACAGCAGAAGAAAGAGAAAAATCGATTACCCTCGGAAAAGAAATCCTGGAGAAAGAACTTCGAAAATATGACCTCCAGCAGGCCAAATTAATTAAATCAGGCGAGTTGACCAAAGTGGCCGCTGAATTCAGTTTCCAGGCAGTCGACGATCTCATCGCGGCCGTCGGTTACGGGAAGATAACTGCCAATCAGGTTATCGGGAAGATCCTTCCTCAAGAGAAATTGGAACAACAGAAAGAAGAGCTGAAGGAAGGGCGCTTTAAACACCTTATTCAAAAAATCACCCGCACCCCCAAGGATGCCCTCCTGATCAAAGGGATTGACAATGTCATGGTCCGTTATGCAGGGTGCTGTAACCCTGTCCCCGGAGATAAAGTAGTGGGATTCATCACCCGGGGCAGAGGGGTGACCATTCATACCGCTGATTGCCAGAATGCGATGGACGATGACCCTCATCGCAAGGTCGAAGTGGAATGGGATTCGACCAAGGAATACAGCTATCCTGTACGAATCCAAATCTATTCTGAAGACAAGAAGGGACTGCTGGGTGAGATCAGCAATTCCATCTCTTCCAACCAAGCCAATATCAAAAATGCCAGGGTGGATACGACAGAGGACAAAAAGGCGATTAGCACCTTCGAGGTAGAGATTCGAGATTTAAACCACCTCAACAAAGTGATCAGATCTCTCGAAAAGATTAAGGGGGTCCGCCGGGTAGAAAGAATGAGGGTAGAAGCCCAGGCCGAATCTTAAAGAACCGTAAGGCGTGAAGCGTTAAGTGTGAAGAGTTTTAACGCCATGCTCTCTATGCCTGCCTGCGGTAGGCAGGCTCTTTGCCCTATGCTATTAAGCTGCTTTGGTGATCAACCCTGAGCGAAGGCACCGGGAACAGACTTTCATTCGAATGGTCCTTCCCTCTTTGAGGGTCTTCACTTTATGGAGGTTGGGGTACCAGACCCTTCGGGTTTTGTTATTGGCATGGCTTACATTATGTCCAAAAACTGGCCCTTTCCCACAGATGTCACACACCTTTGCCATGATCGAACCTCAAAAAATAACTTTTAAATAACCTAACATATTCCAAATGAAACTTCAAGCACAAGTTATTTTTACCAGCAATGAAGAATCAGGGGGTGGTAGGAGGGGGAGTATCTGGGCAAGAGGTTGTTGGGATGAGGAGAGCCAGGGAGAAGGGAACAAGGGACCGGCGATCCATGGAATGGGACCGTAATAGGAGTTT
>Ga0315281_10004015_pt1 | contig 21463 bp, 21 predicted proteins | sample YL17G07_0_MG_FD_204540 | JGI IMG/M metagenome (GOLD analysis project Ga0315281, IMG submission 204540) | Sediment microbial communities from Yellowstone Lake, YNP, Wyoming, USA - YL17G07_0 | ecosystem: Environmental > Aquatic > Freshwater > Lake > Sediment | place: USA: Wyoming | collected...
CGCCGGTGCTGCCGATTCGTAGGGCAGCGAGGGATCGAAGCCGAGGCGGTCGATGACTTTGCGCTTTTCGGAATCGGGATCGCGCGCGGCGCGGGGCCTTGGCGCGGGTGCGGCGCGGACCGGCTCGCTCTTGCGCTCGCTTGAACGTTCGCGACGGCCTTCGGGGCGCCCCTCGGGGCGCCCGCCACGCCCGCCGCGCCCCTCACGCGCGCCGGAAGGCCGCAGAGCCGCGGGCCGCGAACCGCGCTCGAATCCCGGAACCGGAACCCGGGCCAGCGTCGTCTTCAGCAGCTTTTCGATGTCCGCGAGCTGCTTTTCCTCGTCTGCGCACACCAGGGACACCGCATCGCCGGGCAGCCCGGCACGGCCGGTGCGACCGACGCGGTGGATATAATCCTCGGGCGTGTAGGGAAGATCGAAGTTCACCACGTGCGGCAGTTCCTGGATGTCTAGTCCGCGGGCGGCAACGTCGGTGGCGACCAGCACCGCGACCTTGCCGGCCTTGAAATCCTCGAGTGCCTGGGTGCGCTGCGGCTGGCTCTTGTCGCCGTGAATGTCGGTGGCTTCGACGCCGTCCTTCACCAGTTGGCGCGCGAGGCGGCTGGTGCCGTGTTTGGTGCCGACGAATACCAGCACCTGGTGCCAGTTGCCGTCCTTGATCAGATGCGCAAGCAGGGCGCGCTTGTTGTCGCGATCAACGGGATGCACGGTGTGCGTCACCGTTTCGACCACCGAATTGCGCCGTGCCACTTCGATGCGCACCGGCGCATTGAGCAACGAATCGGCGAGGCGGCGGATGTCTTCGGAAAAGGTTGCGGAAAACAGGAGGTTCTGGCGGGTTTTCGGCATCAGCGCGAGGATCCGCTTGATGTCCGGCAGGAACCCCATGTCGAGCATGCGGTCGCCTTCGTCGAGCACCAGGATTTCGACTTGGCCGAGGCTGGTCGTCTTCTGCTGGATGTGGTCGAGCAGGCGCCCCGGCGTCGCCACCAGGATCTCCACGCCCTGCCTGAGTTCCGCGGTCTGCGGGTTGATGTTGACGCCGCCGTAGACCACCGCCATGCGCAGCCCGGCATACTTGCCGTAGGTGCGCACCGAGTCTTCGACCTGCACCGCGAGTTCTCGGGTCGGCGTCAGGATCAGCGCCCGCACCGGGTGGCGCGCGGGAGAGGTGCTGGTGTTGGCGTGCTTCAGCAGGCGCTGCAGCAGGGGAAGGGTGAAGCCGGCGGTCTTGCCGGTGCCGGTCTGCGCCGCGCCCATTACGTCCTTGCCGTCGAGAATGACGGGGATCGCCTGCGCCTGGATCGGTGTGGGTTCGGTATAGCCTTTTTCGGTGACTGCTTTGAGAATCTCGGGGGCAAGCCCGAAGTCGGAAAATGCCATGTGTGCTCCTGAACATAGCCCGGGGCAAGTTGCTGCCCAAGGCAGGCCGCAGCCCAAGGCAGACCTGTAAGCCTGCCGAGCCGGTTCAGGGCGACGAGACGAAAAAATACGACGGGAATCGCGGCGGGGCACGCAAAACCGGCATTGAGTCCGCCCTTGCCGCTGGCCGGCAGTATACCCTCATTGCGCCTCGCCAGGCAGGTCATTTGACCGTCGTCAATGCAAATTCCGGCAGAAGGATCAACATGAAATCGGGTGCGGTTCCGGCGGTAGGATTGGCTGGCTGTGCCGAGGCCGGCCGCGTGGCAAACAGCCTGTTTTTGATGGAGGTTTCCAATGTCAAATCTCATGCGTTACAACCCGTTTGACGATGCCTTCGGCGACATGATGAAGGGATTTTTCGTGCGGCCGGTGGCGCCGATGGCTTTCGAAGGGCAGCCCGAGCTGCAGATCAGGATCGATGTCGAGGAAAACGACAAGGCGTACACGGTGCACGCCGACATTCCCGGCGTGAAGAAGGACGATATCAAGGTCGACCTCGACGGCAACATGGTGTCGATCCGTGCCGAGGTGAAGAAATCCACCGAGGAAAAGAAGGGCGAGAAGTTGCTGCGGAGCGAGCGCTACGAAGGCTTGGCGCAGCGCAGCTTTACGCTTCCGGCTGAAATCGACGTCGCCGCCGCAATCGCGAAATACGAAAACGGCGTGCTCGACCTGACGCTGCCGAAAAAGGCCGGCACCGGCGCGAAGACCCTGGCCATTCACTGACTCGAGTTTTCACTCCTCGCGCCACGGCGGCACCCGCCGTGGCGTTTTTGTGCCCCGGGTGCATTGGCGGAATTGCATGATTTCAGCTCACGCCGGCGCCGCCATCAACTCGACGACCGGCTGGCGTTGCCGGAGACGGTCGCGCCTGAGTGCGTGCCGGCCTATGATCTGGGTCAATGGCGCGATTGGCCACGGGCGTAGCATCGGATACAGATCGTGCCACACGGGAGATCGCCATGTTCAAACACATTCTGGTTACGACGGACGGCACCAAGCTTTCGGCGAAAGCAGTAAAGACCGCAGTCGGGATCGCGGCGCGGCTGGGCGCCAGGGTCACCGGTCTGCACGTGCTGCCGGCGACGACGTACGATTTTGTCGGCGACATCGTCACCACGCGCCTGCTGACATCCGCGGAGGCGCGAGAGCGCGAGAGCGGGGCCTCGGAAACGGTGTTCAAGGACCTCGACAAACTCGCCGCGGGAGCCGGGGTAAGCGCCGTCGGCAAGTGCGTCACTGCCGACGACATTTTCGGCAGCATCATCGCCGCAGCGAAAAAAAACCGCTGCGACTGCATCGTGATGGCGTCGCATGGCCGCCGCGGCCTGGCGGGGTTGATTATCGGCAGCGAAACGCACAAGGTGCTGACGCATTCGACGATTCCGGTGCTGGTGTGCCGTTGATTTCCGCGGCAGGGATTTTGCACGGATGGCTGCACCCGAACATCCCGCGGCGAATTGGCTGACCACCAGGCAGGCATGAAAACCATGCAGGAAAAGCACCGCGCCATCGCGGTCATCCTCGGGGAACACCGCGCGCTCAACGCCGTGCTGCACGGCTTGCGCTTCATGGTGCGGCGTATCCGTGACGAGGGCCTGGAACCGGATTTCCGGGTGCTTCGCGCCATGCTGCACTACATCGACATCTTCCCCGAACAGAAACATCATCCCAAGGAAGGGCGCTACCTGTTTCGCAACATCCGCAAGCGCACCCATGAGGCGGACGCCATGCTGGCCGATCTCGAGGGAGAGCATGTGCACGGCGCTGAAATGATCCGCTATCTGGAGCAGGGCCTGCTGCGCTATGAAGAAGGCGGCGCCGAATACTTCCCCGCCTTCGCCACTTCGATCGAAGCCTACTGCGATTTCCACTGGCAGCACATGCGCAAGGAAGAGGACCTGATTCTGCCGCTTGCCGAGCGCGTGCTGGCGCTTGCGGACTGGGACGAACTCGACAGCGCCTTTGCCGAAAACCTCGACCCGTACGGCGGGATCGGTGTCCACGAGGATTTCGAAAAGCTGTTCGAGCGCATCGTCGATCTCGCGCCGCCCCCGATCGGCGTCGGGCCCGGCTGAAGCGGGCGCCCGGCTATGGTCCAGCACATCCTGCTGCCGATCGACGGCTCCGATCTGTCTGCCGCAGCCGCGGCGCAGGCGGTCAGGCTTGCGCAGTCCTGCAGGGCGAAAATCGACGTGATTTATGTGCTGCCGGCGTTCCTGGTGAGCCCGTTCGGCAGCTATGGCCCGGAAGACGAAGTCGCGAGAAAGCAGTTCGACGAGAACGCGCGCAACGCAGCGGATGGCTATTTCGCGCCGATCCTGCAACTTGCGCGCGACGCGGGCGTCGCCTGCGAGGCGCGCGCGGTCGACGGCGAGTTCGCGTATGAGAGCATCATCCGCACCGCGCAGGAACTCTGCTGCGACCTCATCTTCATGGCCTCCCACGGCCGCCGCGGCATCGCCGGCGTGCTGATGGGAAGCGAAACGCAGAAAGTGCTTACGCACTCCAGGATCCCGGTTCTGGTGTATCGGTGAGGGGCCGGGCGTCCTGCTAAATTGCGCGGACGGCAGCCGTCCGCGCGGATCATCGCTTGCGCACGAATGATGAAGCCATTCGTGCACAATCGACGATCTTGGGGTAAACCGTTTTGGGTATTTCGAAATCGATTTGTTCCTGACCCTGTATCCGGTTTACCCAAAAAACCGCGTTCAGCTTATACGGATGCCGTGCATCCGTATAAGTTGGACGTGGTTGGCGCGCGGAGCGCGCAATGCTTGCATAGCGCGCAAGCCTTCGCCAAGCTGGCGCGGACGGAAGCCGTCCGCGCGGATCATCGCTTGCGCACGGATGATGAAGCCATCCGTGCACAATCGACGATCTGGGGGTAAACCGTTTTCTTCGTCGTGAAATGCGCTATTAAGGCGCGGTGCGCTCAATCACGACGCGTATGCCGCCGGCGCCCGGCTTCAGCGGCCCGGCTTCCCCGATGAAGTCGCCGGACTGCGTGATCGCCTCGCCCGATTTCGAGATGCGCGCTTCGACCCGCACCTCGCCGCCCGCGGCGACTGCCGACAAGGAAAACTCCGGGCTCATGGACAGCGAATCGTCGAGGGTGAAATCGAGAGGCAGCGCGCTGGCCTTGGTGCGCAGCACGGCAAGCGGAACCCGCGGCCCGTTGATGGCGCGGGCGAGAATGAACAGGGTGTCGTTTGCCTGTACCTTGGCGGCGAGCTCCGGCGACAAGGTGACGCGGCCGCTGATGGCGGTCTTCGCGTTGCCCGGTTTCGCTGCCTGCTTTGCTGCGGGTTTCGTCGCGGCGGTCGCAGCCGATGTCGCGGCCGCAGGCGTAGCGGCCTTGGCGCCGGTCGCCCCACGTGCCTGAGCGATCGCCTCGGACACCTGTCTGGCGTGGTCGGAGTCGGGTGGCAGCTGCTTCAGCAACCGCTCCCAGTAGCGGATCGCTTCTGCGGGCAGATTGCGCCGGAACGCTGAATAGCCTCCGAGCTCGAGCGCCAGCGGATTGTCGGGATCGAGCTTGAGCGCCTTGTCCAGCATCGCCTGCGGTTTGCCTTCCAGGTTGCCGTCGGCGACCATGGCGAGCACGTCCGCGTATTCGGCGAGCATGCCGGCATCCTGCTGCAAGGCGCCGCCCAGGCGCGCATACGCCTTTTCCGCCAGATCGAATTTGCCGATCGCCTTGTAGGAGCGTGCGAGCATCACCCAGCCCTGCAGGTCCTCGGGATTCTTCTCGAGGCGGGCGGCGAGCTTCGCCACCATCTCCTCCATCTGCCCGGCGGTGACACTGTGCGCCGGCGCCTGCGGCTGCTCGCGTTGCGCCTCCGGATTGCCGAGCCAACCATACAGGAGCGACGCGCATACCGGGATCAACAACGCCAGTGTGACGATCAGCGATTTCGGCGCATGCAGTGCGGAGGCCGGCGATTCGGCGACGCTTGCGTCCTGCAACAGGCGGCGTTCCAGTTCCGCCGTCGACTGCAGGAACTCGGCATCGGCGAGCGAGCCGGCCGCACGGTCGCGTTCCAGTTCCGCGAGCTGGTCGCGGTAAATGGCGGTGTTGAGCGCCTGCCGCGTGGTGCCGGCGTCATTGCGCCGGCGCCCGATGAATGGCCGCATCAGCACGGCGACCGCTGTCAGCGCCAGCAACGCGGCAGCGACAATGAATGACATCGTCATGGCTATTGCTTTCCGTTGCCGCCGGCGTCGAGCAGCGCCTTGGCGCGCTGCTGTTCGTCGGCCGTGAGAGGGGCGTCGCCGCCGGCCTTGAGCTCGCGCCCGCGGCGCCGCAGATACGCCATCAACGCGGCGATTCCGGCCGCCAGCAGGATGAACGGCCCGAACCAGAGCAGCCAGGTGGTCGATTTCACCGGAGGGCGATAGCGCACGAAATCCCCGTAACGGCTCACCATGAAGCTCATGATTTCCTCGTCGCTCTTGCCCTGTTTGATCATTTCGCGGATTTCGCGCCGCAGGTCCTGCGCGAGTTCCGCGCGCGACCCCGACAGCGATTCGTTCTGGCAGACCAGGCAGCGCATTTCGTCGCTGATCGCGACCATTCTTTTTTCCACCGCCTCATCCTGCGCCAGCGGCGCCGCTTCCTTCGCCATCAGTGCGGTGGACAGCGACAGTGCGGCAATCAGCGCCGCCATCAGCGCCAACGCGCGCGCGATCGATGCGTTCATTTCTGCAGGTCCCGGATCAATGGAAGAATTTTTGCGCTCAGCACATCAGGCGTGACCGGGCCGACCTGCTTGTAGCGGATCACGCCGGCCTTGTCGATGAGGTAGGTTTCCGGAACGCCATAGACGCCGTAGTCGATGCCGACGCGGCCGTCGAGGTCGACCGCGCTCAGCACGTAAGGGTTGCCGAACTGCCTGAGCCAGCGCGCCGCGTCCTCCGCCTGGTCCTTGTAGTCGAGGCCGTAGATCGGCACCACGCCGGACTTGGCGAGCTCGACCAGCACCGGGTGTTCTTCACGGCAGGACACGCACCAGGACGCCCAGACGTTGAGCATCCACACCTTGCCCTTCATCTCCGCGGCCGAAAACTTGAGCGCCGGCTCGGCGAGCTGCGGCAACTCGAACGCCGGCGCCGGCTTGTCGATCAGGGGCGACGGGATCTCGTGCGGGTTGAGCTGCAGGCCGACGGCGAGGAATCCGACCAGCACGATGAAGATGCCCAGCGGCAGCAGGAAACGGTTCATGCCTTGGCTCCCTGCAGGTTGCCTACGACCGCTGCCGCGCGCGCAGCGATGCGATAGCGCCGGTCGCTGGCGGCGATGAAGCCGCCGAGCGCCATCAGCAGGCAGCCGGCCCAGATCCAGTCGACGAAAGGCTTGTAATGCACGCGCACGCTCCAGGCGCCGGTCTTGACCGCCTTGCCGCTTTCATCGAGCTGCTCGCCGAGAGACACGTACACATCGCGGGTGAAGCCGGTGTCGATCGCAGCTTCGGTCATCGGCATCTGCGAGGAGAAGTAGGCGCGTTTTTCCGGATGCAGCGTGCGCTGCACTTTCCCGTCCTGGATCAGTTCGACATCCCCCACCGCGGCGCGGTAGTTCGGGCCCATCGCATTCTTTACGCCGAGGAAGCGGATGGTGTAGGCGCCGACGGTGACCTGGTCGCCGGGCTCCATGCGCACGTCCTTCTCGGCTTCATAGCCTTTGACCATGGTGACGCCGATCACGAACACGGCGATGCCGAGGTGCGCGAGATGCATGCCCCAGAAGCCGCGCGGGATGCTTGAGGCGGCCTGGCCCGCAGCCAGCCGGCGCCGGATGTCGGTGACGGTCGCGGAGACGATCCAGGCAGCCATCATCATGCCGACGCCGATGAGAGGCGTCCAGCTGCCGAACGCGAACGGCAGCGCGATGGCGGCGATCACCGCGACGAGAAAGGCGATACGAAGGCGGCGCGCGACGTCGCCGGCGTCGGCGTGCTTCCATTTGGCCGACGGCCCGAGGCCCATCAGGAACAAAAGCGGCACCATCAGCGGCACGAACACCGACTGGAAATAGGGCGGGCCGACCGATAGCTTGCCGAGATTCAGCGCATCGAGCAGCAACGGATACAGGGTGCCGAGCAGCACCGAACCGCAGGCGACCAGCAGCAACACGTTGTTGGTGAGCAGCAGGGTTTCGCGCGATACCAGTTCGAAGCGGCCGCCGAGGCCGACCTTGGGCGCGCGCCACGCGAACAGCACCAGGGACGCGCCAATGACGATGGTGAGGAAGGCGAGGATGAAGATGCCGCGCTTGGGGTCGGTGGCGAAGGCATGCACCGAGGTTAGCACGCCGGAGCGCACCAGGAAGGTGCCGAGCAGGGAAAGCGAGAACGCCGCGATCGCCAGCAGCACCGTCCAGTTCTTGAATGCGCCGCGCTTCTCGGTGACCGCCAGCGAATGGATCAGCGCGGTGCCAACCAGCCACGGCATGAACGACGCATTCTCGACCGGGTCCCAGAACCACCAGCCGCCCCAGCCGAGTTCGTAATACGCCCACCAGCTGCCGAGCGCGATGCCAAGCGTAAGGAAGATCCACGCCGCAGTGGTCCACGGCCGCGACCAGCGCGCCCACGCGGCGTCGAGCTGCCCCGAGAGCAGCGCCGCGATCGCGAACGCGAAGGCGACCGAGAAACCGACGTAGCCCATGTACAGCATCGGCGGATGGATCACCAGCCCGAAGTCCTGCAGCAGGGGATTCAGGTCGCGCCCGTCTTCCGCCATCGGGAACAGGCGCTCGAACGGGTTCGAGGTCAGCAGGATGAACAACAGGAAACCGACCGCGACCAGGCCGAGCACACCGAGCACGCGCGCCACCATCGCCAGCGGCAGCGCGCGCGACAGCAGCGTGACCGCGAGAGTCCATGCCGACAGCATCAGCACCCACAGCAGCAACGAGCCTTCGTGCCCGCCCCACACCGCGGCGATGCGGTAGACGGTCGGCAGCTTCGAGTTCGAATGCTCGGCGACGTATTGCACCGAGAAGTCGTTGGCGATGAACGCCCAGGTCAGGCAGCAGAAGGCGACGAACACCATCAGGAATTGCGCCTGCGCCGCGGGGCGGGCGAGCGTCATCCACGCCGTGTCCCGGCGGTGCGCGCCGATGAGCGGAACCACGCCTTGCACGGCTGCGCAGATCAGCGCGAGGATCAGGGCGAAGTGGCCGAGTTCAGGAATCATGATTGCGTACCCGTTGAAAAGCGCGACGGCGCCGAGGCTGTATCTTGATCGTTACTTCTTGACCGTTTTCGCCGCCTGGTCGACCGCGTGCTGCGCGTCCGGCGGCATGTAGTTCTCGTCGTGCTTGGCGAGCACTTCGCTGGCGACGAACACGCCGTCGCCGCCGATCCTGCCCTGTGCGACCACCCCTTTGCCTTCGCGGAACAGGTCCGGAAGGATGCCGGTGTAGGCGACCGGGACATCTTTCGCGGTATCTGTGACGACGAAACGGATGGTGAGATCGTTGCGCTGCACGGTGCCGGTCTTCACCAGGCCGCCGACGCGGAACGCGCGCCCTTTCGGCGCCTCGCCCGCCGCGACCTGCGTCGGGGTGAAGAAAAACACGACGTTGCTCTCGAATGCGTTGAGTACGAGCGCGGCGGCGATACCGAGGGCGGCGAGGCCGCCGGCGATGATGGCAATGCGTTTGTGGCGTGGTTTCATGATCCGTTCTTCGAGCGGGCCGCAATCTCGCGGCGCAGTTCAACAATGGCGCTGCTTCGACGCTTCCGCAGCAAAATGGTTTCAATCACGAGCGCAGCGGCGGCGACGCCGAAACTCCCCCACACGAAAAAGGCGTAGCCGCCCATCTCGAAAAACTCCGCGGTCGAGCCCCAGTTCATGCGCGCATCTCCGGCAATTCCTCGACCCAGCCCGCGTGGCGTTCGCGCTCGAGCATGATGGCGCGTACGCGCGCCAGCGCGGCGGCGATGGAATACATCCACAGCGCGAGCGCCATCAGCAGCATGCCCCACAGCATGGCCTGCGCCATGCTCGGCGATTTGGTCAGCGACACCGACGCGCCCTGGTGCAGGGTATTCCACCACTTCACCGAAAAATAAATGATCGGCACGTTGACCACGCCGACCAGCGCGAGGATGGCGCCGGCCTTGTCGGCGCGGCGCGGATCGTCGATCGCGGCCTGCAGTGCGATGAAGCCGAGATAGAGAAACAACAGGATGAGTTCGGAGGTGAGCCTTGCGTCCCACACCCACCAGGTGCCCCACATCGGTTTTCCCCACAGTGCGCCACTCCACAGCGACAGAAACGCCATCAGGGCGCCGGTGGGCGCGATGGCGCTCGCCATCATCGACGACAGCCGCGTGTTGAAGGCGAGCCCGAAGCCGGCCCAGGCGGCCATCACCACGTAGAGGAACATCGACATCCACGACGCGGGGACGTGGACGAAGATGATGCGGTAGCCCTGCCCCTGCTGCGCGTCGACCGGCGCCACGAAAAAGCTCACCCACAGGCCGGCGATGCCGAACGCGATGGCGAGAACGATGAACCACGGCAGCATCTTGCCGGCGAGCGGATAGAAGGTCTGCGGCGAGGAAAAACGGAACCAGTTGATCAGTCGGTTGCTCACGATTCATTCCAATGCGATTCTGAGCGCCGCGGTGGTCGCCCACGGCGCGAAAAAAACGGCCAGCGCCAGCAGCGCGGCGAGCAGCGACAGATGGCCGCCGGCGCCGAGTCCCGAAATGTCGGCCTCGACTGCGCCGGCGCCGAAAATCAAGGCCGGAATATACAGGGGCAGCGTCAGCAGCGATACCAGCACGCCGCCTCCGCGCACGCCCAGCGTCAGCGCGGCGCCGATGGCGCCGACCAGCGACAGCAGCGGGGTGCCGAGCAGCAAGGAGACCATCAGCACGCCGAGCGAGCGCGGATCGAGATCGAACTGCAGGCCGAGCACCGGCGCCAGCAGCACCAACGGCAGGCCCGCCACCAGCCAGTGCGCAAGGATTTTCGCGCTGACCAGGAGGCCGAGCGGGACCGGCGACAGCGTCATCTGCTCGAGCGTGCCGTCGGCGTAATCCGCGCCGAACAGCCGGTTCAGCGACAGCATGGTCGCCAGCAGCGCCGCGACCCACAGCACGCCCGGCGCGATTTTCCGCAGCAATGACATCTCGGGCCCGATGCCGAGGGGAAACAGGCTCACCACGATGACGAAGAAAAACAGCGTCGTCAGCACTTCGCTCTTGCGACGCAGCGCGAGCAGCAGGTCGCGCCGCACCACGGCGATCGCCACCGCAATGACACTCATCTGCGTGCCCATCTGCGTCGTCGCGCTCATGCCGCGATACGCAATGTCAGCCGCGCCGCCGCTTCGATCGTCACTTCCTGATGGCTGGTCAGCACCGCGATGCCGCCGCCCGCGAGATGGCCCGCGATGATCGCGGCGAGCATCTCCAGCGCCGCGGCGTCGAGTGCCACAAAGGGCTCGTCGAGAATCCACAGCGGCGCCGGGCTCGTCAACAGGCGCGCCAGCGCGACACGGCGCTTCTGCCCCTGCGACAGGAAGCGCACCGGCAGGCGCTCGCGGCCGCCGAGGCCCACTTGTTCGAGTGCCGCATCGGCATCGGCCTCGTCAAGCACGGTCCCCGCCAGGGCGCCGGAGATCTGCAGATTTTCGCGCGCAGTGAGTTCTTCCTTCACCGGCGTCTGGTGGCCGAGATAAAGCAGGATTTTCCGGTACTCGTCGTCGAGTTCGCGGATCGGCGCGCCGTTCCAGCGGATCTCGCCGGCTTCCGGCTGCGACAGCCCGCACAGGATGCGCAACAGGCTGGTCTTGCCGGAGCCGTTTTCGCCGGTTACGTGGATCCAGCCGCCGGCCTCGATGGCAAAGTTGAGCCCGGCGAACAGGCGGCGTTCGCCGCGGGTGCAGGCTAAGTTGGCGGCGGTCAGCATGCGTCGGAAGGCATTGTATTGATGTCGGACTTCGGGCAAAGGTGCGCATTCTGCCCGATCGCTTCAGGTTTGGTACGGAGCTTGGTCACAACTTGGGCCACGGCGGCGCTTTGAACAAGCTGCATGATGCACCGAATCCCGGGACCGAAATTGATCCTGGTCAATAAGGCCTTACGATTCGCAGCGAGCGGCATGCCGTACCGCCCTTTCGGCGCCGGGAAATGCACTGTCCGATTGCGTCAAAGGTTGGCGCGGCGCGACAACACGTTTTTTGGCCGGAGAAAGCGTACCGGCCACTCTTGCACGGGACGATCGAGACGGCGATTTGCCGGCATACCGGGCCCACCCTGGGACGTCGATTGCAGAGGAGACCTTGGGCGGTTGCGCCGCAACATCGCCTGCGCCGCGCTACCGCCGTTCGCCGGGAAAGATACGCCGGGTGTTGCAGCGAACGCTAACGCCGCAGTTGCCTGGCGCAGGTCCCGACACCGCGCCAACAAAATGGCATGACCGGATTATTTTGATTTATGTCAATTTGTTGCAACCGCACAACATTTTGAAAATTCCTGGTGCCGGCAGTTGACCTGTGTCAAATGCCCGTTGGGTTGCGGTTGTTTTTGTTTCCCGCCAGATATAAAAAGGCAACCAATAACAAGAAGACATCAAGTTTCAAAATTCGCGCGGCAGCATCCGGAAAGCGCCATGCGATCCTCAGGGGCAACACCGCAATGCATGCAGGCAGAGTAGAAACGCGACGCGCCGGTTTCGCCGGCCGCAGTGCCGATATTCGATCGTCATACCACGTCTGTCCTTTCAAATGCCGCAGGAACGCTGCGGGCATCCGCATCGAATTGGGTTTCTTCCAGTGATTTATCTTCTCCGAAGGGGGTTGCAGTGACTCTTAATTATCGGTTCAAAGGTTTCTGGGCCGCCGGCATCAGCGCGATGATCTTGAGTCTCGCTGGCATCGGTGTTGCGCACGCAGCCGGGCCCGGGCCCGAAGTCTGCCAGGGCTGTCACGAGGAAAAAGTGGCTGCCTACACGAGTTCGCTCCACGGCCAGAAGGCCAACCCCAAGACGCCGGCGAACGCGGGCGAATGCTCGACCTGCCACGGCGACGCCACCGAGCACGTGAAAGCGGGCGGCGGCAAAGGCGTGGGCGGAATCAAGAACCCGGCCAGCAAGATGATGGCCGGCACCGAAAGCGCCGACATCTGCATGGGCTGCCACAAGCGCGACAGCACCCGCTCGCACTGGGCGGGGAGCACCCACCAGGTGCGCGACGTCGCCTGCGCGTCCTGCCACTCGGTGCACGGGAAGGATAAGGTGCTGTCCAAGGCGACCCAGTTCGAGGTGTGCTTCACCTGCCACAAGGAGCAGCGCTCGCAGCAGAACCGGCCCAGCCGCCACCCGGTGCTGGAAGGCAAGGTCTCCTGCTCCGATTGCCATAACCCGCACGGCTCCGTCGGTCCCAAGCTGGTGAAGAAGGACAGCGTGGTCGACACCTGCTTCCAGTGCCATGCCGAGAAGCGCGGCCCGTTCGTGCACAACCACCAGCCGGTCACCGAAGACTGCACGCTGTGCCACAACCCGCACGGCACGGTCGCGGAAAACATGTTGAAGGTGAGGGCGCCGTTCCTCTGCCACCAGTGCCACACGCCGCACGGCGGATTCGTGCCGCAGATCAAGGGCGCACAGATCTTCTCCCCGGCCACCACCGTCGGGCCGGTGCCTTGCACCTCGGCTTCGTGCGCGGTCGGCAAGACCACCACCACCGTGACCCAGGGTCGGAGCTGCCTCAACTGCCACACGCAAATACACGGGAGCAACAACCCGAGCGCGACCAATCCCACCCCGCAATTCATGCTGCGCTGAGAAAGGGCCACAACATGAAAACCTCTACACACATTGCTGGCCTCGGCCAGACGGCCATCGCACTCGCCGTGCTTGCGGCCTTCAATCCGGCGCAGGCGCAGACGGCGCCCAACCTCGACACGGCGGCCAACTCGGTTGCCGTCGGCGTCGGCGGCGCGAGCGGGGACGACAAGGACAAGGCGCAATACGGCATCTACAACGGCCTGCGCGACCACAACGCCAACCTGCTGCTCGATTTCGACTACCGCAGCCTCCAGGATCCCGCCGGTTTCTTTACCCGGTTCGAGGGGCGTAACCTCGGTCTCGACAACCGGGAAGTCCGCGGCGCGGTGGGAAGCCTCGGCAACTGGAAGATCTCCGCGGAGTACAACGAGATCACCAAGCACAGCCCCTATGCCATCAACACGGGGCTCGTCGGCGCCGGAACCACCACGCCGACCGTGTCGCGGCTGGCGGCGCCCGGGACCGGTTCCGACATCAATCTCAAGACCGAGCGCAAGGCCGCCAGCGTCGCCGCGCAGAAATGGCTGACCGCCAACCTGCTGTTCGAGGCCAGCGCCAAGAGCGAGGACAAGGACGGCGCGCGCCTGTGGGCAAGGGGCTACGACTGCGCCGGGTACGTGTGCGGCACCTCGACCACCACCGCCATCGACCAGACGGCGTTCGTCAAGAATGCCTACCTGCTGCTGCCCGAGCCGATCAGTTCCACCCACAGGCAGTACGAGCTCAAGTTCAGTTTTCACGACGAGAAGCTCGCCGCGACCGCGGGGTATTACGGTAGCGTCTACACCAACTCGAACGGCAACCTGACCCCGACGGTGCCAAACTCGTTCAACAACGCCGTCGGCAACGCGTTCCCCGGCTACCCGGCGGTGACCGGGGCGATCATCCCGGGCGGCGGCATGAGCCTGCAGCAGGTCCTGCAGACGCCGATGGCGCTGTGGCCCGACAACCAGGCGCACCAGGTCTATGTGTCCGGCAACTATGCGTTCACGCCGAGCACCAAGGCGACGTTCAAGTACGCGTATACGCGGAATACGCAGAACGAGTCCTTCGACGGCATGGGGCTCACCGGCTACCCGGTCGTCAACCACTCCCTGAACGGGCATGTGACCAATACGCTTGCCCAGATCGGCCTGACCTCGCGGCCGATCAGCAACCTGTCGATCACCGCCAACTGGCGCTACGAGCACAAGCAGGACACGACGCCGGAGGCGCTGTACAACCAGGAAGGGACCGGCGCCAATCCGGCCACCACGCCGCAGACGTACACCAATACGGTGTGGAACAACGGCCATATCACGAGGACGACGATCAACGGCAAGCTCGACGCGAGCTACCGGCTGCCAGCCGGCTACCGCATCACCGCCGGCCTCGATCACAGCTCGCTGGAGCGCTCGGTGCCGGAGGACATCAAGGTAGAAAAGACGGCCGGCATCACGACGGTGCGCGAGAAGAACTACGAGAACGGCTACCGGCTGGAACTGATGAAGAGCCTGTCCGAAACCTTCACCGGACGGATCAGCTACGCGAGCAGCGAGCGCCGGGGGTCCAACTGGACTTCGCTGAGCACGCTGGATCCGGCGACGCCGGGCATCACTGCCGCAAACCTGCTGCTGATCAACACCTACTGCGGCGGGCGCGCCTGCTACGGCCAGCAACTGCCGGCAGCGTCGATCGTCGCGCTGTCTTCGACCGTCATCTTCCCGATGCAAATGACCGACGTGGACCGTGAAAAGTGGAAACTGCAGGCGGCCTGGAACCCGACCGAAAGGCTGCAGCTGCAGTTCAACGCCGAGGACGGGACGGACACGACGGCGGCAGTGAACGACCCGATTGCCGGCGGCAAGGGATGGCGCGACACCGACCTCAGGTTCTACGGCCTCGACGCGAGTTTTGCGATCACCGACGACTGGAAGCTCAACGGCTACCTGTCGCGCGGCGAGTCGACCCAGCGCGTCAATCACAGCACCGGGTATATCGCCAACATCGGCACCACCAGCGACGCGTTCGGGCTGGCCCTGACCGGCAAGCTGAGCGAGCGATTCAGCGTGGGCGCCAACCTGATGTATTTCGAGGATGTCAGCAGTTACAGCATCACCGCCTCTCCTTCCGCGACGGGCGCCGCGCCGAGCGCGACCAACGTGGCGCAGGCGGCGATCGGCCTGCCGAATGTCTCGCTGAAAAAGACCATGGCGGGCGTGTTCGGCAACTATACGGTGGCGAAGGGCTCAGACATTCGCGTCGATCTGCTGCATCAGCGCGCGACGCTGGACGAATGGGTCTGGGGATACAACGGGGTGCCGTGGACCTACAGCGACAACACGACGGTCACGCAGAAGATGACGCAGAACATGACCTTCATCGGGGCGAGGTACATCTACAAGTTCCGCTAGGAAGCTTGCCGTCGATCCGCTTCGACAGAGCGGGCGAAATCCATACGGTGCCGGGAACATCCGGCGCCGTATTTTTTTGTGCTGCGCCCGCAGCGCGCCTGTGCTGCGCCCCCGCGGAAACCGTTAGTTGTTCTTCGCGCCTTCGTTAACCCAGGCCTTGAGCGTTTCGGTCTCGCGCTCGCTGAGTTTTTCGCGGCCGTGCGGCATGCGGATCGACGGATGCGCGCGGCCTTCGACCAGCATGTTGAGGGCGCTGGTAAAGGCATCGCCCGGTTTTACCAGCGGCCCGAACTTGCCGCCCTTGATCAGGGTTTCATGGCTGCTGGCGTCGAAGCCGGCTTTTGCGAAACCTTCCTTGCCCGGCGCATGGCATTCGACGCAATACTTGTCGAGAATCGGCCGAACATCGGCCCGGTAGCTCACGTTTTTCGGTGAACACGCAGCCAGCAGGCAGGCGAATGCCAGAATCGCCGCGCCACGGGAAACACGTTGCCTCATCATGGTGACCCTCCGATCAACGAATTCGACAGCTCCGATGCAACATGACGCGGATCCTGCCGGGCATCAAAGCCTCGAGTCCATTGCAGGATCGACTGCCCGCACCCAACCGGACACGCTACGGCCCGCCGCCGGGCGGGGGCATCGCCGAACAGGAATGCCGCCGGGCCGCAGAGTTCGACTTCCCTACTTCGACGCGCTGATGATGTACTCGACCGCAGCCTGCACGTCGGCATCGTTTGCCGCCCCGCCTTTGGGCGGCATCGCGCCCTTGCCCTTGACGACGGAGGCGGCCAGGTCTTTGGCGCCTCTCTTGATCAGCGGCGCCCACGCGGCCTTGTCGCCGAATTTCGGCGCCATGGCTGCATGGCAGACGGCGCAGGATTTCGTGTAAACCGCTTTGCCGTCTGCGGCCGCAACCTGCCCCGCGCCGCACAGTGTCGCCAGTGCCGCCATGCCAATCATTGCAAGTCTCATTGCATTCCTCCTCGGTGGTTGTGCAGAATGCGCAGCCGGCAGGAAAACCTCCACTGCCGGTCGCAAAACAGCCTGGTCGGTCCCCATCGTACTCCGCGGTGCCGGGTTTGCTGAAATCGTTGTTTGCCACGGTCTCCCGTAACGTCGATCGCGCTGCACTGTCTGCAGCAATCGACAACATCCGCGCCCGCATCCTCCCTTTTGAGCGCGGCTCAAGCGTAGCGCAACGCAATTTTGAATCGGTTGATCTGGGTCAAATTGATCGGCTTGCAGTAATGCATCATGGCTGCGGCATACGAAATGCAAAAAAAGCCGTTTTTTTTCGGAATCGGGAGGGGGCGCATGCAATGCCGGATTTCTCCGGGAGTTTTTCCTGGCCTGCATGGCGCCGCGGCCCGGTTGATCAATGGGCAACATGCAGTGGCGACCACTGAGTTGTCCCGTCCTATCGAAAACCGGCGGTAAACGGCATGCCCAAACACATCGTTCGCCTGATTGCCCTGCTCGCCGGTTTCGGCGTGCTCGCGGCGTTTGCAAAATGGTATTTCACGGTCGACACGTTCTACGAATACGGCCATTATCGCGCGGCATCGGTCACCGAAATTGCCGCCCAGGAACCGGTTTTCCAGACGCCGCGCTACTGCGAGGCATGCCACCAGGAGCGTCACGCGCAGTGGTCGGCGGGCAACCATAAGTCGGTGATCTGCGAGGTGTGCCACGGCGCGGCTCAGGGGCACCCGCAAAACGGCAAGCTGCCGATCCCGAAAGATACCGCCAGGCTCTGCTCGCTGTGCCATGAAGAGATGCCTGGGCGGCCGCGCACCCAGCCGCAGATCGATGTCGCGAAGCACTCCGGTGGACAGCAGTGCATCGTCTGCCATAACCCGCATGCACCGAAGATCGGCGCGGCAGCGGCCAGGATTACCGGCGATGCGTCCGCCGGGCAAAAACTGGCGGCCGCCTGCGCGGGCTGCCACGGTGCGCAGGGCATCAGCCCGAACGACATCTGGCCGAGCCTCGCCGGGCAGCATGCAGCCTACCTCGCCCGCATCCTTGGCGCATACAAATCCGGCGCCCAGAAGGACGTGGCAATGACACCCATCGCGCAACCGCTGAGCGATGCCGATGTGCGGGATCTCGCGGCGTATTACGGCAGCCTGAGCTGCAAGTCGGCGCCGGGCCCGGCCAAGGTCGGCGACGCCGCCGCCGGCAAGGACCTGGCGAAAAACTGCAGCGCCTGCCACGGCGAAACCGGCATTGCGGGCAACCCTGCCTGGCCGTCGCTTGCCGGCCAGAAGGGCGCATACCTGCAAAACGCGCTCAAGGCGTTCCGCGCCGGCCTGCGCAAGGACCCGCTGATGGCTGGCGTTACCCGGGGCCTGAGCGACGCGGACATCGCGAACCTCGCCGCCTATTACGCGGTGCAAAGCTGTGCGCTGCCAACGGAAGGGAAAAAGACGCCATGAAGAAGACCAAGACCTCGCTGGCCGCACGGCGCGCATTTCTCCGCAAGCTCGGCCGCGCTGCGACGATAACCGGGGCGGTGGTCGGCGCCGGGACCGCCGGCGTGATGCAGCAAGCGGCGGCGAAGAGTGAATCGCCCTCCGCCTCGTTTCCGACACCGGAATACGACTGGACCCACCATCGTTGGGGCTACGGCGTGGACGCCACCAAGTGCATCGGCTGCCTGCGTTGCGTCGAGGCATGCAAGCGGGAAAACAACGTGGCGGGCGACGCCCATCATTTCCGCACCTGGGTCGAACGTTACGTGTACCTCGAGGGCGAAGAGCGGCCGCACATCGACAGCCACCATGACCCGGTGAACATCGAAGCGTCGGGGTCGGAGAAGGAATACCGGTTCGCCAATCGCTACAAGGGCAAGAAGGTCGAGAAGGCCTTCTTCGTGCCCAAGCTGTGCAACCATTGCGCGCATCCGGCCTGCGTGCAGGTGTGCCCCACCGGCGCCACCTACAAGACGGCGGACGGCGTGGTCCTGATCGACCACAAGTACTGCATCGGCTGCCAGTACTGCGTTCAGGCCTGTCCCTATGGCGCGCGTTTCTTCAACGAAGAGCACGGGCATTCGGACAAGTGCACGTGGTGCTATCACCGCATCACCAAGGGGCTGCAGCCTGCCTGCGTCGAGGTTTGCCCGGTCGGGGCGCGCGTGTTCGGCGACCTCAAGGACACCAACAGTCCGATCAGCCTGTTCATTCGCAACAACCGCGTGCAGGTGCTCAGGCCGGAAACCGGCAACGCCCCGAATGTCTACTACGTCGGCATCGACAAGGAGGTGGCTTGATGGACGCCCTGTTTCACGCCGCCCCCTACACCGGGTACGTCTATCCGAACGAGACGGTGATCCCCTGGACCGTGCTCATCGCAGTCTATCCGTACCTCACCGGCCTGGTGGCCGGCGCGTTTACGGTCTCCAGCATGTACCACGTGTTCGGCATGGAGCGGTTCAAGCCGGTGGCGCGCTTTGCGTTGCTCACCTCGCTCTGCTTCATGTTGTTCGTGCCGCTGCCGCTGCTGCTGCACCTCGGCCACCCGGAGCGCGCCCTGAATCCCGTGCTCACGCCGCATTGGACTTCCGCGATGGCCGCGTTCGGCTATTTCGCCAGTTTTTATGTCCTCCTTCTGATACTGGAGGCCTGGTTTGCGTTCCGCCCCGACATCGTGGAGCAGGCGCAGAAAAGGCAGGGCCTGGCAGGATGGATTTATCGCATTCTGACCCTCGGCTCGTACGACGTGTCCGAACACGCGATGCGGCATGACCACAAATGGCTGTTCGCGTTGGCCGCGATCGGCATTCCATCAGCTCACGGCCTGCATGGCTATGTGGGGTTCATCTTCGGTTCGTTGAAGTCCCGGGAATGGTGGTCATCCGACCTGATGCCGGTGGTGTTCCTGTTTTCCGCCGTCATCTCGGGCGTGGCGCTGTTGATCGTGCTGTACGTGGTGTCCTGCAGGCTGCGAAAGATTGCTGTCGATCTGGCTTGCCTGAAGGGCATGGCATACACGCTCTGGGGCTTTGCGATGTTCACCATCGTACTGGAGGGCCTGGAGTTCGCCAGCCTGGTCTACAAGGGCCGGGAGGGAATCGAGGTGATCCTCGAGTACGTCACCGGCCCTCTCGTCATCCCGTTCTTCGTCATTCAGTTTGCCATCGGCGCGGTGACGCCGATCCTGGTGCTTTCGTACCTGATCTGGCGGGGCACCACCGGCAGGGCGCTGATTGCCGGCGTCACCGTGAGCGCCTGCCTGGTGTTGCTTTCGGTCTGGATGATGCGTTGGAACGTGGTCATCGGCGGGCAGGAAATCGCGAAAACCGGCAAAGGACTGCTGACCTACCACATGCTCATATTCCACAGAGAGGGCCTGGCCACCGCCCTCGCGCTGACCGTTGCGCCACTGGGCGTGCTGTTTGCCATGGTGCGGTTTCTGCCGCCCTGGGCAGACCGGGTCGCACCGGCCTCTCAAGCCCACTAGTTTTTTATTGCGGTTGAGTTCGCCTTGTCGCGATGGCGGCGCGCGCGCCGCCCATCGAGATATAATTGCACGCCAGAGTATTTCGAATGCCGATCGGGGAAATGTTGATGAGAAAAGGCGCACTGACGGTTTCACTGATCCTGCTCGCTGCCGGCGCGACCATCGGCGGTTATGCGCCCGGCGCGGCAGCGCAGGCAGCGAAGGGCCAGGCGGGCAAGGCTGACGATCTGCGGGCGGTGCAGGCGACGCCCCAGGACATCGCGGAGGGCAAACGCCTCGCGGACAGTTCATGCGTTCGCTGCCACGGCGCAAACGGCATCAGCACGGCCAAGGGCGTGCCGCACCTCGCCGGCCAGCGCCCGGCGTACCTCTACCTCGAACTGCGGGCCTACCAGTCGCACGATCGCGGCGACAAGGCGATGGACGGCGCGGTGAATTTTCTGAGCGACGACGCGCTGGTCAAGGTGGCCGCCTACTATGCAAGCCTCGATCCGCCGCCACCCGATACCGCGGCCGCCGCAAAAGGCTCCTCCGCGAAGCTCGACCCGGTCCAGGCCGGCAAGGCGGCGGCAGCCGGCTGCGCGGGGTGCCACGGCGAAACCGGCGTCAGCAAGACGCCGGGCACGCCGAGCCTGATCGGGCTGGATCCGAAATTCCTGATGGCTTCGATGAAGGACTACAAGAGCGGCAAGCGCAAGAACGAAATGATGAAGACCATGCTCTCGGCGCTCACCGAGGCGGATCTGAATAACGTCGCGCTCTACTACGCGCTGCAGAAACCTGCCAGGGCGCAGACGCCGAACCCGGGCGACAAAGCGGCGGGCAAGGCGGCGGCGTCGGCAGCGTGCGCCGGATGCCACGGCGACCTCGGCGTCAGCGGCAATCCCGCGACGCCCAGCCTCGCCGGTCAGGACGCGCAATACCTGGTTGCCGCAATGCGCGCGTACCGGGACAGTTCGCGCAACGACGAGACGATGAAGGCGCTGGCGGCGGGCCTCGATGACAATGGCACCAAGCTGGTTGCGGCCTTTTACGCGGCCCAGGAGCCGCGTGCGCCGAACGTGCGCAAGCCGATCACGCTCGCCGAATGGGCGCAGCGCTGCGACCGCTGCCACGGCACCAACGGCAACAGCACCGACGCGCGCCTGCCGGCCCTGGCGGCGCAACGCGTCGACTACATGGAAAAAGTGCTGCACGCCTATCGCATGGGCGAGCGCAGGAATACGACGATGGCCGCCATGGCAGCCGGACTGACCGAGGCGGAAGTGGAGAATCTCGCGGCGCATTACGCGCGCCAGAAGGCGCGCGCGGTCGTGTTCGTGATGCCGCCGGCCAGGTAAGCCGGTTGCGCGCCCGTACCCAGATCGATC
>Ga0315281_10004016_pt1 | contig 21463 bp, 21 predicted proteins | sample YL17G07_0_MG_FD_204540 | JGI IMG/M metagenome (GOLD analysis project Ga0315281, IMG submission 204540) | Sediment microbial communities from Yellowstone Lake, YNP, Wyoming, USA - YL17G07_0 | ecosystem: Environmental > Aquatic > Freshwater > Lake > Sediment | place: USA: Wyoming | collected...
TGATGCCGGCCATCACCTGCGCATTGTCGGCCATCTGCGGCACCCATTTCGGCGATACGAAAGCAGTGGCCTCGATCGCGGTCAGCCCGGCATCGGCAAGCCGGTTGATGAGTTCGATTTTTACGGCGGCGGGCACGGTGCGCGCTTCGTTCTGCAGCCCGTCGCGCGGACCCACCTCGACAATGCGCACGCTATGCGGCAGCTCGGGCTGCCGCGCGCCGGCGCGTTGAACGCTCATGTCGCCTCCAACTCAGACGCGGCCGGATTTTCGTTTGGTGGTCGTCCCCGCTGCGGACGCCTTCGCCTCGGGATGCCAGGCAGGCTTGCGCTTCTCGAGAAACGAGCGCACGCCTTCCTTGCCCTCGTCGGAGGCACGCGCCTTCGCAATGCGCGTCGCCGTGTCCTCTATCAGCTTCGGGTCGAGCGGCCTGCGCGCCACGGCGCGTATGAGTTCCTTGGTGGCGGCGAGCGACGCCGGGCCCGCGGTCACGAGGTAGCCAAGGATCTCGTTGATCTTCGCGTCGAGCTCGCCGGGGAGTGTCAACTCCTGAACGAGGCCGATGCGGTAGGCCTCGGCCGCGGAAAAGCGCTCCGCCGTGAGGAAGTAACGCTGCGCCGCTCGCTCGCCCATCGCTGCAAGCACGTACGGGCTGATGGTTGCGGGGATGAGTCCGAGCTTCACCTCCGACAGGCAGAATTCGGCGTCCTGCGACGCCACGGCGATGTCGCAGGCCGCAAGCAGTCCCATGCCGCCGGCGAACGCCGGACCGTGCACCCGCGCCACCGTCGGCTTCGACAGCCTATGCAGCGCGTGGAGCATCCCGGCAAGGCCCATCGCATCGCGCTGATTCTCCTCGAAGGAGAACCCGGCCATCTTTTTCATCCAGTTGAGATCGGCGCCAGCGCAGAACGCCGGCCCGTGTCCCGCGAGCACCACGGCGCGCACTCCCGGGGCCTTGTCCAGCGCCCGGAACGCCGCGGTCAACTCCGCGATCATGGTTTCGTTGAAGGCGTTGCGCACCTCCGGGCGGTTCATCCAGACGATCGCCACACCGTGGGCCTCCGTGACCTCCAGAGTTTCGTATTGCATGGGTTTCTTGGTCTTTGCCATTCCAATTCCTTGGTGGATTGCACGCCAAATCCGGAACGGCGATTCTAGCAGCACGCGTGACTCCGCTCCTCGCGACCGGTAGACTCGCTGACGGGGCTGGCCTGCACCGATGCTTGATATAACCACACTCCTGTTATTCGTCACCGCGTCGCTGCTGCTTATCGTTGCACCGGGGCCGGACATCGTGTTTCTCGTCTCGCAGGGGGTGGTGCGGGGTCCAAAGGCCGGGTTCGTGACCGCGATGGGTCTCGCTGCCGGTAATCTCGCGCATACGGTGGGCGCGGCGCTCGGCGTCTCGGTAATTTTTCAGACTTCGGCGATCGCCTTCAACGCGCTCAAGTACGCTGGCGCGGCGTATCTGCTCTACCTCGCATGGAAGACGGCGCGGGCCACCGGCGGCGCCGTCGAGGTGTCGCAAGCGGGTGAAGCGCGCAAGGAGTCGCCGTTCTGGCGCGCGGTCCTGATGAACGTGCTCAATCCGAAGGTGGCCCTGTTCTTCCTCGCGTTCCTGCCCCAGTTCGCATCGCCGAAGGTGGGCCCGGTGTGGCTGCAGATGATTTTCTATGGGCTGCTGTTCACGTTTCTGGTCGTGATCGTGTTCGGCGCCTTCGGCCTTTTCGCGGGCAGGGCGAGCCAGTGGATGAGGCGTGCCGGCAGCGGCCGCGCGGCGAGCGCGTTCAAATGGCTGGTGCCGGGCATATTCGTCCTGCTTGCGGTGCGCCTGGCCACCGTCGAACGCTAGCGCCGCCAACGCGGTGGAATTCCTTTTTACCGTTGCCCGTGAGGGTCGGTCAAGGGGCTGCACGAACCGTGTGGCAGAATTCCGGTCCAACTGCCGGTTTTCAACCTCATTCGGCAAGTGTTTGTGGCTTGGGAATGGCGAGTTGTGGAGGATGTGGCATGGCGCTTCGAAGCACGCCCACCGCGTGGGGGGCGATCGCAAAAACGTTCCACTGGGTGGTGGCGGCACTGGTGATTTACTCGACCGGGTACGGTTGGTGGATGACCCATGTCGCCGAGAGGGCGGGCCGCCCTGCGCTGTATCAGTTCCACAGCTCGATCGGGTATGACCTGTTGTTTCTGCTCTTGCTGCGCCTCGCCTGGCGGCTGATCGACTGGCCCCCGGTCTTGCCAGAAAACCTGCGGCGCTGGGAACGCGTGGCCGCGCACCTCAGCCACGTACTGCTTTACGTGCTGATGCTGGCCGTCTCGATCGGCGGGTGGCTGCTGCTGGGCACGTTCTCGCGCACCATCGAGGGCACATTGTTCGGCATCGTTCCGGTTCCTCCGCCGGTCCTGGACCGTTCTTTCCACCGGGTGCTGGAGGAGAGCCACGAGTTTCTTTCCTATGCACTGCTCGCCCTGATTACCGTGCATGTCGTCGCCGCACTGCGACATCATTTCATCAAGAAAAACGACATCCTGCGGAGAATGGGGTGGGGTGGCCGGGTCTGAGACGCAGTCCTCGGGCCGGCGTCTCTTAGGTCTGTTTCGGGGGTTTGGCTGGTGGCCACTGGAACAACAGCGGCTGCTTGTCGAGAAAACGTTTTGCGGCGGCGCGGTGGTACGGCGTGGAAAAGGCGATTCCTTGCATCGACGCCTCGACCTCCAGCATTGTTGAGAGATCGGACTCGAAAGCGCGGCCCAGTGCGGCCTTGGTCAATGCCACCGCCACACCCGAGGCGCTGACGAAACAGCCCGCGATCGCGCGCGCGCGCGCGGAGAGTTCCGCTGCGGAAACGATCTCGGACACGATGCCCCAGTCCCGCGCGGTCGCGGCGTCGAGTTCGCGTGCCGACAGGAGCAGCTCCTTGGCGCGCTGCAGCCCGACCACGCGCGGCAGCGTATAGAACAGGCCGCTGTCGGCAACGAGTCCCATACGCTGAAACGATGCGCAGAAGCGGGCGCGCGGCGTGGCGATGATGAAATCGGCGACAAGCGCGAGGCCGAAACCCGCGCCGTAGGCGGCGCCGTCGACAGCGGAGATGACCGGGCGGTCGAGTTCCATCAGGTCGCGCAGCCACACGTGGATGTCCCGCATGCGCTGGCGCCCTGCCTCCGCGCTTAATTCGACGCTCGCCATGCTGCGGATGTCGCCGCCGGCGCAGAAATCGCCGCCGGCCCCGGTCAGGATCAGGGCACGGACCGCGTCATCGGAGCGCAGCTTCGCAACCGCGTCGCCGATTTCATCGCGGATCGACAGGTCGAGTGCGTTCTTCCTCTCGGGCCGGTTGAGCGTGAGAGTGGCGATGCCCTCGGCGATATCCAGCTTGATGGTCTCGTAAGTCATGCTTCGTCCTCGATGGAGCAGGCTGCCGTGCGCGGCCGGTCGCTGCGTCACTCGCCCGCGATGGTGCGGCCGATCAGAAGGCGCTGGATGTCGCTCGCGCCCTCGTAGATCATGCACACCCGTACGTCCCGGTATATGCGCTCCACCGGAAAGTCTGAGACGTAGCCGTAGCCTCCGTGGATCTGGATCGCATCCGAGCAGACCTGCTCGGCCATTTCGCTGGCAAATAGCTTGGCCATCGAGGCTTCCTTCAGGCAGGGCCGGCGCGCGTCGCGCAGGCTCGCAGCGTGCCAGACCATCTGACGCGCGACCTCGATCCGGGTCGCCATGTCGGCAAGGCGGAAATTCACGGCCTGATGCCCGATGATGGCCTTGCCGAAGGCGGTGCGTTCGTGCGCATATTTCAGCGCGGCCTCGTAGGCCGAGCGCGCAATGCCGACCGACTGCGCGGCAATGCCGATGCGCCCGCCCTCGAGGTTGGACAGCGCGATGCGGTAGCCCTGGCCCTCTGCACCGAGCAGATTGGCGGCTGGAATACGGCAGTCCTCGAACGTGATCTGCGCCGTATCCGAGGCGTGCTGGCCCATCTTTTCCTCGATGTGGGTGACGACGTAGCCTGGCGTCGCAGTCGGCACGATGTAGGCGCTGATGCCCTTCTTGCCGGCGCCCGGGCTGCTGACCGCGAACACAATGGCGAGGTTGCCGTTCTTGCCCGACGTGATGAACTGCTTGACGCCGTTCAGCACCCAGTCATCGCCATCGCGCCGCGCGGTGGTACGGATCGCGGAGGCATCGGAGCCTACGTGCGGCTCGGTCAGACAGAAGCAACCCAGCTGGCTGCCGCCTGCCAGCGGCTTCAGATACTTCAGTTTCTGTTCAGGCGACCCATAGCCGTTGAGGATGCCGGTTACCAGGTTGTTGACCGAAATGATGGTCGAGGTGGCCGCGTCACCCGCGGCGATTTCCTCCACCGCGAGCGCCAGCGCGAGGTAATCCATCCCGGCGCCGCCCCATTCCTCGGCCACCGCGATGCCGAACAGTCCCATCTGCGCCAGGCCGTGCAGTGCTTCGCGCGGGAACGTCGCGTCGCGATCCCATTGCGCGGCGTTGGGAGCGAGCCGCTCGCGCGCGTAGGCGCGCACCGAGTCGCGGATCATTTCCTGTTCGGGGGTGAGGATCACGGGCTTCTCGTCGTGTGCAGGAGCGCTTACTTGCGGCCGCGGGTTCTGGCTGCGCGCTTGCGCGGCGAGGGCCGGGGCTTTCCTCTCGCAGTCACCTCGATCTCGATGTTCATCCGGGGATCGACGAGCTCGCACACGATAGCGGTCGCCGCGGGCCGTATCTCCGCCAGATGTTCGCCGAACACCGGCGCGAGCAGATCGAAGTCCTCGCGCCGCGTCAGGTAGTAGCGCACGCGGACCACGTCCCGCAGCGACAGGCCCGCTTGCTCCAGCGCGGACTCGATGTTGCGGAAAGCCTGGCGCGTCTGCTCGAAGAGGTCCGGCGAGATGGTCATCCTGGCGTAGTCGAAGCCCGTGGTGCCCGAGACGTGCACCCACTCGCCGTCCACCACCGCGCGGCTGTAGCCCGCGACTTTTTCGAACGCCGATCCGGACGAGATCAGTTTGCGTGCCATCTGGGCCCAGTCATGCCAGCTCGATCGCCATGGCGGTCGCTTCCCCGCCGCCGATGCACAGGCTCGCCACGCCGCGCTTCAACCCGTATTTTCGCAGCGCGCCGATCAGCGTGACCACGATCCGCGCGCCGGAGGCGCCGATCGGATGCCCCATCGCGCAGGCGCCGCCGTGGATGTTCACCTTTTCGTGCGGCAGCTTATGCTCGCGCATCGCCGCCATGGTGACTACCGCGAAGGCCTCGTTGATCTCGAACAGATCCACTTTGTCCGCGGACCAGCCGGTGCGCTCGAAGAGCTTGCGGATGGCGCCAACCGGGGCGGTGGTGAACCAGCCCGGTTCCTGCGAGTGGGTGCTGTGGCCGGCGATGACCGCGAGCGGTTTCAGGCCCAGCTTCTCGGCCGTGGAACGGCGCATGAGCACCATGGCCGCGGCGCCGTCGGAGATGGAGGAGGAATTGGCGGCCGTCACCGTCCCGTCCTTGCGAAATGCCGGCTTGAGCGTGGGAATCTTGGCGATGTTGGCTTTGAACGGCTGCTCGTCGCTCTCGACAAACTTCTCATCCTTGCCTGCCTTGATCGCCGCATTTATCGCAATGGGGGTGATCTCCCAGGCGAACCAGCCTTCCTTGTTCGCCTTCTGCGCGCGCTCCAGCGACGTGATGGCGAACGCGTCCTGCGCCTCGCGCGTGAACTGGTACTTGTCCGCGCATTCTTCGGCGAACGTGCCCATCAGGCGGCCGCGGTCATAGGCGTCTTCCAGGCCGTCCAGGAACATGTGATCATAGACTTGCTGGTGGCCCATGCGGTAGCCCGTGCGCGCCTTGGGCATCACATAGGGCGCGTTGGTCATCGATTCCATGCCGCCTGCGACCATGATGTCGTTGCTCCCGGCCGTGAGCAGGTCATTGCAGAGCATCGCCGCCTTCATGCCCGACCCGCACATTTTGCTGATCGTCGTGGCACCTGCGGAGATCGGCAGCCCGGCGCCGAGCGTGGCCTGGCGCGCGGGCGCCTGGCCCAGGCCCGCAAACAGGCAGCAGCCGAAGATCACTTCCTGCACCTGCTCGGGCCTGACGCCGGCGCGTTCGACCGCTGCGCGGATCGCGGCGGCACCGAGCTGCGGCGCGGTGAAGTCCTTGAGCTCTCCCTGAAATCCACCCAGAGGGGTGCGGGCTGCGGAGACGATTACGATGGGGTCGTTCAGCATGACTACCTCCAATTAACGGAACCTAAACCGGCATGGATGGAACCGGGCGGGTTGGTTTGCTTTTGCCGTCCATGATCTCCCGATTTTTGCAACGTTGCGCGAGCGCATCGTTGCAAAAATCGGGAGACGTATACAAACCCAAGTTCTTCTATGATTTTGTCAGCACGTGAGGCACAAGAAACTGACTCACGTTGTTTCCGCGAACAGCTCCCTGCCGATCAGCCAGCGCCGGATCTCGCTGGTCCCGGCGCCGATTTCATACAACTTCGCGTCCCGCCACAGACGACCGGCGGCGGTCTCGTTGATGTAACCCATGCCGCCCAGGCACTGGATCGCCTCGCCTGCCATCCAGGTCGCCTTTTCCGCGGCGTACAGGATGGCGCCCGCGGCGTCCTTCCGTGTGGTTTCGGCACGGTCGCAGGCCGCGCCCACCGCGTAGACATAGGCCTTGCACGCATTCATCGTGGTGTACATATCGGCGAGTTTGCCCTGCATGAGCTGGAACTCGCCTATCGGCTGGCCGAACTGTTTGCGCTCGTGGAGGTAGGGCAGGACCACATCCATGCACGCATCCATGATCCCGAGCGGCCCTCCGGCAAGCACCGCGCGCTCGTAGTCCAGGCCGCTCATGAGCACGTTCGCGCCCCGTCCCATATCGGAAAGAATGTTTTCCTCCGCCACTTCGCAGTCGCGGAACACCAGTTCGCAGGTGTTCGAGCCGCGCATGCCCAGCTTGTCCAGCTTCTGAGCCGTCGAGAAGCCACGGAAACCCTTTTCGATGATGAACGCGGTGATTCCGCGGGGTCCGGCGCTGGCATCGGTCTTGGCGTAGACCACCAGCACATCGGCCTCCGGACCGTTGGTGATCCACATCTTGCTGCCGTTGAGGATGAATTTTCCGTTCCTGTGGTCGGCGCGCAATCGCATCGAGACGACATCCGATCCGGCGCCGGGCTCGGACATGGCGAGCGCGCCGACGTGGTCGCCGGCAACGAGCCGGGGCAGGTATTTCCGTTTCTGCGCCTCGGTGCCGTTTCTGCGGATCTGGTTGACACACAGGTTGGAGTGGGCGCCATACGACAGCCCAACGGAGGCCGATGCCCGGCTTATCTCTTCCATGGCGAGAATGTGGGCGAGATAGCCCATGGCGGTGCCGCCGTATTCCTCCTCGACGGTGATGCCGAGCAGGCCCAGGCTGCCGAGCTTCTTCCACAGGTCGGCGGGGAATAGATTGGAACGGTCTATCTCCGCCGCACGCGGCGCGATCTCGGCCGCCGCAAAGTCGCGAACGGAGCGGCGCAGCATCTCGACTTCCTCGCCCAGAGGAAAGCGAAGAGTCGGAAAGTCGATCATGGGAACTCCCGCAGAACTCATCGTGGTGGCGCACCTGGCCGAAGGAGGACGATATCAGGAAGCTGCAGTCTTGGCGGGTCGCGGCCGCGGCCGCGGGCATACAACGCGCGTGCCGCGTTCGCCGAGAAGCTTCTTCGACTGCAGCTCGAATGCACGGATCTCAGCCAGTTCTTCGTCGATTTCGGCCCGCTGGCGCTCCAGTTGCTCCCGGCGCGCGTCCAGCGCGGCCAGGAATTTCTCCAACTGCGGGCGCTCGTCCTTCGCCGAGTCGTACAGGTCGAACATCTCGCGTACCTGGGCAAGCGAAAGCCCCAGCCGCTTGCCCCGCAGGACCAGCTTCAGTCGAACGTAATCCCGCTTGGAGTAGATGCGCCGGCTGCCCTCACGGCGTGGAGTGAGCAGCCCCTCGTCCTCGTAGAAGCGAATCGCACGCGGGGTGACGTCGAACTCGCATGCGAGCTCGCTGATTGAATAGGATTCCCGGGGCTGTTCCATAAAGGCCGTCTCAAGATAGCGGAAAGGGCGGAATTCTGCGAAAATTTGCAACTTGCTGCGGCGCAGCAAGTATTTTACCCGGAGCCGCGGCCGACCGTAACCACCCATGAACGAATCTCAATCGGCGCTCGATTTCCCGCATGCGACCGTGCCCGGGCCTTCGCAGGCGCATGAAATCGCGCCGGGGGTGCACTGGCTGCGCATGCCGCTTCCGTTCGCGCTCGACCATATCAATCTGTGGATGATCGAGGACGGGGATGGCTTTGTCATCGTCGATTGCGGGCTGGGCGATCAGACGACGCGCGATCTCTGGGACGCGTATTTTGCCGCCGCGCACGGCGTGGGCAAGGGCGGCAGCCTTTCGGTGAGCCGGGTCATCGTCACTCACTGTCATCCGGACCATTCCGGCAATGCCCATTGGCTCACGCACCGCTTCGGAGCCGACCTGTGGATATCGTTTGGCGAGTACTTCACCGCGCACGCTGCCCGTGAGTCCCAGGCGGGTTTCTCAACCGAATATCAGCTGGATCTGTTCCACCGCAACGGCCTCGAACGGGAGTGGATCGAGCGCATGAAGGAGCGCAGCGGGGGCTTCCGCCGCGGTGTTCCGGAATTCCCCAAGTCATTTTGCCGGTTGATGGACGGGCAGTCGCTGTCGATTGGCGCTCGCCAGTGGACAGTGATCATGGGTTACGGCCATTCACCCGAGCACGCGGCGCTGTACTGCGAATCCCTGGGCGTGCTGATCTCGGGCGACATGGTGCTGCCGAAGATCACGACGAACATCAGCGTCTGGACTGTCGAGCCGGAAGCCAACCCGCTCGGACTGTTTCTGGATTCGATCCAGCGCTACGCGGCGCTGCCGGCGAACACGCTCGTTTTGCCGTCGCACGGGCTGCCGTTCCGGGGGCTTCATGAGCGCATCGCGCAATTGCACGGGCATCACCGGCTGCGGCTCTCGGAGGTGGCCGAGGCCTGCGTGTCGCCGAAGTCGGCCGCGGACATTGTGCCGACGCTGTTCCGGCGCACGCTCGATGCGCACCAGATGTTCTTTGCCATGGGCGAATCGATGGCACATCTGCATTTCCTGCACGCCGAGGGACGCCTGGAGCGGCGCACCGGCGCGGACGGTGTTTTCCGCTACGCGCAGGCGTGATCGAGTATCGTTTAGGAGCGTAGGATGACCACCCAACAGCAGCCACCCAACGACCCCGCGCAGACGGCAAAGGTGTTCGCGGAGGTCGCCGAGCGATCGAGCAAGATCCTCGGCGATTTCGTGCAACGCCATGCCGACGGCAAGGGTATCGCCTTCACCGACGAGTTCGGGATCGCCAAGGCCTTCATGGACCTGTCGGCGAAGATGCTCGCGAATCCCTGGAAACTCGCCGAGACCCAGATGAAGATGTTCTGGGATTACATCGCCCTGTGGCAGTCCTCGACGCTCAAGATGATGGGTCACGGCGCCGAACCGGTCGCCCATCCGGACAAGGGCGACTACCGTTGGCGCGACGAGGAATGGCAGAACCATTTCCTGTTCGACTATCTCAAGCAGTCCTACCTGATCGCGGCGCGCAATATTCACGACGCCGTGTGCTGCGTCGAGGGCCTGCCGGAGGAGACCCAGAAAAAGGTCAATTTCTTCACCCGCCAGTACATCGACGCGCTGTCGCCGTCGAACTTCGTCCTGACGAATCCCCAGGTGCTGCGCGAAACTGTCAACTCCGGCGGGCAGAATCTCGTTCGCGGCCTGAACAATCTGCTCGAGGACATCGACCGCGGCAACGGCCAGCTGCGCATCAAGATGACCGACACCAACGCCTTCAAGGTCGGCGTGAACGTGGCCACCACCCCCGGCAAGGTGGTCCACCAGACGGACCTGATGCAGCTCATCCAGTACGAGCCGCTGACCAAGGAAGTGTACAAGCGGCCGCTGCTCATCATCCCGCCGTGGATCAACAAGTACTACATTCTCGACCTGCGCCAGAAAAACTCGTTCATCCGTTGGGCGGTAGAGCAGGGCCACACGGTGTTCGTCGTGTCCTGGGTCAATCCGGACAAACGCCACGCCGAAAAGTCCTTCGAGGACTACATGTTCGAGGGCGCTCTCGCGGCGCTGGAGGCGATCGAGAAGGCCACCGGCGAGAAAGAGGTCAATGTCATCGGCTACTGCCTGGGCGGGACGCTGCTCGGCGCGACGCTGGCCTACATGGCCGAAAAGAAGGACCGGCGCTTTGTCTCGACCAGCTTTTTCGTCTCTCTGCTCGATTTCTCGATTCCCGGCGAACTCGGCGTGTTCATCGACGAGCAGCAGGTGGAGAACCTGGAAAAACGCATGAACGAGCGCGGCTATCTGGAAGGCTCGGAAATGGGCTCCACCTTCAACATGCTGCGGGCGAACGACCTCATCTGGTCGTTCGTGATCAACAATTACCTACTGGGCAAGGAACCGTTCCCGTTCGACCTGCTTTACTGGAACTCGGACTCGACGCGCATGCCGGCGAATATGCACAGCTTCTACCTGCGCAATATGTACATGAAAAACGCGCTGAAGGATCCGGGCGGCATCACCCTGGATGGCGTGCCGATCGACCTGCGCAAGATCAAGATTCCGGCCTATTTCATCTCCACGGCCGAAGACCACATCGCACCCTGGAAGTCGACCTACTACGGCGCGCGCCGGCTGTCCGGCCCGGTGCGGTTCGTTCTCGGCGGGTCCGGCCACATCGCCGGCATCGTCAATCCGCCCTCAGCCAATAAGTACGGCTACTGGACCAACGACAATCTCGAAGAAGCGCCGGAAGCGTGGCAGGAACTGGCGGAATTCCACCAGGGCTCCTGGTGGTCCGACTGGCAGGCGTGGATCGACCGCCAGAACGGCGTCGAGCGCGTCCCGGCGCGCGCGCCCGGCAAAGGCAAACTCAGGGTCATGGAGGACGCGCCGGGCTCTTACGTAAGCATGCGCCTGGACGCGAAACAGGCCTGATTCTCGCCGCTTCAGGAATGACCGCGCGGCTTGCGCGGCGTGCGGGCGAACAGGCGGTCGAACAGCCAGCTGGGCGCGCGCCGCAGGAACCAGAACGCCAGCCCTGTCTGCCACGGCAGCACCACCAGCACGCTGCCGCGCTCGATGGCGCGGGCGGTGCGCCGTGCGGCGTCTTCGGCGGAGAGCAGGAACGGCATGTGGAAGCGGTTCACTGCGGTCATCGGCGTGTCGATGTAGCCAGGACATACCGTCACGACGCGCACGCCGCTGCCATGAAGCTCCACGCGCAGGGCCTCGAGCCAGTTGATGGCAGCGGCCTTGGAGGCGCTGTAGGCGCCTGATCCGGGCAGTCCGCGAAATCCGGCTACGCTTGCGATGCCGACCAGCGCGCCGCTACGCCGTTTGCGCATCGGCTCGACGAAGGGGCTGAGCGTCGCGGCAAGCCCGGTAACATTGGTCTGCAGGACCCGCTCCAGCGCCGCGACGTCCTCTGGATTGCCGCAACGGGTACCCGCGGAGATGCCGGCGCTGGCGATGACGATGTCCGGCGTGCCATGGCGCGAGCAGAAATCCGCCGCCGCCGCGGCGAGCGCATGGCGGTCCGCTACGTCGAGCGCATACACAGTTGATGGAGTATCCAGGGCAGCGGCCACCTCGGCCAGTTTGTCGGCGCGCCGGGCTGCTAGGCCGAGCACTGCGTCGCGGGCCGCGTAATGCGCAGCGAGAGCCGCGCCCAGGCCGGAAGAGGCCCCGGTGATGAAAACTTTCAATGGAACTGCCACCCCGTGGAGTCATTCCCGCCGGCATTCGTGCAGCAGCATCGCGCTATTTCGGCCGCTCGCTCTTCGCCTGGCGCACGAGCTCGTCCACGATTTGCATGAGCTGGCGGGTGCCGCCGGCAAGACGAGCGGAGCTCAGGTACTTGCCGTCCACGATGATGGTGGGCACGGCACGCACGTCGTAGGTTTTCATCAACTCGCGGGTCTCGGCGAGCTTTACCTGCATCGCCGGCGAGCCGTAGATTTCGGCGAACTTCTTTGCGTCGATGCCGTTGTGCCCCACCCATTCGAGCATCACCTTCTCATCGTTGAGGAGTTTTCCGTCGAAGTGGAAGTTGTCGTACACGGGCCAGTGCATGCGGTTGACCTCGCCGATCGCTTCGAGCGTGAAATAGAGCTTCGCGAGGGTCTCCCAGCCTTCGGATGACAGCGCGGGGATCCGCCGCAAGGCGATGTATCCTGGCGCCTGCGTGGCCAGCCAGCGCGTCATGTGGGGTTCCAGTTCGTAGCAGATCGGGCACCCGTAGTAGAAGAATTCGATCACTTCGATGCGCTCGCCGGTCGCGACCGGCCGCGGCGGATCGAGCCGGACAACCTCGCTGCGGAGCTTGGCCTGGCCGAATGCGCCGGCGGCTGCGAACGCCAATGCGAGCGCTCCGAGCCAGATTGCAGCGATACGTCGTGCGGTCATGTCGTTTCTCCCGATGGCATTTCGCGTAATGATAGGGCCCCAAGGCGGCGCGACCCGACGGCTGAGCCGCAGCAGGCTGTGCGGCGCCCGGCGCGACCGACGGGCGTTCCGACGCCAGTCCGTTCGCCGCCGCGCTATTTGGCGGTGAGCCGCTTGCGGGCTTCGCCGACGAGGTAATCGGTGACGTTCATCATCATCCGGGGCTCGCCGGTCATCGAGGCGCTCACCACCCAACGGCCCTGCACCCCAATCGCCGGCACCCCGTCTATCTTGTAAGCCTGGGTCATCTGCATTGCGCGCTTCAACTTGTTCTCGACGGTGAAGGATCGCAGTGCCGCGTCGTACTTCCCCAGGTCGACGCCGTTCTTGCCCGCCCACTCGGCCACCCACTTCATGTAGGCGTCGCCCTTCAGTCTCACCCCGCCCTGCTGGTGAATGGCGTCAAACAGGCCGCTGTGCACGCGCGCAACATCACCGGTGGCCTCCAGCGCGAAGAACACGCGGGCATCCAGTAACCACTCGTCGTTGAAAATGGCGGGGACGCGGCGGAACTGCGCGTCGCGCGGCAGTTTCTTCACCCAGTCCTGCAGCACCGGCTCGAGGTTGTAGCAATGTGGGCAGCGGTACCAGAAGAACTCGGTGACCTCGACCTTGCCCATGGCCTCGACGGCCTGCGGCGGATTGAGCGCCAGATAGTCCTTGCCTTCGGTCGGCTGGGCCACGGCAGCGGCGCACGAGAGCAAAGTGGCCAGACCGACGATGAGTCGTTTCAACATGTTTCGCTCCTAGTTTTTGGCGGGATCCTTGATTTTGACAAGCGAGGCATCAAATCCGTTCTGTACGAGCTGCGCGCGCACCCGGTTGATCTCGTCGACGTTCGCATAGGGCCCGAGGCGTATCCGGTACCAGACCCCCTTGTCGGGAAGATTGGTTGGCTCAACGCTCGCCTCCAGGCCCAGCAGCGCCAGTCTTGCTTTCAGGTTATCGGCATCGGCCGGGTTCTGGAACGCGCCTGCCTGAAGGAAATACGTGTCTTTCGAAAGGGCGCCAGCCTTCGCCGCGGCCTGCGCCGCCTGCTTCAACTGCTGTTCGGTGACCGGCTCCTCCTGACCCGGAAGAATGCGGTAGAAGTCGAAGCGCGGTTTCGTATCTTCGGCCTTGCCGGACTTGGGTGCTTCGGTCAACCCTGGTGGGGCGGGGGAGGCCTTCTCGGGGGGCTTGGCCTTGTTGAGGAACGGGACCGGGGTCTTGAAGAAATAGATTGCGATGCCCGCGGCCAGACCGAGGCCAAGCAGGAAACCGATGAACAGGCCGAGCAGCAGCCCGCCCCCGCTTTTCGCTTTCGGCGCCGTTTGCCTCGGTTTGTAATCCTTGCTCATTCGGGGTGCATCACATCTTTTCCGGAGCGCTCACGCCGATCAGGGCGAGGCCGTTGCGCATCACCTGCCTTACCGCCGCAGCCAGCGCCAGCCTCGCAAGTCTCACGGGCGCCTCGGGGACGAGAATGCGCTCGGCATTATAGTAACTGTGGAACTCCCCTGCCAGCTCGCGCAAGTAGTAGGCGATCTGGTGCGGCGCGAGTTCCTTGGACGCGCCCTCCAGCATCTCGGGATATTCGCCGAGCTTCGCGAGCAGCGCGAGTTCGCGCGTGCCTTCCAGCGGCGATAGATCGATGTCCTTGAGCTCGTCCTCCCGCGTCAATGGCGCGGCCTTGAGTTCCCCCGTGCCTGGGAACTGCGCCCGCCATTGCTCCATCAGACTGCAGATCCGGGCGTGTCCATACTGAATGTAGTAGACCGGGTTCTCCTCTGACTGCGATTTCGCTAGGTCGATGTCGAAAACGAATTCGGTGTCTGCGCGGCGCGAGACAAGGAAAAAGCGCGTGGCGTCCCGTCCCACCTCGTCGATCAGGTCGCGCAGGGTCACATAAGCGCCCGCCCGCTTGGAGAGCTTTACCTCCTCGCCGCCCTTCATGACCGTCACCATCTTGTGCAGTACATAATCGGGATAGCCCTTGGTGATGCCGCGGCACAGGGTTGCAGAAAGCGCCTGGAGTCCCGCCCGCACCCGAGTCACCGTGCTGTGGTGGTCCGAGCCCTGAACATTGATCGCACGCCTGAACCCACGCTCCCACTTGGTGATGTGGTAGGCGACGTCGGGTACGAAATACGTGTAGGCGCCGTCGGACTTTCGCATCACGCGGTCCTTGTCATCGTCGTATTCGGTGGTGCGCAGCCACAGCGCCCCGTCCCGCTCGTACGTCTTGCCCGCCGAGGCGAGCGCCGCTACTGTTTTCTCCACCCGCCCGTCGCTGTAAAGGGAGGACTCCAGATAATAGTTATCAAAGGCCACGCCGAAAGCGCGCAGATCCTGATCCTGCTCGCCGCGCAGTTCTGCCACGGCGAACCGGCGTATGGCGTCCAGGTCTTCACCGTCGCGCGCGCCACTGGCAACGAATTTGTCCGCGATCTCGCGTACGTACTCGCCGTGGTAGCCGTCGACGGGAAACTCGACCGGCTCGTTCAGCTTCTCGCGGATGCGCGCCTGCACCGACAGCACGAGGTTTTCGATCTGTGCACCGGTGTCGTTGTAGTAGAACTCGCGCGTGACGCGATAACCCTGCGATTCGAGCAGAGCTGAAATGGCATCGCCGAGCGCCGCCTGCCTGCCATGGCCCACGTGCAGCGGTCCTGTGGGATTGGCGGAGACGAATTCGACGATGACCGGCTGGCTCTGGCCGCGCCCGGAACGGCCATATTGCCCGGCCTGCGCAAGGACGGTCTTGACGGTGAACTGCTTTGCGGCCGGGCGCAGGCGCAGGTTGATGAATCCCGCTCCCGCCACCTCGGTGCTGGCGAGCCAGTCCGAGGCCGGAATGGCGGCGACCAGTTCCTGCGCGATCTCGTGCGCACTGCGGCGCAGCGGCTTGGCCAGCTGCAGGGCCAAGCTCACCGAGTAATCACCGCGCTGCGACTGCTTGGGGCGGTCGAGCGCGATAATCGAGGCGGGCTGCTGCGGCGCCACTCTTGCGAGCGCGCGGGCCAGCAGCTCGGTGAGATGCGATTTGATTTCGGCCGACATGAGGGGACTATTCAGGGCCGCGTATTATACCCGCGGAGGATCCCTTTCCCCGCAAGCGGAGATGGCACGATGGAAATCGAAGCGCGACTGAATGAGCTTGGACTTGTACTCCCGGAGCCGGTCCGAACGCCGCCGGGGGCGAGGTTGCCGTTTGCCTTCGTGCGCGTGTACGAATCGCGCGCCTACATTGCCGGTCACGGGCCGACGGCACGCTCGCCGGTCCGTTCGGAAAGGTCGGCGAGGGCATCACGCTCGATCGGCCCTCGGCATGGCAGCCCTGCCGTTTGACATCCCGGTCGAGATCGAGGCCGAAGCGGCGTTGTTGCGCGGACGAAAAACCGTCCGCGCGGATCACCGATTGCGCACGAATGAAAAAGCCATCCGTACGCAATCGGTGATCTTGTATAAAAACAACCCGAAGCCGTTGTTGCTTTTAACCACAACCGTGTTTTGGTACGGATGTCTTTTATCCGTACCAAAACACGGTTTGCGCGCGCAGCGCGCAAGGCCGCTTGCGGTATTCGCGCGCGCAGCGCGCAAGTCCACTCGCGGCATGCCCACTTCCAGCAAGCGACAGCATTCATGACGCTGTACATGGCTCAGAACTCGGTCGGATCGACGTCGATGTGCCAGCGTACGCCGGGAAAGCGTCCGGCGTAGAGCGCTGCACTCCATGCAGCGAGGAACGGCTGCAGGCGGGCTCGCGAAGGGGACTGGACCAGCAGCTGCGCCCGGCTCTTGCCGGCGATGCGCTCCAGGGTCATGGGCGCGGGATCGAATATTGTCACGGCCTCGTGCGATGCAGGTGCGAGCGCGACCGCGTCGCGCAGGAAACGCATGGCCGGTTCGGTCTGTGCCGCCTCGGCGCGTAACGCGGCTTCGAAGACGAACGGCGGGAATCCCGCCTGCCGGCGCTCTTCCAGCAGGACGCGAGCGTAGCCCTCGTAATCATGGCGGGCGAGCGCCTGGTAGAGCGGATGGCCGGGATAGCGTGTCTGGATCAGGACCTCGCCCGGAAGATCGGCCCGGCCGGCGCGGCCCGCCACCTGCTCCAGCTGCTGGAACATGCGTTCCGGGGCTCGATAGTTGGCCGAGAACAGCCCGGTATCGGCGTTGACCACGCCGACCAGCGTCAGCCGCTCGAAGTGGTGGCCTTTGGCGAGGATTTGCGTGCCGACCAGGATGTCGGCCTCGCCCGACTCGATGCGACGGAACAGTCCCTCGAGCTTGCCGTGCGTGCGGGCCGTGTCGCTGTCCATGCGCAGGACGCGTGCCCCGGGAAAGCGCTCGGCCAGCGTGGCCTCCAGCCTTTGCGTGCCGCGTCCGATCGGGGCCAGATCGAGGTTGCCGCAATCAGGGCAGGCACGCGCGATGCGCGAGGCGAAGCCGCAGTGATGGCAGCGCAGCTGACGGTCCTTCAGGTGTACTACCAGACGTGTGGAGCAGCGCGGACAGCCGCTCACCCAGCCGCATTGGGCGCAGGCGAGCACCGGCGCATAGCCGCGCCGATTGAGGAACATCAGTGTCTGCTCGCCGCGCGCCAGTCGTTCCCCGATCGCCCGCTCCAGCGGCTCGGCGATGCCATCGTGCAGGACATGCACATTCGTGTCGATCAGCCGGACTGCGGGCAGGTCGGCGCCGGCCGGAGCGCGCCGCGAAAGTGCGAGCAGGGCATAGCGGCGCGTTTGCGCGTGGTGCCAGGTTTCCAGAGACGGCGTGGCCGAGCACAGCACCACGGGCACGCCGGCTTCGCGCGCGCGCAGGATGCCGACGTCGCGGGCCGAATAGCGCAGGCTTTCCTGCTGCTTGAACGATGCGTCCTGCTCCTCGTCGACGACCAGCAGCCCCAGGCGCGGCAACGGAACGAATACCGCGAGCCGGGTGCCCAGAACGATGTCCGCGTTGCCGGCCTGTGCGTCGAGAAAGCCGCGCACACGCTCGGTCGCCGGCATCCCCGAGTGCTGCACGATGATGCGGGCGCCAGGAAAACGCGAGCGAACGGCCGATTCGAGCGCCGGCGTAAGCGCAATCTCCGGCACCAGCACCAGCGCCTGCCTGCCGGAGGCGAGCGTGCCCGCGATGGCATGCAGATAGACCTCGGTCTTGCCGCTGCCGGTGATTCCGTAAAGGAGAAACACGCCGAAGGCGTCGCATGAGCGCAGCGCAGCGACGGCGCTTTCCTGTTCAGGCGTAAGTCGGTGGGCAGCGACGAAGCCCGGTTTCGCGGGCGTGGAAACCGTCTCGCATATCCAGCCCGCCCCAAGCAGGTCGCGCGTCAATCTGCGCGTGTTCCCGCCAAGGCGAGCCAGTTCCGATTCCGTCGCAGGGTTCGCCGCGAGGCGATCGAGCAGCGCGCGTCGTACGTGGCTTCGCGCGGGGAGCGTCGGCCGTGCCGCATCGCCGGCCGCGGTGAGCGCATAACGGCGCTCGAAGTCGGGCAAGGGCGGGGGCAGAGGTTTCGCGCTGCGCAGCCGCGGCGGTAGCGCTGCGTGGATCACTTCGCCCAGCGGGCGCTGATAGTAACCGCTGCAGAACTGTGCAAGCGCGAGCCATTCCTTGGCAAGCGGCGGCATGTCGCGCAGGATGCGATCCGCCGCGCGCAGTTTTTCCGCTGGCAGATCCGAACTCGCGACTACTTCAAAGATGATGCCGACGATCTTCTTGCTGCCGAACGGGACGACGACGCGCAGGCCGATGTCCTTCGGCGATGCGGCATCGCAGCGGTAATCGAACAGCCGCGGCAACGGCACATCAATCGCGACGCGCAGAAAACTCATGTGCTTTAAATCGTGCGCCAGAACTGCTCAAGTGGACTATCAGAACAGTCATTGAGCACCTTGTTGAGTATGGGGTTTTTCGGGTTCTTCACAATTTTTGTGGGTAACTGTGTGAATAACGTCGTCACGGAATCGTAACTGTCCCTATACAAAAGGAATTTTTCTCTTGCTCAAACAGCAAGCGTGTAAAAAGCCTTATCGTAATCAGCGAGTTAAACTATTCTCCGAGGCGAGTCCCCCAAACCCCACGACTGGCGCGGGGTTTGGGGGCGTGCTGTGCATAAGTGTTGCGGGACGGCAGCTTCGCGAAACCCCGCTAAGTGCCTTCGTGTTGGACGCGACTGAGCTCGTGCACGGCGTCGACGAGCGCCGAAACGTGCTCCGGCGGGGTGAACTGCGAGATGCCGTGGCCGAGGTTGAACACGTGACCGGAGCCGGCTCCGAATGACGCGAGCGCTTTCTTCGTTTCTTCATAAATGACCTGCGGTGTAGAGAAAAGCACCGCCGGGTCGAGGTTGCCCTGCAGCGATACGCGTTCGCCGATACGCCGGCGCGCATCGGCGAGGTTCACGGTCCAGTCCACCCCCACGCAGTCGCAGCCGCATCCGGCGATCGACTCCAGCCACAGCCCTCCCCCTTTAGTGAAAACGATGCGGGGCACGCGCTTCCCCGCGTGCTCGCGCTTGACCTCCCCGAGCACTCGCGCGAGGTAGGCCAGCGAGAACTCGCGATAGGCATCGTGCGAGAGATTTCCCCCCCAGGTGTCGAAAAGCATCACGGCCTGTGCACCGGCCTCGATCTGCGCGTTCAGGTAGAGCGCCACGGCCTGTGCATTTACGTCGAGGATGCGGTGCAGCAGCGCCGGTTCCCTGTAGAGCATGGTCTTGATGGTGCGGAAGTCGTCGCTTGCGCCGCCCTCGACCATGTAGCAGGCGAGCGTGTAGGGGCTGCCGGCGAAGCCGATCAGCGGTACGCGCCCGGCGAGCGCCCGGCGGATCTCGGCGACCGCGTCGATGACGTACTTCAGCTCGGTATGCGGGTCCGGTGCGAAAAGCTTCCCGATCGAGGCTGCGTCGCGCGTTGGGCGCTCGAAACGCGGCCCTTCGCCCTCGGCGAAGTAAAGCCCGAGCCCCATCGCATCCGGAATGGTGAGGATGTCGGAGAACAGGATCGCCGCGTCGAGCGCATACCGATCCAGCGGCTGCAGCGTGACCTCGGTCGCGAGCGCAGGGGACTTGCACAGCGCGAGAAAATTGCCGGCGCGGGCGCGCGTCCGGTTGTACTCGGGCAGATAGCGGCCGGCCTGGCGCATCAGCCACACCGGCGTATAGGCGGTCGGTTGCCTGAGCAGCGCGCGGATCAGGGTATCGTTCTTGAGTGCGGTCATGGCATCACGCCTGTGGTGCCGCGCGAATACGGTCGGAGCAGCTTGCTGGTGATAAACGCCCATTCCAGCGGCTCGACCGGCGTGATCGAGAGCCTGTTGCCGCGCGCCAGCACGCGCATCCCCGCGAGTTCGGGGTGGCGCCGCAGTTCCGGCAGGCCGATGACTCGCGTCTTGCGCACGCACTTGACGTCGACGCTGAACCAGCGTGGCGCCTCGCGCGTTGCCTTCGGGTCGAAATAAGGGATCCTACGGTCGAACTGGGTCGCGTCGGGATATGCGTTCGAGACGATCTCCGCGATACCGGCGATGCCCGGCTCGGCACAACTCGAGTGGTAGAAAAGAACGCCATCCCCGGGGCGCATCTCGTCGCGCATGAAGTTGCGCGCCTGATAGTTGCGCACCCCGAACCACGGGGTGGTCCGACGTGCCGAGCGCGCGAGGTCGTCAATCGAGAGTTCGTCCGGCTCGGATTTCATCAGCCAGTAGCGCATCTGCGGGATCCGGAAAAAACAATCGCAGGCTCCGGAGCCTGCGATCGGTGTGCAGCACCCAACATCGAGTAAAGGGCGCCCCCCGCTGATGCCGTCAGACCTTGATCCTGAACCTGGTGGTTCAAGGCGGTCGCATTCCGGTCACATCAGGCACGTCCGGCTAGGGACGCGCGCAACAGCGACAATCTGGGCCGCGACCAGGACTCAAGCTGTTGGTTCAAGAATCTCCGGGCCTAGGCGCACACCGCAGGGGACATCTCTTGCGGCGACTGCTACTGCCTGGGACGGGGCATCTGCCGCAGGGCGGCTCGGAACTCCGGTTAGAGCAACCGCTCCTGCGCTGCGAGTGCCTCATCGAGCGTCGCCGTCATCGATTTCATTCTACGCTTTAGCGCCTCGATGTCAAAGCCGACACCGGAATCGCGGCATGACAACAGCTCGTGCGTGATATTGAGCGCCGCCATCACGGCAATGCGCTCGGCGCTTCCGACCTTCCCGGCGCTCTTGATTTCGCTCATCTTGCGGTCGAGATACTCGACCGCTGCGAGCAGCGCATCGCGCTCATCGTCCCCACAGGCGACCTTGTAGGCGCGACCCATGATGCTGACATCGAGGGTCTTCGGCTTTGCGTGCGTGGGCATCATTCCGGAATCTGCTTCAGCAGCGTCTCCAGGCGCGCGCGCGCGCCATCGACCTTCTCGGCGAGCCTTGTCTTGTCGCCTGTGAGCGTCGCGAGGCGCGACTGAAGATCGCGATTCTCATCACGCAACTGCCGGCAAAGGGCCGCAGCCTGTCTGATTTTCTCTTCGAGCGCGGCGAGTTCGGCGTCCATCGGCACACTATAGGATGGAAAATTCTGCTGAGTCAAGGTGTAACGGTCGGTTTTCAATGTAGATTCATGGTCGGCACAAGGTCGAAACGCGGCGTTTCCTTTGATCCGGGTAACAGGTGCCACGTCCGGCATTTCTGTAGAATGCTGCTCAGCCCAAGGTGCTCCGGCGTGATTTCCTCGCGCCGGGGTGAAACGGGAAAGAGGTGCGGCCCGGCCCACTCAACCGTGGCCAATTCCTCTGCTGCCCCCGCAACGGTAAGTGTGCGCGGGCGCATCCATCCTCGCCGGTCCACAACCGGCAAGCCACTGTGAGCGGTTGCTCATGGGAAGGCGATGCGCCTGATCCCACA